>WNFL01038374.1_pt1 | contig 10648 bp, 9 predicted proteins | sample 5400361 | NCBI WGS metagenome assembly WNFL01 (sample SAMN13153351, study PRJNA577476) | soil metagenome | isolation source: 40 cm soil on Douglas fir-dominated hillslope | place: USA:California | collected 2013-09-17 | reverse complement strand
AGAAGACCACCGCGTTCCTCGAGGCCGCCAAGCGGCAGGGGCTGCTCCTCGGCAAGGGCGGTCTGTACGGCAACGTGATCCGGATCGCGCCGTCGATGCTGATCAGCAAGGCGGACGTCGACGACGGCTGCAAACGGATGGAGCGCGCCCTCGCCGAGGTCAAATGACGCTGGCCAACGCTGACCTGCTTCCCGTGCCGGCGGAGCGCCGCACGTGGAACTGGTGGCACATCGCCTCGCTGTGGATCGGCATGGCGATCTGCATCCCGACCTACACGCTCGCGTCGGGCCTCATCGATTCAGGCTGGACCTGGCAGGCGGCGGTCGGCGCGGTCATTCTCGGCAACGTCGTCGTGCTCGTACCCATCGCCCTGAACTCGCACGCCGGCACGCGCTACGGCATCCCCTTCCCCGTCCTCGCGCGGACGTCGTTCGGTGTCCTCGGCGCGAACATCCCCGCCATCCTGCGCGGTCTCGTCGCCTGCGGATGGTTCGGAATCCAGACGTGGATCGGCGGGTGGGCGATCTACAAGCTGATTGGCGTGATCTGGCCGGGCATCGCGACACTGCCCCAGATCCTGCCCGCGTTCGTCGGCCTCAATACGGGCGAGTTCCTCTGCTTCATGCTGTTTTGGGCAATGAATGTGTGGATCGTGCTGCGTGGCATGGACTCGATCAAGTTTCTCGAGACGTGGGGCTCACCGTTCTTGCTCGCCGTCGGTGTTGCGCTGTTCGTCTGGGCGCTCGTGCGCGCGGGGGGCATCGGTCCGATGTTGCAGAACCCAAGCGGTTCGGCGGTTGGGCGGTTAGGCGGCTTGGGGAGCGTGTTCGGGGCGGGGCTGACGTCCGCGGTCGCGTTCTGGGGCACCATGGCGTTGTCGATTCCGGACTTCTCTCGCTACGCGCGTTCCCAACGCGACCAGGTGATCGGACAGGCGGTCGGGTTGCCCGGGACGATGGCGTTGTTCGCCTTCATCGGCGCGGCGGTCACCAACGCGACCGTCGTGATTTTTGGGACACGGATCTCCGACCCCGTCGCGTTGCTCGCCCGGATCGGTGGTCCGTTGATGATCATGGTCTCGATGGCAGGACTCATCGTCGCAACGCTCACCACCAACATCGCCGCCAACATCGTGGCGCCCGCCAACGCGTTCTCGAACATCGCGCCGCGCAAGATCGACTTCAAACAGGGCGCGATGATCACGGCGATCATCGGGATCGTCATGCTGCCGTGGCGGCTCTACACCAACGCCGCCGCATACATCTTCACATGGCTGATCGGCTACGGCGCCCTGCTCGGCCCCGTCGCCGGCATCATGATTGCCGACTACTTCGTGGTGCGGCACGGGGAGCTGGTCGTTGACGATCTCTACCGGCGGGACGGCAGCTATGAGTATTCGCGCGGGTTCAATTGGATCGCAATCGGGGCGCTGCTGCTCGGCGTGGCGCCGAGTCTGCCCGGATTCGTCACGGCGCTGCGGGGCGTACCGGCGCGAGGCATGTTCGGCACGATCTACAACTGGGCATGGTTTGTCGGCTTTCTCCTTTCGGCCCTCGTCTATGTGATCGGGATGCGGGTGGCGGCACGGAGCACGGAGCAGGGAGCGGTGAGTGTCAGCACCTAACCCGCTAACCGACGAGCAACTAGCCGCCAACTTCGCCGACATCGCGCCGCCGCTGACCAATGACGCGGCGCTGCTCGAGGCAAACAAGTGCCTGTACTGCCACGACGCGCCCTGCACCATCGCCTGCCCCACGCACATCGACGTGCCCGCGTTCATCAAGAAGATCGCCACCGGCAACCTGCGCGGTTCGGCACGCGTGATCCTCGATGCGAACCCGTTCGGGCACTCGTGCGCGCGCGCCTGTCCCGTCGAGGTCCTGTGCGAGGGTGCCTGCGTGCTCAACGATCGCGATGAGCAGCCGATCAAGATCGCGCTGCTGCAGCGCCACGCGACGGACTACGTTCTCGACAACAAACTCAGACTGTTCCAGGCGGGGCCAAGCACCGGAAAGCGAGTAGCGGTTGTTGGCGCTGGACCAGCCGGGCTCGCGTGCGCCCGCGACCTGCGCCGCCACGGCCACGCCGTCACCGTGTTCGAGGCAAAAGCTCAGCCCGGCGGGCTCAATACCTTCGGGATCGCGGAATACAAGCTCAAGGCCGACATCGCGCTCGCCGAGGTGCACGACATTCTCGACCTGGGCGTCGAGCTCAAGACCGGCGTCACCATCACATCGCTCGAGCCACTGCTTGCCGAGTACGACGCCGTGTTTGTGGGGGTCGGGCTCGGCAACACCACGGCGCTCGGCATCCCCGGCGAGGACCTCCCCGGCGTGGTCGACGCCCTCACGTTCATCGCGCACCTCAAGACGCATCCCTATCGCGACACGGCGGTCGGGCGGCAGGTCGTCGTGATCGGCGCCGGCAACACGGCGATCGACGCCGTCACCCAGGCCAGGCGGCTCGGGGCTGCCACCGCGACCATCGTGTACCGGCGCGGCGAAGCCGACATGCCGTGCTATCACTACGAGTACGAGCTCGCCAAACGCGACGGCTGCGGCTTTCGCTTCAACGCGGCACCGCAGCGGATCATCGGCGGCTCAGGAGGCGTCTCGGGACTCGAGGTTCGGACGGACGGCGGCAGCGAGACGATTCCATGCGACATGGTGATCGTCGCCATCGGCCAGGGCGCGCGGACTGAGGTGACGTGGCCCAAGGACGATCCGCGCGTGTTTGTCGGCGGGGACTGCGCCAATGGCGGAGCGGAAATCGTAAATGCCGCGGCTGAGGGTGTGGGGGCAGCGAAGAGGATTCATGAAATGCTAAGGGGAGGGGATGCTATGTAGGGGCGCAGCATGCTGCGCCCCTACCCATCCCCAACGTGGAGGCACTATGGCTGATCTCAGGACGAATTTCGCGGGCATCGAATCGCCCAACCCCTTCTGGCTGGCATCCGGGCCACCGACCAATACCTACGGCCAGGTCGCCAAGGCGTTCGATCAAGGCTGGGGTGGCGCGGTGTGGAAGACGATCGGTGAGCCAATCATCAACGTTTTCTCGCGCTACGGCTCGGTCGACCTCGGAGCGACGCGCATGATGGGCTTCAACAACATCGAGCTGATCAGCGACCGGCCGATCGCCGAAAACCTCAAGGAGATCGCCGAGGTCAAGCGGAACTATCCCAAGCATGCCGTCATCGCGTCGCTCATGGTCGAGTCGAAGCGGGAAACGTGGCACGAGATGGTCAAGCAGACCCAGGACACCGGGGCAGACGGCATCGAACTGAACTTCGGCTGCCCGCATGGCATGAGCGAGCGCGGCATGGGCAGCGCGGTCGGGCAGGTGCCCGATTACACCTGCCAGATCGTGGAATGGGTGAAGGAAGTCGCGACGATTCCGGTGATCGTGAAGCTCACGCCCAACGTCACCGACATCACCTACATCGGGCGCGCGGCGGTCAAAGGGGGCGCCGATGCGCTCTCCCTCATCAACACGATCAACTCGATCGTCGGCGTCGATCTGTCGACCTTCGAGCCGCAGCCCTCCGTGGCCGGGAAATCGAGCCACGGCGGCTACTGCGGCCCCGCGGTGAAGCCCATCGCGCTGCACCTCGTGTCAGCCGTCGCCGCCGATCCCGCCGTGAAGATCCCGATCTCCGGCATCGGCGGCATCGCCTCATGGCGCGACGCCGCCGAGTTCATCGCCCTCGGCGCCGGCTCGCTGCAGGTGTGCACGGCGGTCATGCACTACGGCTTCCGGATTGTGGAGGACTTGAGCGACGGCTTGTCGAACTGGATGGACGAACGCGGGCACCGGACGCTGGCCGATATTCGCGGGCGCGCGCTGCCCCGGGTCGCGAAATGGGAAGACCTCGACCTCAACTACCACCTGCTCGCGCACATCGATCAAGACAAGTGCATCAAGTGCGAGCTGTGCTGGACGGCATGCGAAGACGGCGCTCACCAGGCGATTCGGCGTTTGGATCGGGAAACGGGAAACGGGAATCGCGGTCCGGTGGTCGAGATCATCGAGGAAGCGTGCGTCGGGTGCAATCTGTGCGCGGCGGTGTGCCCGGTGCAGGATTGCATCACGATGCGAAAGGTCCCGAATGACTACTCACCGGTTACCTGGAAGGAATACGCTGCCGGTAAGGGCAAGTTGGCGCCGCGCTCTGAGCACTTTCATACCGCTAACTGGAGTCCGCGCGCGAAGCGCTAACCAGTTTCCCCTCTCTCTTTTTAAATCGCAAAAGGGGCGCGCGCGCAGCGAAGGACCTGCTGTTCTGAGCGGATCGCGCACGATCCTCTCCTTGCGCCTTGTACTTGCAGCTTCCAACCACATGGAACTTGGCATTTGGAACTGCCAGGCTTCAAAATGCGACATTCGTCTACATCGCGTCTACGCTGCGTGCCGTTCTCGTGACGGGGCCGTCAGAACCTCGTCCAACAAGCTGATTGATAATTGTGGTCTCCGTGTCAGAGGCGGAAGGTGGACGCGTTCACGCGTTTCCCTTCCACCCGGAGGCCGTTATGAAAACCAGATGGTTGACCGTTCCCGTCGCCCTCCTCACCGTCGCCTGTACCGACACCAGCGCACCGCTCGCTCGCTCGAGTGAGCCGGCGCTCGGTGGCATCATGGCCAGTGCCCAGGGCGACAACGCCATCATCCACCGTGTTTCTGTCGGGGGTAGCGATCAAGATGCCACGCTGAACACCGACGCCAACTTCTCGCTCGTGGCGGTCCAGAAAGCGGACGGATCGGTGCAGGGCGAATGGTCGGATCAGTTCGGCCAGGGCCAGGGCGGCGTGCATGTCGACGTGAACTGCCTGGTCGTCGCCGGGAACCAAGCCTGGATCGGTGGAATCATCAGGTCCGGGAGCACCGGCGTCGGTGGTGTCGACTTGAGCGGGCTGCCGGCGGTGACGCGGGTCGCGGATCTCGGGAAGTCGACGAACGATACGCCGGATGCCATCAGCTTCACGTTCATCGGACGCGCGGTGCAGTGCACCGCGCAGCCGAATCTGCCGCTGGTGGCGATGACTGGTGGGCAGGTGACGGTGAACTGACTACAGCCTGCCCGGTGGCGCCAGCGGTTGGGGCGCCACCTTCTCTTCCGGCTCCGGCGTAAAATCCTCACCGGGATTAATGAACCGATCCTTCTCGAAGTTGTATTGCTTGTCGTAGAGCTGGCGATACCGTCCATTGGCCTCGAGCAGCGCTTCGTGCGTGCCGCGTTCCACAATCTGCCCGCCCTCGAGCACCAGAATCTGATCAGCGCTGCGTATCGTGGAGAGCCGATGCGCAATCACAAACGTCGTCCGGCCACGCCTGAGCGCGCGCAGGCCGTCCTGGATCTTGGCTTCGCTCTCGGAATCCAGGCTCGAGGTCGCCTCATCCAGTACCAGAATCCGCGGATCGGCGAGGATGGCGCGCGCGATCGAAATGCGCTGCCGCTGGCCGCCCGACAGCTTGACGCCGCGCTCGCCCACGAGGGTGTCGTACTTCTCGTCGAACTGATCGACGAACTCGTCGCAGCGCCCGCGTCGCGTGCGGCCGCGCGAACGCGATGTTCTCGGCGATCGTCCCGTCGAACAGGAAGTTGTCCTGCAGCACCACGCCGAGCTGGGTGCGGTAGTCGGCCAGAGGCACGCTCGCGAGATCGCGCCCGTCAACGAGCACCCTGCCCTTTTCGGGCCGACTGAACGCCAGCACCAGCCCGATCAGCGTACTCTTCCCCGAGCCCGAGGAGCCCACCAGGGCGGTGGTCGACCCGGCTCTCGCATGGAACGAGACGTCTTTGAGCACCGGCACGCCCGGTTTGTACGCGAAAGTGACGTGCTCGAACGCCACGTCGCCGCGGACGGCGCCCAGGGGCGCCCGCTGCGCGTCTTCGGCATCTTCGGTCGTCATCTGACGCAGCTCGTATACCCGGTCCAGCCCCGCGAACGCCTCGGTGATCTGCGTGCCGATCGACGCAATGTTGATCAGCGGCAGCGCGACGAGCCCCACAAAGAAGACGTATTGGACGAACTGCCCCAGCGTCATCGATCCCGCGAGGACCGCCCGGCCGCCGACGAGAATCATGACGACCGAGATCGCACCGATCACAAACTGCGCGAACGCCCCGACGCCCGACACGCCCGTCATCGTGGTCGCCACGTTGCGGAACAGCTTGTGGGCGCCGCGCGCAAACACCAGCCGCTCACTCCGCTCGGACCGGTAGGCCTTCACGATCCGAATTCCACCCAGCGTTTCCGCGAGACGGCCGGTCACCTCGGCGTTAAGCTTGCCGCGATCGCGAAACAGCGGCCGCAGCTTCGAAAACGCGTAGGCCATCCCCCCACCGAACAGCGCCAGTACGAGTATCGAGATCGAGGTCAGCTTCCAGTTCAGCCAGAACAGCACGCCCAGCGCGATACTCGCGGTCACCAGGCCCCCGACCAGCTGCACCAGCCCGGTGCCGACCAGATTGCGGATGCCCTCGGCGTCCGTCATGATCCTCGAAATGAGGATGCCGGTTTTCGTGGAATCGAAATATGAGATCGGCAAGCGCAGCACGTACGCCTGTATGGACTTGCGCATGTCGGTGATGGCGCGCTGGGCCGCGACACCGAGGATCTGCGACAACCCAAACGAGGTCACCGCCTGCACGAGAGCCGCTACCCCCACCGCGGCGGCGATGACGCCAAGCAGGTCCGCGCGTTTCTGCCCGACGACCTGGTCGATGATGTATCGCGACGACCACGGCAAGACGAGGCCGGCGAACCGGCTGACCAGCATCAAGGCGAGACCGGCGGCGAGCCGGCTTCGATGCTGCCATACCACGCGGCGCGCTTCGCGCCACGCGTTTGCGTAGTTGGGTTTGGGCTTCTTGTCCGCCACGACGAGAAGCTTACCTGGTCCGGGAAGGTCTTACCAGCAATCCCGTGGTCGAGACGCGGAGCTCGTAGGTGGCGCCGCCGGGTGCTGTTGCGCCGATGAACGTCGCCGAGCCGTACTCCGCATCCACGAGCGGCCGCAGCACCCAATAGCGCTTGGCGAGATCAAAGGCATCGAATGGCTTGGCGTGGGCAAGCGAGTAGACCGTCCGCGCACGCGTCTGCTCGTCGCCGAGGGTCTGATACCGGCCTGCGATCCGGTCCAGCTCATAGACCGTCTGCAGTCCCAGGAACGTGCCGATCGGGCGCCACTTCAACACGTGCGCGTCCACGTACACCGCATCGCCCGCGAGATCGAACATGTGGAGGCTGCTGTCGGGTAGCGTGACCGTGGCGCGAAAGTGGTGCGGTCCTATCGGGTCCGTCTTGATCGTCGCGGCCAGCGCTTCCGCGGTGAATGCGCGATAGCCGCGGATCCCGACCGTGATCGCGGCGCAGAGTGTACTCACCGTGAGCAGCAACGCTCCGCCGAGGAGTGTGATGAGCGCGCTCACGCGGTTGCGCTTCCGCCACGCTGACCCGCCGCTGTAAAACAGCACGACTGCAAGTAGCGCGAGTGCGACCATCACGAGCCGCAAAATGCCAGTCATTCCCTACACGTTACGCGCCGCCTGCCTCTGGCGCGAATTCGGCCTCCGAGCCACCTTGTCGACTCACCGAACAAAACGGTATATGAAGCGCTCCCGAGTGATTACGTTGGCGGTCGTGGTGGCGGTGATCGCCCTGTTCTTCTACATGTCGACCGCCCGCGCGAACCAGGAATGCACGGTCTGCGTCGATTTCCAGGGGCAGTCCAACTGCGCGACCGCGGCGGGGACCACCGTCGCCGAGGCCACCCAGACGGCACAGACCACCGCGTGTGGGCCGGTGGCCCACGGCATGAACGAGACCATCGCCTGCGGGAACCGGGCACCCGTCTCGGTACAGTGCAGGGCTCGGAGAGGCTAGGTGACCGGCTTCTCTATTCCGAGCGCCGCCATTCCGGCGACCCTGCTTCAGACGGCGGGTGGGAAACGCGAGGGCCAGATCTACGTGATGGAGCGGGTATCGCAGCATGCCGGTCCTGAAACCCCTCTCGACATGCTGAATCGCGCCGAGGGATTCTTTGCGTTTCGACCGAAGGACAACGGCGGCGGCGTGCTGCTGGTGGCCAAGGCACGCACCGTCTCGTTGACGGTTCCGGCCACCGCGCCGGAAGACGCGGCGCGGCTCTCGGCGGCGAAGCGGGCCCGCCTCGAGCTCACGCTGGCGGATGGCACGGAGCTCAGCGGCTGGGCGACGCTCGAGCTGCCCCAGCATCACTCGCGAGTGCTCGACTATCTGAATGCCACCGCCACGCCTTTCTTCGCCGTCGCCGCCGACGACGGGGTGCATCTCGTCAATCGCGCGCATGTGCTGTACGCGCGCCCTGAGGACTGATTCATGGCCGCACGGCTCGATCCCTTCGTCGACGTCATGCTGCGCGAGCGCGCGGACCAGCTCTACCTGCTGCCCGACGAGCCGGTCACGCTGGTCAAGGACGGCAAGCCGCGCAAAGTCTCCAAGCAGCCGCTGACCGACCAGCACATCTACGCGTTGATGGTCGAAGTCGCCCCGCCCGAAGCGGCGGACAAGATCGACCAGCAATCGGAAACCGAGTTCGACTACGCGGGCGCCAACGGGCTGGTGCGGGTGAGAATCGTGCCGGAAGGTGGGCGCCTGACAGCGGTCATCTCCGCGATCCGTCGCGCATCGCAAGAACAAGACATGCCGACGGTTACCCAACCAGTCACCGGCTCCCCCGACGTCACGGCCAAGCGTCCGGCCGCCGCGCCGGCGCCGCAGCCGCCTAAGGCAGCCGCAGCCACAAAAGCGCCGCGGGCGTCGGTCATCGCCGCCGCCCCCATGGTCGACAGTCCTGTCGCGACGCCCGGCCAGCTGCCGGCGGAGTTCGCGTCTTCGGAGTTCCAGGTCGCCGAGCAAAAGCTCGGCAAGCTGCTCCGCGCCCTCGTGCAGTCCGCCAGCTCGGACCTCCATCTCCGAGTGGGGGAGCCCCCCATGTTCCGGACGCACGGCGAGATCAAGCGGCAGACGGGCACGCCCCTCAGCGTCAACGATCTCGAGTTGCTCGTGCTGTCGATCATGCCGGAGCGCAACCGCGGCGAATGGAAAGAGACGGGCGATACCGACTTCGCCTACGAGATCTCCGGACTGGCGCGCTTCCGCGTCAATGCGGCGCGCGACCGTAAAGGCCCCGTCGCGGTCTTCCGCGTCATCCCGGCCAAGGTGGTCACGGTCGAGGAGATGGGGATTACCGACGAGGTCCAGAAGCTCTGCTATCTCAAGAAGGGCCTGGTGCTGGTCACCGGGCCGACGGGCTCGGGAAAATCGACGACGCTGTGCGCACTGATCGATCTCGTCAACCGCACGCGCACCGACCACATCATCACGATCGAGGATCCGATCGAGTTCGTGCACGACAACAAGAAGTGCCTCATCACGCAGCGTCAGGTCCACGTGCACACCGACAGCTTCAAATCGGCGCTGCGCGCGGCCTTGCGTGAGGATCCCGACATCGTGCTGGTCGGCGAGCTGCGCGACCTCGAGACGATCGCCATCGCGATCGAAACGGCGGAGACGGGGCATCTCGTGTTCGGGACGCTGCATACCACCACGGCCGCATCGACCGTGGACCGGATCATCGATCAGTTCCCGGCGGACCGGCAGGCGCAGATCCGCGTCATGCTGTCCGAGTCACTGAAGGGCGTGATCTCGCAGACGCTCTGCAAGAAGGCGGGAGGCGGCCGGGTAGCGGCACGCGAGATCCTGCTCACCACCCCGGCCATCTCCAACCTGATCCGCGAGGCGAAGACATTCCAGATCCCCTCGATCATTCAAACCAGCAAGAAGCTCGGCATGCTGACGCTGAACGACGCCCTGCTCGAGCTCACCGAGAAAAAGCTCATCGATCCCGACGAAGCGTACGTCCGCTCGGTCGAGAAATCCGGCATGGTTGCCAGTCTCAAGGCGAAGGGGTTTAAGTTGACGTTGGTTGGAGAAAGTTGATGGATCCCTTTCTTTGGAGGGTGTATGCGATTTCCCCGCCTGGCCGTCCGCATCACCGGATTCGCCATCATCGCCGCCGCCGCGGCGTGCTCTGACAGCAGTCCCACGACAGGACCTGCGCCCACTGCGCTGATCCAAGCGCAGCAGGCGCCCGACATGGCCGCGCTGACCCGCGCGCTTCCCGGGTTCGGCGGTCTCTTTGTCGATCACGGCGTGCCCACCGTCTATCTCACCGATCTCAGGCAGCAGAGCCTCGCCGAACGGCTCCTCGGCGGCTTTGCTCGCGCTCGCGGCGCGACGGGAATCCGCGTCCTCGCGGGGCGCTTCGCTTATGGTGATCTGGACAAGTGGTTCCAGCAGGTCTCGAACGACGCCTTCGCGCAGGGCCGCGTGGTCTTCGTCGATCTCGACGAGGCCGCCAATCGCGTGCTCGTTGGTGTGGAGCGCGGCGCATCGCACGCCGACATCCACGCCCTGGCCGCCCGTCTCGGCGTCCCCGCCGAGGCGCTGACGGTGCGCGACGCGGATCCGATCCGCAATGTGTCAACGCTGGTGGACCAGGTTCGACCGGTCGTCGCCGGGCTGCAAATCAACTTCCCAGGCTTCCTCTGCTCGATCGGCTTCAACGCGGTCAGTAACGGCCAGAACTCGTTCGTCACGGCATC
>WNFL01232845.1_pt3 | contig 10649 bp, 11 predicted proteins | sample 5400361 | NCBI WGS metagenome assembly WNFL01 (sample SAMN13153351, study PRJNA577476) | soil metagenome | isolation source: 40 cm soil on Douglas fir-dominated hillslope | place: USA:California | collected 2013-09-17 | reverse complement strand
CCAAACTGTCTGCGTCGACGTTTGGGGGGAATGGAACCGAACCACTCCGGAGCAGGGGGTGAACAGGCAGGCCTCTGGTAACTTGCCAGACGAGGGGGACGCGATCCCCAGCCGACCTGCTAGCCCGCAACGGAGTGCAAAGCGTGTTAGCGAACGGACCACGGGGGGAATGGAGCGCAGCGCGCGGGTCAGTAGGCCGCCAGGTAGCGGCGCACGTTAGTACGTCGAGAGAGCAGCCATGCCGAGCGACACCATTTGCGAGGGACGGACGGCCAGCACTCGGCAGGCTCTCGACAGGCGTACAGACCACCATTAGCAGCAAGCACGAAAGTACTCACCGACGCTTGGAACTACGTGAAAGTTGTGGTCGGGTCCAAGCTGCGCACGGGGATCGAGATGAGGGGTGGTCATTTAATTTGGGCGAAGAACCGTCAGGCGAACGAAATGATCGACCTTCAAGCGCTTTTCAATGATTATTGGAACTCCAACGAGAACGAGTTCACGGTGCCGAGTCAGTCTGGATCACGAAGGGGTCCACACATATCTGATAGAGGAGGGCAGAGGTCCTTGTCATTGGAAAGCATCGCTGGTCTCTAGAATTACAATTCTCTGCGAACAGTACCGTTCGTCTCTTGCAATTGCCCATCCAAGCAAACTGATAGTGTTCGCATAGTCGGAATCTCTACGCTTATCACTCCAGGAACTCGAAGAATTACTGAAAGGATACTCTCCACTGATGAGCAGATCGATGGAGAAGGCCGTGGAGAAGGGTTTCAAATACGGAGCCGTATTCGTGGAGGTCAGTTCACCCATAAGGAAACCAACAAGCTATTGACGGCCTTTTAGTTGAACCCTATTGCGAAAGCTGTCTTTGGCGTGGCCAACGTCACATTTGAGGTTCGTGCTCATTTCTGGCGTATCAGAGGCAGAGATAACGCTGGTCAGTTTAGCTCTTGAAGGAACAAAACAAATACGACCAGGTCCCTTTGATCCTGTTAGATCGGTTGCAGCGTATTTTGCCGTTAGCAAACAAGGTCGCCGATGAAATTGTCTGCGAGGAGATGGAAATGTTGGAGGAAATCATCCCGCGAATGTTTCAAGTGATGTACAGGGTCGCAAATTTTTCGTGTGACTATGTCAAACATGGTAGGTGTCCACTTTCTGGATTTGGGAAGTGCTGATGGTCCCAGCGAGAACGGTCCGTGGGTCAGCCTACCTGGAGACGATTGAGGAAATGGACGTAGAGTTGACCAAGGTCATTGAAGACTTCACACGTGCAGTGGATGTCGAGGCTCTCCGCCTCGCCAAAAAGAGCGGTACGCTCTCATCGAATCAATTTGATGATAGGTCATTCTCAGTGGTGTCGTATAGAGCGAGTAGAGCAAGAACGAGTAGAGCAAGAGCTTTTGCTTAGGCGGCTTAAACCTGTCGAGGCTGGCTATGATCTGGACAGCCGTTGTATGGAAGGCACCCGTCAGTATATCCTCAATCGAATTCTGGACTGGGTGGCCAATCCACACACGAAAAATGATGCACGACGGACCTATTGGCTCTACGGTTCACCAGGTATCGGCAAAACGTCATTAGCACATTCAATCTGTGAAAAACTTCACAGGGAAAAGCACCTTGCTGGAGCGTTTTTCTGCCGGAGGGATGACCCAAATTTGAGCAAGCCCAAAAGCATCCTTCCAACACTCATCAACACACTTGCCGGAATCCTGCCCCGCTTTCGAGGCATTGTGGCAGACCGTCTTCGCAACGACCCAAATCTGACATCGAACTCAATGGATCATTCTCTCTTCCTTGACTTCATCTGCCAACTTCCTCGTCACCCAGACCATGCGCTAGTCTTTGTCATTGACGCACTCGACGAATGTGGCGACCACCAGAGCCGTCCAGGCATTCTGAGTGTCCTTACGGATGCAGCGGAACAAGCTCCGTGGCTCAAGGTCGTCATTACAAGTAGGCCCGAAGTAGATATCCAACGCTTCTTTGATGCTCCCAGCCGGTCGCCGCATTTTCGATATGACTTGGTGATAGACCAAGAAGCCGGTGCTGATTTACGAACCTTTGCTCAAAGCCAGTTCGATTTGGTGGCCTCAAAATGGTACCTCTCAGCCCCTTGGCCAGAGGAATTGCTATTCGATAGAGTTATCACTCGGGCCAACGGTCTTTTCATTTTCATCAAGACTGTTGTTCTCACCCTTGCGCATTGCAAGGACCCCACAGAATCTCTGAAGGCAGCTTTGCAAGACTCAGACGGTGCTGGGGTGAATTCTCTGTACAGACTTTACTCCAGTATCCTGAAGGCACGAATAGCCCCCGGTTGTGCTGAGTTTCAGAGAGTGATTGGAGTGCTCCTTACGACTGCCACATACCGCGCACTATGCGAAGATGCGATTGCAGAACTGGCGGGAGTGAGGCCCAACATAGTCAGAACGTGGGTTGACGACCTCAGTTCTTTGCTATATCGAGACGAAGGGGTGGAGAGGGGGATTCGTGTCCGACATTTGTCAATTTCCGATTTCTTTTTCAGCGAGAACTGTCGCTGCGACTATCAAGTCAACCTCCGAGATGCAAACCTGGAGTTGGGCATCTCTTGTGTCCAGACGATGATATGCCAGCTCCGTTTCAATATCTGCGAGCTCGAAGATTCGCGGCTCGCTAATGCAGACGTTAAGGACCTCCAATCCCGAATCGAAAGAAATATTTCCGGAGCTTTGCAGTATAGTTCTGTCTATTGGTCAAATCATCTTTGCTTCACTCCCGACAATGGCGATATGCGCATGTGGGGAGTCTTGAAGGAATTTTTTGAAGGAGTGTACCCATTATTTTGGGTTGAGGTATTGAGCATTACGGGGATGGTCCCGGTCGGTGTTCCAAGCCTTCGAAGAGTGATATCATGGGCCATCGTGAGTACTGGCTCAGTTTGCTTCCAAGATGATCCTAATTTGTGGTAGGACACCAACTCGACACTTCTAAAGAGAATTCAGGACATTTGCCGTTTCATCATCACCTTCCACAACCCCATCTCTATCAGCACACCACATACCTATATTTCGACGCGACCGTTCTTACCCTCACAGTCGCATTTATCGACCATCTTTAGCAAAAAGTTTACTAAGGATATCAAGATGCCAAGCGGGAAATTGTTGTCATGGCCAGCGCCCCCATTGGCATGGATGGGACACACTAGCGTTGTCACTTGCATGAGTTATTCCCCTGATAGCCGGCACATCGTTTCTGGATCCTATGATAGGACCATTCGAATCTGGGATGTCGAGACTGGTACTACGGTTGGCGAGCCTCTAGAGGGACATATGGGGGCGGTGTGGTCCATTGCTTACTCTCCTGATGGGCAAAATATCATCTCTGGATCTGCTGACAACACACTTCGAATGTGGGATGCCAAGACTGGAGCAGCAGTTGGCAAGCCTCTGAAGGGGCACACCGGGAATGTGCGGTCTGTCGCTTACTCTCCCGATGGTTGGAACATCATCTCTGGATCCCATGACAGGACCATTCGAATCTGGAATGCCAAGGGTGGTGCTGTAGTCGGTGAACCTCTAAAAGGCCACACAGCCCAGGTGTTATCTGTTGCCTACTCTCCCGATGGGCAGCACATCATCTCCGGATCTCGAGACGGGTCCATTCGGATCTGGGGTGCCAGAACCGCCGCTGCAGTTGGTAGGCTTCTAAGGGGGCTCAATAATGATGTGATGTCCGTTGCTTACTCTCCGGATGGGCGGCACATTATCTCCGGATCCGCTGACAAGACCATCCGAATATGGGATGCCGAGACTGGTGCTCCAGTCCGTGACCCTCTCAAAGCACATACTGGGGCAGTGAGATCTGTTGTCTACTCTCCCGATGGGCGCCATGTCATATCTGGATCCCGTGACTGTACCATTCGAATCTGGGATGCCGGAACTGGTGTTGCAGTTGGCGAGCCTCTAAAAGGGCACGCCGCTGATGTGATGTCTGTTGCTTACTCTCCCGATGGGCAGCGCATCATCTCTGGATCCGGCGACAATACTATCCGAATGTGGGATGCCAAGACTGGTGCTGCAGTTGGCAAGCCGCTAACAGGGCACTCTGGCCCTGTATGGTCTATTGCTTGCTCTCCTGATGGGCAGCATATCACCTCCGGTTCCATTGACGGGACCATTCGAGTCTGGGATGCCGAGACTGGAGCTACAATCGGTAAGCCTCTAGTGTGGCATAACGGAAATGTGCAGTCTGTTGCTTATTCTCCCGATGGGTCGCACATTATCTCTGGGTCTAGCGACCGTTCCATTCGAATCTGGGATGTCGAGGGTGGTGCTGCCGTTGGGAAGCCACTATGGGGGCATACTGGGGTTGTGCGGTCGGTTGCTTACTCTCCTGACGGGCAGCACATCATCTCCGGATCCAGTGACGGCAGCATTCGAATCTGGGATGCCAAAACTAGTGCTGTAGTTGGAAAGCCTATAACAGGGCACTTTGGTTGTGTATGGTCTGTTACTTTCTCTCCTGATGGGCAGGATATCATTTCTGGATCCTTTGATAGGACTATTCGAGTCTGGGATGCCAAGAGCGGTGCTGCCGTCGGCAAGTTGGAGGGACACGCTGGTGAGATGTTGGCAGTTGCTTGCTCTCCCGATGGGCAGCACATCATCTCCGGATCCACGGACAAGACAATTCGAATCTGGGATGCTCGGACTGGTGCTGTAGTAGGCACGTCTCTAAAAGGCCACTCTGATATGATACGGTCCGTTGCTTTCTCTCCCGATGGGCAGCACATTGCCTCTGGGTCTGTTGATAGCACCATCCGTGTGTGGAACTCATTTTCACATGCGTCTACCCCACTTCCCTCCTCTCGTAATCCACTCCATGTACATCTTTGTTCTCAGCCAGATTCGGATGGATGGGTCAGAGACTCAGAGGGCAGCCTACTATATTGGGTGCCTCCAGACTGCCGTTCAGGCCTACATTCACCTGCTCTCCTTACTATCTCTCTGAAATCTCATATTCGATCTGTTTCTCTTGACTTTGAGGACTTTGCCTTTGGAACCTCTTGGACCCAAATTCTCAACAGTGCAAAGCCTTAGCCTTTGTTCCGGACTCCGTTCCCTGTTGTTTAGTATTCTAGTTGCCCTTTCACTCTTGCATTTCCAACAGGCTCTCTTCTATGTACAGGTCGATTATACATGATCTTCTTGGATGATCTTCTTCCTCGACAATTGAAATTCATAGCTCTGCGTGGAGAAATAATCGAATACAAATAACGCAAGTTTTCAGACAATTTGGTTGGGCCCTTGGAGTCTCGCTCTCCGACACACAAGGATATCACCGCATCACCTCATCCAATTGTTCCATAACTCCAACTTTTCAAATAACGTGTATAGTATATGTATCACGTAATTGTTTATGGCTCGTTAATGGAACACAAACATAGACCAATGGAGCTGACAAGCTAGGCCGCTTTGGCACACCATTCTTAGGAACAGTCAGTCTATTGGTGTCTATACACACCAAGTCTGATGACATTCATCACCCCTAATGCAACCCTCCTTCAATGTTCCGATGCTCGACGGGTTGGCCGTCCGTTTTATGACGGTTTCGGCTTATAAAGGCACAGTGAAAGAGGACATGGGGCCTTCTCCCTACGTGAATGCTCCGCCTTGATGTTGATCACATCACGCAGAGTCACTCACGTGTGACGGCATACCTGGCTAAATTGGAAGTTCTAAAGGCCACGTCAAGTAAAGGAAAATTAGATATAGCACACATGACCACACTTAGGAGGACCATCCCAGATGTCAATGTTCTTGATTCGCCTTCCGTATATGAGACCTCTTAAAGAGATGCAACCAATGGCGAGTGGAGGTGCAGGGTCCTTGACTAAGATGCCAAGGAGTATCACCTGTACTGATTAAGGGTATTAGGTCTTCTGGTATCAGGCGCCAACGCTGCGAAGTGAGAGAAAATCAGGCGGTATAGTGCAAAAGAATGATGGATGCGAGGAGATACACCAATCGGAAGCTGAAGCACTGTTTCCTATGGTAGAACACGTGAGATTGGGATGATAAACCCTCGCTGGTATTGGTCATGTCTAGCAAGCTTGTTGTTGAACAATAGTGACGTTTGCCAATGTCAGGCTCCAACAGTACTTATAAATACCTCGAGAAATATGTAAGGAACGTGAAGGATGAATGACTGAGATCCGGAAAAAAGGCGAGCTCACGAGTCGACATTGACCACCGGAATTGCAGAACAATCGTTGGATGTGGTTGCACCGATTCATGTTACAGTATACAGGTTAGGGTTTGTGTGCAGTAGTGGGTGGAGCTATATGATATCTTCATCGGTTTTTTCCAGACGACACCCCTTCGAAACCCTTCCGAGACAAATCGCAGTGTACCTAAGGCTGATTGAGTAACTTGGATAGCCACAGTAACTTAGTCACCCACCACAGTGGTACATACTGGTCGACCAACGGTACACAGTGACTGACAACGATGACAAGATGCAGTACCCTAAAACATCAAGTCAGGGTTATCCACCTTATGCGTGAGACATTCAACTCGAATTTTCCAATCCCTGAGCTCACCTGGAGAGTCGGGTACAGCATCTATTTGATGATACGATTTGCATCTTGGACTAAGTGATCAGCTCTGATCATGATGCCTTTTTGGCCTGATTGTTATGGCATCCAAGCATAACCTTAACATATAATCGATGATGTTGGGAGGTACGTTCTCGTTCCTATGGAATTCTTGGCTTTTTTTTATCACGTTAGTACCAAAAAATGGTCAGGGCGAAATCTCGCGAAATCTCAATATCCAGAAAGAAGATTCGTGCGTAAAATGACATTCGAATTGGGCCGACCCTGGGGGACCTGTGAGATGAGTGGAATAAGCTTAATCCTCGGTGTAGCATTCAAGTCGTACCTTTGTATGCTCCTTTGTATGTTCATTTTTAGTAAAAACAAGTGGCGTATTCCATCGAAATCCACTCGGTGGAACCGGCTCACTCGAAAGGGTACTGCTGTAAAGCTCAAACATGGCCTGATCGAGACTCCCGTCTTCCTCGGTCGGGGTTTAAAATGTTCGGGATCCCGATGAACGGGCAGAGCGCCGCAAACCTTATTCTCAATATGGGACCCCTTATCTAATGTTTATCCATATACGCATTTGAAACGTCAGCTTGGACACCCCATGGGCGCGAAGCAGACTGCCCACTCTCGGGCTCCAAGAGTGAACATTCCAAGCTGGCGATCCCTAATATAGCTAACCTCACCAAATTTTCATGCTTATTGTGCGCCGCAGTCCAGTAGTACACACCCACCTGACCATAATTCCCGGCTAGCCTTAAGTTGGTCAAACTCATCGCCACACAAGTCACTCCCCCGCCCCCATACTTTGAGTAGCTTCATCTCGGTTCATTCGAACCCCGTTCGGCACGCACAATGGCATCCGAAGCCATACGGGGCGGGGGGGAATGGCCTCACCTTGCTTTGTACATACATAACTAGGACCGCCATACTCACCAGAAAATGGAATGCCGACGTCTTCGTCTTCTTCGGCAGACGGCAGAGAGAATCCTTATCCTTATCCGCAACCCGGCCCCTCCGCGGCTCTTGGCATTCAACCCCTTCCAAGAGGTCGACGGAGGCTCAGTACCCAAGCCGCCCTCTGCCCACCTCCACCGCCTCCCTCTCCTGGTTTGTACACGTGAGCTCGAAGGGACCGCGATAAGCGAGCGCCTGAGATAATAGGCCACCCCTTCTCTTCTTGGGTTGGACCCGTCCACCGCCGTATTGTGGTTCTGAAGTAATCATTCACTTAGCCGTAGCCCTTCAAGATAACCTCGATCATTACGCCCACGAATTCGAAGCGCAACTTCTATCCCTCCCTGATCCCTATTCATTCGCTCATCAGCTCATTCATTAGTTTCAACATGCTCAATTAGGATTACCCACTCCTCACTCAACGGGATGGGACCCACACATGCTCCAAGCCACAAGCAGAAAGGAAAAGGACCAAATCGAAGACTGACGGTAATGTATTACGCTTTGCCAAATCTAATAAGACTGGACAAAGAAGTGCGTTAGACTACTTTGAATAATATAAGATCATTACTTGAGCCAAAAGTGGAGATCCGATGAAGCGGGGAAGAGGACGAGTAATGAAAGCAAACGGAGCGCGGATCCGAAAGGAACACTGTTGAAGAATTCGAAATATAAATAGTCACAAAGGGGTCAATATGGATGTCGTCGTAAGCGAAACTGAGCATATCCATAACGAGAGCTGTCGTAAAGGGTCGTGAGAATGAGAGCAGCGGCTGCGGGTATAGCGCTACACAAGGCACGTCGAAAGTACGAAGGTCATACAGAGAGAGAAACCTGTCATAGATGTGATGCGATGCAGAGGTGTGCATGTGGTCGTGCAGTTTCGTGGCTGGTATAATACTTCGAAGCGGTGACAAGCGAGGCGTAATTCTCCGTGAAGGGAGGTGGGTGGAGGCGGGGAAATGTGAAGTATCCGTGTACACCACAGAGACAGGAGAACAAATGAGAAGTGGTGTGGTCGGGAGGGAACGATGACTGGGGATTGTGTTAATATCAAAATCCATCGACAAGCCTGGGGGTATGCAGGGGGAAAACTGGCATATACAAACTAGGACAGCGTGTCTGTCCGATGAGGAAGGATTGCGGAAAATAGCCTTGGTAGCAGATATCAGCATTCCGAGAATACGGCATATCCACCGTGTGCCGAACGATATGGCGGTGAGTCCATATAGATAGATATCCGGGTGGGAATATCGAAAGCCGTTCCTTTTGGCACATACGACATGGGCCTAGTAATGACCACTAGGGACCCACTCCCCATCGCTCTCCTGCGAGTCCTCCCCACTTCCAAGTCCCGAACTTGTTCCGTGCTCATTCTCGTCCTGAGATGAAACTCCGCGCTTGGAAAATTTTCGCCGCCGGGTTGAGAGGTGAATGGCTGTGGTATGACGGCTGGGAAAGACGGGATCGTAGCGCGCTGTATTCCTCGGCCTGATAGTTGACTTGGACGCCGCTATGGGCAGCGCAGCAGAAGTGTCACGGTTGGAGGGACGTGCGGCGAAGATGGCTGCAGCGACATCAGGAATGAATTCGTTGTCGGGGATGATGTACCCGGTGCCGGTCATCACGTTCGCCCTGTCTTCATACACCTTACGAGCGGCTTCATACTGAAGTTTATCGTGCTCGGCTTTGGTCAGGAATGGCTGGTCAGCGCAGGAGAGATTAGCCACTTGCGCGAGTGTCGGAATAGATGCGCACCCTTTTCTCTACGTCACTCATATCTCTCCATCGCTTAGCAGCAAGCACACTCTGCCTGGTGGTCTCCTGCTCGTCGCCAAAGACCTCCTTGACAAGGTTTGGATCGCTCCGGATGGCGGCCAGGAACATGAAGTAGGCGGAGAGGGGCTTCTTGGGAGCATTTGGGTCCTTGATGTTAGCTCGTCGCGAGAGACCAGCCTTGCGCTGAGCCGCGCGGAATTTGTTTTCGCGCTTGATGTCGTCTGGTGTAAGTGTCTTCTGCCAAGCATGCAAACGGCGTTCACGATCCCCCTTTTCCAATTGAACACGACTGTTGAGTTCCTAAACCAGACACCGTCAGCATCATCAGGGTCATTCGAACGGGTACCGCCGCTATGGACGAGCCAGGCACTCACCCCTCTCGCCTCGGCGGACAAATTCTTGTACTCAACACCGGCCTCCTTTGCGGCCTGGGCCACATTGAGCTTATCGTGCGGGGAGTGGTTTTTGTGCCGGGCTAGCCAGTCCGCGAAGAAGACTTGCCACATCGAGGGAGCCTGCTTGGGTGGACGCAATTCGCTTTTGGTAGGGACACCTGTGACATCAAGGTGGTATACCTTAAAACCCTTCACACAAGAATGGTCATATCAAACTCACCATCACTGATTTTGCGGTCCTCGGAATCCTCTTCGAACTCTTCACTGATAGGAAGGCGCTTGCGCTTCTTCTGACCGCGACCAATGGGTAATAACGACGTGGAAGAGTAGCCATGTTCCTCGAAGGTAGCAAATCCGAGGCCACTGCCCTCTCCCTGGCTGGTGGGACTGCCTGCTGCGGTGGAAAACTGAGCAGTCTGGTTGACGAATAGCAGCGGAGGTGGCTGGGGACTACTATTAGTATTCACTGGGAAGATGGGGGAACGAATAGCGAGCTGTGGCGACGTGAAGGGAGACTGGCCATGGATCGTTCCCGAGGAAGGGAGCGGAACCGGGGACCGCAAGGCAGCGGGCAAAGACTTTTGAGTGATAGTGGAATTTCTGGATAAAGGCGGGGGTAATGACTTGTCTCGTCGGCTGGCGCGCCAGCCCTGCAGTGGCGCTGACCCGACCGGTCCGCCATCTGGTGGAAATGGAGAGCCTGAACTAGCTGTCGCGCCATTGAAGTGATTCATATGTGCTGCAAGTTCCGATTCATTGGGAAGGGACATGGCGGCAGGCGCAAGGGACTGTTGAGTCATGATGGGTTCTCCGACGGTGGCGGGCCCATATTGTTCATTAAGGAACCCTAATAGACTTCTGGGAGGAGATGAGGAGTCAAAGTGGCTCCGAGGGGAGGCAGGGGGCTGGGAGTAACTGAAGTC
>WNFL01052590.1_pt1 | contig 10649 bp, 8 predicted proteins | sample 5400361 | NCBI WGS metagenome assembly WNFL01 (sample SAMN13153351, study PRJNA577476) | soil metagenome | isolation source: 40 cm soil on Douglas fir-dominated hillslope | place: USA:California | collected 2013-09-17 | reverse complement strand
CCACCGCGTCGGGCAATCTCCTCACGCCGCTGATGATGGGCGCGGTCGCCGGCAGCTTTGTGAGCGGCCAGGCCGTGTCGCGGACCGGTCGATATAAGCCCGTCGCCATGACGGGGTCGGTGCTCGTCGCCCTGGGAATGATTCTCTTCGCTCGAATGGATATCACGACGTCGCCGGGTTACGTCGTCGCCGGCATGATCGTCGCCGGCCTCGGGATGGGTCTGCTCCAGCCGGTGTACACCGTGGCGGTCCAGAACGTCGCGCCGCGCCGCCAGATGGGGGCTGCGACGTCGTCAACGATCTTCTTCCGATCGATAGGCAGCACGGTCGGGGTCGCGGCGTTCGGCTCGATCATGTTGACGCGGTATCACGCCGACTTTGCCCGCGCGGTTCCCGGGAACGTCCCAGCGGGCTTGCTCCCCTATTTCTCGAACCCGCTATTACTCGTGCAGATGCGGGCACAAATCGAAGCGAGCTTCGGGCAGACGCCGGGCGGGCTTGCCGAGCTCCGGACGCTGTTTGCCGCCGTCCGCACCTCTCTGGCGCACGGTCTGGAGCTGGTTTTCTTCTGGAGCGCAGTCATCATGACCGCCGCCGTCTTCGTGCATCTGGCGCTTCGCAGCGAACCGTTGCGCACGAGGACGGCCGAGCCAGAGCCATCCCTGCACTAGCGTCAGGCAGGTCACCACGGTCAGCCAAAAATGGATTGACAGAACCGTGGGGCAGGCACAGATTAACGAAGGAACGGAGGAATTGTGGAACTGAGGAACGCTCCTCCGTTGGAAAGGCTCGCCATGAGAGTCCCGCTTCGAGCGCCCGTCTTCAGCATTGTCGTTGGCGGCCTGCTTCTTGTTGCGACCCAGCCGGGACAGGCGGCGGACGAGAAAGTCACCTACTACGAGCAGGTTGCGCCAATCCTACAGACCAATTGCGTGTCGTGTCATAAGCCGGCCGGGAAGAACATCGGCAGCCTCGTCGCACCGATGTCCCTGACGACGTTTGAAGAAGCGCGGCCGTGGGCGCGGGCGATTGCACGAAAGGTCAAGACCCACGAGATGCCGCCGTGGTTTGCCGACACACCCAAGGGCGTTTTCTCGAACGAGCGCGGCCTGACGGAAAAAGAGATCGACACGATCGTGGCGTGGGCCGACTTGGGCGCGCCGGGCGGCGACAAGTCGAAAGAACTGGCGCCGCCGATGAATGCGGAGGCCGAGAGCGGCGGCTACTCGCTGGGCAAACCCGATCTGATCGTCAAGATGCCGCAACCGTTTTTCGTGACCGACGATGCACAGGACGTGCAGGGGACGTTCCATACGCTGATCCCCGAGGACCTGCTGGCTCACGACGTGTTCGTCCGCGCCTGGGAATTCCGCGCGGGCACTTACATGGCTGGAAAAGACACCGTGCATCACATGTGCGGCGGCATGCGTCCCCCAGGATTCGTGGCGAACCCGGCCGACGATGCGGAAGCCGAGGCTTCCGCCGGTCTGTCGATGGGGTGCATCGCGGGCGGCGCGGAGCCGGCGCAGTTGCCCGACGGCTTCGGCATGGAGCTGAAAAAGGGATCGACCATCACGTTCAACATGCACTACTACAAGCAGTCGGGGACCGGTACTGGTTATTGGAACCAGGCGGAGGTTGGGTTCTACTTCGCGAAGGGCCCCATCAAGTACAAGGTCCGCAGCAAGTCCATCGGCACGACCGGGTTCGAGATTCCGCCGCAGAAAGTGAACTATCGAATCGGCGCGGCTGAGACGCTCGAAAAAGACACGCTGTATCTCGCTTACTGGCCGCATGCGCATCTGCGCGCGACAGCGGCGCGGTACACGGCGACCTATCCCGATGGCCACACAGAAGTGTTGCTCAACGTGCCGCGCTACGACCAGACGTGGCAGGTCACCTACAAATACAAACAGCCGAAGTTTCTCCCCAAGGGCACCCGCATCGACGTGGAGATGCTGTACGACAACTCCGCCGATCGCGGGGCGAAGCGCCTGTTCAATCCGAACCTGACGGTCCGCAACGGCCCGCGGACGCAGGACGAGATGATGCTGGGATTCGTCAGCTACGTCGATCTGGAGCCTGGCCAAGAGGTACCGACGCAGCAGCAATAAGGAATGTCGATTTGGTGACAATCGACATTCCGCTTTCCCTCCCCGCTCACGAGGAATTTATGTATCCCTGCAAGCACGGCTTACGGGCTTTCAGTCTGAGCGTGTGTCTGATGGGCCTCGGCGCGGGAGTGGCGACGAATCAAACGGCGCCGCCGCAGCGCTCCGCTGACGAATCCCTTCGCTCCGAGTTGTCGCTGGGTGGACGCACGGCGGCCATCAGTTACGCCATCGATCTCAAGGCGAGCGACCCGGCCTACAAAACATTGATCTCGAACGTCGCTGGCTCACCGCCGGCGCGAGTGCGCATCGGGCAGCTCGAGACGACCGGCGCGCTCCGGATCGGCACGATCGATCTCCCTGCGCCGCCTGCGCGAGCACCCGCGGCCGCGGCCGGGGCGACCCCGACGGTTGGTTCGCAAGAACCGCCCGTCGCTCGGTACGGCGTCTGGTTGACGTCGGCGCCGAACGGGTGGCAGATGGAGATAACGGATCCGGCGGAGGCCGTCCTGGGACAGGTCGCGCTGAATCGTCAGCCCGGCGCCTCCCCGGCCCCGATCCTCGTCGCGGCGCTCGTCGCCGAGAACATTAGTCTTGGACGGCTCGTGCTTCGCTGGGGCGGCTACGAGGCTGCCGCCGACGTGCAGTACACCAATCCGTCACGGAGTCGAACCGCCGAAACCGTCGCCGTCAACCAGACGATCAATCGGCGCCACGACGAAGACACGAGCGCGCTGTCGCGCGCCCGGCTGCTCGCGCAACGAAACGAGACCGCGCTCGTCGTACCGAAAGGCGCGCGCGTCAGCATCTCGTTTCAACGGACATTGTCGCGAGGCGAGCGCACCGGGAACAACCGGGACATCCGCGGCCTCTCCGTCGATGGACCCGATTACGCACGCCTGGTGAACACGCCCGTCGGCGCGATCGTGCTCCTCACCGAGTCGGCCGTCCCGCGGCTGCGAACAGAGCGCCCACTCCGATTCGGCACGCGATTGATCGCAACGGGGAATCAGGTGGTCGGGTTTCCCGGCTCGTACGGCTTGTGGTTGAAACGCGCGGCCGGCGGCTGGCGCCTCGTCTTCAACCACGAACCCGATGCATGGGGCTCGCAGCACGACCCGCAGTTCGACGCGGCGGAAATCGATCTGGCCCACTCCGACGGCCACGAGGCGAGCCGGCCGTTCGCGATGAACCTGATCCCGACCGCGCCCGGCCGCGGCCGACTCGCGATCGTGTGGGGTCCGCACGAATGGACGGCCGACTTCTCTTTCTGAATCTGGTAATTGGGTAATCTGGTAATCGAGTAATTGGATTGGGAGATTGGATTGTCAAATTCGATTGTGAGATTGGATTGTTGAGATTGATGTTCTTTGCTACTCGGAGCCGCAACCTATCACGCTGACATGAGAGCACGCATGACCCCTATTCCGCCGACACGTCGCGCGCTCGTGCTGAGCAGTCTCGTCGGGTTCTCCGTGCTGCTGGGAACATTCCACGGGATCGTTGCGCAGTCGGTCCCGACGCCGGTCACCTTCACGACCGTCCAGGCCGATGAAGGACGAACGCTGTACGTGGAACAGTGCGCGTCCTGTCACGGCCAGTACTTGGATGACGGCCAGTTTGGACCGGCGCTCAAGGGCGTGGATTTCCGCGCGCGATGGTCACGGCCTAGCGACGCGCTCTTTACGACGATGAGCACGAGCATGCCGCCGGCGAGGCCGGGCACACTCGGCGACACGGCTTATGCGCAACTGCTCGCGTTCATCCTTCAGGAAAACGGATCGCAATCAGGGGAACGGGAGCTTCCTGGGGATCCGGTATCGCTGAAGGCGATGGGGGCGCCGACCTGGCCGCCTGTCCAGGGTGGAGGCATCGCTCCAGGCGTGAAGATCCCGCCGTCTCCCCCACGGGTCAATCCGCTCGACAAGATCCGGCCCGTCACGGAAGCGATGCTCAACAAGGTGCCGGACGGCGATTGGCTGATGTGGCGGCGAACTTACGACGCCGCCGGATTCAGTCCGCTCAAACAAATCAACCGATCGAACGTCGCCGATCTGCGGGTGGCGTGGACGTGGTCGCTGCCGAGCGGCGCGAACGAGTCGACGCCCATCGTCCACGACGGCGCGCTGTTCGTTCACGGCTACGGCGACAAGGTCCAGGCGCTCGACGCCGCGACCGGCGATCTCCTCTGGCAGTACTCCCGCCGCCTACCTAAAGGAACGGCGCCGAGCGTCAAGCGCGGCCTCGCGATTTACGGCAACCGTCTGTACGTGCCGACGTCGGACACCCATATCGTGGCGCTCGATACCAAGACCGGGCGCATCATCTGGGATACCGAAGTGGGCGACCCGAAGGCCGGCTACCGAATGACCGGCGGGCCGATGGTGGCGCGGGGCAAAGTGATGATCGGGACGACAGGCCGCGCCGAAGGCGGCAACTTCATCGCGGCGCTCGACGCCGAGACGGGAAAGCAAGCCTGGCGCTTTTACACCATCGCGCGTCCGAACGAGAGCCACGGCAACAGCTGGAACGGCCTGCCGCTCGAGAAGCGCAACGGCGGCTCCGTGTGGATTCCGGGCAGCTACGATCCCGTCCAGAACCTCGCGTTCTTCGCGCCCGGCAACACCTACGACACGGGGCCGCTGCGGACACCGGTCCAGCAATCGGGCATGACCAGTGACGCGCTGTATCTGGATTCCACGCTGGCGATCAATCCCGACACGGGCCAACTCGAGTGGTACTTCCAGCACCAGAACAACGGCCAGTGGGATCTCGATTGGGCGTTCGAGCGACTCGTCGCGCAGTTGCCGGTGAACGGGCAGGTGCAGAGCGTGGTGGTCACCGCGGGGAAGCAGGCCATCTTCGACATCGTGGACACGGAGACCGGCAAATACCTGTCGTCGCTCGATCTCGGACTGCAGAACGTCGTGACGTCGATCGATCCGAAAACCGGCTTCAAGACCGTAGACCTGAATCTCGTTCCGGGCGATGGAAAGACCAAGATGATCTGCCCTCATGTGGGCGGCGGACGCGGCTGGCTGCCCACGTCCTACGACCCGGCGGCGAAGATCATCTACGTGCCGATCGTCGAAGCGTGCATGGATCTCGTCCCCGTCGCGCAAGGCGAGCGCGGCAGCCTCTCAACCGGTGTGCGGTGGACCGTTCGGCCGCGGCCCGAGAGCGACGGGAAGTATGGACGCCTGCAGGCGATCAACCTCGAGACGAGAAAGACAGTGTGGATGGACCGGCAGCGAGCGCCGGTGACGACGGGCACGCTCGTAACCAGCGCATACGACGCCGCCACCGGCGCAAGGCTCTGGAAAACGCGCCTCAACGACGTGCCGAGCTCCGCTCCGATTAGTTATGCGGCCAACGGACACGAGTACGTGGCTGTGATCGTCGGGCCTGGCGGGTTTCAATCAAACGCGTATCTGCCGCTCGTTCCTGAGATCCAGAATCCCCCGGACCACGGGGCGACGCTGTGGATTTTCGAAGCGCCCGCGAGCGCCCCCGGGAAAGCGACTCGTTAACGTGAGGAGCCTTGGCATGCGTCGAACCCACGCGGTCGCTGCCGCCGTATTCGTGGCGCTGGCGGTTCTGTTCGTTGGCGCCGCGGCCTTCGCCCAACAGCCGGCGGTGTCAGGGCCGCCCGACACATTGGCCGATGCCCCGCAGGTATTCAGCAGTACCGCGCAGAAATTCCGCGTCGTGCCAATCAAAGGGTTGTCGCATCCCTTCGCGCTGGTATTCCTGCCAAACGGCGACATCCTTATCAGCGAGCGCGCTGGCCGGCTTCGCATCGTTCGCAAGGGCATCGTCGATCCGCGGCCGATCGAGGGTATTCCGCCAGTCCTCGACCTTCGGCTGAAGGGAATGAACGATCTCGCCCTGCATCCAAGCTTCGCAGAAAACCGGCTGGGGTACTTCACCTACTACAAACCGAAACTGGGTGAGAAGGACGTCGCGACGGCAACACTGGCGCGCGGGCGTTACGACGGCGGCTACTCGCTCACCGACGTCCACGATCTGTTCGTCGCCGACGCCTGGTGTGCGACGCCCTCAGCCTCACGTATCGCCTTCGGGCGCGACGGCAAGTTATTCATGAGCGTCGGCGTCCCGATCCGCGGCCGGGCCGGCACGGCGCAGCCCGAGGATTCCCAAAACCCGGCGAGTCCCGTCGGTAAGGTGCTCCGCCTGAACGATGATGGAACGGCACCGCGAGACAATCCGTTCGTCGGGCGCGCCGGATACGCGCCGGAGATCTACGCGCTCGGAATTCGCAACATTCTGGGCCTCGTGGTACATCCGCAAACCGGCGAGCTGTGGGAAAACGAAAACGGCCCGATGGGCGGCGACGAGCTGAACATCATCAAGCCAGGACGCAATTACGGCTGGCCAATCATTTCCTACGGCCGTGCATATAACGGCGACCTGACCGGCGACACATCCGGGCCGACGACCGAACAACACTCCGCGCCCGGCATGGAGGAGCCTTTCCTGTTCTGGGTGCCCTCAATTGCCGTCTCCGGACTGACGTTTTACACCGGCGATCAATTCGAGGGCTGGAAGGGTAACATCTTCGTGGGCGGGCTTCGCGGCGCCCAACTGCAGCGGATCGTGCTGAACGCGAAAGGGCTGCCGATTCTTCGCGAGACGATGCTCACCGAGCTGAAGCAGCGCATCCGGGAAGTAAGGCAGGGGCCCGACGGACTCCTGTACTTGTTGACCGACGAAGCACAAGGCGCGCTGCTCCGGCTCGAGCCGGTCGCCGACGTGCGAACCGTCTCCGATCGTCGGCCCTGAGCAGAATACGGAGAACTCATATGCGTAATCGACGCCTTGCATCGGCTGTGGCTCTGGCGATCGTCTGGCTGGCACCGATGCTGCTGGCCGGTCAGGCGCCTCCGAAGAACGCGAGCACGGCGGCAAAGCCGTCGTCGAAAGTGCCGCGCACACCGTGGGGCGATCCGGACCTGCAGGGTATGTGGAACAATTCGACGACAACGCCGCTCGAGCGCCCCGCCACTCTCTCGGGAAAACAGCTGCTCACGCCGCAGGAAGCCGCCGAACGCGACGAAGTGGCGGAGCGCACGGCGGACGACGCGCCGAGATCCGGCGATCCGGGCACCTACAACGGGTTCTGGTTCGACCGCGGGAAATCGTTGACGCGCACGTCGCTCATTATCGATCCGGCGGACGGCCGGCTGCCTCCCTACACCGCCGACGCGCAAAAGCGCCTCGCGGCCCGCGCCGACAGCCGCCGCAAACAAGGGCCTGACCCCGCTGACGGCCCCGAAGACCGAAACCTGGCGGAGCGCTGCATCACGCGTGGAGCGCCAAAACTGCCGGGCGGCTACAACAACAATTTCCAGATCGTGCAGACACCTCAATATGTGGCGATTCTGCAGGAGATGATCCACGAGGTTCGCATCATCCCCCTCGACGCGCGACCCCACATCGATTCGCGAATCCCTCAATGGATGGGCGACTCACGCGGGCATTGGGAGGGCACGACGCTCGTCGTGGACACCACGAATTTCGACGAGCGGATCGTCGATAACTCGTTCAACTGCTGCCGAGGGGCGGGCGCTCACCTGCACGTGATCGAGCGGTTCACGCCGGTGGACCGGGACACGATCGATTTTCAATACACGGTGGACGACCCGGCGACGTGGACGAAACGATGGACGGCCAGCGTGCCGATGACGCGGACCGACGATCCCATCTACGAGTACGCCTGTCACGAGGGGAATTACGGTCTCGCGGGCATTCTGAAGGGGGCGCGGTTCCTGGAAAAAGCGGCGGCTGAGAAGCCTCGGCCGTCAGATCGCTGAGGCAGTTGCCGCCGCGGCGGACCGCCGGGAATCGAGACATTCGATCGCTGCTAGATCCCGCTCACCGGGTAGGGAAACGCCCCGGGCCGGAAGAGTTCTGGATCCACCCACTTCCGCATCGCGGCGTCGCAGGCGGCATACCCCCAGTTCATCAACTGCTCCTGAACGATTGACTCGAGGCGCTTCAGACGCGTACCCACGTTGGCGAGCGCCGCCGTTTTTTCGAAAGGACATGGCAGCGCATCCGAGAGCCGGAATTTCCTGAGATCGGATCGGATTCCCCAATACGTGCCGTTGCGGCTGGCCTCTAATTCCTTGTCCGCTTGAAACGCGGCGATCACCTGCCGCACGCGCACAGCGCATGGCGCGCCCAATCGCTTTCCGGATCCGGCTCGGGCTGCATTTTGCCGCCGCCGTTGCTGACCAGAATCGTCTTGTATTTCTTCCAGGCCGTTTCCAGCCCCAGATTGTCGTACACGCCGCCGTCGGAGAGCACGACGTCGGTGAGATACGGTTCCCTATGCAGATCCTCGCTCGCCTGACCGCTGGGAGGAGCCCAGGCCGAACGGTCGAGCTCGATTCTCATGGGCGATAAGAGCGGTGGAAACGCCGACGAGGCCGCCACGGCCACCGCCAGATCGATCTTCGGATTCAGGATGCGGCCCACGCGATAGTCGGCGGCGTAAGGGCGGGAAAACCGAAACAGCGCGCCGGTCTGGACGTTTGTCGCGTTGATCACGAAACGCGGCGGGTCGTTTGGCAGATCCTGCAGTGTAGCGTCCCCGAAAAGATACTTTCGATACGCGTCCGCAACCCGGTCGGCAATCGACCCAGGCAACAAAATGCCGCTGAAAATCGATCCCTCGTCGATCGTTTTACTCGCGAGTCCCCGGATGGGTTGAACGATCTTCGCGTCGAAATCGAGCGCCTTCCCGGTTTCGTCGAACGCGAGCCTGTTCCACTCGAGCCCGAGCATCGCAGCGGCAATCGAGCCCCCGGATACGGAGGAGATGCGCGCGAGCCTCTTCAAATATCCCCATTCATTGAGTCTCGTCAACGCGCCGAGATGGAACAGCATCGCGCGGTAGCCCCCGCCGGAGAGGCACAGCGCGATGCCTTCCTGGGGTTTCCGCGGGTCGTCATCTTGCGGCGACCCGGTATCCACGATCTGGACCGGAGAGACGGCCTCCAGAACGGCCGTTTCCTGGTCGAGGGTCTCGGGCCGATCGGCCACGCGCATTCACTGCGCGCCCGACACGAGCGACCAGGGATAGAGGCCAACGTTGATCTTCACCAACATGTAGGTTAGACCTCCGGCGTTCCCCTGGGAGGCGTGCGGTGTATTCGCCGGCACGTCGACGATGTCGCCCGCCTTGACGGCGAAGCTGCGGCCGCCTTTGATCGGCTGGCCGGTGTACTCACCCGGCCGATTCGGGAGCGATTGCCGATTCTCGATCTCGCCGCCGACCGTGAGCGTGCCGCTGCCGCCGAGGATCACATAGATGTCGGTCACGCCTTCGTGCTGCTCCGGCGTCGCCGGACGAGTGAGCTCGGGCCGGTGCACGACGTCGAACATGTGCGTGCGCATCATCGGCAATCGCAGCAGATCCCGCGGCTTGCTCAGGATTCGTCCCTGCGATCTGGCCGACAGCTTCGCGTGCGCATCCTTCAAATCCTCAGCCGACCAGTACGTGACCTCGCCCTGGTCGGGCGCGAGCGGAATCGCGGTATAGGCCGGCGGCGGCGCAGGGGCTGCCTGCTGCGCCCTGGCCGTGCCGCGCGGGATCGACGCCTGACCCGCCAAATATCCGAGCAGCAGGGCGCCAACGGCGACGGCCGAAGCTGATTTCGTCATTGAGTCATCTCTCCCTCGCGCCATGGTGTCAAAAATACGCTAACCCACTGATGGCGCTGCCGGGACTATACGCCTGTTCCGCTGCCGATCGAACGGCCGAGATGCCAGCGCGGCCGCCGAATCGAGGCGGATCGACGCGTGCCTGTTGCCTTGACACCCCAGATACACGGTGTTACGGTCGCGTCTCATTCGTTGGGCCTCGCCATTTTACAAACCACCGGGAGGTCGCTTATGGGTCGTGCGTGTCGACTGTCTGTGTCGCTTGCCGCGTTCTGGCTGATGATTCCAGCCGCGGCAATCGCGCAGCAGGCCAGCGGCGGGATAGCAGGCGTTGCAAGAGACGCGTCCGGGGGAGTCCTCCCGGGCGTGACCGTAGAAGCCACAAGCCCGGTCCTGATCGAAAAGGTTCAGACCGTCACGACTGACGGCGAGGGTCGCTACAACATCGTCGATCTGACACCCGGCACCTACACGGTGACATTCACGATGACGGGCTTCAGCATCGTCAGACGCGAAGGCATCCAGCTCTCGAGCGGGTTCACCGCGACGATCAACGCGGAGTTGCGCGTCGGCGCGCTGGAAGAAACGATCACGGTCAGCGGGGCCGCGCCCATCGTGGACACGTCGAACGTGCGCAAGCAGATCGTCGCATCGCGCGAGCTGCTCGAAGCGCTGCCGACCAGCACCAAGAACATCTATACGCTGGTGGCGCTCGCCCCCGGATTTACGGGCGTCAACGACGTCGGCGGCCGCTACTTCGCCGAAGCCGGCGCGTATCACGGCAAGCGTGGCACGAAAGTCTATTTCGATGGCATGGGTATCGAAAACAGCGCCGGCAACAGCAGCTAC
>WNFL01248231.1_pt1 | contig 10651 bp, 11 predicted proteins | sample 5400361 | NCBI WGS metagenome assembly WNFL01 (sample SAMN13153351, study PRJNA577476) | soil metagenome | isolation source: 40 cm soil on Douglas fir-dominated hillslope | place: USA:California | collected 2013-09-17 | reverse complement strand
GCTGGTGCCGTCCTTGCGCCACAGCAGCTCGCCCGCGATGAGGACGCGCTCCCGCGTGGTCATCACCCGCGTCATCGGGCACTGCGATTCCGGGTAGGGTGCGCCGTCGGGACGGGTGTGGTGGACCAGCGCGTGCACCGGCCGCCCGAGGACCTCCTCCGGGGTGAACCCGAGCGTGAGCGCGGCGGCCGAGTTCAGGAAGGTGGCGCAGCCGTGTCCGTCCATCCCCCACATGCCCTGCGCGGTGGATTCGAGGAGGGCCGTCTTCTCCTTCCGCTCGCGCTCGGTCTGCTCGAGGAGGGTGACGCGGCGGAGGGCGGAAGAGACGAGGTCGCCCAGGGCCTGGGCGTGACGCACCTCGTTCGGACCGAAGGCCTCCTGGGCGGACGAGCGGAGGATGACCAGCGCTCCGAGCACCTCCGTCCCCCCCATCAACGGGACCACGAGCCCGGTGCAACGCTGGCAGCGGCCCTGGAGGTACGGAGCCATCGCCTCCCCCATGGCTCCGATCTCCATCACCACCGTGGCCTCCCCGGAGTGCAGGGCCGCGTCCGTCAACGACCCCGGGAACGGCGCGCGCGTTCCCACCGGGGGGCCGCCCTGGCCAACGGCGGCCACCACCTCCACGTCCTGGACCTGCACGACGCGCTGGGCCACCTCGTTGACGGTGACGGCGGCGGAGAGCGTACGGGCGACGTCGCGCAGCGCGCGCTCCTCCTGGGCGCGGTAGCGAAGCTGGCGGGCCTGCCGGCGTGACTGGACGCTGAGCATCGCCACGGCCACGGTCGCGGTCAGGGCGACCATGGCCAGGAACAGGCTGACCAGGGCCTGCCGCCGCGACTCGGATTGCGTGAGGCGCGCGGTCGCTTCCTCCCATCCGCCGAGGCGGCGGTCCAGGCGGGTCGACAGCTCGAGCACGGCGTTGACGCGGCGTTGCTGGTTGGCGAGATCGGCCAGGGGATCGGCGCGTCCGATCCGGCTCTCCATGATCTGCCGAACCATCTCCCGCCAGCCCCCGAGGGTGGATCGCAGCTCGGCGGCCAGGGGCGCGAGGTCGGTGCCGGACAGCTTGCGGGTGACGGCGTCGAGGGAGCGGTCGGCCTCTTCCGCGGAGCGCTTGAACTCCTCCGCGAAGCCGGTGTCGCCCGTGAGCGCCCAGGCGCGGAAGGCCAGGACTTCCCGCGCGAAAGCCAGCCCGAACGCATGGAGCTCGTTGCGCACGGGGGTCACCTGCTCCGCCACCTGGCTCTGCAGGCGGGCCGTGCGTCGCGCCACCGCGCCGGGCAGGATGGCCAGGGCGAGCAGGGAGAGGACGACCAGGCCGAGCGGAACCCAGGTCTGCCACTGCGGCCGCGGGCGGTCGCCCAGGCGGCGCGTGGTCTCCGGCGGGCGCGGGAGTGGGTTGGAGGTCAACCCACTCGCACCGTCAGCATCGAGACCGATCCGCCGTCGATCCCCTCCACGGGGAAGCTGACGGGCTCGCCCTCGCGGCGCAGGCCCAGCACGTAGAGCAACGGGAGATAGTGCTCGGGCGTGGGCACGGACAGCACGGCGTCGCGCCCGAGGGTGTCGTAGGCCACCACCGGGCCGTGATCGCCGGCCACGAGCAGCTCGCGCGCGCGCCGTTCGAAGCGCACCGCCCATTCGAACGGCGCCACGGGGTGACGGCCCCAGGCATACGCGTGCAGGTTGTGCACGAGGTTGCCGCTGCCGATCACGAGGACGCCGGCGTCGCGCAGGGACGTCAGCCGGTGGCCGAGGTCATAGTGGAACCTGGACGGCTGCGTCTCGTCGATGCCGAGCTGGAGCACCGGTACCGAGGCGTCGGGGAAGACATGGCACAGCACCGACCACGTCCCGTGGTCGAGCCCCCATTCCTCCTCGTCGAGACCGACGGGCACCGGCGCGAGCATCTCCTGGACTTCGCGCGCCAGCGCGGGATCGCCGGGGGCGGGGTAGACGACCTCGAAGAGCTCGCGCGGAAACCCGCCGAAGTCGTGGATGGTCCGGGGAGCGCGCATCGCCGTCACCCACGTGCCCGGCCGGTACCAGTGCGCGGAGACGACCAGGATGGCGCGGGGACGCGGAAGCGCGCGCCCGATGGCCGCCCAGGCATCGGTGTACGCGTTGTGCTGGATCGCGTTCATCGGGTTGCCGTGCCCGAAGAAGAACGTGGGCATGGTGGGCCCCGCGCGAAGCGCCTTTGTCGTTTCGTCCATGAGTGACGTCCGCTTCCCTCCCAAAGCCTACCCCGGGGCGCGGCCGGACGGCCTGCACCTCGTGCATTTAAAGTGTGAACGTAAAACGTGCCCGGCCGACGCGGGGCTTCGATGCCTTGAAATCGCGGCGGGTGAAGGATAGCCTTCACAGATTCGAAAGTTCCGCCGGACGCGGCCCAGCGCCGGCGCCATCCAGGGAGATCATGTGAAAGTGAACACGCTGGCCTCAGCGCTCAAAGCAGAAGTGCGCCGGCTGGCCGCCAAGGAAGTGCAGAAGGGCTTGCGATCGCTGCGGGCAATGCAACGTCAGATGAAAAAGCTGCGACTCGCCGCGCGCGCGAATCGGCGAGGATTGCGCGCGGTCGAGCGAAGCTTCGGGCGCTTCGAGTCGCGCGTGCCCGGCGGCGGCCGACGCGGGCGTGGCGCGCGCCTCTCCGGCGAGGACATCCGCTCGTTGCGGGCGCGGCTGCGCATGACGCGCGAGCAGTTCGCGCGGCTGCTCGGCGTGAGCCCCGGCTCGATATTCGGATGGGAGACCGGCCGCACGGTCCCGCGCGGCCGCAGCATGGCGCGCGTGCTCGAGGTGCGCAAGATGGGCGTGCGCCGGGCGCGCGCACGCGTCACGTCTCCGGCCGCGCGCCGTGGGCGCCCCACGCGCCGGCCCGCGCGTCGGCGGCGCGGCGCGCGGGGGCGCAAGGCGGCCTGAGCCGCCGCCGGGCTCAGTCCTCCCGGTCTTCCTTGGACGGGTCGGGGGCGGGTGAAGACGGCGCCGCGACATCGCGGCGGATCCACGAGAACAGCGAGAACGGCCGCTCTGGAGCGGAGGGAGCGTGGTCGGCGGAGCCGGCCGGCGCTTCCTCGCGGGAGCCGGCGTGCGCGGACGCGGCTTGGTCCTCGGCCGGCCGCGGCTCGTGTCCCGCGTCCGACGCTTCGGCGTGCGCGGCGTCGTCCTCCATCTCTTCGTGGTCGTCGTGGTCGTCCGCGTCCGTGCCGTCCTCCGCGCCCGCGGCGGCGGGGGCTTCAGGGTAGCCGGCCGCGGCTCCCGTCATCGAGCCGCGCGGGCGCCGCCCGCGGCTGCGGCGGCGACGCGGCGTCCTCACCCCGTTCGCCGAAGTATCGGCGGACTCGGTTCCGGTCGCGGCCAGGGGCACCGCCGCCTCCGTGACGGACGGCGAGGCGGCGGCGGAAGCGGCCGCGGAGGCCGCCTCTCCCCGCGCGGCCAGCGTGGTCGCCCCGGTTCCGGCGCCGGTGCCGAGGTCCTCCACGACGTAGCTGCCGGACTTCTGGTCGCGCCGGAGGGTCACGATGCCCTTGCGCTGCGCCTCCTCCAGGAGGTGGCTGAAGGTCCGGAACCCGTAATACGTCTCGTTGAAGGAAGGCTTCTTCCGCTTCATGGTCTCCTTCACCATGGAGCCCCAGAGCACTTCCTTGTTCTCGCGCTGCAGGGCGAGCACCGCGTCCACGAGCAGCTGGAACGCCTCCTGGATCTTCTCCGGGAGGCTGCTCATGGCCGGGATCTGGCGCTGCTGCCCGCGCACGAGGTCTTCATAGAAGATGAACTCGTCGCAGTTCTCGATGAGCAGATCGGACGTGGAGTTCTTGACCCCGAGGCCGATCACGTACTTGTTGTTCTCTTTGAGCTTGGAGACGAGGGGCGAGAAGTCGGAGTCGCCCGAGCACACCACGAAGCAGTCGATGTGCTCCTTCTGGAATGACATGTCCATGGCGTCGACGACGAGCCGGATGTCGGCGGAGTTCTTGCCGCCGACGGATTTCTGGGGGACCTCGATGAGCTCGATGGCCGCCTCGTGGAAGGCCCGCTTGTAGTCCGAGTAGCGGCTCCAGTCGGCGTACGCCTTCTTGACCAGGACCTTGCCCTTTTCGAGCAGCCGTTCCAGCACGAGGTTGATGTCGAACTTGCGGTAGTGCGCGTCGCGCACGCCAATCGCGATGTTCTCGAAATCGATGAAGAGCGCAAGCCGTTGTTCGTCTTGTTGATGGTTTGATACCAAGAAACTTCCTCCTGGGGGGCTTTTCGACCGACACCCCCAACCCGGACCCGAAGGGTCCCGGGCAAGGGCGCCCGGGAGCTTCCCGGGGCCACGGGGGAATCTCACTCTACCACAAGGGGCAAGGATCGCTAAACGGACGGCGGATTGCCAGGAGGGATCGGAGACGGGCACGGAGACGGGAGTCGGTCTAGCCGACCGCCCGTCCGTTAGCGATCTCGCGTCTTGACCCAGCAGCGCAGGACCTCGGCCACGCTCCAGGCCTGGGCCACGCAGCCCCGCGGCGTATACGGGGCCTCGGCGTCGAAGACCTCGCTGATGGACCCGATGCAGGCCTCGCCGAGGTGGGGCACGAAGCCGTCCAGGAAGGTCCGGGCGCGGGCGAGATCGTCCGGGTGGAGCTTGAGCCAGGCGTCGACGAAGGGCCCGATGAGCCAGGCCCACACCGTCCCCTGGTGGTACGCGGCGTCGCGCGCGCGCAGGTCGCCGTAGTACTTGGCCTTGTAGTCGGCGTGGCCGGGGGCCAGCGAGCGCAGGCCCACCGGGGTCAGGAGCCGCTTCTGCACGACGTCCATCACGGCGGCCCAGCGCGCGCGGTCGAGCACGGGATGGTCGAGCGAGATCGCGAAGACCTGGTTGGGACGGCACGCGGGGTCGTTGCCGCCCCCTTCGGCGTCCACCACGTCGTAGAGGTAACCGCCCTCGGCATACCAGAAGCGCTCGTTGAAGCTTCGGTAGGCGCGATCGGCCAGCGCGCCCAGGCGCGCCGCGTCCTCCGTGGAACCCTCCTCCCGCGTCCAGCCTTCGAGGAGGCGGAGCGCGTTGTACCAGAGCGCGTTGATCTCGACCGCCTTGCCGCGGCGCGGCGTGACCACCCAGCCGTCCACCTTGGCGTCCATCCAGGTGAGCTGGTAGCCCTCCTGGCCCTGGCGCAGAAGGCCGTCGGCGGGATCGACTCCGATGCCGAAGCGCGTGCCCTCCACGTGATGCGCGACGATGTCCAGGAGGATGGGCAGGGCCGTACGCAGGGTGTTGCGGTCCCCGGTGACGGCGACGTAGCGCGCGACGGCGTGGAAGAACCACATCGTGGCGTCGGCGGTGTGGTAGAGGCCCCGGCTCTCGCCCTCCGGGAACATGTTGGGGATGAGGCCGTCGCGCACGTAGTGGGCGAACGTGCGGAGGATCCACTCCGCCTCCTGGTGTCGTCCGGTGACCAGGGTGAGGCCCTCCAGCGAGATCATCGTGTCGCGGCCCCAGTCCGTGAACCAGTGGTACCCGGCGATCACGGTGCGCACGTCGTCGCCGATGGCGCGCGCGCGCGCGACGTCCTGGACGCGGCCCGCGGGCGTGATGACGAACTGGTCGGCGGCGATCGCGAGGTCCGCCGACACCGGGTCGTCGTCGGGCGTGCCCCCGGAGTCGAGCAGGAAATGGCGCCGCGTGTGCTCGAACTCGAGCACCTCCCGGTGCTGCAGGGCGAGGATCGACTCCCAGCGCTCGGTGGAGCCGGACAGGGTGACCTCCTGGCCGGGGGCGAGCAGCACCTCGAAGTGCCCGGGGCTCCACAGCGTCCCGCGTGCGTCGTAGCCGCGGCTCTCCTCTACGCGGAAGAGGAGCTCGGGGCTCGAGCTCGGGTCATGGGTGAACGTCGAGGCCGATCCCTGCACGCTCAGGCGCAGGGTCGGCAGGTGCGCCCCGGCCGAGATCTCGTAGCGCCGCTCCACCGCGGTCAGTACGTACGGCTCCTTGCCGAGGTGCTCCAGCGGCGCCTCGTGCGGCCGGAAGTGGACCTGCGGCCGCAGGCGCAGGCGCTCCGGCACTTCGCCGCCGGCGTTGCGGTAGTGCACGTGGACGGTGTTCTGCCCGTAGGGAAGGACCACGCGCTTCTCGATCAGGGAGGAGCCGATGCTGAAGATCCAGACGGGCAGGCCCGCATCGAGGCGGAACTCCTTCAGGTATTCCGTGCCCGGCAGCGGGGTGGAGGTTTCTTCGTGCTCCTCGCCCCCCAGGCGATGACACCTCCCGTCCGGAAGGTAGACCTCGGCCGCGACGTCGTTGAGCATCATCGTCCGTCCGAGGGGCGCGGGCAGGGACGCCACGAGGAGTCCGTGGAAGCGGCGCGTGGGCACGCCGCAGACCGTGCCCGAAGCGTAGCCGCCGAGACCGTTGGTGACCAGCCACTCCCTCGTGAGCAGGTCGGCCCAGCCGGAGCCTTCCCCGCCGGGCCACGGGTAACGGCGGACGACTTCCTTCATGCCTTCCTCTTGTCTCCACGGGTGCCGCGCGTGCGGTCGCGGCCGACCTCCGGCCATGGCTCGCCCGGGGGCTCCCTGGCTTCCGACGATGGGGCGAGGAGCACGGCCGCCTCGCCGGGCAGACGCCAGCCGTCCGCCGAGTCGGGGGGGAAGGTCCCGCTCCCGCCGTAGGCCCGTGCCTCGCTCGACCAGCGGACCGTCCACAGCCGTCCCTCCGGCGGGGCCAGGAGCGGCTCGGGGGCGGGGGTGAGGTGCTCATCCGCGCCGAGGTTCACCACGAGCAGCCGATCGTCGCCGGAGGGGCCGAAGAAGCGCACCACGAACGCGTGCGCGCCGAGCACCGCGCCGTCGAGGCCGTCTTCGCCCTGCCGGCTCAGCACGGCATCCTCCCGGCGCAGATGGATGAGATCGCGATGCAGGGCCCAGGCCTCCGGATGTCGGTCACGCTCGGCATGGTCGAGCTGGCAACGCTCGAACGTCGCGGGAGCGGACGGATCGGGAACGGAGGTCGACCACTCGGGCAAGGCCAGGCTGCGGAACTGGGACAGGAAGTCCCGGCGTCCCGCGCGCACCGCCGTCGAGAGATCACCCTGGTGGTCCGCGAAGAACAGGAACGGCCGGGACGACGAATGCTCCTGGCCCTGGAAGAGCATGGGCGTGCCCGGGGCGAGCAGCATCAGGGCGGTCAGGGCCCGCCATTTCCCGGGGCTGGTCAGCGCGTGCCCGCGGAGGCCGCGGGCGGAGTTGGCCACCTGATCGTGGTTCTGGATGAAGGTCACGAAGGCGGGTCGCGGACGGCCGAGCGTCGGCGTCCCGCGGCGCTTCCCCTGCCACCGGTAGCGCTGCCCCTGATACAGGTAACCGTACTTCATGGCGGAGACCAGCTCCTGGGGAGCGCCGCGGTAGTCACTGTAGTACGCCTCGCGGCGGCCGGTCAGGGCCACCATCGCGCTGTGGTGGAAGTCGTCGTTCCAGAGGGCGTCGATGCCGTAGCCGCCCTCTTGCGGTGGCCGCACGAGCCGCGTCTCCTGCGGCTCGTTCTCCGCGATCAGGATGACGGAGCGCTCGCCGGCCGCCCGTCGTGCCTCGCGGGCGATGGCGGCCAGGACGTGCTCCGGCGAGGCGTCGTGCATGCTCTGGGTGGCGTCGAGGCGGAGGCCGTCGAGGCGAAACTCCCCGATCCAGTAGGCCGCGTTGGCGACGACGAGCTCCCGCACGGGCGCGCTGTCCTCGCCGTCGTAGTTGAAGGGTTGACCCCACTCCGTGCCGTACTCGTCGGTGAAGTAGCGCTCCGAGAACTGCGGCAGATAGTTGCCTTCGGGTCCGAGGTGGTTGTAGACGACGTCGAGGATCACGCCCATCCCCTGCCCGTGCGCCTCGTCCACGAAGGCGCGCATCGCGTCCGGGGGGCCGTAGAGGCGCGTGGGCGCGAACATGTCGACGCCGTCGTAGCCCCAGCCGAAGCGCCCGGCGAAATCCGCCACCGGCATCACCTCGACCACGGTGATCCCCAGCTCGCGGAGCGCGGGCAGCTCGCGCCGTGCCGCGTCCCACGTGCCCTCGGTCGTGAACGTCCCCACGTGCATCTCGTAGAGGACCTGCCCGGGCAGGGCGAGGCCCTTCCACCCGGCGTCCTGCCACCGGTAGGCCGCGGGATCGATCACCTGGGAAGGGCCGTGCGGTCCTTCCGGCTGGAAGCGTGAAGCGGGGTCGGGGAAGCTCTCGCCCTCGTCGAGGCGGTATCTGTAGAGCGCGCCCGCGCCCGCCTCCCGCACCGTGCCCGAGAAGAAGCCCCCGTCTTCCGCGGACAACGGCGTGCGGCCGCCTTCGAGGACCACCTCGACCGAGCGCCGTCGCGGAGCCCACACGCGGAAATGCGCTCCGCCGGGCGGAAGGATCTCGGCTCCGACGGGCAGCCGCCGCGGCGGATGGTCCATGGAGTTTCTCCGGATGTCTGGCCCCGCCGCCCGCGGCCTCAGCGATTCTTGGCCCGGGTGCGTGCCGCCTTGCGCGCGGCGGAGCGCCGATCCGCGGCCGTCCTCTTGCGTGCGCTCGACCGCCCCTGGCGGGCGAGGGCGGCGGGGCTGGCCGCGCGCCGCCCCTCGTGACGCAGAGCCGCCTTCACTGCGCGCGAGCGGCGCGCCGACGGCCGCCGCGAGCGTGCGGTCCGGCCCTGGCCGTAGGCCCGCGCCGCGCTCTCACGTGTCTTCCTCTTACCCGTCTTCGGCGGCGGCAGGGCGACACCGGAGCGCCGTGCCTTGGACAGCCCGATGGCGATCGCCTGCTTGGTGGACCGCGCCCCGTGCTTGCCCTCTCGAATGTGCTCCATCTCCTCGCGAACGAACTCCCCGGCCTGGGTGCTGGGAGCCTTCCCGGCCGCCTGGTCGCGCTTTGCGCGCTCGAGGGTTGCCTTTTCCGGCATGAGATTCCTCCTTGAGCCTCCTTCAAACTAACGCCAAGCCATTCGCGAAAGGAAGGGACGCGAGCGATAGCCTATCGGGCGCGGCCTATCTCGACCCCATGACGCGCAGGGCGAGGGGGATCGTGGTGGCGATCCCAAGGCCGAGAAGGGCGAACCCCATCCTCCGCCGTCGCTTGCGGGCCAGCTTGTCCGAAAGGAGCAGGCCGGCGCCCATGCCGAGCAGTCCGCGGGTGGCGGCCACGGAGGCGAGAGTGGGGAGCGACAATTGCAGTTTCTGCCTCATTGTTCCTCCTCGGAGTGGCCTCTCCGGTCACTCCGACCCGGGAACGTGCAAGCCACACGCCAGCGCCGCACGAGGAGGTCAGTCCGCGGAAGGGCCGAGGAGTCGTGCCCGCACCACGAACCGTTGCGGCGCGGGGCCCACCATGAAGAACGGATAGCACGTCACGAGGGTGAGCGTCGGCTGCGGAGTCGGATCGAGAAGGTCGGCGCGCTGGGGGCCCACGACGGCGGCCGATTCCACCCTGTAATCGTAGGAGCCGCCCGGCGTCACCAGGCGCATGGTGTCGCCCTCGCGCACGTCACGCAGACGGCGGAAGGCCAGGTCGCGATGGCCGGCGAGAGCGACGTTGCCCTTCTGCCCGGGCAGGGCCGTCCCGGGCACGTGACCCACGGCGTGCCGGAGGGTCGCGGTGGTGATGCCTTCCGCGACGATGACGCGCAGGCCGAGGCGCGGCGCTTCCAGGCGGCCGACGAGATCGCCCGGCAATGCGGGGAGGATCGACTGCGCCGGGCGCGCCGCGTCTGTCTCGACCGGGATGCGGGAAGGATCCGCGAGCGCGGATCCCTCCCGCAAGGCATGGTCGAGCCGGCGGTCCTGCCACCTCGCATAGAGCGCGGACTCGCCGTAGGCCCAGAGGCAGGCGCCCAGGCAGAGTGCTGCGAGCCCGAAGAGGCTCCGCTCCAGGAGGGACGAGGGGTGACGCCGGCCCGGCCCACGCACGGCTTTCCTCAGGCGGTGTGGCGCGCGACGCGGACGCCGACGCCGCCCGCGAGGGCGATCAACCCCACCAGGCCCACGAGCGGCAGGTCACTGGCGGTCTGCGGCAGCGCCGACGCCGTCCGTACTCGGGCCGGAGCGGGTGCCGCGGCCATCGGGGTGGTGGCGTAGGGCTGTTCGGCCATCACCATCGTGACGTCGCCGGCGTGCAGGCGGCCGCTGCTCAACGTGTGGTACTCGACCGTGGCCCGCGAGCCGACGGTCACGTCGGAGGCCAGGTGCGAATCGTCGTCGACGATGAACGTCCGTTGCCCGGTGGGAGTGTCCACCACGAGCTGGCCGTTGCCGGACGAGATGACGGTCCCGGTCACGGTCTCCGCGGGCCCCATCGCCGGCGGAGCGGTGGTGGCGGTGCTGGTGATGGGCTCCGTCCCGAGCACGGCGACGGTCGTCGCATGCATCCGGTCATCCGACAGCCGGTTGAAGTCCACGGTCACGCGGGAACCGGTGACGAGGCCGGCGGGAACGGTCGACTCGGTGTCCACGACGAACGTCTTCTGGCCGGCAGCGGTGTCGATGACCACGAGGGCGGGCCCGGACGAGACGACGGTGCCCGTGATGGTCTCGGTGCTGGCCGTCGAGCTCTGGGCGGAAAGGGAGACCGCCAGGGCGAGGATGGCAATGCCTATGAGGAGCGATTGGCGAAACGACATTGGTACGCCTCCTTGGGAGTCTGCGACTCGAAT
>WNFL01113581.1_pt1 | contig 10651 bp, 8 predicted proteins | sample 5400361 | NCBI WGS metagenome assembly WNFL01 (sample SAMN13153351, study PRJNA577476) | soil metagenome | isolation source: 40 cm soil on Douglas fir-dominated hillslope | place: USA:California | collected 2013-09-17 | reverse complement strand
AATCTTCCGGTTCGGTGTAGATGTCGTCGGGGATTTGGGACATGGAGCTGCCTCGCGGTCGTTGCGCGCTAGCACGTTATCACCGGCGCATCGCCCGCTCCCGTGGAACTTATTGTGACTCTCCACGCAACACTCAAGGGCGTCCTGCTAACCTCGCGCCGCTACCAAGAACAAACGAAAGCCGCCGTTGCCTCGAATCCCCGCAGCCGTGGTCGCGTGCCTGCTTCCCTTCCTCGCGCTCGCGCAGCAGGGGGATCCAACCGCTCCCCAACCGGGGGGTCCTTCTGGTCCACGCGGACCCAACCCCAATGCGCCCCCTTCGCTGCGCCCCACGCAGCCGCAGAGGCCGCAGCAGCAGCCTCCGAAGGAGGAAGCCCAGAAACTCGAGACGATCGAGGTGCAGGGCAACGACATCGCGCAGCGGCGCGAGTCGACCGCATCGAAGATCATCGTGAACCACGAGGAGATCAACAAGTACGGCGACACCAACGTGATGGACGTGCTGAAGCGCCTGCCCGGGATCACGGTGGATAGCGGTCCCGGCGGCCGGGGTGGTGCGATCCGCATGCGCGGCCTGGGGACCGGCTACACGCAGATCCTGGTGAACGGTGAGCGCATGCCGCCCGGGTTCACGCTCGACACGATCGCCCCCGACTTGATCGAGCGCATCGAGATCATTCGCGGGGCCACGGCGGAGTTGTGCTCCGGCGCGCGCTCTCGCAGCAGAATGCGGAGTTGCGCGCCGGCGCCTCGGTCCAGAACGACAAGCCGACCGCGTTCGTGTCGGGGAACATTTCCGACAAGACCGGCGCGGTGAGCTGGACCCTGCCCTACAACTTCCTGCGTTTTTCCTTCGCGAACGAGGGATTGAGCGAGCAGCGCGTGTTCTCGCCGAACGACGAGCTCACCCAGCAATTCGGCAGCCATCGCGGTGCCGAGGGCTGGGGTGGCAACGTCAACATCGCGCCGCGCCTGTCGTGGGCGTTGGGGACGGACAACACGCTGAATATCGATGCCTTCGCGCTCACGGGCCTCTTCAGGGGTCGCTTCACCGAGGACAACACGCCGCGGAGCGGACCGCCGCCGCCTTACGTGAGCACGGACCTGCGTGTGCGCAGCGAGAACAACTCGTACCGCGTGAACGCGAATTGGGTGCGCCGCTTCGCCGACAACTCCCGGATCGATGCACGCGTGGGCGTTTCGCGCTTCTCCTTCGATGCCGCATCGACTTTCATCGGCAGGGATGCGAGCGGGGCGACGGCGCTGCAACGGGTCGTGGACAGCACGTCGGACGACACCACCACGACCACAGTCGGGAAGTACACGTTCAATTTCCTGCCGGGACATAACCTGGCGGCGGGCTGGGACGGCGCCTACACGCTTCGCAACGACGTGCGCAACCAGGGTGACTTCTATCCCATGGTTCCGCTCACGACGCGAAGGGACGAGAATTTCGACACCAATGTCCGCCGCCTCGCCCTTTACGCGCAGGACGAGTGGGACATGAGCGAGAAGTTCGCGATCTATACGGGACTGCGCTGGGAAGCCATCGAGACGCGCAGCGACGGCAACACGTACGATCCGATCCGAAACCGCTCGAGCGTGGCGAGCCCCATCCTGAACCTGCTATGGAAGCTGCCCGGCACCGACAAAGACCAGGTGCGCCTCGGCATCTCGAGGACGTACAAGCCCATCAACACCGGCGATATCGTCCCGCGCCGCTTCTTCGCGCCGAACAACAGCCCGACTACACCCGACTTCATCGGCAACCCGAATCTCAAGCCCGAGCTCTCGTGGGGCCTCGACTCGGGATACGAGCACTATCCGGCGGGGGGCGGCAACATCGGCGTCTCCCTGTACTATCGCCGCATCACGGACATCGTCCAGCGCCAGACGAGCTTCGAAGACGGCCTCTACGTCACGCGTCCCGAGAACCTGGGCACAGGCACGGTGAGGGGTGTCGAACTCGATGCGAAGGGGAAGCTCTCGCAGCTCCTGGACGGCGCGCCGGGCGTGGACCTGCGGGCAAACTTCGCCGTCAACAAATCCCAGGTCGATTATTTGCAGGGTCGGTACAACCGCCTCGACGAGCAGCCGCCCTGGAACGGGACCGCAGGCGCGGATTACCGCTTCACGTCCGTGCCGCTCACCCTCGGCACGAGCTTCACCGCGCGCGGCGCGGGGACCGTGCGCACCTCTCCCCAGCAGGTGATCTATCGCAGCATCAACCGCCAGTGGGAAGCGTTCGGCCTGTGGCGCTTCTCACCCAAGGTGCAGCTTCGCCTGAGCGTCCAGGACCTGCTCGCGCAGGACAACATCACGGTGAACCGCTTCACCGATGCAACCGGTGTCGTGACGGAGCGCAGCTCCGTCGATCCACGCTACCGGCGGTTTTCGATGGTGTGGGAGTTCAAGCTCTGAATGAAAAGCCCCGCCGAAGCGGGGCCTTTCCTGACGTGCAATTCGCGACTGCGAATTACATGTCCATATCACCCATGCCGCCCATGCCGCCGCCGCCCATCTGCGGTTTCTCGTCCTTCGGCAGCTCCGCCACCATCGCGTCGGTGGTGAGGATGAGCGCCGCGACCGATGCGGCGTTCTGCAGCGCGTAGCGCGTGACCTTGGTCGGATCGAGCACGCCCATGGAGACCATGTCGCCGTACTCGCCCGTCTGGGCGTTGTAGCCGTAATTGCCCTTGCCCTCGATCACCTTCGCGATCACCACGCTCGGCTCGTCGCCGGCGTTGCGTGCGATCTCGCGCAGCGGCTGCTCCAGCGCGCGCACGATGATCTTCACGCCCGCGGCCTGATCCTCGTTGTCGGTCTTGACCTTCGAGACCGCGTCCTTGGTGCGCAGCAGCGCCACGCCGCCGCCCGGAACGATGCCTTCCTCGACTGCCGCGCGCGTCGCATGCAGCGCGTCTTCCACGCGGGCCTTCTTCTCCTTCATCTCGACTTCCGTCGCCGCGCCGACCTTGATGACGGCAACGCCGCCAGCCAGCTTCGCCACGCGCTCCTGCAGCTTCTCCTTGTCGTAGTCGCTGGTGGCTTCCTCGACCTGCTTGCGGATGGCTTCCACGCGCGCCTTGATGTTCTCTTCCTTGCCCGCGCCGTCGATGAGCGTGGTGGTTTCCTTGGCGATCTCGACGCGCTTGGCGCGGCCGAGGTCCTTGAGGGCCGCGTTCTCGAGCTTGAGGCCCAGCTCTTCCGCGATCACTGTGCCGCCGGTGAGGATCGCGATGTCTTCCAGCATCGCCTTGCGGCGGTCGCCGAAGCCCGGGGCCTTCACGGCGCAGGTCTTCAGGATGCCGCGAAGGTTGTTCACGACCAGCGTGGCGAGCGCCTCGCCATCGACGTCCTCGGCGATGATGAGGAGCGGTCGTCCCGCTTTCGCGACCTGCTCGAGCACCGGCAGAAGATCACGGATGTTGGAGATCTTCTTGTCGTGCAGCAGGATGAACGGATCCTCGAGGAGCGCGACCTGCTTGTCGGGGTTGTTGATGAAGTAGGGCGAGATGTAGCCGCGATCGAACTGCATGCCTTCCACGAGCTCCAGCTCGCTTTCGAGGCCCTTGCCGTCTTCGACCGTGATCACGCCTTCCTTGCCGACCTTGTCCATCGCGTCGGCGATCGTCTTGCCGATTTCCGGGTCCGCGTTGGCGGAGATGGCGCCGACCTGGGCGATCTCTTTCGACGAGCTGCACGGGCGCGAGATCTTCTTCAGCTCCTCGACGGAAGTCGCGACGGCCTTGTCGATGCCGCGCTTGAGATCCATCGGGTTCATGCCCGCGGCGACGTACTTCATGCCTTCGGCGACGATCGCCTGCGCGAGCACGGTCGCGGTCGTGGTGCCGCTGCGCGCCCATGTTCTCGAACTTGTCCTTCAGCTCGATCTCCTTCGCGACCGACACGCCGTCCTTGGTGACGGTGGGGGCGCCGAACGAGCGCTCGAGCACGACGTTGCGCCCCTTCGGGCCCAGCGTCACCTTGACCGCATCGGCCAGGATGTTCACGCCCGCGATCAGGCGGGTGCGGGCGTGCTCTTTGAATTTGACGTCTTTGGCTGCCATGGTGGTTTCCTCTTTACTGGATTCGTATGGGCTGTCAGTTCACGACGGCCATGATGTCTTCTTCGCGCATCACGAGGATCTCGTCGCCTTCGACGCGAACCGTGGTGCCGGAGTACTTGCCGAACAGGACCTTGTCGCCGACTTTGACGTCGACGGGGACAAGCTTGCCGTCCTCGTTCTTCTTGCCGGGGCCCACGGCGAGGACTTCGCCCTGGTCGGGTTTCTCGGCGGCGGTATCGGGGATGACGATGCCGGATGCGGTCTTACGCTCTTCTTCGAGGCGCTTGATGATCACGCGGTCGTGCAGCGGACGAAGCTTCATGAGAGTGACTCCTCTTTCTGTCTCTGGGAATGGGCGCTGCTCCGCGAGGGGCCACGCCCGGGGTCTGAAAAGCCGGTGCAGGCAGGCTTAGCACTCACCTGCTACGAGTGCTAATAATAGGCTCCGCGGGAAGCTATTTCAAGTACCCGAGGCCCGCAAACCCAAAAGAAACAGCCCAACGAACCAGGGACTTGCTAAAGGAGGCGCGCCCACGCCTTGGCCGCCGCCTCCTTGGCCCGCGCGTCGATGCCCCGGTGGTCCCAGGCCTCCGGGGTCATCGCGTCGGACTTGGCGAGGTCGTCGCGGAAAACTTCGTTCAACTGGTCGGCGAAATCGGTGCCGAGAACGATGACGTTGATCTCGTCGTTGTGCAGGAGGCTTCGCCAGTCGAGGTTGGTCGATCCCACCGTCGACCAGACGCCGTCCACGGTCGCGCTCTTCGCGTGCAGGATGCGGTTCTTGCGTTCGTAGATGTGGACGCCGGCCTGCAGCAGCTCGCCGTAGTACGAGCGGCCCGCGTAGTACGCGAGCCAGCTGTCGCTGTGGCCGGGCAGGATGAGCGTCACATCGACGCCGCGCTGCGCCGCCTCGCGCAGCGCACGGCGCAGCTCCTCATGAGGCACGAAGTACGGGTTCATGATGCGCACCTCCTTCTCCGCGTTGTCGATCGCGGAGATGAAGGCCGCATACACGTCGTTGATGCCCTCGTCGCCGGGAGAGCCTTCCATCACGCGCACGATCTGCGGGCCGGCCGGCGAAATGGCCGGGTAGTAGGCCCTTTCGGTGATGGGATCTTCCTTGCGCCCCCGCGCCCACTGCTTGAGGAACGCGCGCTGGATTTCGGCTACTCCCGGTCCTTCGATGCGCGTTTGCATGTCGCGCCACGGTCGATCGGCAACGGCCACGCTCTCGCCGCGCTCGCGCGTCTCGCGGCGCGAGCGCGATCCGGCCGATGACGCGCCGTACACGTCGCTGATGTTGATTCCGCCCAGGAACGCGACGCGGCCATCCACGATCGTGACCTTGCGATGGTCGCGCCGGTTGAGCGAATCGAGGCCGCCCTTCGCCACGCCCTCGGCGGAGACGGGATTGAATTCCAGCAGCTCGACGCCGCCCTCGGCCATCGCCTTGAAGAATTCCTTCGGTGTCCGGTACGAGCCCACCGAATCGTAGATGACGCGCACTCTCACGCCGGCTTTCGCGCGCGCGACCAGGGCTTCGGCGAACTGCGTGCCGGTGTCGTCGGCCTCGAAGATGTACGTCTCGAGATGGATGTGATGGCGCGCGGCGGCGATGGCCGCGAGCATCGAGCGGTAGGTCTCGGCGCCATCCTCGAGGAGCGCCACGCGGTTGCCGACACTCAGCGGATTGCCCGACAACGCTTCCTCGATCGCCGCATGGCGCTCGAGGAGTCCCGCGTCCGGCGATTTCCGGCCCAGCGATTCGAGGATCGCGCGGCTTTGGTCGTGCGAGAGGTAGCCGTGCGAGCCCTTCAGTCGCGCGGGCTGCGCTGCCGTCTCGGCGCTGAGGAGATACCGGTCGATGGATGGCGTCGCGCACGAGGCGACGCCAAGCGCCAAAGCGCCGGCGAACGCCGCGCGGCCGAGGCGTTGCGCTAGCGCGCGAGCCGCGCCCAGCGCCCGAACTGGTACACCACCCTGCGCGAGCGGCGGCGCTGCGGACGTGTCGGCGCGGCGAGATACGGGCACGGCGGATTGCGATATCCGCCCTGCTCGAGCGTCGCATCCTCCGCCACTTCGGCCCACACGCCGCCGCGCACCGGCCTGAAGAGCCAATGCACGTACCCGGTGCGCGAGGCAGCCTCGATCAGCTCGTTGGCGTCCGGCACTTCCGCCACCACCGGCGACTGGCCGTCGACCAGCAGGGGAAGCGAGCCGAACGCTCCCATGCACTCGAGCGATTCCTGCTCGGTGGCGCCCGGCCGCACGAAGGGCGGCGCTTCCATCCTGGCGAGATCCCAGCTTCCGAGCTCCCATGCGACGTCGAGGACCTCATTCTCGAGCTGGGGAATTGCATCCCAGCGATCGTTGATCTGCAGCGCCGATGAGGGCACCGGTTGGTACGCGACGATGTTGGCGTCGGCCACTGCAGCGAGCCGCGTTTCCACGAATCCATGCCAATGCAGCGTGAGCACTACCGGCGTGTTGGCATAGGGCACGGCCGCTACGGTGATCGCGACCAACGGCAGCCGATTGGAGATCAGTTGCGTCTCGATGCGATCCAGCAGGTGCATTGCCTTGCCTCCGTTTGAGAGAAGCCGCACGCTTTGAGTTCCTTGCTGCAGTAACGCTTTCGAAGCAAACAGCGTGCACAGGGGGCTTTTCGCATGGAATCAACGCGTCATGTTGCTAGCAGTCGAGGGGGTTGGATGCCAAAGTGGCCGGGATGGCGCCAGACCGGATCCCTGCCTTCGCAGGGACGACGCCCGCGCTCGCCCCTGTGGGGCCCGCTTTTGGCGTCGGCTAGAATGGCCGCGTGCCGCTACTGGGAAACGCCGAGAAGGCGGAGCTCGAACGCCTGATCCTCGAGCGACTGACGCAGTACCACGAACAGCATGGGTCGAGCGCCCTGCTGGTCGAGGGCATTCGCATCGTGGCGCAGGTCGACGGGGTCATCATCGACAACGGCGAAGCGCAGGATCCGCTCGCCGCGGTCGACGTGCGCTCGCTCTTCACCGCGCTGTGCTATCTCACCGGCGGCGCGCCCGCCCTTCCTCCCGACGCCCTCACGGCGCTGGCCACCGAGGCCACCAGCGCCATCGCCCAGCAGATCAACCGCATCGCCGCGGCGTAGCCCCATGAACAACGCCGAGATGGTCGCGCGCAGCCGGGCGGCGGTGTGGCATCCGTGCACGCAGATGAAGCTGCACGAGCGGTTTCCGCTCGTGCCCATCGCGCGCGGCGAGGGGCCGTGGCTCTTCGACTTCGAGGGCAGGCGCTACCTCGACGGCGTGAGCTCGTGGTGGGTGAATCTCTTCGGCCACGCGCACCCGGCGATCAACGCCGCGATCCGCGGGCAGCTCGACACACTCGAGCACGTGATGCTCGCAGGCTTCACGCATGCGCCCGCAGTGGAACTCGCCGAACGCCTCGCGCGTGTGGCACCCGGCAAGCTCGGACACGCGTTCTATGCGTCCGACGGCGCATCCGCTTCCGAGATCGCGTTGAAGATGGCGTTCCACTACTGGGCCAATCGCGGGCGCCCGGACAAGAACCGCTTCCTCTCGCTCGAGGGCGGATATCACGGCGAGACGATGGGCGCGCTGGGCGTGACCGACGTCGAGATCTTCCGCGATGCGTACGCTCCGCTCATCCGTTCGTCGCTGGTCGCGCCCTTTCCCGCGCGCAGCCACGACGACCACCGCTTCGGCGGGATCAAGGGCGCGATCCATGCGGCCGACGCGCTCGCGAAGCTGCTCGAGGAGCACGCGGGCGAGATCGCCGCCTTCATCGTCGAGCCCCTGGTGCAGGGCGCGAGCGGCATGCGCTTCCACCATCCCGAATACCTGCGCCGGGCGCGCGACCTCTGCACGAAGCACCAGGTGCTCCTCATCGCCGACGAGATCATGACCGGCTTCGGCCGCACGGGAACGATGTTCGCGTGCGAGCAGGCGGGCGTGGCGCCGGACCTGCTCTGCCTGTCGAAGGGGATCACGGGCGGGTACCTGCCCCTGTCGTGCGTGCTCGCGACCGATGAGGTCTACGGCGCGTTCTACGACGACAGCGCGGCACGTGCGTTCCTGCACTCGCACTCGTACACGGGCAATCCCCTCGCGTGCAGGGCCGCCTGCGCCGTGCTCGACCTGTTCGAGCGCGACAACGTGATCGTCGCCAACGAGCGCAAGGCGGCGCGGTTCTTCGAGATGGCATCGCCCCTCGCGCGCCATCCGCGCGTGCGCGACTTCCGCCACCTGGGAATGATCTGGGCCTTCGAGGTGACCGGGGACTCGGCCGACTTCGCCTCGCGCGCGTTCGAGATCGCGCTCGCGCGGTGTACTTCATGCCGCCGTACGTGACCGGCGAGGCGGAATTCGCCCTGCTCGTCGATGCCGCCGTGGAAATCGTGGAGCGTCTCGGGAAATGAGGCGCGCCGCCGGGGTCCTCGGCCTGCTGCTGCCGCTCGCGGCGGCCGCCGCGCACGACCTGCCCGAGCCGGTTCGCGACGCGCTCGCCCGCGCGGGCGTTGCGGCTTCCGCCGTCGCCGCCGTCGTCGCCCGTGTGGAAGGGGGCCCTGCGCTCGTGGAACACAACGCCGGGGAGCCGATGAATCCGGCGTCGGTGATGAAGCTCGTCACCTCCTATGCGGCGCTCGATCTCCTCGGTCCGGCGTACACATTCGGCACCGACTTCTACGCCAACGCGCAGCTGTCGGGGGGCGTCCTGGAGGGAGACCTCTTCATCCGCGGCGGCGGCGATCCGAAGCTCACCGCGGATCGCCTGTGGCTGGCGCTGCACGAGTTGCGCTCGCGCGGCGTGCGCGAGATCCGCGGCGACATCGTGATCGACCGCTCCTTCTTCGCGCCCGCCGTCCACGACCCGGGCCGCTTCGACAACGATCCGCGCCGCGCCTACAACGTGGGTGCCGATGCTTTCCTCGTGAACTTCCACGCCGTCGAGTTCCGCTTCGTCCCGGAGGCCGGCGCCGTGCGCGTGGTGGCGCAACCCGATCTTCCGAACGTGGAAGTCGCGAGCCGCATCCGCCCCGTGCCGGGGCCGTGCACGGGGTGGCGCGGCGACCTCAAGCACGACTTCATCGAGAACGGGCTCGTCGCCACCGTCGTCTTCAGCGGGAGCTATCCGGTGGCGTGCGGCGAGAACACCTGGTCGCTTTCCGTATTCGACTCGGCCGGATTCTCCGAATCGGTGCTGCGCTGGATCTGGAGCGAGAGCGGCGGCAAGCTCACCGGCAAAGTGCGCGCGGGCACCGTACCTCCCACCGCTCGCCCGTTGCTGCACGTGGAGAGCGAGCCGCTCGCCAACCTCGTGCGCGACATGAACAAGTATTCCAACAACGTGATGGCGCGCCAGGTCTTCCTCGCGCTTTCGGCGCGGCAGGGGCCGGGTGAGGCGCAGGCGAGCGCGCAGGCCGTGCGCCAGTGGCTCGCCTCGCGCCGGATCGACGCGCCCGGCTTCGCGATCGAGAACGGCTCGGGGCTTTCGCGCGCGGACCGCATCACGGCGGGCACCCTGATATCGCTCCTGCAAAGCGCGTGGGCCACGCCGCTCATGCCCGAGATCGCCGCTTCCATGCCCGTCTTCGCGACCGACGGCACGCTCAAGTCGCGCCGCGGAGCCGGGGCCACCGGCCAGGCGCACATCAAGGGCGGCACCTTGACCGGCGTGCAGAGCGTCGCGGGCTACGTCATCGATCTTTCCGGGAACCGGTGGGCCGTGGCGATGATGATCAACCACCCCAAAGCGAACGCCGCGCAACCCGCGCTCGACGCGTTGATCGAATGGGTGCACGCAATCGACACCAGCCGGCGCTCCTCGCGATGAACGAAGAAGGCACGAACCAGGTTCCACCGCTGCAGGGCTACGACGCCTACGGCGCCGACCCGTGGCTTCGCGCGGCGGTGCGGCGCGCGGGAACCCTCTGGATCGAGGGCGCGGCGCACGACCTGGGGCGCTTCGCGGGCAGCGCGGAAGCCCAGGCGCACGCGGTGAACGCCAACCGCAACGCGCCCGAGCTGGCCACGCACGACCGCTTCGGCAACCGCGTCGATTTCGTCGATTACCACCCGTCGTACCACGCGCTCATGGCGCGCGCGATCGGCGCGGGCGTGCACTCGCTCGCCTGGAAGCACGCGGGCGGCGGCTTCAGCGCGCGCGCGGCGCTCTTCTACCTCTGGAACCAGCTCGAGCAGGGCACGGCCTGCCCGGTGACGATGACGTTCGCGTCGATCCCGGTGATGCGCCACGCTCCCGATATCGAGTCGCAGTGGAGAAGCCGCGTACTCGCCGACGCGTACGATCCGCGCCCCATTCCCGTGGGCGAGAAGGCGGGCGCCACCATCGGCATGGCGATGACGGAAAAGCAGGGGGGCTCCGACCTGCGCGCGGTGCACACGCGGGCGACCCGCGGCGACAACGCATGGCGGCTCGACGGCCACAAATGGTTCTGCTCGGCGCCCATGAGCGATGCGTTCTTCACGCTCGCACGCGCGGACGAGGGCGTGACCTGCTTCTTCGTGCCGCGGTCGCTGCCCGACGGATCGCGCAACGCCATCCGCATCCAG
>WNFL01254891.1_pt2 | contig 10652 bp, 10 predicted proteins | sample 5400361 | NCBI WGS metagenome assembly WNFL01 (sample SAMN13153351, study PRJNA577476) | soil metagenome | isolation source: 40 cm soil on Douglas fir-dominated hillslope | place: USA:California | collected 2013-09-17 | reverse complement strand
CACGCCACAGGACAGGCATGGCCCTTTGGCGCCGTGGCCGCCGGTGCCGTGACAGAACGCGCAGCGTCGCCCGAACCAGGCCTTTCCGACCTCGACAACTTTCATGTCGTTGGTCGGCACTTCCATGTCGTTCTCGTTCGCCTTGTGCTGCGCAGCCGCCGGTAACGCCACACCGAGGGCCGTGGCGAAGACAGCAATCGCCGCCTGCTTCGCGAATACCGTATTGAGTTTCAAGACTGACATGACGGACAAACCTCCTTAAGGAACTTACGAAAAAGGCGGATAGAACGGTACATTGTAATTCTCGAGGATCTGTTTCATCTTTCCATTGGCAAGCAGTTCCGCAACGGCGTCGTCGATGAACTTCATCAGGGACTGGTCCTGCTTGCGGACAATGAAATTCAGATTCCAGCGCTGGTCTGCTTCAGGCACGTAGCCTTCTACCATGTGGAACTTCGCGTCGGGAAACTCGCGGCGCGCAACCGAAATCGCGGTCGCCCATACCAGACTGGCATCGATCTCGCCACTCGCCATTGCCTGCAGGATCCTCCGGTTGTCAAGATAGAGCGATCTCGGAATGTCGTGGGTGAAGAGATAGTCATCGATCGGCGTGGACATCGGCACGCCCACCTTGATATTGGCATCCTTGAGTTCACTCAGCAATTTCTTGTCGGCGGCCTTGCCCTGCACGACCAGCACGTAGCCCATTCCGAGATACGGCTTGGTGAATGCCAACTGCCCCATCAGCATGTCGTCGTCGCCGCTATCGGACATGCCAAGAAAAACGTCACAGCGTTTCTTGAGTATCGAATTGCGGAATGCGCGGGACGTGCCACCGCGCGTGCCGGTGTCCGCCCAAACCATTTCCAGTCGCATGCCGCCGCGTTTGGCGATCTCGCGCATGATTTCAATATCGTACCCGGGAGGGTCCGTATTCTGCGCGGCGGACGGAAAGGAGTAGGGATCAGCGCACGCCAACAGCTTTCCTTTGGCTTTCGAACGCGCCAGCGTATCGGTGATCTCATCCGGATCGGTCTCTGCCCAAACTAGGACTGAGGTCAATGCGAGCAAAAAGGTCAATCCGTACAAAGCAAATAACTTTCGCACTTTCAACTCCTTTTAAGAATCTTATGGCCCATTCCCCTTTTTCCTCGTCAACGCTGCTGCAGCTTCATTGGTTTACCCAAGAACAAAAACGGTCTGCGCCGTTTCTTCACAAAAAAATAAGGGGGGCAGACGCTTTGCCCCCCTCAGCCTTGCTGTTGCTGCGTATTGCTTAACTTGGCGTCCGCTGCTGAATGCTACTCAACGGCGAATACCATGAGGCCGCCGCCCTTCTGATTCTTCTTCAGCCACTCTGAATAGAATATGGGCCAGATGCCGCCGCCGCCCGCACCGTACACGATGGCAACGTACTGCTTGCCATTTGGAGCGGTATAGGACGTCGGATTGCCATGGATGCCGGAGCCGGTCTGGAAGGACCAGAGATGCTCGCCGGTTTCGTCGTTCACAGCATTGAAGTAGCCTTCGGGATCGCCGTAGAACACCAGGCCGCCCCCGGTGGCCAGTATGCCGCTGGTGGCCGGGTAGCTCATGGACTTCTGCCAGACGAGCCTTCCGGTCGCAGCGTCAAAGCCCTTCGTCGAGCCTGCACCCGCGTTGAAGTTGATGATCTTCGCGCCCAGATACCACTCGCCGCGCTTCCATTCCATCTTCTTCGCCTGCAGGTCCATGGCGAAGTCGTAGACCGGAACGTAAACCATCTTGGTGCGGTGGCTGTAAGCCATCGGGTGCCATTCCTTGCCACCATCCAGGGACGGAGCGATATCGGTGGTCACCTTGTCGTACACCACATCCTTCTCAGGATAGTTGTAGATCGGCTTGCAGTTGTTCGCCGGGGTAATCGGCTTGGTCCAGTTCACGCGCTGCAGCGCGGTAACCCACACGCACTTGTGCTCGTTGCCGGCTTTGCCCTTCACGGTGTTGACACGGTCGATACCGTAGACGTGACCGTTACGCGAACCATGCAGCCACAGCTTCTTGCCGCCGACGTCGACCAGGATCATCTCGTTCACGCCGTCGTAATCGTACGGATCATTGGGCGTGTAGTTGAAATAACTCTTGATCTTGCCGGTGTCCGGATCGAGCATCAAGTTGCTGTTGGTGAACAGGTTATCACCAAGGCGCACATGGCGGTCAAAGTCCGGACCGGGATTGCCCACAGGCCAGTACAGGGAGTTGGTTTCCTTGTCGTAAGCACCGGTAATCCAGGTGGAGCCGCCACCATACTTCCAGGATTCGCCTGCCCAGGTATCGTTGCCGGGCTCGCCTGGTCCAGGAATGGTGTAGGTCTTCCACACCGGAGCGCCGGTGTCGGCGTCGATTGCCGCAAGCCAGCCGCGCACGCCGTACTCGGCACCCGCGGTGCCGAAGATGATCTTGCCACGCAAGGCCATCGGCATGATGGTGAAAGTCTCCGCATAGGTGTAATCGCCGATCTTCTTGTCCCAGACCACTTTGCCGGAGGCGTTGTCGAGCGCAACGACGTGCGCATCCAGGGTAGCCAGATAAACCTTGTTCTTGTACACGGCGACACCGCGATTCACAACGTCACAGCACAGTTTCGGGAACACGTCGCCCGGCAGTTCGCGGTCATACCTCCACTGCACCTTGCCGGATGCAGCGTCGACCGCGATCACCTTGTTGAAGGACGTCGTGACATAAATCATTCCGTTAACCGCGACGGCCTGGCTGTCCTGGCCTTCCAGAACGCCAAACGACAGGTTCCAGACGGGAGTGAGCTTCTTGACATTTTCCCTGTTGACCTGCGACAGGGGGCTGTAGCGCGTGGTCTGGTAGTCACGACCATAATGGAGCCAGTTCTGCGCGTCCTTGTCGGCATTCAGAAGCATGTCGTCCGTCACATAGTTGGGATAGAGCTTCGATTCAGCACTATCCAGACCCTGCGCAGAGACAACCCCTGAAGCACCGAACGCTGCGATTGCAGCGAGGGACACCGCAGCACGCTTGAGGTGCAACGATTGCTTCACCATTTTATTTGAAACCTCCCGAAGAATTGCGCAGCGATTCGAGCTTCGACACTGCGCATTTGGTTTTGATTACTGCCTCGATGCGTAAAGCTAGGGCCAAACAACCTGAAAAACTTCAGATCTAGACGAGCTTTACCGCAAGGCGAAAATAAGAGTTACGCACTATGTTGTCAACACATTTCTGCCCCGTCCCGGCATGCAGAGCCGATGTTCAAATTATTGCGCCGCACAAATAACGCAGGGAGCTGGCGCGCGTACCCGACTCGAACCACGCTCGGCCCGCGCCTGCCGCGCGCAGTCTGCGACTCAGGGACGCGACTGACGCAATCGCTCCCATAGCATCGATGTTTGGTGATGCATATCTGCGTGCAACTGCCGCATAAGCTATCGCGCTGCGGAAATTGCACTGGACGAAATCCCAAGGCAGTCGTCAAACTGGCTCACTCGATCCGCCACTGANNCGCGAAGATCGCGATTCTAATCGTTGCAACAATGTTGACGGCGCACGCCGATCCGCTGATCACCTATCCCTTGCGGATAAAGAAACACGAAATTCGGGCAGAAGTCGCCAATACCGAGCAAGACCGTCTGCGGGGATTGATGTTCCGCGACAAGCTCGCTGAAAACAGCGGAATGATTTTTTTGTACCCACGCCCTGAAGCGTCTGCGATGTGGATGAAGAACACCAGAATTGCGCTCTCGGTCGCATTCATCGATGCCAGCGGGCGCATTCTCAACATCGCCGAAATGGAACCGTTTTCGGAGGAAGCGCACGCTTCGTCCGGCGCGGCAGCTTATGCGCTGGAGATGAACCGGGGTTGGTTCAGGAAGCAAGGTATCAAGGCTGGAGATCGCGTCGAAGGATTGAAGGAGCTTCCACCGGCGCAATAAGAAATGCCCGGGCTTGTTGCCCGGGCATTGCGACGGACTGCGATCGCGCCTACATCGGGATATGCGTCTGCGCCACCATGAAGAACAGCATCGGTATCGACAACGCGGTGTTGGTGCGGGATGCGAGAAAAGCCACCCGCCGCGCCTTGTTCTTTTGCTCGTCTGTCGCCTGCACCAGCCCAAGAATTTTCTTCTGGTTCGGCCAGATCAGACCCCAGACATTGAGCAGCATGATGGTGCCAAGCCAGGCGCCAATGCCGATCTTCTGGAATCCCGCCTGAAGCATGAATGCCGCGGCGAAATTGGAGCCCAGCAACGCAGCGCCGGCCAGCCAGGTTGCCAACGCCGCCCAGCGGAAGAAGAACAGGGCACGCGGCGCCACATGCTTGGTAATGCCGGCCGCCGTGCTGTCGGCCTGCGCCGCCTTCAGGGCTGCCACCTGAACGAAGTTGAAGTAATACAACAGGCCGATCCACATGACGCCCGCCATGATATGAATCCAGCGGTAAATTCCCGGAAGCATTTCCATGGCTTATCCCCCTATCACGGATTTGACGATGTAATACAGAATAACGGTCAGCACGAAACCAGCTATTACTGTGCCCCACAGAGAATCCAGCGGGTTCTTCATGTTCCCCTCCTCTTGTAATCGAACGCGGACAGTGTAGATAACGCGGGCGCGTGCTGCAACAGCCAACCGCCATAGCAGGGATCATTTTTCTCCCGGCCGGCGGTTTCGATAGTCGACATAGTAGGCTGCACTTTGTCGATCTCCTGATCAGGTGTGATTAGGCGCGTTGAAAAAGCGCGCTGATTTAATGGAACACGGTTTAATGGAACACGGTTCTAATGGAAATCGGCGAAGCGGTAAAACCGGACTACCGGCCGGCCGAAACTTCGTCGACAGCGATCACAACCGCCGTCGCATCGTTGCGCCCCATGTACTGGACCTGATTCTTGATGGATCGTTCCACCAATTCGTCGGCAAGGCACTGGGTTGATCCGCCCCCCTGCATCACTTCGTGGACAATACGCTCGCCCAGCACCTCCCAGATGCCATCGCTCGCCATCAGGAAAACATCCCCGGGGATCAATTCGCCATCCGTGTAGTCCACTACGAGATGGCTGTCGAGCCCGACCGCTCGCTTGAGAACGTGACGCATGTCGCCCCTTTGCCAGGTGTGGTCGATAGTCAGCTGTTTGAATACCTCACCGCGCCGGCGATAGACGCGCGTATCGCCAACGTGCGCCAGGTGGTAGTAGTTGCCCTTGAACACGATCATGGTGAGAGTCGTCACCATGCCTTCATATTCCGGATGGCGGGCGTTTTCGGAAAGCAGCCAGTCGTTGATCGAACGCAGCAGCTTGTCCAGGGCCACGGTAAGATTCCAGTTGACGGGCACGCCGTAAAAATCTCGCAGTAAGCTCTTTACGACAGTTTCCGAAGCAAGCCGTCCGCCCCCATTGCCGCTCACTCCATCGGCAATGGCAATGGCAATGCCCCTGGATTGCGCTTCGCGCTCCTCCCGCGGCGTTACGATCCCGTGAAAATCTTCGTTGTTCTTGCCCGGCACTGCGGCGGTTGCGTGCCCCACATGCAATTGCAACGGGGGCTTGCCGGGTGCTATTCCGGTGCGCACGATATTTTCCGGGGAGACCGGGGCGTCTTCTGGCTTCATGGCTTCAGAGATTGAGAGCGACAAGCATGACCCGCAAATGCGCTCCTTCAATGGATCGCCCGTGAATCTGCGGGCGTGAGGCCACCCGCCTCCACCGCTGCGATCGCCTTCGCCTGATTCATGTCGTCGGTATACCCGGACGCGTACAGGCAGCACGCAAGCTGGTTCACCAGAGGATGCGGGATCGGGACCTGGCCTGCCATCGCCTGTTTTATCCACGCCGCGGTCGCTGCCGCGTCGACGGTGGACGGTTGGCTCAGCATGCCGCGAGCCGATTGCATCTCTTCTTCGAAAAGCACGATCGCCTCGCCCTGACGGAAGAACCTGATGCGTGGCCGCTGTCTGGGATTGGCGAATGGTTCGCCCTCCGTACTTTTCATCAAAAGGGCATCGAATCCCGTGGCAAGCAGAAACGCTTCCAGTTTCTCAAGGTGGAGAGGCTGGTCCGCAACTACCATCCGCAGTCCGCCACTCTCGATGGGGTCCAGCAACGTAACCAGACCGTGTGCCGGATTGCTTACGCCCAGTCGGCTGCGCAAGGCCAGCAAATTGGCGAGTCCGGGACAAAGAACGGCCGTGGGCACGAAGGCCAGCAATTCCTCGTCCAGCGATTTCTGGGCATGAGCCAGGGACCCGCCAGGCAGCACGCCGAGTTCGCGCAGGATGTATGCGCTGGCAACGCGCCCGCCGCCTTCGAGTGTCCCGTGCAGAAGCACCGGAACGCCCATGCGTCGGAGCAGCAATACCAGGAGAGGTAGCAGATTGGGCTCTTGCCGGGCACCGTTGTAAGTAGCGAAAACCAGCGGCCGCAGGGCGGTGGCGGGCGGTTTGAGCGCATAAACCCGTTCGGAGGCAGCACGATAGAAACCGAGAAGTTCGGTTGCCGACTCGTGCTTCATGCGCAGCGCGCAGACGCAGGCGCCGAGTTCCATATCCGGCACCCCGCCATCGAGCATGGCGGCGAACAGATCATGCGCATCCTCCTCGCTCAGATCACGGCGAGTGTCGGCGTCGCTGGCAATCTCCTTGATGAAACGGGCAATACTCATTGCTTATCGAAAAACACGGCATTCGATTCATGGATTGGGGGGCCTATCGATGCAACGCAACCGTTGTGCCATACGCCTTTCCCATGTTGAAACAATAAATTAGCCTGGCGAGTACAATTCGTATGTGAGCGGGCGGTGCACGAGGTGCTGCCCGCCGCATCAACTTGGTGCGCCACTTTGGACGACTGACCAGCCGGCGGGAATCATGCGCGCACGTGCTGGGCACCCCCTTGCATTCCGGATAGGACAGCGCATTCATGATCGTTGAGCTTCCACTTCATGCCAGTCCGGCGGCCACCAGACAGCGGTCGGGTAACTCCGTGGTCACCTGACTGGTTTGCACGAGCCGCCATACCATGTCGAATCCCCGCCTCGTTCTTCCCCGCCCCGTTCTTCTTGTTCTGGCGTGCCTGGGGTTGTTGTTCGCGATCGATCTCTTCGCACTCGCCTCCTATCGCGAACTCGATCAGGCCGTCAAGGAACTCCACAATCAGAGCCAGATCCTGGAGGCATTGCAGCCGTTGCCGACGATGATGCTCGAAATGCAATCCGGTCTGCGCGGCTATCTCCTGACCGGATCGAGTGCCTCCTTGAATAGTTATCGCGCCGCGGCCGACAGATTTTCCGGCGTTGCGGAAAAAGCACTGGCGCTGCTCGGCGAGGATGCCCGGCAGCGCCAATTGGTAGATAGCGGTGCCGTATCGGCACGCGATTGGCTGGCTCGCCATGCGTCGCCGCTGGTGGTCAAGCGCAGCGCGGGCGAAGACGACCAGCGAACCAGGAAGGCGATCCTCGCAATCATGCATAAAGGCCTTGGCGAGAGTCAGGCCGAGCGCATACGCGCACAGTTTGTCGAGGCGATTCAGCTCGAGCACGAACACATTGCAGGTGCGCGGCTCAAACTGCAGCGCAAGCTCGACCGCTCCGCTGCATGGATGCGCGGGCGCGCCGCCGCCCTGCTGCTGGCTCTGGCGGCGCTTGCGTTGATGCTCGGGCGCACGCTGGCAAGACTCACCGGCCAGATGCGCTCGCGCGAAGTCGCGGAGAGGGCGATGAGGACATCATCCGCGACGTTGCGTGCTATGAGTGATGCGTCGCCGCTTGGAATGTTCCTGGCCGACAACGCCGGCGCCTGCGTGCAATCGAATCCCGCCTTCGAACGCATTACCGGCCTGTCCGAGTCGGCGGTTCTGAGCAACGGCTGGCAATCCACGCTGCACCCGGACGACCGGGAAAGAGTCGTTGCGGCCTGGAGCAGGGCCACCAGCAGCGGTGCATCGTTCGCCTCGGCCCATCGGTTCGTGCATCGCAGCGGCAAGGTAGTATGGGCATCCATGAAATCCGCGCGAATGAGCGACGGCGAGAAGTTGCTCGGTTTCGCCTGCAGCATCGAGGATGTCAGCGAGCGCCGCGAAGCCGAAGAAGCGCTGCGCAAAAGCGAGGAACGCCTGCATCTTGCCCTGGAAAGCTCGCGGCTGGCGCTATTCGACTGGCACATACCGTCAGGGGAAGTCTTTTTCAGTCGCGAATGGAATGTTTTGACCGGTTACGGAGAGCAAGCGCTCACGACAACGGCGCGCCGCCTGAACGAATTGATCCATCCTGAAGACCGCGAAGGGCTGCGCGAAGCAATGGTCGGCGCTCTCAAGACCAACAAGACGATCGCGCGCACGGAGTTCCGCATAGAAATCCGCTCGGGACAGTGGAAGCGGATCTATTGCAGCGGGCGGGTTACCGAACGCGACGTCATCGGCCGTGCTGTGCGATTGACCGGGACGATGACAGCAACCGACTAACCGCGGGCCCGGGCAGGCGCTCGCCGCACCACGCTCGGCATGAGTCGCCGCGCAACCTTGACGGGCTTCGCCCTGAGCCGTTCAAGATACTGGTCGACAAGCGTCTTCGCGTCCCGCGCCAAAGGCAGATACGCCGGATCGAGCACCCAGTTTACGATCAGTCCGTCCACCAGCGCATGCAGTCCCACGGCTGCCAGGCGCGGGTTGACCGACGATGCCAGCAATCCCTTCTTCGCAGCGTTGCGCAAACCGCTCTCCATGTGCTTCAGGCAATTGTTGCGCGCTTCGATGTGGCGCCGGCGCACCTGCACCATTTCGTCGACATATTCGACCTTGTGACAACAGATTTCGAATACGCGCTGGCACTGTGCGTCGGTTGTCAGGCGTTCGAGGACGTTCAGCGCGCAGGCGCGCACATGGGCGAGTGGATCCGCCAGATTGTCGTCACTCGCTCGCGCCGCCATTTCCTCCATCGGCAGGACCACGCGACTCATCATCGCATCGAACAGATCCGCCTTGTTGCGGAAATGCCAGTAGATTGCGCCCCGGGTGACCCCCGCCGCTTCCGCAAGCTGCGCCAGCGATGTGTTGGACACGCCTTTTTCCACGAACACCTGCTCGGCCGTATCCAGAATCCTGTTGCGTGTTTCGAGCGCCTTCACCTTCGTTCTTCTCACCATGCTGGGCCTCCGCGGTGCGCCCGCCGGCAAAGCCGGCGCGGCCTTACAATCAGTCACAAGACAATTCAGCAAGTTTGTACTTTACATACATTGTTGTATGTAAGTAAACTGCGCCGCTTGCTGGTATGAGCCGGTGTTGGGTTCCGGCTTCCTGCGTTCGCGCCCCGGGTCCCAGGGTCCGGCGCACCAAAAGATTTCACAGGAGCTTCAAGTGCACGCTTCGTTTTCGCTTGCAGTGCGCGGCCTTATCGCCGCATTCGTTCTGGCCGCCCTTGGCGCCTGCCAGAAATCGCAGTCCAATCAGACGCCCGCCACGCCCCCGCCGGAAGTGACGGTCGCAGTCGTGCAGCTTCGCGATCTGCCGGCGAACTTCGAATATGTCGCACAGATATCGGGCGTTCGCGAAGTCGAAGTACGCCCGCGCGTATCCGGCATCCTGGAGAAATGGAATTACACGGAAGGCAGCAAGGTCGCCGCAGGGCAGAGTCTCTTTACGATCGATGCGGCGCCCTATCGCGCAGCGCTCGCCAGAGCCGAAGCGGACCTGGTCAGCGCACAAGCCAGTTTCGACCAGGCAAAGCGCAACGCCGGCCGGCTAAAACCTCTTTACGAAGCGAAGGCCGTCAGCCAGAAGGAATACGATGACGCAACTTCCGGCGAACAGGTGACCGGCGCAAACGTGAAGGCAGCGCAGGCCGCAATGACCGAGGCACGGCTCAATCTCTCTTATACCCGGGTCGAAGCGCCTATCTCCGGCATCACCAGCCGCGCACTGCAGTCCGAAGGCAGCCTGGTGCAGGCCCAGCAGACGCTGCTGACGAAGATTTCCCAGATCGACCCGGTGCACGTGATCTTCAGTTTTACCGAAGCTGAGCATCTGAAATTCACCCGTGCGATGGCCGACGGCACATTGCGCCTGCCCAAAGACGGCAAGTTCGACGTCAAACTCAAACTCGCCGATGGCAGTGAATATACGCGCCCGGGCAAGGTCGACTTTACCGATGTGCGCGTAGATCCAGCCACCGGCACCATCGACGCGCGTGCGGTCATTGGCAACCCGCAAGGCCTGCTGCGTCCCGGCCAGTTCGCGCGGGTACAGTTGTCCGGAGGCGTGCGGCCGAATGCGATCGCGATCCCGCAGCGCGCGGTTCTCGAAGGCCCGGGCACCAAGATCGTGCTGACCGTCAACGCGCAAGGCATCGTCGAGCCACGCCCGATACAAGTCGGTGATTGGTCAGCAGACGAATGGGTCATCACCGGCGGCTTGAAGGCCGGCGACCAGGTCATCGTCGACGGCGTAGTCAAGGCTCGCCCTGGTTCGCCGGTGAAGATCGCGCAGGCGTCGCCTGCCGGCGCCCAACCATCACAGGGTCAGCCACCCAAGGGTGAGCAGCAGCCGGCCAAGCCGGCGGCAAAACCCGACGCCCCGCAACCAGCCAAATAACTCGCCAAATGTTCTCCCGCTTCTTTATCGACCGCCCGATTTTCGCGGCGGTACTGTCGATTT
>WNFL01232734.1_pt1 | contig 10652 bp, 10 predicted proteins | sample 5400361 | NCBI WGS metagenome assembly WNFL01 (sample SAMN13153351, study PRJNA577476) | soil metagenome | isolation source: 40 cm soil on Douglas fir-dominated hillslope | place: USA:California | collected 2013-09-17 | reverse complement strand
TACTTTTGACTTTATTATTTTATTCGTTCACAATTAATGAAAATGTTGTCGACCGTATCGGTGTTAAGGGTCCATTGGAATTTAATGGCACAACATTCAAGTTATCTTGGACGGATAAACCAAACGATAAATATTATATTCAAGAATATTTACCTGACGGAGAAAAAACTGATGCGTTTAATCAAATGCTGACCATCCATCTGTTTGATACGGATATGAAAACTGAAAAAGCCGTACAACAAAAAATAAAAGAACTGACCAATCGGAAAAAAAAGGATCCGATTTGCAACTATCAAGTAAATGAAAGCCCTGATGGTAAAGAATTCATGGTTGATTTTCTTCTTAGTGAAAGTAAGGATGATAAAGTGTCGATAGTTGAGTTCAATATTTATAAGTATAAAAGAGTTAGTCTTGGCGAAAATAAAAAGGGAATAGTTGTTTATGCATACTCCAAGAGGAAATATCATGATGAAATCATGCCTTTCTTAAAAGGTCTCAAGGACGAAAGAACAACACATTTGAATCAAATGATTTCGGCAGAAATTCCTGCCATCACTATTCAGGACAAATAGAGGGATCAAGTCTACAGTGTTATTGAATTTTTATTTAATTAATTATCCGAAAACCTCACCACAAGGTTGGTCGATATGCCGATTCGAAAACCATTGCCCACATAATTTCCATTTTGAAATGATGCAGCAAACTCAAGTCGGAACAATCGAAGGATACCGTTGAGGCCATAACCTAATTCGGTATAATTATTTGAAGAAGGCGTTGCCAAATAATTCACAAAGAAATTTTCAGATGCACCTAACATCCTGACTTTCGGAATACGGGTGAGTAAAAATTTCCTAAAGTGATAATGCACATTTGCCGAAAAATATTTGTCGCGCGTGCTGTAGTTATAATAATCCAACAAACGATAACTTCCCACCGGATCGGTTGTCATAAAAGGAGTGCGGTTGCCCATAAAATGTTTGTAGTCCATGAAGTACATGGATTTGGTATTTAAAAACTGTCCTCCTTTCAAATTCATGTCCAATAATCCGCGAATGCCCAAACGGATTCCTTGCCGCACTCCAACCTCCACCAAATCAAAGTCCACATCGCTGCCCAACACGTTGCTAAAACCTTTTCGATAATCTAAAGTGAAAATTGGTGAAGAGCGGTCGGCACGATATTTATTTCCATTACGAATGCGGTACTTCTGCCACGGCCTGGCTTCGAAGCTAATGGCTCCAACAAATGCAGTATTATCGGCAAAGCCCGTGCTGTCGAGCTCAGCATTCACCGGAGCGTTGGGGGTAAAGCGATCTTTACTTTTATCATTCAGTGAATAATTGCTATTGTTAAAGAGCTCATGCCTTCGCGCCAATGACCATTGCGAGCGAACAGAAAATTTATCACTTATCCTTTGCCTGAAGTTGAGGTCAACAAAGTTTCGTTCATAAATTTTCATCCAATTTTGTCCCTGGATCAACGTGGTGATGTCGTTGACTAATGGGTGGATTGGCTCGTCACTATTAAATTGTTGAATGTAACGACCGCCACTCAACGTAAGCCTGTTCGTGCGCGTACGGTAATCAATCCGCAAAAAACCAGAAAGGATGTCGCGCGCAAAGGCATAACGAAATACCGGACTGACTTCAAGCCGTTTTGTTTCGGGTCTTTTCTCCTTGTTGATTGTGTCGCGCTTTACCCAGCGTTTGTAATAACTCAAACGGTAAATGACATTTGTTCCTTCTACTGTATTGTAGCCTCCCCACGGAGTATGAATTTCAAAGCTGGAAGTTTTTCCAAGGGAATAACTATTTCCAATTAAGACATCAAATGGCTTAAACCCTTTGTGCTTTCTTTTTGACTTCAATGTGTCGCCTTCATCGCGTTTACGCTGAACTTCACCAAGGCTGTCCGTTTTTTTGTAGCCGCGCACTTCTTCTTTGTCCAGCGGTGCCGGCCTGATGGTAGTCCAATAAGTGGAATCTTTTTTGTAAGCCATTGAATCCACCGTATAGTGGCTTTCAGAAATTACGTCCGGTTCTTTTTGTTGTTGGCGTTCGGTTTTCTCGTATTCTTTCGCGAGTTGCCTTAATTCTTTGTTTGTTATTTCCTTGCCGTTCTCGAGTCGTTGTTTTAATTGTTGATTCTTCTGAGAGAATTGCTTGGTCACTTTTTTCGCTTCTTCTTTTTCCAGTTTCTCATCGATCACTTGCATTTCTACCGGAAGAGCTGGGTTCAGTTTAATTTTATACTCTTTTACAGTAGCATTGTAAGAGCCGACAAAGTCAAAGCCAAAAACCTTTCCACTGACGATCGCTTGCATGGAAACAGGCATCCAGGCCTCCCCAGCTATGTTCGGTCGGCTCTTGTCTTCAATCGGGTTGTAAATTTGTTTGACTTTAAAGTGAATCCCCAACTTGCTGGCAGTTAATTCCAGACTATGAATGCTCCACCAATTTTCTACAATGGAAATTATTCCTTCAAAAACATTATCGCCTTTTGAACGGGGAATGACTTTTATTTTACTGATTTCATAATTACCGTCTTTAAAAGTACCGAGGTATTCAAATTTGTAATACGAAAACGCTTTAGGAGAAAGGGGAGAAACGGTCTCCGCAATTTCCGGTTGATAGAAACTCCCGAAAAAATAATTATTAGGCGAAGCACTTCGGTTGGTGCCTTGTGTGTACACTGCAATGACTTTTTCTTCAAATTTATTCGGACGGGTGTATTTCACTTCGCTGACCGATTCGGAGATGAAGAGCCGGTCTTTCGTGATGCCTTCTTTCTCCAACATTTTTTTTGCGAGCCATGGGTAGTCGTTCAGCTTGCCTTTGCCCTTGATATAAACTTTAGCGGTGTAACTGTCTAGTTGCTGGATATGATAGTTTGCTTTCGCGATTGCTTTGCGCATGATCGTGTAGGCCGGATCTTCTTTTCCCGAACTCACTACTACGGTTTGAAGCAGAATTGTTTGTTCCTTCAACGTAACATTAACTTCAACAAAACTATTTTCAACTTCTACAATTCGTGTTATGGATTCGTATCCGATAAACTTAAAGATCATTTCATAGTGACCGGGTTCGAGCGGTATTTCATAGTAGCCATTAAGGTCGGTAGCTGCACCTGAACCCGTTTGTCGAATGAAGATAGATGCAAAAGGCAACGCGCTTCCATCGTCAGCTTTAACGAATCCTTTAATGCCTCCGCTAAAGGAGGGGAGATGGATTAAAATAAAAAGTAGGGAGAGTAAAAATTGTTTCATCAACTTTTAGAGCATAGACGGAAATTCTTTTGAAAAAGTTGTTTGGGTCCCTTTACTTGTAAAATCCTTTAGTGCGAATCATTTGTTCAACCGCTTCTGGAACGAGATACCGAATGGATTTATTGTTTGAAACACATTGGCGAATGTAGGTAGCCGAAATATCAAACAAAGGAGCATCAACCATTTTCACATGAGCATGACTCTTTAAAGGAGAATTTGTTACACGTGGACTGGCCCGCCCGGATGACTCGGTCGGACGGGCCTGCCCGAATGACTCGGTCGGGCGGGGGTAAATGTAAAGGCTGAATTGATTTAATATCTCCTCGTGGTTTTTCCACTTCGTGAAATTCTCAAGGTTGTCTTCGCCAAGAATTACGATGAATTCTTTGTCAGGATGTTTTTCTCGCAAATAGGCAAGGGTATAAATCGTGTAACTGGGTTTTGGCAAGTGAAATTCAACATCACTTACATCGAATTTATAATTATCGGCAATGGCTGCTTTAACCATGTCGTAACGGTCGAACTCATGAAGCAAACCTTTGCTTGGCTTCAGAGGGTTTTGCGGAGAAACAACAAACCAGACTTTATTTAGATCCGTATTCTCGGCCATGATATTGGCGATAGCCAAATGACCGATGTGTATTGGGTTAAACGATCCGAAGAAGAGACCGATTTTCACTTCACTATTTATTTTTGAAGCTATCATACAGCTCCTGTGCTTCCTTCAACGACTTCTCTAAATCTTCATTGAGCAACACCGCATCAAAATTATCCTGAAAAGACATTTCAAAGTTAGCTTTAAAAACCCTGCGCGAGAGGCTTTCTTCACTCTCCGTGCCACGGTCTTTCAAGCGTTCTTTTAAAATTTCCATGGAAGGCACTTTCACAAAAATAGCAAGTGCCTTATCACCAAAATATTTTTTTAGGTTGATGCCGCCCTTTACATCCACATCGAAGATCACATTTTTACCTTCGCTCCAGACTCTTTCGATTTCGGATTTTAATGTACCGTAAAAATTTCCGGCATAAACTTCTTCCCACTCCACAAATTCACCGCCATCTATTTTATGTTTGAATTCCTCCGGAGTAAGAAAATAGTAATCTTTTCCGTTCTCTTCTTTGCGACCTCGCTTGTCACGAGTGGCAGCAGAAATGGAAAAACCTAAGTCGGGATTATTATTTAGAAGATGATGGACGATCGTTGTTTTACCTGAACCCGATGGAGCAGAAAAAATGATTGCTTTGCCAGGCATCAGGCAGCCGATGATTTGATCTTTGATTTGATTTGAGCTACCAGGTCCTCAGGGCAATTGCCACCACAGCACTTGGATTGTAGAAGGTCTTTGATGGCCATATCCAAGTTATATTCTTTATAACAAGGCATGCAATGATCCATGTGCTGTTTGAAATAATTCTTTTGCTCAGGTGAAGCTTCACCATCCAGTATCGACTGGAGCATTTCCATGCACGTGGGCTTTTTGCCATCAGCTTGGATAAAGGGATTGGAAGAAGTTGCCATAACTTATGCTTTGTTATAACCCATGGATTGAGCGTATGATTTCAATTTTTCTTTGAGAAGATTCCGGGCGCGGTGCAGCCGGCTGCGAACGGTGCCTATTGGTATATCGAGAATCTTTGCCATCTCTTCATATTTGAATCCTTCCAGGTCGCACAAAATAATTACGGTACGAAAGTCCACATCCAGCGAGTTGAGCGCGTTGCTGATCTCATCTCCGATCATGTCTTTCAAAGACTCCACCCTTAAATCGGGTGTGATCTGTCGGTCGACTTCGTCTGAATTATAATATGTTTCAACTTCCTGATAATCTACCTTCGAAGGCTCCTTGCTCTTCTTGCGGTAGTCATTAATGAAACTGTTTTTCAGGATGCGGAACAGCCATGCTTTGGCATTAGTTCCTTTCTGGAATGATTCTATAAAGCGAAATGCTTTTAAATACGTGTCTTGCACCAGGTCTTTGGCATCATCACGATCGAGCGTTAAGCGATAGCCAAAATTATACATCGAGTGGATGTGCGGCATGAACTCCTGGTCGAAGATTTCCTGCTTCTCTTTTTCAGAATAATGTTGGCGTGGCGCGTCTTCCAATTCCATGAAGGGCAAAAGTAAGATTATAATTTGAAAATTAGATGATCTCCATACAATCGGGAGAAGATGAAAGGCTATTTAAAAATCTTCAAACTCAAATCAAGACTTTTCACTGAGTGCGTGAGTGCGCCCATTGAAATGTAATCAACACCGCACTCGGCAACAGCTTTTAGGTTGGCTTCAGTAATTCCGCCACTGGCTTCAGTTTTACATTTGCCCGCAATTAATTTTACGGCTTCTTTCATTTCTTTGAGACTCATGTTGTCAAGCATGATGACATCAACAGCTCCGGTACTTAGAGCTTCTTTTACTTCTTGTAAATTTCTCGTCTCTACTTCGATCAAGAGCTTTTTATTCCCTTTTTTCAAATACTGAACTGCATTGGCCACAGCCAAAGCAATGCCTCCGGCAACATCAATATGATTATCTTTTAACATAATCATATCATACAATGCAAAACGGTGATTTTTTCCACCGCCAATAGCTACCGCCCATTTTTCCATCAGCCGAAAATTGGGAGTAGTCTTGCGGGTGTCCATCAATTTGGCCGAAGTGCCTTCTATTAATTTTGATAACTGAATAGTTTTTGTAGCAATGCCACTCATGCGCTGCATACAGTTAAGCACTAACCTCTCTGTAGTAAGAATTGCTCTTGCTTTCCCAAACACCTCAAAGGCAATATCTCCCTTTGCAACAGCATCACCATCTTTTTTGAAAATCTCCAATTTTAAGGATGGATCAGCATAGTGAAAAATTATTTCTGCTAACTCCACTCCGGCAAGAATCCCATCCTCTTTAACCAGGAGTTTAGCTTTTGCTTTTTTGTCGAACGGAACAGTTGAGAGAGTTGAATGATCACCTTCTCCAATATCTTCTTTCAAAGCATATCGGATGAATTGGGTTATTGCTGCTTCCGTAAGGTAAGCTGGGTGCGTCATTCCTTAGTAAAACTCATCTCATGGATGAGGAAAGCTTTCTCTACTTCGCGCACGCGCATAAGCACGTTGTAACTGTCTGTCCCGCTCTGATATTTGCCAATTGCAAATTGTAACCCTCCCTTGGATGAGCCGGTATGTACAATACTGAAATCAGTAGGCGAGTGTTTTTTAAAAAAATCGCGCAGCACAAACTCTGCTTGTGCTTTGCTATACGTATTTATTTCACCTTCCAGGTTAAGGTCAATAGAGGTGTTAAAATATTTCACCAGTTCACTGGCATCCCCTGCTTTTACAGCGTCTTTCATGGGAGCAAAAATTGTCTGTGCCGTGGCCTGAAAGGAGATCGCCCACAATAAACTGATCAAAAGAACGCGGGTATTCATGAGACGTTTCATGGCCAAAATTATGCCATAGTTACCAGACCGAAAAATCCATGCGCTATTGATTCTCATTTTGAGGGCTTACGTTGCTCGAAGTAATAAATGGCGAGGCTTGTTGGTGCATTTGTATCGCTTTGCGGGAAAGAAAAATCCCAATCAACAGCGAGGCGACTGCCCCCGCCCACAGGCCCGGAACGTACGATACAAACCAAAAATAATCATAAGCTCCATGAAAAAGCGTAGCAGCACCTAACCCATACCAAACATAGTGAGCCTTTCCTTTTTCACATTTGGCGATGCCCATAAAGTAGCCCATAAGCACTGCAAAAGTTGCATGTGCTGGCACGGCAGTAAACATGCGCATAATGCCGGTGGCAATTCCATTCTCACTGTTCATTACATAGAGTATATTTTCAAGTCCGGCAAAACCGAGGCTCACGCTCACTGCATAGACAATTCCATCGAATGGCTCGTTGAAATTTTTGTTAGGATATAGCACCCAACGCACGAAAATAAATTTGCTAAACTCTTCGATCAGTGCCACCAGCAGAAACGCATGAATGGCCTGCTCGCTCAAGCTTTTCTCGTCAATGGGAATCACCCAGTTGATGGGTAAGCTAATCAGTAAGGTGATCACCGTACTGGCCACACCTAAGAAAAAACTTTTCACTACTAAGCCAACGGGCTCGCGTTCATATTTGTCTTTGAAATAAATGTAGAGGCCAATCGCTGCGCCCGGAGCGAGTGCCAAAGCAAGGAGAGCAATTGAATTCATTAAGAATTTGTAAAAGAGATTAGTTGGTGTCAATCACGGCCTCAATGGATTCCATCTTAGTTCTGTTGTAAGCGCCATCTGTAGCAAAAACGATTTTCCCGTCAGGATCAAGCACAAAAAAGTATGGAATATCGCGCCTCTCGAAATCAAGCTCGTCTTTGTATTTTTTCAATTCGCCTTTATAAAATAAGATGTAAGGCAGCAATTGGGGATCCACATTTTTTATGGCTTTCCGCTTGGCAGTGCCGGTGGCTGCCGCATTCACTCCAGTAAACATGGGAACAAAATAAACATACACATCATAACTAAAACCTTGAATAATGCCCGTTTGCTTTTGAATGAATGTAGAATAAACCGGATTGAACCACGTGTTCAACTCATCTTCTGATTTTTTAGAGTAAGCAAGCCCAAGCAACGTGTATTTACCTTTTACATCTTGAGGCAGGTTCACTTTTTTATCTTCCACCGTCTCGACTGTCATATTTGGAAATTGTTTGCCGATAACTTGAGCGAAACTATTTCCGGTGAAAAAAATGAAATACAGACCCGAAATAAATGCTTTTTTATTCATACACCGAAGGTAACAAATCTAAGGCGAAATCTTCACCGACCCTTTTTTCACTTCAATGATTTTTCCCAAAAATTCTTTTGCATCTGGCAGGCGCACGGTTTCTACAAACCACCACTCGGCTTTTGTTTTTTGCGGAGTGATAGTGAGCAACAAATAGCCGTGATCTCTGTTGTTGAGATACTTCAAATGCGGATTACTTCTAAGCATAGCTGCTTCCTTTACTTTCACCGTATCATCAGGGAAATATTCGTTGCCGTTGGCTGAAGAGACGCTGGTAGTTACTAACTCAATGGCGAAGGGAGAGTATGTTTTCTTCACATCGGTTGCGACTTCGATCGCCCACGATGAATGCGCATCGCCCGTAATGAAGATTAAGTCTCTGATTTTATTTTCGATAATAAAATTTTTCAGTTTTCTTTTTTCAGCCGGATAACCATCCCAGCTATCGAAGTTGCGTGGCATTTGTGGATAGATGGCTTTCGTATTCACATCCGAAAAAATCACTTGGTTGCCAATGATCTTCCATATTGCAGTCGAGTTTTTCAATTGCTTTTCCAGCCAAACAAATTGCTCTTGCCCGAGCATGCTGCGGCTTTCACTTTCAAGTGTTGGATCACTGACGCTGTCAACTGGCTTCTGGCGACCGGCCAATCGCTCATCAAGCATGATCAGATCTGCTAGCTTACCAAAAGTGAACGAGCGGTAATGATGATCGCTTTCGCGGATCGGGATCCATTCATAATATGCTTTTCTTGCAGATGCTTTTCGTTTTTCGTAATCGCCTTCGTTAGACTGATGATTTTGTGCTCCGCTCACGTAGCTGTTGTTGGCAATTTCATGGTCGTCCCAAATGGCGATCATCGGATGTTTGGTACTCACATCGTGAAGCCCTTTATCTAAACGGTATTGTGAGTAGCGCAAGCGATAATCCTTGAGTGAAATAAGTTCATGTTTAGGAATATTGATGCGGCCGATTGTGGTATCACCATATTTACCTGTGCCATACTCATAAATAAAATCACCGAGGTGAATTACAGCATCTACATCATGGCGTTGCGAAATTTTTTCATACGGATTAAAAAATCCCCACTCCCAATTCGCGCAGCTTACCACAGCCAGTTTTAAACTGTCGGGATTTTGAAGCAAGGTTTTCGTTTCACCGGTTTCTGAAGTTTTTCCGAGTGCCTTGAAACGATAAAAATATTTTGCTCCTGGTTCCAAGCCCGAAACATCTACTTTCACGGTGAAATCTCGAGCTGTGGTTGTTGTTACAGAATCCGATTTTATGATCGAAGAAAAATCCGAGGCTTTAGAAATTTCCCACTTTACTTTTACTACCGATGAGGAGTCTTCAGGAGTAACCCGCGTCCACAAAATTACTTTGTCTTGAAGCGGATCGCCTGAGGCAACACCGTGATAAAAGGGTTTTAACTTTTGATCAAACAAACTGGCCACGGCTTCCAAATACACTTTCTCTTTGACCGGGGCATTGCAAGCCAACATTGCTATCGAGATTATAAAACCAAAACATTTTTTCATCGTAACGAAATTTTATCCGAAAATACATGGAAGCATTTAAAAGGTCGTTTATCTGGCAGTATAAATTATTTAATTCAAAATTGTAATATTGATGTCATTACTTTTCGAAACTAACCGCCATCCCACCCGTACTCCGCTCATGGTAAAAATTGCTGAATTAAAGAAAGATAGGATCGAAATCATCGATATCCTGCGGGGCTTTTCTCTGCTCGGAATTGTGATTGTTCATTTTACCGAACAGTATTATGCAGGTCAGCCGCCTGATGCGATGGCAAAGTTGGCCCCACATAACATAGTGGATCAGATTGTACAGGGGGTTTCAGGAATATTAGTTCAGGGAAAATTTTTCACCATCTTCTCCTTTTTGTTTGGATTAAGTTTCTTTATCCAATTAGATAAAAGCAAAGAGTCTGGCGCTTTTCTGATTCGGTTTGCCTGGCGATTAATCGTTTTATTTGTCATCGGCTTTGTTCATTCCCTTCATTATAGGGGCGACATCCTTACCATTTATGCAGTGCTCGGATTTGGTTTGCTGCTGACTTACAAACTTCCTGACAAGGCCTTATTGTTTATTGCTTTGTTTTTGATTTTTGATATACCGGCTTTCCTCACCAGGATTGTGCAATCATTTGTTGAAACTAATGGAAATCAATTCAATGCAGACCAAAAGGAATTGCAACTCTATTTCGACACCTTGAAACATGGCGATTATCTTTCTATAATGAAGGCGAATGTCTATGAGATCCTTCCGAAATTCAAATTTCAGGTAATGTTCGGAAGAATATACATCACGTTTGGACTTTTCCTGCTTGGCCTTTATGCCGGACGAAAAAACTTTTTCGGCACTTGGGAAAATCAAATTCCATGGATAAAAAAAATCTGTAAAATTTCAGGATGGACGATCCTGGGGTGTTTCGTTTTTGTGGGATTGGTTTTTGGAGTTACAGCCCTTGCAAAAATTAATCTCAACCAGTCGCTGCAATTCGCTTTCGGTGGCTTGGCGCTTGATGTTTTTAATTTTTGCCTGGCCATACTTTATGTAATGGGTATTTTGATGTTGTTCAGAAAAGAAAAATG
>WNFL01053213.1_pt1 | contig 10653 bp, 10 predicted proteins | sample 5400361 | NCBI WGS metagenome assembly WNFL01 (sample SAMN13153351, study PRJNA577476) | soil metagenome | isolation source: 40 cm soil on Douglas fir-dominated hillslope | place: USA:California | collected 2013-09-17 | reverse complement strand
CTCGGGGGGCCCATGTAGCCAAGCAGCGCCGACGAGGCGACGACCGCCGGACTCGCGAGGTAGCCGAGGCCACCGACGCCCATGCGGTTGGTCCAGTTTCGGTTGAACGACGTGATCGCGCTCTCGCCTTTCTTGAGAGCGTCGGGCCCCTGGCCGAAGCACGGACCGCACCACGACTCGCGGATCTCGGCGCCGGCCGCGCGGAAGACGTCGGCGATCGACTCGCCATCGAGGCGCGGATCGGTCTTTTCGATGTCGCGTTTTACCGCGCCCGACCCCGGGAAGACGACGAACTCCTTCGCCGCGCGCGTCGTTCCCTTCGCCCGCGCCGCCCGGATGACGAGCGCCGCCTCGAGGAGGTCGCTGTATCCGCCGTTCGTGCACGACCCGATGAACGCCTTGTCGAACGTGACCCGCTCTCGCGCGACCTCCGTCGCCGGGAACGCGTTCGCAGGGCTGAACGGCTTCGCGATGAGCGGAACGACCTCGGAGAGATCGAGGGTTTCGTCGATCTCGTACTGCGCCTCCTCGCCGGGCGCGAATCGCGGGTAGGGAAACTCGGTCGCGCCCTTTTCGCGGTACCACGCATACGTGAGGTCGTCCGGCGCGAAGATGCCGTTCAGTGCTTCGCCCTCGGCCATCATGTTCGCGATCGTGTTGCGGTAGCTCATGGGGAGCTGCTTGCCCGCGTCGACGAACTCGACGCTCATGCCCTGAGATTGCTTGGAGCCCCAGCGCGCGAGCAGCGCGAGCACGACGTCCTTGCCGCTCACCCAGGGCTGCAGCTTTCCGGTGAACACCACGCGACGCTGCTTCGCCACGGTGAAGTAGACGTAGCCGGTCGCCCAACCGAACCCCAGAGTCGTCGAACACACGCCGTATCCGAGCGCGCCATACGCGCCATACGCGCGGCTGTGCGAATCGGCACCCGGTATGAGCGCGCCCGGGAGGACGAGCTTCTGCTCGGGGAAATAGAAGTGGAAGATCCCGTCGCCCGGCGTCGCGTAGTGCGGCTTTCCGATGCCGTGGCGTTCCGCGAACTCGCGGCCGATCCCGGTCTGCTTGTCGTCGGCGTCGCGATGGTTGAAGACGAAATGGTCGTTCGCGATCGCGATCTGCCGTGGCCGGATCGTGTCGCCTCCGGTGATCCCGTTGAAGGTGTGGATGGAGAAAGGTGCGGTCCCGTCGGAAGCCGGCAGGAGGTCGGCGTACACGCGGAGGGTCGCGCCCGGTCGCACCTCGGCGTCCTTGTCGACGCGGTGCGCCCAGAGGATCTGCTCCGTGGAGGTGAGGCGTCGCGCCGTCGCCGCATCGGGCCACTGCACGTCGGGCGGGCGGCGGACGGAATCGGGGAACTCGCGGCGGCCGATCCTGATGATCCCGCCCGAGCGGCGGATCTCCTCTTCCTGCGGCGAGAGCTCGGCCGGCTCGTAGGTCTTGCCGCGCGTCTCGTTGTTCAGCTTGCGGGTCACGGGATCGAACGAGAACGCGTCGCCTTCCTGCGCGTCCTCGACGGCCTGCCTGCTCTGGATCACCGTCAGGCCGAGGTTCAATGCGTTGCGTCGGAAGATGTCGCCCATCGCCGCGCCGCACACGATGACCATCTCGAGCCCGGCTTCGTCGGCGACGCCCTTGAGCCCCGCGGGACTCATCTCGCGCGAGCTGCCGATGGCGAAGCGGTCACCTGCGATGACGAACGTCTCGCCGCGATGCACGCGCGCGCGGAAGTCCGGCATCAGGTACCGAAACGAGCCGGCCTTCCAGCGAGCGTCGAGTGTGTCGAGGCTTTCGGAGACGCAATCGTCCGCAGGCGTGATCTGGTCTGTGTCGATGGCGTCGAGCTTCTTCCCCGGCACCTTCGGGTCCCAGAAGATGAGTGCTTTCCCGCGAATGAGCTTTCCGTCGTCGGCGCTCCGCGGTCCTTCGCTCGGTGAGTCGTCAACGTGCGCGCCGGGGATGAGGCGCGCCCCCTCGATCGCCTGCATATATCAATGGTGTCACGCCTTCGGCTTGTGACACCATGCGCAAACCGATGTGTTGCGTTCTGGCGCTCCTCGCGTTTCTCGGGCCGCGCCTCGTCATCTTTCTCTTGTGGCTCTTCACGAATTACTTGAGCCGCGCGTTCGACGCTTTCCTGCTCCCGCTCCTCGGGTTCCTGTTCCTTCCGTGGACGACGATCGCGTGGGCGATCGCGCAGAACGAATTCGGCGGCGTGAGTGGGGTCGGTCTGCTGCTCGTGGCACTCGGCGTCCTCGCGGATATCGGAGTGCTTGGTGGGGGAGCCCGAGGGCGCCGCTAGAACCGCAATTATTTGCGCCGGCGCAACACCGCCCGGTCGTGAGAGAAATGGATGCGGTCGGCATTCAGCTCGCGGAGGCGCTGGAGGCTTGAGTCGGAAGGCCCGGTCGCGAACGAGCGCGCGTCCTGCGCCGCCTGAGCGACGATCAGGACCAGGCCGTCGCCGGTGCGCACCGTGACCGACTGGTGTCCTGGCGTGTGACCCGGCGTCGCAAGGACGCTGACGCCTTCGACGATCTCGCGGTCGCCTTCCACGGCTTCGTAGCTCGCCTCGGGGAAGTCGACCCACTCGACGACGGTGTGGCCCTCACGCAACGCGAGGTCGAGCTCGGCCTGCTGAACGTAGATCGGCACGCCGGGGAACGCGCGGTTCTGTCCGCAGTGATCGAAATGCAAGTGGCTGTTGACGATCGCGCGCACGCCATCCGGATCGAGCCTTACGCCACTCAGCGCGTCGCGAACATTGCGAACTCGGGGACGGTAGTTCTCGTCGACCCAGGTGCTGCCCTCACCAATCCCGGTATCGACGAGGACGACCCCGTCGGGGTGTCGGATCGCGAAAGCGAGGACCGGCCCGTCCTGCCCCGCGAGCGGATGCGACGCCGGATAGGTCACGTCGGCCAGATGGAGCGGGATCACGTCTTCCGGCGTCATCGCCGCGTCATCGTGCCTCTTTCGCTACAGAACGCCTCCAACGACCGCTCGGCGGGCATCTCACGAGGGGCCCAGACGTTACGTTCTACCGGTATGGCTTCGTCGCGGCGCGCGTCCACTCTCAACGTGTGGCTGGCCCTCGGCACCGTTTACCTGGTGTGGGGCTCGACCTACCTCGCCATCGCGGTCGCGGTCCAGACCCTGCCGCCGCTCTTCTATTCGGGGATTCGCTTCGCTACGGCCGGGCTGATTCTGGCCGCCTGGCTCGCGTTCCGACGCGTCGACCTGCGCATCACGCGACGCGAGTTCGGCGGCGCCGCGATCGTGGGGACGCTGTTGCTCGCCGGCGGCAACGGCTTGGTGAATGTCGGCGAGCGAACGGTGCCGTCCGGTGTTGCCGCCCTGATCGTCGCGTCCATCCCACTCTGGATCGTTCTCTACCGGATGATCGCTCGCGAGCGCGTCGGGCGTGATCTGCTCGCCGGCGTGTTGCTCGGACTCGTCGGCGTGGCCATCCTCGTCGTTCCGGGTGGGCTGAACGGGACGATCGACCCGGTCGGCGCGCTCATCCTCTTCGGCGCAACGCTCTCATGGGCGCTCGGGACATTTCTGTCGCCGCGCCTCTCCACACCGCGCCACGCCCTTGTCTCCACGGCCTATCAAATGATTTCCGGGGGCGTCGTGCTCATCGTCGTGGCGCTCGGCGGTGGCGAGCTGGCGCACGTCGATCCGGCGAAGATCTCGGTGCAATCGCTGATCGCGTTCGGCTATCTCGTCCTGTTCGGGTCGTTGATCGCGTACAGCGCATACACCTGGCTGCTGCAGAACGCAACGGTATCTCTTGTCTCGACGTACGCGTTCGTGAATCCGGTCATCGCGGTGGTGCTCGGCGCGGTCATCCTCGCCGAGCCGATCACGCCGACCACCGTGCTCGGCGCCGCGGTCATCGTCGTCGCGGTGGCGTTCATCGTCTTCCGACAGAACGCCGCGCGGCGTGCGGACCGCATGGCGCCTATTGCCGAGGCCGCGGACTAGTCTCCCGCGAGCTTGCGGATCTCGAGCTCGCTCAGTAGCTGATCCGCCGCCTTGGCGGCCGCGAAGATCCGATCGATCCGCTCTCGCGTCGCTTCGATGCCGCGCGACTCGAGCCAGTAGACGACGTTCGACTCGCCGCTCATCGGGCCGACCTCGATCCGCTGCTCGCGGCCGAGCACCGATGCCGGGACCGCGCTGTACACACGATCGGCGAGCGCGCGGTCACCCTTGCGCAGTGCCTTGATCACGGCGGCCGCGTGCACTCCGGTCCCGGTGCGGAACGCGTCCGATCCCATCGCGGGGTAGTTGGGCGGGATCGGTATGCCGCAGTGCTCGGCGACGAGCGCGGTGTACTCGACCAGCGGCTTGAGGTCGCGGTCGATGAGCCCCCAGAGCTGCAGGTTCACGAGGAGCTGGTCCATCGACGAGTTCCCGACGCGCTCCCCGATGCCCAGCGCGCACCCATGCACGCGGTCCGCGAGCGCGGTCGCAGTGAGCGCGTTGATCGTGCCGAGACCGCGGTCGTTGTGCCCGTGGAAGTCGATCTTCACATCCCGCCCGCGCACGATCTCGTCACGCACGAAGGTGAGGAGGTTGCGCACGCCCTCGGGCGTCGCGTGACCGCACGTGTCCGAAACGCAGATCCGTTTCGCACCGGCCGCGATCGCGGTCTCGTAGAGCTTCTGGAGCGTCTCAGGGTCGGCGCGCGTGGTGTCCTCGGTCACGAACATCACCGGCAAACCGGCCTTCACCAGCGTGGCGACGCTCGTCTCGACGCTCTTCAGCATCGCGTCGATCTTCCAGTCCTCGGCGAACCGGCGGATCGGCGACGAGCCGATGAACGCGCAGCTCTCGATCGGGATCCCCGCCTCGGTCGACGCCTCGATCGCCGCGCGGACGTCATCGGGATGCGTGCGGATGGCCACGTTAGGACGGAGCCGCTTGAGTTTCGTCGTCTCCTTCGCAAGCGCGACGATCGTCGCCCGCGCCTGTGGCGACGCGCCGGGAAGACCGATGTCCGCGCTATCGATGCCGAGCTCGTCCATGAGGTGAAGGAGGCGCTTCTTGATCTCGAGCGGCGGGTTGCGGATCGAGGGACCCTGCAGGCCGTCGCGGAGGGTCTCGTCGTCGAGCTCGACCGCGCGATAGTCCGCGCGCGCGGCCCGGCCGTCGCGATTCCAGTCGTAGATCAGCTTGTCGAGCTCGGTCTCCACGCGACGTATGGTGCATCAGCGCGAGAGCGTCCTAGCGGACCGCTGGCGGCACCCTCGGTGCGACGTACCGCAGAAGCCCGAGATCTCCCGTATTGAATCCCGCGTGCTGCGATTGGCTGAACGTGTATGTCGTCGCGACCCCTATGAATGTCCCCGATTGGAGCCGATCGCGGACGCTTGCCGGTTCGATGCTTTTCTCGGTAGGCCGACGCGGCAACGCTCGTCGGCGGGCCCGAACGATCGCTGTAGACCTGCACGAAGCTAGTTCGCGCGGCGGTGCTCGTGCCTGCCGCCGATGACGCGACCCAACGCGAGCCCGGCCAGACCGCGAGCGGCGCGGCGTCTCGGAGCTCGCCGATGTCGTTGAAGTCGCAGAGATATGACAGATACAGCGTCGTCCCGAGCGTCGCGCTCCGGGCGGCCTCGAGGTACGTGTGAGGCGTTCCCGCGAAGAAGACGATCGTCGTTGTCGCCAGCAGCTGCCGAACTTTCTGCGTCGCATCGCTCGGGAGGACCGTCACCACGTTCGGTGTCACCTGACGGCGTGCGAGCTCAGTCGTGAACGCGAGGCGCTCCGAGATCGCGGTCGTCGATTCGTCGCTCACGAGGAGACCAGACGCCAGGACCGACCGCTGCGCCGCATCGTTGAGCACGACACGGGCGAGCTGCGTCGGTGTGGGTGCGAGAGCGAACGCCCACCCGCCGCCGCGCGTCGCGGGTTCCGCGATCGGAAGCGTGAACAGCACGGGCACTTCCGCGAGCTGGACGAGGTTCGCGAAGGCGTCGTCGTAATTGACGGAGACGCCGACGATGATCGCGTCGGCGCGCGCCTCGGCCACCTCGCGCCGAAGCTCGAGTGCCGTCTTCGAGGGACTGCACGCGACGTCAGTGATCTTGAGCTTCACGCGGGGGGTCCCGGACGAGTGCTGATCGGCCCAGAGCTGGAGCGCGTCGCGCTGCGGTCCGCCGTTCGGCGCGCGGGACCCCGACAGATCGAGCAGCGCGGTGACGTTGAGGGCGTTGGGGTCGCGCGTCGGCGCGGGAGTGGGAGTTACCGAGGGATTCGCCGCCGTGCATGCGCTCAGGAGGACGACGAGCGCGACAAGGCGCGCCGCGATGCTAGGCGCGCGTCCCATTCGGAAGGGGATTGTCCGCCGCATATACGTGCGTCGCGGCGTCCTCAGGACGCGGGTCCGGCTCGCTCTCGGCCTGCTCGATCGCTTTTTCGATCTCGTCGGCGAGTGCTGCGCGGATCGCTTCGAGCTCCGGCTCGGTGACACCAGCCTCCAGGAGATACCTGAAGGCGAGCTTGACCGGGTCTTTCGCGCGCCACTCGTCAACTTCCGACTTCGTTCGGTAGCGGCTGTCGTCGTCGTCGCTCGTGTGCGGCTGATAGCGGTAGCACTTGAGCTCGACGAGACTCGGGCCCTTTCCCGCGCGGGCGTGGTCGGCCGCCAGCTTCGTCTTCTCGTAGCTGTCGAGCATGTCCATCCCGTCGGCGATGTGGCCCGGCATCCCATACGCCTTGGCCTTCTCGGCGATGTCCTTGACCGCGGTCTGCTGCTCGATCCGTGTGGAGATCGCGATGAGGTTGTTCTCGATGACGAACACGACAGGAAGCTTGTGGACCGCCGCGAAGTTCATCGCCTCGTGGAAGTCCCCGGTGCTCGTGGATGCGTCGCCCCCGAACGCGAACACGATGTACGGCTCCTTCCGGAGCTTGAGGGCGAGCGCCAGCCCGACGGCGTGCGGGAACTCGGTACCGACGCACACCGAGCCAGAGACGAGCCGGTCCTTCGGCGAGCTGAACATGTTGAGGAACGCGCGGCCGGCGGAGTTTGGGTCTGTCGCCTTCGCGAGCACGCCGCGGAACTCGTCGAGCGCGCTGAAGCCAAGAACGAACGCGACGCCCATGTCGCGGTAATAGGGGACCGTCCAGTCTTTACCGCGCTGGATGCACCAGGCCGCGCCGATCTGCGCGGCCTCGTGCCCGTCCGTGCCCGCACCGAACGGCGTCCGGCCCATACGATTCAGCTGGAGGATCCGTTCGCTCACCAGGGTCGAGCGAAAGGCCGAGCGCCTCGTGACGGGTCGCGCTCCCCTTGCGCGTGGTGACCGCCATCAGCGGTCCATGTTATCGGGCGTCGCGCCAGAAGAATGCCGCGAGAACGAGGAGCCACAAGCCGAGCAGGAGCCGCAGAGGCAGATCGGGCGGTGACATGGGGATACCTGTGATCGCGTATGCCCCAACCAGCGCGAAGCACGCGATGGCGAGCGCCATCGTGATCCATCCGAACGCGCGCGGAAGCACGCCGGTCTCGGCCCACATTTTCCCGATCGTCCACCACCAGATCCCGCGCACGAACAACGCGGCGGGGATGAGGTCGCTATTCACCGCGGCGCCGAGCCCGAGCGTGACGACGCTCGCGCCAGCGATCGTTCCGAGCACCGTGCCCGATCCGCGGAGCGGCTCGTGCCGTACGTGAAGCGACGCGATCACTGGAAGCATGAGCCCGTAGCCGACCGCGCTGAGCGCGAAGTACCACGAGGGATAGAACCCCGGCGCGAATTCAGTTGCGACCAGGTGGCAGAGGCCCGCGACGAGCGCCCAGACCGCGGCCTTCCGGAGGGCGATCCGTTCGTGGTCCTGACCAATCTCTGGCCTTTGGCCAGGAGACACGCTCAAGACTGGTGGACTCGCTCGTCGCGGGTAAACCGCTCCTCGCTCAGCTTGCCTACGACTTCTTCTTTCCCTGCTCGTCGTAGTCGTAGAAGCCTTTGCCGGTCTTCGTTCCGAGCTGTCCGGCGAGGAACATCCGCCGCAGGAGTGGCGGCGGGGCCATGTACGCCTCCTTGAACTCGTCGAAGAAGACGTTGGCGACGTGGTAGTTGATGTCCACGCCGGTGTAGTCGATGAGCTCGAACGGTCCCATGGGATAGCCGAGGCCGAGCTTTACCGCGTTGTCGATGTCCTCCTTGGTCGCGATACCGAGCTCGAGCATGCGGATCGCGCCGAGGAGGTAGGGGACCATCAACCGGTTCACGATGAAGCCCGTCGTGTCCTTGCAGACCACCCCGGTCTTCCCGATCTTACCGACGAAATCCCGGAGCGCGGCCACCGTCTCCTCGCTCGTCGTGATCGATTTCACGATCTCGACGAGCTTCATGATCACCGGCGGGTTGAAGAAGTGCAGCCCGGCGAACTTCTCCGGCCGTCGCGTGGCCGCGGCCATCTCGACGATCGTCAGGCTCGACGTGTTCGAGCAGAAGATCGTGGTGGGTGCGCAGATCGTGTCCAACTCGGCGAACAACTTCTTCTTCGGTTCGATCTGCTCGACGATCGCTTCGATTATCAGGTCGCGATCCTTGAAGTCCGCGAGCGCGGTGGTGCCGCGCAGGCGTCCGCGGGCCGCCTTCGCGTCCTCTTCGGTGGTGCGACCACTTTTGACAAGGCGAGCGAGCGATCCGTCGACGCGTTGGAAGCCCTTGTCCACGAGAGATTGATCGACCTCGCGAACCAATGTGTCGAGGCCCGCCTGCGCGCAGATCTGAGCAATACCCGAACCCATCTGACCGAAGCCGACCACGCCGATCCGTTGAATGGCCATCCTGTTTGCGACCTCCTGCGAGAGCCCGGTCAGCATATGACGGCGTAGCGGCCTAACATTTCGTGGTGCCTCCCCTTACGTCCGCGGGCCGTGGCGTGCTGCGCGGTCCGGGCGCGACCGACATCCCTCTCACCGTGAACGGCCAGTCGGTGATGGTTCACGCCGCACCCCGGCGCACGCTCCTCGACACGCTGCGCGAGACCCTCGCGCTCACCGGGACGAAGAAGGTCTGCGACGAGGGAACGGACGTCCGGTCTACTCGTGCATGACGTTCGCCGTCGCGTGCGAGGGGAAGGCCATCGAGACGATCGAAGGGATCTCGAAGGACGGCGAGCTACATCCGGTCCAGCGCGCGTTCATCGACGCCGACGCGTTCCAATGCGGCTTCTGCACGCCGGGCCAGATCATGTCGATCGTCGCTCTGCTTCGGGAGAACGCGGGGCCGACCGAGGAGGACGTCCGACGCGCCGTCGCGGGGAACCTGTGTCGGTGCGGTGCCTACCCGAACATCGTCAAGGCCGGCGTCAGCGCCGGAAGAAGGAAGTCCTGATGCCGCGCGTCGTCAAGAGCCGCGAGGAGTTCGAGGGCGAGATCTTCGAGTCGCTCGTCCTGGTCGAGGGCAAAGATCTCCCGCTCCACGCGACGGGGACGGAGTTCACCGAGATCTCGAAATCGCGCCGTCGCGTTGACGGCATGCAGCGCGTCACCGGGCGCGCGCGATATACGCAGGACGTCTATCCCCCAGGAATGCTCTACGTCAGGGTGCTCCGCAGCCCCTATCCGAGGGCGCGCGTCCGCCGGATCGACACGAAGAAGGCCGAGAAGCTGCTGGGCGTTCGCGACATCCTCCACCGCTTCAACGCCCCCAAGGCGGCGTACCGCGGCGAGGACACGGTCTTCCGCGAAGAAGTCCGCTTCGTCGGCGACGAGGTCGCCGCGGTCGCGGCGGACGACGAGCAGACCGCGGTCGAGGCGCTTCGCCTCATCGAGGTCGACTACGAGCTGCTGCCGCACGTGGTCGATCTGGAGGAAGCCATCGGCGACATGGCGCCCCGCCTCGACCCTGATGGCAACGTCGCCGAAGCGGCGACGCACAAGCGCGGCGACGCCAAGCGCGCGCTCAAGGAAGCGGACTTCGTCGTCGACGCGACTTACCGAACGTCGACGCAGATCCACAACTCGCTCGAAACCCATGGCGCGGTCGCGACGTGGGACGGCGATCAGCTCACCGTCTACGAGTCAACCCAGCACACGTTCGCCGTCCGTCAGGGACTTCGGACGGCGCTGAAGCTGCCGTTCTCAAAGATCCGCGTGCTGTGCGACTACATGGGCGGCGGATTCGGCTCGAAAGGCGGCGTGGGGAAGCACTCGATCATCGCGTCGCTCTTCGCGATGCGACTTGGGCGGCCGGTGCGATACGTCCTGACACGCGAAGAGGAGAACATCGCGGCCGGCAACCGCTCGGCGACGCTCCAGCAGATGCGCGTCGGCGGAAAAGGCGGCCGGATCACCGGGCTTGAGCACATCTCCTGGGCGAACGTCGGCCAAGGCAAATGGGTGGCGAACCCGACCGGCCCGACGAACACGCTCTACGACATCGCGAACCTTTCCTCGAAGTCATACAAGGTCGTCACTAACGCGGGCTCGCTCGCGGCGTTCCGCGCACCGGGATATGTCGAAGGAACGTTCGCGCTCGAGTCGGCCATCGACGAGCTCGCCGAGAAGATGGGCGTCGATCCGCTCGCTCTCCGCCGCAGGCACGCCGCGTCGCCGAAGGACCCCATGGGCGGAAAGAAGTACTCAGACAAGCACCTCATCGAGTGCTACCGCATCGGTGCGGCGGA
>WNFL01007952.1_pt5 | contig 10653 bp, 11 predicted proteins | sample 5400361 | NCBI WGS metagenome assembly WNFL01 (sample SAMN13153351, study PRJNA577476) | soil metagenome | isolation source: 40 cm soil on Douglas fir-dominated hillslope | place: USA:California | collected 2013-09-17 | reverse complement strand
TGTAATAAGGATAGATGAGTTTACTGTATTCATCAAATCTATCTAATCAAATGCGCGTCCTTCCTCCCGGTCCGAATATTCTGCACTCAATCTTCACATGCTTTCCTACCTGATGCACAAGCCGTAAGTAGGAGCGAACAACGAAAGCTGCAAAATACAACTGACCAGGGTGTCTGATGCCTCATCCTGGGTCTTTGGGACGAGACAGAGTGAGCGCTTGACGAGGTGTGTGAAAGCGCCTGACACGCCTTGGCTTCTACCCGCGACTTCGACTTTGCGCTTTCCACTCTAGACACGCATAAAGAACCCTGTAACAAATAATAGAGCCTTGAAGTCATTGCTTCGAGCACTCCAAACACTCCAGTAGTCTTTTCAGGATCAGGATAACCAACGAATCGCACCCATCGCTCGGGAACCTAAGTGACCAAGAGAGTCGTTTCAAACATTATCACCCGGGCAAACCCTCCGCAGGTGTATCCCCGACCCCGAAGATGCAGTGGGTGGTACCATGTGCGCACGATTTCTCATTTGACATCTTTTCCGCTTTCAGATCGGGACAGAGCAATCGAGGACTAGAACTTGAACCCCAGGACAACGGGGACTCCCAACAAGAAGACGTGGAAGAGGGGCGTGTATTCTATAGTCGCCCACCGTCCCCTCCTCCTAGTCCCACTCCTCAACACCACTTTGACTCACGCGAAGTGAGCTTTCCGTAATCAGATATTAGGCGGCAGTCTTGACGAGACTGCCCGATGTAGCCCCATATGCGCAGGAATATTCCCCACACTCCTAGGAGGTTGCCATTCGGGCGCCATGGCGGTTCAAGGGGACGCGGTAGAGGTGGTTCGGGCCCGAGCCTATCGCGTTTTTCTCCACAGAGGCAAGGACATGGACCGCCACCTGTAGTACCACCACCCCGAGGTGGGTAATTGGGCTTCACATATTTGATCAATGCTCACAATTTTGTAGTTGGTTCGCGCATGACTGGGCCACTACCTCAAGGACTGGCACCACCGGTTCCAGGACGACCACCACTTGTTCGTGTGGGTTGAAGCATTCTCAATATTTGGATGCGTCACTTTTTAATTTCTACGTAATCAGGGCCCTTCCAGACGCCCCACGCACGTATACGCCCATCCACATCCACATCCACACTCTCCCCCGACCCCCCGACCCCAACCCCAATTTCCTCGCCGATTTGATCCCTCCCGAACCTGGCGGGGTCGTAGAGGAGGGTCGAGTCAACGACCTCAGCCGATGGTAGAAATGGGAGTGCAAGCCCGGGACGACCGCCTGGAACAGCAAAGGATTCTAGACGAATACAGAGTAGCATTTAAGTCGTTCGGCGAGCAATGGCCTACACGACCAAAAACGAAAGAGTTAATAGTCGTTGAAGAAAAGCCTACATATCTTCCCTTCTCTCGGCTGCCCATCACAGGCGATATTAGGAGTGCCAGGTTTAGGGAGCGGTGGAAGGCTACCAATAGGTAATCACACTGGCATTTGAAGAGAGGAGAACCTTTGACTTACCACATTCTAGTGCTGGATCCAGCAGTGCCACTGCAATCGTTATCGATGACTTCGATTCCGATTCGGATACAGACGTCCCAACCCCGGGTACATTCCCAATGCCCCAGTCTCCTCTTTTCACCCCGCCTAGAACTCCTCCATCCGAAATGACGCCTGCTCGTCCGCGTCAGATTGCAAGGAAGATGCCCAACGTGCATACCCTCCCGTCTATGTCGCCAGAACCGACGAATGGGACATCGGAAGGAGAAACAAGCGAGGATGGTACATTGGACTCAGCGAGTTCCTCATCGTCGAGCGCAGAAGTCGAGTGGGACCTTGAGATTCTACCCGAACCGGTACAGGAAGGGGCTATGCCCGAGAAACTCCGGGAGCTACTCAAATCTCTCACGCATAACTCACTCGAGCATTACAACAGGCGAAGCGTCCCATTCCTCACTCGCAACCTCAAACAGTCGTTCGCCCATAGGTACAAGCAGAAATTCGGGCAGCCCAAGGTGGATCAGCACAGGGTGAAGCGGGTGAGATATATCTTCCGCTGGTTCAGTGAGGATGGAGAAGAGCAGGAATGGAGTCATCAGGAGGAGGGAAGAGCGGGATTGGAGTGCCCTTTCTGTCCATTTTGGGGCGAATTCGCGAACCGAGATATCCTTGAGGTCCACTTCAAAGATAATAACCTTGGGGTTCATCCCGAGGTGGATGTTGAGTTTGACGGGAAGGAAGAGGGGGGAAGTTGGGAGACGATTATCTGGATAGATAAGGCACATGACATACCAATGTGTGCAAAGAATTCCTTTCACCTTCTGAGAACTCACATAACCCTCATTCAGTCTCGTGAAGGAAGAAATACCCGCAAATCAAATCATCGTTAAACCGGAGCGGCGTCCAGAAACCACAGGCGACCTCTCCGCTCGATTTTCGTCTTTGAGCCTGCTTGAAGATGCCTTCCCAACGTCACATAGCTATGGTCCACTCGGGTTGACGGGTCCAGTTTATCATTGGCGTCGACGAGGCTTGCTAGATTACCGGGAGCTCTCTGAAAAGGCAAAATGTTTGTATGGTCTTTGGGACACATACCATGCTTTTCGCTAGTGAGTTGATTTCAACCAGAAGATTGCGTTTTTAAGTTGAATTGCCCCGAAGCAATCAATTCACGGTCAACCCAGTTTCAGAGATAGAGACATTCTTAGACGAATTCTGGGAGATCTTCTATTCGCCGGCACCTACCTTCCGCCGGGAAGCCCTGAGTTGGATATTCGTGAGTCTCCCCGGTTCACACACACAGATATCAAATCTGATGGAATACGCAGGGGATTAAGAAAAGCCTCGAATTGAAGCAATCTCATTTGCTAGACCTGATCAAGTCCTTTGACCGCCGAGCGGATTCGCATCAACGCGAACCTTCTCTGGAGTACGAGATAGATTCCTCCTTTGACTACTATGCTGACTAATGCTTCTCCATCAGACTCTAGTAATACCTTTTACTTGGACATTTATGAATGACAACGATCCTCAATTCAACAAACACACGTTAGTGGACGAGTAAAATATCACTCCGGTCCAATCAGCACAAACGAGTGAAGAATATAAACCCAATTTCAAAACCTCAAGGGCGAACCAGGACCTATCAATCGAACAGACCCAGAAAGGGCGACATCTCGCATAGACTCTACCAGTGAATTATGAATAGGCCACCTACTACACGCGTTCCTCTCTATTCCCTTTATTTGGAATGTGAGGCCACCCCTTGCCCTATATCCTCAATTATCAAATTGAGCAGTGACGGTATGCACGCCTTTCTAACCGCCATGACTCTCCCTTTGCACCCTCTGTGGGGTGTTCCCAGCCTTTCTAGGTGTTTCCTTTGGTCACGAATGGGGCCCAAGGCCAACGCAGTCGCAAGCCGTTCTTGTCAGCGCTGTCCACGGCGCGCAACAAGAAGCGGGTATGCGGAACGTTGGAAATGAGTAGTACGCAAAGTGACAAAGGCTACTATCCTGCGCTCGAACTCAGCCAGGGCCGAGTTTAAGTAAAAGCTTCAATCCCCAGCTCCAGTTTTAGTAAATTGCTTATAATAAATTACTCCCGATATTCCTTGAACAGATTGACGACTTCTCAAGGGCGGCGGCAGTCGGTTTGGATACCGTATTCACCGACAATATTACTTCTGATTTAAACCCTATGAGCGAGGCGCTTTGCCTTGCTCTATGACTGTTTAAATTCCCGCCCTTCCTAGTTCGCTTACCACTATATCTCCACTTTCTCGATACAGTCAACATTCGCCAAAAGCTGCTATCCTGAATCACGTCGACAAGGTGGACAACCCAGATGCTGTCGATGGTAATCACCCGCCACATATTGCGCGTTTCCTTGATAAACACATCACGTGGGAAGGAATATCGGATTCAGCAATGGATCCCTGATAGGGTCGAGCGGGATCTATGCCGGACACCACCGCCGTTCAGCCTCTCGATAAATTGTCTTGGGAGTGGAAACTTCCCCTATACTACTCCCTTCATTCCACGTCTCCGGCTGTACGCGCTCTAGATGGCTTATTAAACGAGCCTTCTGATCCGATTAATAGGTGGAGGAGCTTCGAAAACGAAGCCCGAATTCTTGAACGTGAACAGTGTCGGCGACGAGAGGGTATCCAGCGAGGGCGGCTTAGGGGTTTGGGGGAACAACGTCGACTGGCTGTTAGGCCATCCATCGAGGGCAAGGTAAATAAAACAAATGGCATGCAAAGGAGCACATGAGCACGGAAGAAAAGGGGTGCCCGGGTTAACAAATGGTGTATCGCGATTGCTGGTGCAATCTCTCTTGGTGCCGTCCCAGTGGGTGGGTTAATTATCATGATATCACGACTGATATATATATTAGCAATTTCGCTGACATGTGGTCGGGTTTGACTCGCCATAGGGAGCATGCAGAAGGAAAACTCCAAATCCTGGCAGCTTGACTCAGAAATAACGTAGACATGGTCTCAAGAACGATGAACGACTTGATGATCCCATTATCCAGTAATCAATAGAGATGACACTGTCTCGCCATCTTCCACTCCGCCAACTCGCACAGACGCAAATATTTACGAACTAAACAGCAGTTGCAGCATGCATGTCCGAGACACTTTGAGGCACGAGTCCCGTTGATTCTAGATTCATTTAGCCTGACCCAATGCAGAGGACCATGGGCGCCTCACCCAACAAACATTGGCGCCTCAGGATCAATTTCCACTCTTCAACCCGTGTCCTCGCCATCGTCTCACCCGAAAAATAGCTAGTTTACGTTCAGGTTATGTCCGCCATTGACCGTAGCTGTCCGCGCTTGACGTGTTAAGCGACATAACCTTCCGATTTTGCCTAATCGCCAAAATGTTAATACCTACCTTCCTATGGAACTTCTGAGAGAGATTTTCCTATATGGCGATTGAATCGAGTCATATGAAATCTGGTCAATTGGCTTCTGTTTGTCATTGCTGGAGGTCTACCATACCATTATGTCTCATCTTATGGTCCACTTTGAGGGTTGGAACCTGAACTGAGAGGGAACTGGTTACCACTTGGTTTCAGAGAGCATATCCGTCATTGACACCCAAAGTGACGGCTAGGGGTCAAGAAATGCTCTGCCATTTACTACACTCCAAGATGCTCTTTCGAACACTAGCCAGTGGCATGAGCTTACAATTTCCTACCTATTTTTCGGTTCTTTCCACGTCCCATTAGATCGTACGTATGTAAGATGACTGCGCGCGATCCTAGAGATCCCTCGCGGTTCTCCTTACGCTCACTAGTCACTAGATCAACAATTTGGGCCGACTGGCGATTTGGATGCAGTCGAGCGAGCTTACGAGGTAGCGAAACGAAGAATAAATATATCAGAATTTCAATGAATAAACATGGCTCTCAATGCGCATAAATATTTGATGGGGTCTTTTCAAAACTCTTTGTCGCCGTTAGTCAAGGCCTCGGCATGGTGCTTGTGCCTTCGTCGTTGTGACCTCCTGGGTTTCCAGCGTTAGCGCAACGGCCAACCGGGTCCTTTGGGGGGCTGAGTCGTCTTGGGGGGGCAGCCGGGCCATAATGGATCATTGTCGCAAGGGATCCAAATGTTATTGGTATTTGCTGCGGGAGCGCGAGCGGAGATGTCAGGAATGATCTCGGCATTTGCAAAACGCTTGGCAAGGGAAGCCTAGAGTAGGGCAGCAGTTAAACGAAAATTCATGGTACCTTCTCAGAACTCACGTCCTGAATTAAAGGGACAGCGATAGAGAAGGCCGGGCTGGCAGCAGCGAGGGCAAGGAGAACGGCTCTGAAGAGCATGGCAGGTAGAGAAATGCGAAGAAAGTAACTTGTAAACAGGGCGAGAGAACTGGAGGACAGTTAGTCGCTTGAGGCTCTGCGATGTAAAGCTACGAAGAACTCACCGGCCAAAGTCTCCCTTGAGAGGAAAACAAGTGGGGAGTTATTATGAGATGGAGAGGGACAAGAGAGCGGGGGTATTCTGGAAGTTTTACTACCAGCTGCTATTCTCAAAGATATTGGAGGTCCGATGGTTCGAGCGGGTTTGCCTGTGAATGGAGAGCCACAAAGCCGGCCAGAGTGCAAGTCGGGGTTCGGATTGAAAAGTCGTGTTCCAACGGTCTGGATTTTAAAATGACAACCGGGTGGTGCGTTGACAGAAAGGGGTCGTTGCAAACCATACATCTCGGGAAAATTCGTAACGAATCGGGACGAAAGAATAGAGAACAGGAGAGAGCTACAAATAAAACAGCGAGAGGATGAAGAAGGGTCCGGGACTGCACAGTGGTGGGATGGGGAGGCACGTGGAGTTGCTGCTAGGTGAAATTAGGGACGAAGATTCTCATGATCTGAAGCAGATTGGATGAAGGGCAAAGCCGGACCGTATGGTGTCGGTGGCCTAGCGCTGATGCTTTGTAGACCACCTGATCCGCGCCATAACGGGTACGGGAGCAGGTGCATGTGGCCCGCATCAAAATTGATGACGTGGCCCTGGGGCATAGACAAGTTTGTGAAGGGGGTATGAAGGGTTGGAATAGCTACCCGCGGCCATAGTAGGAGTTCGCTAGCCTACACTGAAGTTTGATTCTAGTGATCTTTGTATCTAAAAACAATCGATCAGGTATTGAATATGACTCAATGATTGTCATAGGAGCGGACACACAACGTCTGCTCATTAATGATTTCCCCATTATTTTAACTCCATTCCACTTCCCTCTTTAGGCCACTTGAGGGTCTTAAATCCTTGGAAATCACGGTTTTGGAATATTCAGGGTCATTGCATTGAAGTCCCTGTTTTTCCCTGCCTGGAACAAATGAAAAGTCTGAAAAGTTCGGGTGTAATTAGTCTAGCATATTCCATGAAACATTGGCGTACCATTGATTTATACTTTCCAGCGGCTTAAGCTGGCTCATTCAACATTTTGCTGGAAACTTGGGAGGACCTTCTAGGTCCTAAAAAAATTCCGGATTGACGGACCACCATCCGAATATAGGCCTACCTGCATAACATTGGGGCTGTGGCTGACTGTTGACGGGACGGCGGATGAAATGTTCCCATTTGCCGTCGGGAACTTTCCCAGCTTTTGCCTTTGTCTCTGACCGTTTACCCTCCCGCCCCAATATATAGTATAATATTAGTATGTATCTTACATGCCTGCTTTGTTGTTACCTGTGGTAATATGCCTATGGTGCCCAAACACCAGCCAACCTTAGTCTTCCCCAGAACTTGCCGGACCCCCCGAATTCGCTTGAACACCGCTAGACCCCTCGAACCGCCTGGCTACGTGCCCTGGGTACGCCTGAAAACCCGAACTTGTGACTAGTGGACCCCTTCAGCGGGTAAATCAACTATACTTCTCAGGGCCTGAGAGGCCCCGGGTTTGAGTGCCTGAGGTACCTGAATATCCATTGTAGCTTGGAGTGCTACTCCATAGCACTCCTCAACCCACTATTTCGCTCCGCCCGTCTTCATATTCATGATCCACCCCAACACGAAAGCCCCGCCCGTCATTTGACGTATAGACCCCACAAGCTGGTGATCTTCGTCTTGCATGTTATCAGCACGATGCATGGGTGTACTTCTATCACTAGAGCTCGTGCTGTTGTTCAACAATATATCCGTCGTGCAGTGGTATTTCTCTCTCCTCAGTCACAGGGAACAAGTCCCCAATCTGTAGAACCTATACCACAGCACACCTCTTGGTAATTCCATCGAACCCCTTCCCACATTCCGCGCGTGGAAGCACCCATCCAGGCGATCGCCGCAAAGGGTACACGGCTACTCTCTGGACTTTAGATGCGAAACCTATAGTGACCTCCTTCAACGACTCCTTGGTCCGCTTCAGAGATCTACCCTTATATGACGAATTTCCATGTGCAGACCAGAAGGTTTATGCTCTGTCCAACACAAATGCAGCCGTATGAGGTGAGGGAGATACTCAGTCAAACTTTCTAGCCTTGCGCGAACGGTCACGCTCAGCGGCATTTGCAGTTCTTCCAGGTGCGAGGCACCAGCCTGCGCAATTAATCGCAATTCGAGGCTCCAAGCCGCCTTCGATATGGGCCGAAATGTGCGAGCTCTCAAATTTGGTTTACAACAACCTGCGTCTACATTCACAGAGAAACTAGGTGGCCAAAATTCATTTCAAACCGCCATAGCGATCGGATCAGAGAGTTCCCCGGGATTCCACAGTACAGTAATTGATTGTACAGTTCACTTTCCAATTCATTTCATGCTCCAGTTCAGTAAAACTGTAGAAATCGAGTACACGAGAAAAAACAAGATGGACAAATTAAAACGCTGACGTGAAATCCCTCCCAGCCTCTCGTTCCATCAAAGTAACACTTGGTGGATGTGGGTTGGGTGGAGGCTGTGAAGATAGATACCTCTCGCTATTCGTGATGAACTTGAGTCGCTGCTGCCAATTCGTGAGAAAGGGTATCCTCTCCTTCGGGTCCTCTGAGTCTCGGCCGGTTCGTTCCCAGGCGCTCGCAAAAAGCGACGCAAGAAATGAAAAGTGACGAAGTATGAGGGGGAGAAGTTCTGCAGACACGATCTTAAACTCTCCAATGGGGGTAACGCGAGGCAATTCTGGGGATGTTTGCAATGTGATCTTGAAAAACTCGTTTTCGTGCTGATTGTCAGAATATGCAGAGCGTGATCCAATCGAATGAGGCTCGACGATGATATTAATGAGACTGAACTGAGAATTGATGGTGTTGAGAGCGAAAGGGGTGCCTCCGTCATTCCAGATGATCTTCACCCCGTCATTTCCTATTTCCTGCTTCTTCCAAAATCCATCCTCGAGGTTTGGCATGATTGTGGCTACATGGTAGATGACCTGGGAGATGTCGTCCCACCAAGCGTATGCATAGTCTCCATGCCTCGCCGGGGACAGTCCTCCAGTATAAACTTCCAGGCGGTTACTAGGCTTGATGACACGACCTAGGTCCGCCAAAAACCTCGAGTACGCGGGCGACCCGTGGGAATTCGCCAATATTTCTTGCTCAGTCTTCTGCCCTGGTGCTACGTATACGATTCCAACCTTATGTGTGTCAATTACCGGCGTGGTGTCGATCGAGGAAAGGACACCCTTCAGTTGCTCGATGTTCTTAAATCGTCTTCTGTGATTGCCAGTGTTGGCTGGATACGAGGACAGCATCAGAGCGACGTAAGATGGGTCGATGGAGACTTCTTTGCGGCGCTGAGAGGGTGCAATGCCGCTCCATACATACCCACTGATAGGGTCAGGTTGGTCAACGTCCTTGATGACGTCCGGTTGTTCAAAAATTTGATGGATTCGCTCTTGAATCTCCGACTAAGGACGAGCCAGTCAGTACTCGATGCTTCACGCTCTACTGTATCACTCACTTCAGGCACAAGGTCATTCGACTCGATCTGATCCTCCGCGCTCAATCCATCGTGACCATCGACAGGTCGTTCCGAAAGCAATGTGGCTGGTAAGGACAAAAAGTCTGGATCCACGTCCCCAAGCGTGACGAGCGGCCAGTTTTCCACTCGACAAACTAGCTCGGTCATGCCGGACGGTCGTCTAGCCTGTATTCGTATCCACCCTTTTGGCTTCTTCATCGTCGAAATGGTAATAATGGAATTTCCAAGCTTCCAGGCCTTGAGAATCATGGTATTGTCCATCTCCTCGCGTATTTGCTTAAGCCAGCTGCGATCGGCGGTAAACTCGCCAGCAGATGGTGCTACGATGGATCGGTACAAGAAAGTAAGCGCCGGTTTAGGATCTGCATTTCCATACGTGTAGCGAGCAAGCCAGTCGAAGCACACTTCGGCAGCGGAATCAAGCTGAGGGCGGTGCCGATTGGCCAGAAGTAATTGCTCCGTAATGAAAGGCACATGAGTTGGGCGGTCTGTGATCCGAATGGAGGAGAACCACTGATAGATGACAGTATATGCCGTATTCAGCACATGTTGAGCGAGACTGAAAGAGTCACGCCCATCAGTCGTTCGAAGAGTAGGAATGTCGGGTCGATTATGATGCTCAATGTACTTGAGAGCGACACCAAAAACCCGTCGATAATCCTCCTGCCGGAATGAGTTGCTCCAGAGCTTGGGACTATATCCAATCACGACGAGCAGCTCCAGGATATGTACGGCCATGTTCGGGTTGCTCATAATCTGCGATAATTTCTCCACTATTGTGCTAGTAAATTTTGCGAGTTGCGCTGGTAACTCATAGACAGCCAGCGAGAGCGCTTCGAGGCATGGAATATTCGTTACTTCATCCCTTGCCAGTCCTGTCACGATGACTTCCAAGATATCGGATTTGAGATCCGAGATGCCATACCCTGGACTCTTCATCCCCTCAACTGGCGTAGACATATCAAAGATATTGTGATAACTGATGCAAACCATCAGGGTGTGATAGAGTAACCCTTGTACGTCTACCACTGAGAGAGTTCCAACGGGTTGCAGCACATCCATGTTGTGCGCAAGCCGGTCCTCGTTGATTGCAGTCGACACGAGCCGTATCAGCCTCCGCATTTGTTCCTTGGCTTTAGGTCCGCAGAAGAAGTGCTTGTTGGACAGCTGGAGTGGAAGGTGGACAAGGACATAGCTGACGATCTCCCAATCCTT
>WNFL01232400.1_pt1 | contig 10656 bp, 9 predicted proteins | sample 5400361 | NCBI WGS metagenome assembly WNFL01 (sample SAMN13153351, study PRJNA577476) | soil metagenome | isolation source: 40 cm soil on Douglas fir-dominated hillslope | place: USA:California | collected 2013-09-17 | reverse complement strand
GGTCCTTTTCCTGCTGTCGCCGATGCCGGTTGCCATCACCGGCCTGGGCTGGGGCTGGCAGTCGGCCGCGATTGCCTCAGTGGCAGGCGCTGTCGCAGTCGCCCTTGCCTTTTCGGGACGGGCCGCCGCGCTCTATTTTCTCGCGCTGGGCCTGCCGATCGTCATCTTGAGCTATCTGTGCCTCCTGGGCCGCCCAGTCGAGGGTGGCCCCAACGGGGCGACCGGCAAGGTCGAATGGTATCCGATCGGCCGCGTCGTGACCGTCGCCGCAGTCTGGGGCGGCCTGCTCGCGACCCTCGCCCTCTTCTCGGTTGCCGGCGACATCGACGGTCTGCGAGCGGTGGCAAGGTCGTGGGCCGAAACGTTTGCCTCTATCCTCACGCTGAACGCACCCCCGGGCGCAACGCCGTTCGGGGAAAACGAGATTACGGCTCTGACCGAGTACAGCGTCATCGTCTTCCCCAGCGTGGTTGCGACCTCGTGGCTGGCCATGGCCTTGACCAATCTCTGGCTCGGCGGTCTGGTCGCGCGCCAATCGGGACGGCTCGTGCGTCCCTGGCCGGAGCTTTCCATGGTGGCGCTCCCTCGCACCCTGCCGCTCGCCTTCGCAATAGCGATCGCACTGACGTTCCTGCCGGGTTATCCAGGGCTTATCGCGTCGGGATTTGCCGGTGCCCTGATGCTCGCTTTCATGCTCGTCGGGCTCGCGATCATCCACTGTTTGACTAGGGCGCTGCCGGCGCGGGGGCTCGTCTTGGGCGCCGTCTATGCCTCCCTGATCTTCCCGGTGACCAGTCCGTTCAGCAGCATTGTGCTCGCCGGACTTGGCCTCGCAGAACCAGTCTCACCCTTCAAACGCCGGCCGCGTCCAACGGTGATCAGCTAGTCGACCAAATCCGAAACACGTAATCACGTCAGGAGCTTACAATGCAGGTTATCCTTCTCGAGCGTATCGGCCGGCTTGGCCAGATGGGCGATGTCGTGAATGTCAAGAACGGCTACGCGCGCAACTTCCTCCTGCCGCAGGGCAAGGCGCTGCGCGCGACCAAGGACAACATGGAGGAATTCAAGTCGCGGCGCGTTCACCTCGAAGCGGAAAACCTCGAGCAGAAGAAGGAGGCGGACGCCGTCGCCGAGAAGCTCGAGGGCAAGAGCTTCGTGACTATCAGGCAGGCGGGTGACAAGGGCCAGCTCTACGGCTCGGTCTCGACCCGCGATATCGCCGACATCGTCAAGGAGGGCGGCTTCACGATCGATCGCCGCCAGGTCATCCTCGACCGTCCAATCAAGACACTAGGTGTGCACGACCTCAGGCTCGCGCTGCACCCCGAGGTCCATGTCAAGGTTTCGGTCAACATCGCCCGCTCCACGGATGAGGCGGCACGCCAGGCCAAGGGCGAGGACGTCACCGTCGTGCGCGAAGAGAAGATGGAGCTCGAGACCTTCAATCCCGACGCGGTCTTCGAGGAAGGCGCTGGTCGTGAAGGCGAGGATGAGGGGCCGGAAGCAGGCGCTCAGGGCTGACGGCGAGCGCCCGCGAAGATCGGCCGGACGTTGCGAGAGATGTCCGGCCGTCCGACGGACGGCGCCGTCTAGTGGCACTCGAGCCGGTTCGGATCGCGGCCACCCGGCCCTGTCATGCGCCGCGGCCCCCGCCCGCCCGGCCCTGGCCCGCGGCACACGAGTTGCATCCGCACACACTGGTGACTTGCAGCGCGGACATTTTTCCTCCGTAATGCGTTCTATTGGAGGTTCAACTAGCCACGTCCCGGCGCGATGTTTTGGCCGCTTGAGATCACTTTGCGTCACACGGTCGTCGAAGGCCGCCTCACCATCCGCGATGCGCGCGGGCGGGCGTACAGCTTCGGCGACGGGACAGGGCCCCCCATCGCGGTGTCCTTCGCCGACGGCGCAATTGAGCGGGCACTGGTCCGGGACCCGCAGCTCGCCTTGGGCGAGGGCTACACGGACGGCCGAATCACCGTCGAAAGCGGCGGGGTCTACGATTTCGTCGCGCTGCTGATGCGCAACTCCAGCGCGCGCCCGTTGCCGGCCTGGACCGATATCTTCGAGGGGTTCCGCCGCGCCACGCGACGCCTGCAGCAGTATAACCCCGAGCGCCGCGCCCGTCGCAACGTTGCTCGCCACTACGACATTGACGCAGCCATCTACCGGCTGTTCCTCGACGAGGACATGCAATATTCGTGCGCTTACTTCACCCCTGGCGCTGATCTTGACGAGGCACAGCGGGCGAAGAAGGCGCATATTGCCGCCAAGTTAGCGCTGCAGCCCGGACACCGTGTGCTTGACATCGGTTGTGGCTGGGGCGGCTTCGCCATCTGGCTCGCAGAAGCGGCAGGCTGCTCGGTCAAGGGCATCACGCTCAGCAAGGAGCAGCTCGCCATCGGCCGCGACCGGGTGCGCCGGCGCGGGCTCGCGCCCGCCGTGAACCTGGAGTATGAGGATTACCGCGCGGTCGCCGGCGCCTTCGACCGTATCGTGTCGGTCGGCATGTTCGAGCATGTCGGTGTGAACCATTACGACGCGTACTTCGGCCACCTGAGCCGGCTGCTCACTCCTGACGGGGTCGCTGTCCTGCATTCGATCGGGCGCTCGGACGGGCCGGCCTACACCAGCCCGTTCATTGCCAAGCATATCTTCCCCGGTGGTTATTTCCCGGCCCTGTCCGAGGTGCTGCCGGCGATCGAGCGCGCCGGCCTCATCGTCAGCGACGTCGAGATCCTGCGGCTCCATTACGCCGAGACCCTGAAGGCCTGGCGCGAGCGCTTCTTGGAGCGGCGGAGGGAAGCCGTGGCCCTCAAGGGCGAAGAGTTCTGCCGCATGTGGGAGTTCTATCTCGCCGGTTCCGAAGCAGCCTTCCGCTACCAGGGGCTGATCGTGTTCCAGATTCAGCTCGCGAAGCGCATCGACGCGCTCCCCATCACCCGCGATTACATAGCGGCAGCCGAGCGGTCATTCGAGAACGCGGGCCGGCAGACGCCGCGCTCGGAGACACGGCTCGCCGGCGAGTAGGTCGCCCGCCTGAGGATGCGGGGCCTCAACGCAAATCTTATGTGTCGCCGCGGCCTGTGAATTGCGGGGGCGGTCGCGCAAACTTTTTTCGTGGCAGCGGCACCCGTCTTCTGCGAAACGGGCGACTCGTGTGACCGTCGCCTCATGACAGAGCCAGCCCTCCTCCTCTCGGACAAGCTGCGGACCCAGGCGGCCGCCGCCGAGCCCCTCGCCTTCCGCCAGGCACCGCACAACATCGACGCCGAGCAGGCCCTGCTCGGCGCCATCCTCGTCAACAACGAAGCCATGGACCGCGTCGCCGGCTTTCTTCAGCCCGAGCACTTCTATGAACCCATCCACCAGAAGATCTTCGAGACGGCAGGCAAGCTGATCCAGGCCGGCAAGCAGGCGACGCCGATCACGCTCCGCACCTTCTTCGAGAACAGCGAGCCGATCGACACCAGCCTGACGGTCCCGCAGTACCTCGGGCGCCTCGCCGTCAGCGCCACCACCATTATCAACGCCGCCGACTATGGACGCACGATCTACGATCTCGCCACCCGGCGGGCCCTGATCGTGATCGGCGAGGACCTCGTCAACACAGCCTACGACAGCCCGGTCGATTTCCCGCCGGAGCAGCAGATCCAGGATGCCGAAGGGCGGCTTTACGATCTCGCCGAGACCGGCAAGTACGGACAGGGGTTCCTGAGCTTCGGTAGTGCGCTGACGCAAGCCATCGAAATGGCGAATGCCGCCTATCAGCGCGAAGGTCACCTTTCCGGGCTGTCGACGGGGCTCACCGATCTCGACAGCAAGCTCGGCGGGCTCCAGTCGTCCGACTTGATCATCCTGGCCGGCCGTCCCTCCATGGGCAAGACCGCGCTCGCCACCAACATCGCCTACAACATCGCGCGGGCTTTCAAGACCGAGAAGCAGGCCGATGGCACCGACAAGGCCATCGACGGCGGTGTCGTCGGCTTCTTCTCGCTCGAGATGTCGGCCGAGCAGCTCGCTACCCGCATTCTCTCGGAGCAAGCCGAGATTTCGAGCGAGAAGATCCGCCGTGGCATGATCAACGAGGACGAGTTCCGGCGCTTGGCCGAGGTCAGCCGCGTCATGTCCGAGGTTCCGCTGTTCATCGACCAGACCGGCGGCATCTCGATCGCTCAGCTCGCCGCACGGGCCCGGAAGCTGAAGCGACAGAGGGGTTTGGGAGTGCTCGTCGTCGATTACCTCCAGCTCCTGACCGGGTCGTCGCGGCGGTCGGCCGAAGGCCGCGTGCAGGAGGTATCCGAAATTACCACCAGCCTGAAGGCATTGGCGAAGGAACTCCAGGTACCTGTCATCGCCCTGTCACAGCTCTCGCGCGCCGTCGAGCAGCGCGAGGACAAGCGTCCTCAGTTGTCCGACCTGCGCGAATCGGGCTCGATCGAGCAGGACGCCGATGTGGTGATGTTCGTCTTCCGCGAAGAGTATTACGTCGAGCGCAAGAAGCCGTCCGAGACGAACGTCGAGGAGATGCTGAAGTGGCAGGCGGAAATGGCGGCCGTCCACGGCAAGGCCGAGGTCATCATCGGTAAGCAGCGCCACGGGCCGACGGGGACTGTGCCCCTGTCCTTCGAGGCGAACTTCACGCGGTTCGGCAATTTGGCGCGGGAGTATCAGGTGCGAGATCATTGAGTTTCGGCTAGAAGAGCGCCCATGAGCGCAACTGCTGAAAAACAGGAGCACGCGGCGCCGGAATCCATCCCCGCCGACGCCCGCGCCGTCTTGCGGATTGATCTCAACGCGCTGCGTTGGAACTGGAAGCGGCTGAACGAAGCCTCAGGCCGCGCCGAATGCTCCGGGGTGATCAAAGCCGATGCCTACGGCCTTGGCCTCGAGCAGGTCGCGAGGGCGCTGGCGCACGAAGGGTGCCGGACGTTCTTCACGGCGACGCTCGAAGAGGGGCGGCGCGTCCGCGCGGTCGAGCCGGGTGCGGTGATCTACATCCTGGACGGGCTGCTGCCGGGCGCCGGCGCCCATTACTCCGGCTTCGATCTGAGGCCGTGCCTGTCGAGCCTGCCCGAGATCCGGGAATGGGCGGCCTATTGCCGGACGCTGCGGCGCCGTCTGCCGGCCGCGATCCATATCGACACGGGCATCAACCGGCTCGGTCTGGCCACGCAGGACGTCGACACCCTGGCCGCCATGCCCGAGGCCCTCGTGGATTTCGACCCCGCGCTCGTCATGAGCCATCTCGCCTGTGCCGATGAACCGGAGAACCCCTACAACGCCGACCAGCGCCGGCTTTTCGACCGGCTGAGGGCGAAGCTGCCCGCGGCGCCGGCAAGCCTCGCCAATTCGGGCGGCGTGTTTCTTGGTCCCGATTATCACTACGATCTTGTTCGGCCCGGTATCGCGCTGTATGGCGGTCGCGCGCTCGAGGTCGGTGCCAATCCGATGCGAACGGTCGTGCGGCTGTCGGCTCGGATCCTCCAGGTGCGCGAGGTAGCGGAGGGCGAAGCGGTGGGCTACGGCGCGACCTATCGCGTGACGCGGACTTCCCGCATCGCAACCATTGCCTGCGGCTACGCCGACGGCTTCCTGCGAGCCCTCAGCGGGCTGACGGGACACCCCGGTCCCGCCGGCTACCTCGGACCTCATCCCGTCCCGATTGTCGGGCGCGTGTCGATGGATCTCATCACGGTCGACGTAACCGATGTCCCAGCCGTGCTCGCGCAGCGTGGCGCCTGGGTCGAGGTGATGGGCGAGCGTGTCACCCTGGACGACCTTACCGATCGTGCCGGGACCATCGGTTATGAGCTGCTGTCCCGGCTGAGCCGGCGCGTGCACCGCATCTATGAGGAGCGGGATGGCCAAGCCGGCTAAATCGACTTTCGTGTGCCAGAGCTGCGGTGCGGTCGCGAGCCGCTGGGTCGGCAAGTGCGCGGCTTGCGGCGACTGGAATACGCTGGTCGAGGAGACGGATGCCGTGCTTGCCGGCCCCGGCCTTGGGAGGGCCGGAAAGGGCCGCGTGATCGCGCTCGAGCCGCTGTCGGGGATCAGCATCCCCGCGCCCCGGATCGCGACCGGTATCGCCGAGCTCGATCGGGTGACCGGTGGCGGCATCGTGCCCGGCTCGGCGCTGCTGATCGGCGGCGAGCCTGGCATCGGCAAGTCGACACTGCTGCTCCAGCTTGCTGCGTCTCTTGCCTCGCAGGGCCGCGGCGCCGTCTACTTCTCCGGCGAGGAGGCCGTCGCCCAGGTGCGCTTGCGCGCCGATCGGCTTGGGCTGGCGCAGGCCCCCGTTGCCCTCGCGTCCGAGACGAGCCTCGCCAACATGCTGGCAACGCTGTCGGATGGCAAACGGCCCGATCTGGTGGTCGTCGATTCGATCCAGACCGTGTGGTCCGATGCCCTCGAAGCAGCGCCCGGGACCGTCAGCCAGGTGCGGGCCGCAGCCCAGGCCCTGATCCGCTATGCCAAGACACAAGGTACCGCGGTCCTGCTGGTCGGTCATGTTACCAAGGATGGCCAGATCGCCGGACCGAAGGTGATCGAGCACATGGTCGACACCGTGTTGTACTTCGAAGGTGATCGCGGGCACCCGTTCCGGATCCTGCGGGCTGTCAAGAACAGGTTCGGGGCGACGGACGAGATCGGCGTGTTCGAGATGGCGGGGCTCGGCCTGCGGGAGGTCGCCAACCCTTCCGAGCTGTTCCTCGGCGAGCGCGACGCGAACAGTCCCGGCGCTGCAGTGTTCGCCGGCATCGAAGGCACACGGACGGTGCTGGTCGAGATGCAGGCGCTGGTTGCGCCGACGTCGCTCGGCACGCCGCGGCGCGCCGTCGTCGGCTGGGACGGCAGCCGCCTTGCAATGCTGCTGGCCGTGCTCGAGGCGCGCTGTCGGATGAGCTTTGCGCAGTACGACGTCTACCTCAATGTTGCCGGCGGCCTGAAGATCGTGGAACCGGCTGCGGATCTGGCTGCGGCCGCGGCGCTCCTGTCGTCCCTGTCCGGCCGTCCGCTCCCGGACGACCAGGTCTACTTCGGCGAGATCAGCCTGTCGGGGGCCGTGCGGGCGACGGCCCACATGACAACACGCCTTAAGGAGGCGCAGAAACTCGGGTTCAGGAGCGCCGTGATGCCGCAATCGGGTGAGGTCGACCAGAAGGCGCTCACGCTATCCCTAAATCGCATCTCCAGCCTGAAGGCGCTTGCGGAGGCGTTGCTGCCGTGCGACTGAACAGCCGAGACCCCAGGACCTGCTGCCGTGTTTGTGGTTGGAGCCTAGTCCGATGATCGGCCCGCTGACCTATCTCGATATCGCGCTCATCGCGATTGCGTTCCTGTCGGGCCTTCTCGCCATGTACCGAGGATTGACGAGGGAGATCCTGTCGATTCTATCGTGGGTGGTAGCGGCCGGCGCCGTGCTCTACTTCGTGCTCTTCCACAAGAAATTTGCCGAGGAAATGGCGCAGCAGATCAATGTGCAGGTCGCCATTGCCCAGGTCGCCATCGGCGCAGTGCTGTTTCTGATCGTCCTCGTCATCGTCCATCTGATGACGGCGCGCTTGTCGGATACCATCCTCGACAGCCGAGTCGGAATGATCGATCGCATCCTGGGCTTCGGGTTTGGCCTCGTGCGCGGGTTCGTGCTGGTAGTCATTCCCTATATGTTCTATACATCCTTCGTTCCGGACGAGAAACAGCAGGTGCCATGGGTCCGAGAGGCACGGTCGCTGCCGCTGCTCAGGAGCACGGGCGAAACGTTCCGGACAGTGCTGGCGCGCTACATGCCGTCGTCCCTGTCGCCTTCCAGTGACCAGCGCCAGGGCGCGACGCCTCGTCTCAGCGCATATCAGTTCGTCATGTTGGAAGAGAAGGCGCTTCCTATATCTGAGCCGAAGCAGGGAATCCGGGCCGCGAGCGGTTGACAATTCCCTGCCTCGTCGTCGAGCCACGCGGGAGACTCTGATGGCGAATCTGGTCGGGTTTGACGAAAAGACGGACGGTCCGGGCTGGCTCCGCTACGGAGACGACCGCCTCCGAGAGGAGTGCGGCCTTTTCGGCGTGTTTGGGCACGAGGACGCGGCGGCCCTCACCGCACTTGGCCTGCATGCCCTCCAGCACCGTGGCCAGGAAGCCGCGGGCATGGCCACCTTCGACGGCCGGCAGTTCCATTCCGAGCGGCGGCTGGGCCTCGTCGGCGACAACTTCAACAAGATCGACGTGATCAAGCGGCTGGCCGGGCACATCGCGGTCGGCCACGTGCGTTATTCGACGACCGGCGATACCATCCTGCGCAACGTGCAACCGCTGTTCGCCGAGCTCGACACGGGCGGTTTCGCGCTCGCCCACAACGGCAACCTGACCAACGCCCTCACGCTGCGCCGCGAACTCGTGCAATCGGGCGCCATCTTCCAGTCGACTTCGGACACGGAAGTTGTCCTCCATCTCATGGCCCGCTCGCGAAAACGCCGGATCGTCGAGCGCCTGATCGAGGCCCTGCGTCAGATCGAGGGGGCTTTCTCATTCGTCTGCCTGACGAACGACATGCTGATCGGTGCGCGCGACCCGATTGGCATCAGGCCGCTGGTCATCGGTCGCCTGGGGTCCTCGTATGTGCTGGCCTCTGAGACCTGCGCGCTCGACATCGTCGGCGCCGAGTTCCTGCGCGAGGTCGAGAATGGCGAGGTCGTCGTCATCACGGCCGAACGGGGCCTCGAGAGCCATCGGCCCTTCCCGCGACGACCGGCTAGGCCCTGCATCTTCGAATACATCTACTTCGCTCGCCCGGACTCCATTGTCGGCGGGCGCAGCGTTTATGACGTGCGCAAGCGCATGGGCATGGAGCTTGCCCGCGAGGCTCCGCCGCGCGCTGACATCGTCGTGCCGGTGCCCGATTCGGGCGTGCCGGCCGCCATCGGCTACGCGCAGGAGTCCGCGGTGCCGTTCGAGCTCGGCATCATCCGCAATCACTACGTCGGGCGCACCTTCATCGAGCCGGAGCAGCGCATCCGCCAGCTCGGGGTGAAGCTCAAGCATTCGGCCAACACCGCCGCCATCCGCGGGCAGCGTATCGTGCTGATCGACGACAGCGTCGTGCGCGGCACCACGTCGAAGAAGATCGTCACCATGATGCGCGAGGCAGGGGCGCGCGAGGTCCACATGCGGATCGCCTGCCCCGAGATCAAATACGGCGACTATTACGGGATCGACACGCCGGACCGGGACGAGCTGCTCGCCGCCAACATGTCAGTCGAGGAGATGCGCGGTTTCATCGGCGCGGACTCGCTGGATTTCCTCTCGGTGGGGGGGCTCTATCGGGCCATGGGCTACGAGGGCCGCGACCACATCAGCCCGCAGTTCAGCGATCACTGCTTCACCGGCGATTATCCGACCGATCTGACCGATCAGAACGGCGGGTCCGCACCGCGCCAGCTCTCGCTTCTCGCTGAGGCCCGTTGAGGGGGCGCCCGTCGGTTGCCGGACCATCCTGTGTTCGGGATAAGGTTGTATGTCTGAGCGCCACCTCGAAGGCCGAATCGCCCTGGTTACGGGAGCGTCCCGCGGCATCGGGCGGGCCGTGGCGGTGGCTATGGCCCGCGAGGGGGCCCACGTCGTCCTGCTCGGTCGAACCGTTGGTGCGCTCGAGGAGGTCGACGACGAGATTCGCGCGCTCGGCGGCGCGGCGACGATCGTCGAGCTCAACCTGCGCAAGGGCGACAAGGTCGATGCGCTGGGGCCCACATTATTCCAGCGCTGGGGCAAGCTCGACATCCTGGTCGGCAACGCCGGCGTGCTCGGCAACCTGTCGCCGCTCGGGCATGTGACCAACGACGTCTGGGCCAATGTCATCGAGACCAATCTCACCGCCAACTGGCGGCTTATCAGGACGTGCGATCCGCTGCTTCGCAGATCGGATGCTGGCCGCGCGATCTTCGTCACGTCCGGAGCCGCCGCTGCCGACGAAGCGTACTGGGGACCCTATGCGGTGTCGAAGGCGGGGCTCGAGGCGTTGGTCAAGACTTACGCGCAGGAGCTGGCGCGAACCCCCCATCGCGCCAACCTCGTCAGTCCCGGTGCGGTCCGGACGGCGATGCGCGCCAAGGCCTTCCCGGGCGAGGACCCCGAGACCCTCCCTCACCCTGACGAGATCGCGCCGCTGTTCGTAGCCCTCGCCTCACCCGATTGCGAGCTTAACGATCAGGTGGTCGGCTATAGCGAGTGGCGGGACGCGCGCGGCCGGTTGCCCCGGCAGTCCTGACAACCGCGTTCTCGCCGATTTTACACAGGCGTGCGCCGCCCTACTTCACCTCTCCCTTTGGGAGAGGTCGGCCCGCAGGGCCGGGTGAGGGGCTCGTCACGATCGGGAAGCCAGTCCCCCTCACCCGCTCCTCCGCCTTCCGGCGGGGATCGACCTCTCCCCGCCGGGGCGAGGTGAAGAAAAGTCGCTAATTCAGCTCCACCACCATATTGTCGTACGCAGGCTCGGCAAAGGGCGGCAGGTCGCGCTTCAGGGCCTCATAATCGAGCTCGGCCGTCAGATGGGTGAGTATGGCCCGCTTCACCTTCAGCCGCTCGGCCCAGCCCAGCGCCTGCTTGACGCTGAAATGGCTGGGATGGGGAGTATGGCGCAGAGCGTCGACGATCCACAGG
>WNFL01112380.1_pt1 | contig 10656 bp, 9 predicted proteins | sample 5400361 | NCBI WGS metagenome assembly WNFL01 (sample SAMN13153351, study PRJNA577476) | soil metagenome | isolation source: 40 cm soil on Douglas fir-dominated hillslope | place: USA:California | collected 2013-09-17 | reverse complement strand
CTCTGGCTATTGCCATTGCCCGAGTACCCGACCGCCCATGCGTCCTTGGCATTGCCGTCCACCGAGTACAGGAAGTTCAGCCGCGATGGATTGGGGCTGGCGACCTGGCTCCATGAGGTGCCGTTCCACTGCAAGATCAGGGTTTCAGAACCGGCAATACTGTAGGCATAGCCAACCGCCCAGGCGAAGGACCTGGTCGGAGCCACGACCCCAAGCAGAAAGTTGTCGATGGAAGAAGGGTTGGGACTGGGGACCTGGGTCCAGGAGGAACAGGCCATCGCCGGCACCGTGTGCACCGGGGCTGCCGGGCCATGCGCGCCCGAGACTGGTGGGGCTCCCTCCGCTCCATGCAGGCCAGGCGTGAGTGAGCCCACCGGCACGGGACTGGCTTCCGCCGGGACGGGGCCGATCAGCAGGACCAGCAGTGTCAGGACGAAAGCAGCAGGCAGCAAGGAGAGTTTCTTCCGAAGCATATACCAAGGGATTGAAACAGCTCCTGGTCACGATATGTACTACGTCAAAGATGAAAATCCAGACCACGCTAAAAGGATAGAAATCATTAATGAAGAACGAGCAAAAGCTTTAAACGACCTGTTGCGGCCGCCGTCAATAGATCTATGGGGAATCGGCAAAAACTTTAGAATTTCGGCTCGCTCTAATGGTGGTCTAGATTGTGTATACGAAGAAACACCGTTACTCAACCTTATTTATAAGCTCTTGAGGCGTAAACTAGATGAATACTTTGCCAAATAAGCAGCGCGCTAGCTAACCCTCAAAACTTTTCTTGCGAGCATCCGCTCTCGGTTATCACCATGCCGGTATAACGAAAGAGAGCTGGCAACGCTCAAAGCAAAAAGGCGTAACATTCATGCAGTTACGCATACGACAACATATAACTATCATCCTGGCATAATATGCTTTGTAACAGGGGTCGCTCGCGCAACGTGCCGCCCTTGACACGCCCCGCATGCACCACCAGCCGCTCCGTACCCCTGTTACATCGTGTCGTAAAATGAACCAGCCTGTTGAAAAATGCTATTAAAAACTCATCAATAAGGAGAGATGCATTGTGATCCATGACTATTGAGTAATCTGACCCAATCCCAATCGGTAAGGAAAAAGCCCAATCCGCCAATAAGTGCGGGCAAACCACCCGAAAGCAGCCAAAAAGAAGGCAGAGATGGCCTCTGCTGGTCCGGGACGATGCCTCCCTCCTCGTTTTTTCAGCAACCGCTTCAGATTTTGCCCAGCCGCTCGCATCAACGCTTCACAATTGACCCGCTCCCGCTCTCGCAAGCGGAGCCGCCGCATGCCATGCCACTGTTTGCCCTCTGCGAATAAGGGTTCCACCCACACACTGCGCTTGCGGAGGGCTTTCTTGTAGGGCTCGGTCGGTTGATAGGCACGCACCCGATCCAGGTACTCCTCATCCACACTCCGGCAGAGACTGCGTCCTTGCTTATTGGTGGTACACTGGGCTTTCAGCGGGCACGCATTACAGTCCTTGACATAGGCCCGATAGCGGCGTTGTCGGTCAGTCGATTGCCCCTGCACAAAGTGCAGTTCTTTGCCTGCTGGGCAGATGTAGATATCGCGCGCCGCCTCATAACGGAAGCGGTCTGGACTAAAGAATGCGGTGCGGTGGTCGTGATCAGGAAGAGGAATGTAGGCGTGGATGTGCTCCCGTTCAATGGCTGCGATGTTCTCCTCGGTGCCGTACTTGCGATCACCCGTCACTTGCCTGGGCCACAGCTTCCAGCGAAAGCGCACCCGCCAAAGTAGATCCAGCATCGGTTGGTTGTCCATCACCTCCGACGGCGTCACCAAGACATTGAGGATGATCCGGGCTTTGCCGCCATCTACCACATAGTGCGTGTGGTAGCCTATATCCGCTCCATGCTTGGTCAGCATGAGGGTAGCATCTGGGTCGGTGGTACTCACACGCAGATCAGCCATGCGTTGATAGCTGCGACCTGTGACACTGCGATCTTGTGCTCCGAGCTGCTCGATCCAATCATGACGCTCTTCATTGTGCTGGGCGAGTGCTTCCTCCTCCTCCCGGGAGAGCGAGGTGGGGAGAGGCTTGGGTGCTTCCGGCGAACCCTGCCCACTGAATGCTGCTTCCTCCTGGCTGCGATCCTGATCGCTCTCGTCTCCTGCTTCCTGGGCTTGGGCCTTAAACAAGGTAGCCAAATGGGCCGCAACAGCAAAGCGGGGTTTGACCGAGTCGAGCGAAGCGTTGGCTTCCACTTTGGTGCCATCGAAATACAGCTCTGTCCCCCACACCAGTCCTGCTGCTTGACATTGCTCGACAATCGCTTCAAAAAAGCGCCGAAATACCTCAACCCCATAGCGCTCACGGATGCGGGTCAAGCTCGAATGATCGGGTAACGGCTCATCGAGATTGTATCCCACATACCAGCGCACGCTGAGCCGATCAGCCGCGTGACGCATGAGCAGGCGTTCGGAGCGAATAGCTTCAAAAAACATGACGAGTTGCAACTTGAAGAACACGACGGGATCAATCGAGGGGCGGCCTCCGCCAGCATAGGTTTGCCGCACAAATGACAGATCAAGTGCCCGTTCCACATGGCGATAGAAGTGATCGGCTGGCACCAGGTCTTCCAGTGACATATTGGGGCGGGGAGCAAAATACCGTTCTTTCCTTCCCATCATGGGCATCACCTTGGTCCTTTCCATCACGCCTGATCCTCACACGGTCATGGGCTGGCGAGATGAGCGACGAGGAATGACTGGCTCACCGTTAAGGTCCTCGTAAGACGCAGCTACTTGTAGCGTTATCCCACTCTTTCTGTACTTCGTAGGGGTGACCGTTCCACACGACATCACCGCCGTACTTGTTGAGATTACCAAACTGCCAGACGCACAAATCGCCGATTTCACTATGGTAGCTATCATTGGTGGAGTACCAGCCGTCATAGAACGGGTCGGTCGCCGCCTCGAACTGCTCATGACTAATCAGGTTGATCGTGCTATCAGCATCTATATCATGATTCGGGCTGCTAGGAACACCGCAGCTAGATAAGTCCGTCCCAGCATAGGGCTGCGCCGCGTAAATCGTAGTGCCGCCCATGTTGCCATGCCAAGCACACAGTGAGCCAATAAAGGTGCAGCCATAGTTACTCAGGTTGGAGCACATGATCTCTCCTTTGGCGGAGAACACAAAGAAGATCTTATGGATGGAAGGGGTCCAGCCATTGCTCTGCATCGCAAGCGTCACTTCATGCTGAATATCCACTTCCTGCAACTCACTGCCTGGATAGGGTCGTGTATCCACCCAGGAGCCACCCAGAAGGGAGTGGGTAGGATGCTTGTTCTTCACATTGGCATACTGTGTATTGTTGTGATACAGCGGTGAGTGGCCAACATCCTGGAAGTATTGGAGGATCAAGCTGTTGTAGGTGGGGCTGACATAAGAGCCGGTGGGTTCCCAGAAAATGGCGTAGGTGGTGACGATGCCTACCATGACGGGCCCGCCATGATAGCTCAGATTGGTGGTAGGGCTGAGATGGGCAGAGGGTCCTTGTCCTGTTGCGTAGGGGCCAGACAAAGATGCGGCCATGGCAGGCATGGATTGTAGCAGGCCTGACGCCAGCAGAGTAAGCACCAATAAGGAAAAGAGCGAGGGTCCCAGAACGTTTCTTTTCACAGAAAAACTCCTTCTTTCGCGACGTGGTACGAGTGCCACCCACAATGATACGCTGAGAAGCACCCTTGAGTAGGGGAAGTACGGTATTGGCACAGCACATCTTCTCCCTCTATTCTAGCATAGAACAGAGGGAAAATGAGGGAAAGAAGTACGGTATTGGCGAAGCGGCTTCCCTCTTCATGAAGAGATGCAGCAAAAGGTAACGGAAAGTACCGATCCTCTCCTGCTGAGTTGTAATAGAGCCTTTTTCAACAGCCTGGAACATTGAGCGACATGGATAGCATCTACGTATTTCTCGTACGTAGAAACTATATCTATGACCTACGCAGCGGTTAGAAGCTGAGGTTCTATCCTGTCTTCAATGACTTGCCCAGACTCAGAAAGGTAGACGTGGTAAGCTCCTTTACCCGCTTCTTGTGCTATGGTTTTGTAGAGCTTCTTATCCACGAAATGTAGGGCCACCCCGTCGTCAGTAGCATAGCCTTCAGGCAGTACACCTTTTCCGATTAATTCCTGAAATAAAGGTCTGCGTTGCTCCTCACTGTCGTAGTGGACACTCATAGAGTAAGGGAGCAAGTTATGCTTATTTATGACTGGCCGTAGCTCTGGACCATACGAGTCGGTTGTTCCACCTGCGCTCCAACAGATGGCACCCGCGCTAATTCCTCCGAGAACTACTCCTGCTTCCCAGGCACGTCGAAGTATGCGATGCAGGCCATGTGCTTCCCAAACAGCCAGAAGGTTCACGACAGAGCCCCCACCTACCCAAATGGCGTGTTGTCCCAAGACATAGTCCTCTATGTCTGTATGGTTGGGCATAGGGAACAGCTGCAAGTGGCCTGGTTCAACGTTCTGGTCGCTACAGGCATCGTAAAAATTCCTCATCCAAGCTGGATCGTCACCACCCGCAGTCGCGAGCAGGCAAAGCTTCGGTCGCTTTTGACCGGTGAGATCAAGCATGTACCGCATGACCGGCCCCAATTCTGGACGTGCAGGTGTAGGCCTCAGAAATCCTGCGCTCCCCGCAACAATATGTTTCTTTTTCATGAAGGAAATGGTATCACAAAGTACAGCCATGCGCCGGTAAGCTCTTATGTTTTGCCAGATCGCGGTTCGTGGCCCGGCGCGGAACCTACCTGGGATATCCGGGTAGCACTGCCGAAGGTCCAGGAGATCATTTATCAGGGGGGCGCAAGCTCTTTTGGAAATTCTCTTTCCACAAATACGAACGTGCCAGCATCTCTTCCGCGCTCTTCATCGAAAATTCGGTCACGTTGCCACCCATAATATGCGCAATCTCGCGTACACGCTGTTCGGGCCGCAGTTCGTTGACAATCGTCACCGTACGCTCATCGTAGATCTGCTTATTGACATTGTAGTGCGTATCGGCAAAAGCCGCGATCTGTGGTAAGTGCGTGACACAGATCACCTGGTGATTGCGGGTCAGTTGCCACAACTTTTCGCCCACTATCTGTCCGCTTCTCCCACTGATACCGGCATCGATTTCGTCAAAAATCAGCGTTGGCGTGGCATCAGCCGAGGAAAGAATGGTTTTCAGGGCCAGCATCAGGCGCGATGTTTCACCACCAGAGGCAATTTTGGTCAGTGGCTTAAACGGCTCGCCGGGATTGGGGGCAATCAAGAACTGCACGCGGTCGATACCCGTTATATCGCAGGCATAATACTGCTCAGGCTGATCGTTGATACTGACTGGTACTCCGCTTTCATCGGGAACCTGCTCGATTTCGACGGAAAAGCGGGCGCGTTTCATATTGAGACTATCCAACTGCTCTTCCATGGCCGCGGCCAGGTGCAGGGCCGCCTCACGTCTGCGTTCAGAGAGTTGCTGGGCGATGCGGCCAATCTCACGCCGCAATTCACCGTCCTGCTTCTCCAGGTTCGCCACAAGTTCATCGCGATGCACGATGGTCTCAAGTTCGGCGCGATCATCGGTGGCGCGCTGCAGAATCTCTTCAATCGTCGCGCCATATTTGCGCTTAAGCCGTGAGATAAGATCAAGCCGCTCCTCGATATCGGCCAGCCGCTGTGGGTCATCCTCAATATCGCTCTCGTAGCTGCTAATACTGGCGGCCACATCTTCCAGGCGATAAATAGCCTCCGCCAGGTTCGTTTCGTGTTCTTTCAATTCGGGGTCGAGGCGCACGAGTTCGTTCATTGACCGCAGTGCTGGCCGCAGTTGATCCAGTGCTGGCCGGTACTCATCACCCGCCAGATCACCCCCCTTGATAGAACCGTAAATAAGCGCACATAGTTCGCGCAAGCGTTCGGCGTTGTTCAGCACCTTGCGTTCGGCTTCCATTTCCTCCACCTCGCCGGGTTCAAGTTCCGCCTTCTCGATTTCCTCGATCTCGAAGCGCAAGAATTCGGCGCGGCGAATCGAATCCCGCTCCGTCTGCTGAAGTGAGGCCAGCTTCTTGCGAGCCTCGCGCCACTCCGTCACCTTCGTGCCGAGTTGTTCACGCGAGGACAAAAGCTCGGCGTAGCGATCCAGAAAATTCACGTGCTGCTCGGGGCGCAGCAGGCTCATATGCTCGCTCTGCCCATGAATATCAACCAGCCAGCTCGCCACGTGTTGAAGCACCTGCTGCGCAACAGCCCGCCCATTGATCCGCGACACCGTGCGCCCCGAGCGGAAGATGTCGCGTGAGAGAATCAGTTGCCCATCCTCCGGCGTGATATCGTACTCGTGCAGCAGTGTGGCAAGCGCAACAGCAGCATCGGCGCTATTGGTATCGGCGTGGTTATTTTGCCTGTGCTGCACCTCGACGTTTTCCAGCACTTCGAACATCGTGCGGTTACCGTTGTTGTCATCGTTCAAGGAGGCTTCGAATGGCTGCCAATCATCGCTAATCGGAGGCAGGGCATCGACGGAAAAGACACCCTCCACCGAGGCTCGCTCGCACCCGGCTCGCACGAATTCCGCGCCGATCTTGCCCCCCAGCAAGGCATTCACGGCATCAATAATGATCGACTTGCCCGCGCCCGTCTCACCTGTAAATACATTGAACAGACGGTGAAGTCTCAAATGCAGGCTATCAATAATGGCAAAATCTTTGATGGTTAACTCTAATAACATAATCTTCTGTTATGAGCGCCCTTCATTGCGCTCGCTTCACTCGCACAATACAATCACGCGTGATTAAAACCACGTTCCTGGCCTATCAAGTATCTTCATCTTTCAATTTAGCATTAATGATCTGGTAGAAATAGGTCGGCGGCCTGCGCCGCAGGAACTGCGTCATATACTCGCTCTTATGAATAGTAACCGTCGCGCCATTTTTCACCTCGCGGTTCATCTGTCCATCGGCAGAGAAGACCCCATTCTGCGAACCGGGAGAAATCTGGAGCTTGACGATAGCATCAGGATGTAAAATCAGGGACCGGTCAGATGCGAGATGCGGTGCAATAGGCGTAAGCACGGTGCTTTGCACCTGCGGGTGCATTAGCGGCCCACCAACCGCCATATTATAGGCCGTTGAGCCGGTGGCGGTCGAAAGGATGATCCCATCGGCATAGGTGGTATTGTAATAGTAGTCATCGACCCATGTGCGTATTTGCACCACACGCGGCCAGGCGCCACGGGCAATCACGACATCGTTCAGCGCCAGAAACTCCTCTTGCTTCCCATCCTGATCCAGTATCGCGTTTAGCATAGCACGTCTATCAATCCACACCGACGGATCTCCATCCAGGTAGAGAGGCAATTTGGAGAACATCTCGTCCGGCTCCAGCTCGGCCAAAAACCCTACCCGTCCAAAGTTGACACCCAGGATTGGCACATGCACAAATGCTGTCAGGCGGGCAGCGTGTACAATTGTACCATCGCCGCCCAGTACGATAACAAGATCGAACCCTTTAAGAGACGGGTCGGGCGTCTCTTCACCTTCATAACGGGTATCAATCATGCGCACATTGTACCCCAGCTTCTTTAAAAAGGGTACAAGTTCTTGCGCAGCTTCCGAGGTTTCTTCTTTGCGGCCCTGATAAAATATCGCGATTGTCTTCAAAACAATTCATTATCACTCGCGAATATCCGTCGCGTACAAGCGACTAACCGTGTTCTGCCCCCGTAATCGTACGATATGGGAACACGGTTGTCAACTATGCTGACAAGCAGACAAAGAATACTCGTAGGGGCCGATTCATCGCGCCCACCGCCGATTTATCGGCCCCAATAGCTGGATTAATTTATCAATAGGCATAATCGGCCCCTACTCTTCGCTTCGCTCGACATTTATGGACGGCTCGTCCTTATCAGGCACTTCCCTTGCACTTGCCCTGGCATCTTCTGCCAACCAGACGGCCTCCTCCTTCGAGTGAATGCGTCCCTCGGCCTGCGCCTCCGCGATCAATTCCAGCAACTGCCCCACCTGTGGCCCAGGCTCCAAATGCAGACGCCGCATCAACTCTTCCGCGCTGATCAAGCGTGGGGGCAGAATACTCTCGCGTTCTCGAATGTAGCGTGTCAGCAGCAAACGCACTACCCCCAGGTGCCGCTCCCAAGACCCACCCAGCGGCTGCGGCCCAAATGTCGCAAGATGATCTGCCAGTGAAATCAGCATCACATAAATACCTACAGGTCCTAGATCGGCAAAGTAGCGCCGCGTAGCACGTGGCGTCACCGGCCCATCTTGTCCGAGTTGCCCAGGCCGCATATGATGGGCCACAACCTGCTGGACAAAGCGGCGATCCTGCGTACTCGCGCGCAAACGCTTCATAATCTCCTGGGCCAGCGGTACACCAGCTTGCGGATGATAATAGAAATGTATATGGCCCTCTTCATCAGTTGCATACGTCACCGTCTTCCCGATATCATGCAGCAGCGCCGCCAGCTTCACCCGGGGCGACTTCAAAGCGTCAAAAGAAAAAATACCCTGCTCCTCCGCCTCGTGCAGCAATACTCTTATTTCCGCCAGGTCTTCGGACGCGCTGGCAGTGGGCATAAGATTATTGGGCGCGATGAATTGCACCCCTACATGTAATATCGCCGTCAAACGTTCAAGCGTCCCAACCGCCTCAATAGAATGCTCCAGCACATCCCAGTAATGAGGATACGGCTGCCGCATGCCACGTGCCGGTATAAACTCAGGGAAAATTACGGTAAAGAGACCATGCTCATCCAGGAAACGCAATCGCCCGCTCGCTCCCTCCGGCTCCAGGATGGCATACAACTCGTCGTGGACACGTTCCGCGGCCACATTCCTCAGCAATTGCACGTCTCGTGTGAGCAATTTCTCTGTTTCCGGCTCCATGCTCAGCCCATAGCGCATCATCAAACGCACGGCCCGCATCATACGCAGTGGATCATGTTTGAAGATGTCGTCATCGACTGCACGCAAGCGGCGTGCGGCAATATCGGCAAGACCACCCGTCGGGTCGATAAGAACCCCCTGCCCCATCGTCCCCACCACAAGGGCCCCCCCATCGTAGTATGGTAGGGGCGACCCTTGCGGTCGCCCTGGGGATGGGGACGGTCGCTCTGCGGGTGGGGACGGTCGCTCTGCGGATGGGGACGATGGGGCAAGGGGCGGAGACAGTCGCTCTGCCTCCCTTACGACGTCACCCAAAGCTGCAGCCATTGCATTGATGGTAAAATCGCGCCTGAGCAAATCATCCTCAATTGTCTTTCCATTCAATGGTGAGATATCGAGAACAATTTCTCCCGTATCCTGTTTGACGACCACGCGGCTGGCCTTCTCGTTCATATGAGCATAATGACCACCGAGTTTATCGGCCAGGTGTCGCGCTAACCTGGGAGCATCGCCATCAGTGACGATATCCCAATCAACGGTTAGTTCGCCGAGCAGGAGGTTGCGCAGCGAGCCTCCAACAAGGTAGGCTTGCTTATGGTTATCGCTAAAGTGTTGCGCTGTTTGCTTCAGGATATACAGGGTTTGAGCGTCCAAAGCTACTCTCTCACGACGCGCCAACTATTTTTTCGCCACTTGCCTCCGTTAGTATGGAGAATAGCATAGGGGTCAAGTTGCTCAACATCCGGTTACTATTGCTGCGGCCTCACACGGCCCATGAACTCGACACGATCATTAAGATGCGGAAACGGCGTACCTGCCGGCACTTCGACCCCTAAAAAGGCACATAGCGGCCCCCAGCCTTCTTTCACATCATAGACCAGCAGCTTTTCAGCCGGAACCAGCAGCTTGACTTCCTCATTATGCCGCAGAAAAACAGCAATAGCATAATCCTTATCCTCGAACCTGCCATCAAACGTCCCCTCCCAGATCAGAGCATTAATCATCCGAGCATGAGAAGAAAGAAGTTTACGGTCCGTAACCTGGTAGATAGTATTATAGACACTCTCGTACCACTTTTCGGGGTCTCGTACCGACAACAGCACTTTTGCCTCTGGATAAGCCCGCATGAGTTCTTTATAAACAGCGCAGGCAGGCCAGTCTACCGTAGCCTGGTACCCCTCGAAGACAGTATTCCAATCAACAGCCCCTCCCCTGGCAATAGCCTCCCACTGTTCATCAGCTCCTGGTTTGCCAAAAAGTTCCGTCATATGGTAGCAAGGACGAAACCCAAGTTCTTCAAGTGCATTCTTCAGCGATAACGTCCCTGTTCGTCCATAGCCGGCCCCAATGATTTTCAGCCCGCTCCACTTCTGATGAGTTGCTCCTGGTTGATCTGCCAATTGCGGCTCCTTTCTGACTTCACATGTTGATCAAGCTCTACACCAATAGAATACATGAATGCAACCACGGTAACAAGGGAAGGGCGATGAAATCGGCCCAGGGTACGCGCAACTTTCGGAGGTAGCTATTTTGAAATGGGTCTCATTGTAGGGGCGGGAGTGGTAGGGATGCGGGGATGGGGCCCTTGTGGCCAATACATTTCAAATAAGGCCCACCGCTGTCGCCTCCGCCAACAGCTTGGAGCCTGGCGGTCGCGTCACCACGACGACAAAATCCTCAAAGCGCTCCCCTAGCTCAAAGGGCTTGGGCGGG
>WNFL01057474.1_pt1 | contig 10656 bp, 9 predicted proteins | sample 5400361 | NCBI WGS metagenome assembly WNFL01 (sample SAMN13153351, study PRJNA577476) | soil metagenome | isolation source: 40 cm soil on Douglas fir-dominated hillslope | place: USA:California | collected 2013-09-17 | reverse complement strand
CCAGCCTCCGAGCAGGCCGCCGAGCGGCGCTGCGGCGACGGTCAGGCAGATCATTGTCGCGATGACGCGGCCGCGCAGCGCATCCGGCGCCGAGGCCTGCCGCAGCGTCAGGTAGTTGATGAAGAACACCATGCCGCTGAAGTCCAGGGTGGCGAGCCCGACGCCGAAAATCGCCGTGGCGATGATCGGGCCGCCGCTGGCCGCGCCGACGATCAGCCAGGCGACCCCTGTCCCCATGATGCCGAGCAGCATCGTCGGCCCGAAGCCCAGGCGCCGGTTGAGCGGCTCGACCGCGCCGGCGGCCGCGAGCGTGCCCAGGCCCGCCAGCATCCACAGCGCGCCGAGATGCCCGGGCGAGAAGCCGAGCTCGCGCGCCGCGAACAGCACCACGACCGCAAAGTAGGCGTGGCGGAACACCTGCCACACCGCGATCGACCAGGCGAGCGCGCGCAGCGTCGCGTTGTGCCAGATCTCGGCGAGACCCTCGCGGATCTCGGCGCCGACGCTGCGCGCGCGCATCTTCGGCGCGTCGCGCGGATCGGGCGGAATGCCGCGCAGGATCCACGCCGACAGGAAAAACGAAAACGCGTCGAGCAGGATGGCGAACGGTGCCGTGAGCCACTGGATCAAGGCGCCCGCCAGGCCCGGCCCGACCAGCTGCGCGGCGGAGTCGCTGATGCCGATCTTCGCGTTCGCCTCGGCGAGGCGCTCGCGCCCGACGCGCTCGGTCATGAACACCTGGTAGGCCGGCCAGCCGAGCACCGACCCGGTGCCGATCAGGAAGCCGACGGCATAGAGCACGCCCATCGACAGCACGCCGAGCCACGCGCACAGCGGCACCAGCAGCAAGGCAGCCCCGCGCCCGATGTCGGACCAGACGATGATCGGCAGCTTCGGCGCGCGGTCCACCAGCACGCCGGCGAACAGACCGAACAGCGCGAACGGCACCGACTCGAGCGCGATCAGCACGCCCATCTCGAGCGGCGTCGCGTCGAGCAGCAGCGCCGCGGTCAGCGGCAGCGCGAGAAAGGTGATCTGCCCGCCGAAGTGCGTGATGGTGAGCGAGGTCCACAGGCGCACGAAATCGCGGTTGCGCCACAGCCCGTTGAAGCTCATGTCGTTGGTCCCATGCGCGACTTCGCGTCGCGCCTTGCGCGAAGCGGGAAGCACCAGGTTTTTGGCCTTTCCTCCCGCGTCGAAATGCCGGCGGGCGATCGGCCCGCAGGTCAGTCTTTGCCGCGACTCACTGGCGCACCACGCGTCGCGCCGCTCATTCGCGAGCGGTCAGCAATCTCTTTGGCGGTGCGGTTCATCGGTGCTGGCTGCCTTGAGCGTAAATCGGGACGCGGAGTATAGCGACGGCCTCCGGCTTGGGCAACGCGAGGGCGGTTCATCCGCTGCGCTGCCGGTTCGGTCATCCAAAGCGGCGTTTCGTCGCAACGGCATTGTCCGGGGGCGGCTGGCCCCCTAACCTGCCCCTATCGAAGCCGGGAGAACCACCATGACCTCAAGAACTCGCCTGCTGTCCCTCACCCTCGCCGTCGCGATCAACTGCGCCGCGCTGGCCGGGCTGCATCACGCAATGGCCGATGGCGCCGAGCGCGCCGCGCTCGCCGCGGGCGAGATCGAGCGCGTGGTGGTGACTGCCCCGCGCGAAGACGCCGCGCTTGCCAAGAGCAACTGCCCGGCGCCCAAAGCGCTCTGAAATGCGCGCTCTGAAGTGCGATCATTGATGCGCCTTGCCGACCGCCCGCGCCATCATCGCCGAAGACGAGCCGCTGCTGCGCGAGGAGCTCGCCGAGCTGCTCGGCTCGCTCTGGCCGGGGCTCGACATCGTCGCGGCCACGGCTGACGGCATCGCCACGCTCCGGGCGCTGGAGCAGCACGCCCCGGACATCCTGTTCCTCGACATCAACATGCCGGGAATCAACGGACTCGAAGTCGCGCGCCAGGCGAGCGGCCGCTGCCACATCGTCTTCGTCACCGCCTACGATCAGCACACCCTCGCGGCCTTCGAGCAGGGCGCGGCCGACTACCTGTTGAAGCCGGTGCAGCCGGCACGCCTCGCCACCACCGTTGCGCGCCTCAAGGAGCGCATCGGCCACCCCGCGCCCGCGATGGAAGGCCTGTGGCGCGAGCTCGGCGCCGGCAATCGCGGCTTTCTGCGCTGGATCAACGCCTCGCAAGGGCAGACGGTGCGCGTCATCACCGTCGACGACGTCTGCTACTTCCAGGCCGACAGCAAGTACACCCGGGTGGTGACGGCCGAGGGCGAGTCGCTGATCCGCAAACCGATCAAGGAGCTTCTGGAGGAGCTCGATCCCTCGTCGTTCTGGCAGATCCATCGCTCCACCATCGTCAACGTGAACGCCATCGCCGGGGTGCTGCGCGACCTGCGCGGGCGCACGCAGGTGCGCCTCAAGCGCCGCGACGAGCTGCTTCCCGTGAGCGACGCGTACACGCAGCTTTTCCGGCAGATGTAGATGCAGCGCCTGCTGAACGGCATGTCGTGGAGCGCGCTCGCGATCGTGGCCATGTTTTGCGTGTTCCAGGCGACAGAATGGGTCCTCACCCCGGCGAGCGGAGTGATCGGCCTCGCGTCCCGCGACGTCGCCCTGGGCTGGCTCTCGCGCCTGACGGTGTTCCTCATTACCGGGGTGACGATGCTGGTGACGGCGCTCGTGGTGCTCAACGCCGCCGGGCGTGCCGGCCGCGAGAATTCCGGCGTCGCCGTGCTTGCGGCGGTTGCGGCCTGCGTGGTCGCCGCGATCACCCGTTACGCGATTGGTGCGACACCGGCTTCGGAAGGCGCGACCTTCATGGTGATGGTCTTCCTGTCCTGGATCGGCGCGGGCGCGATCCTGGTGACCGGCTACGTTTCCTACCTGCGTATCCTGGCGACGCAGGAGGAAACCCGCGTCGCCGAGTTGCGCCGCGGCGCCTTGGAGACGCAGCAGCTCGCTACGCGCCTGCGCCTGCTGCAGGCCCAGGTCGAGCCGCATTTCCTTTTCAACACGCTGTCGAACGTGCGCCGCCTGTGCCAGAGCGATGCCGCGGCCGGGCGTGCGATGCTCGGCCAGCTCGCGCGCTACCTGCGCGCCGCGCTGCCGAGAATGCGTGAGCAGGAGACCACGCTCGCCGAGGAGATCGATCTCATCGACGCCTATCTCGGCGTGCACCGGATCCGCATGGGAGCGCGCCTCGAAACCTCGATCGATGCGCCCGCGCCGCTGCTGGCGGCGCGCGTGCCGCCGATGATGCTCGCGACGCTGGTCGAGAACGCGATCAAGCACGGCATCGCGCCCCTCGCGGAAGGCGGATCGATCCGCGTCAGCGCGCAGCGCGCCGGCGATGCGCTTGCACTAACCGTGGCCGATACCGGCCGCGGGTTTGTGGAAGCGTCCGGCTCGGGCGTCGGCCTCGCCAACATCAAGGCCCGCCTCGCCACGCTCTACGGCGAGCGCGCGGCGCTGCGGCTCGAGGCCAACTCGCCGCGCGGCGTCGTCGCCATCATTACGCTGCCGATGACGCGAGAATCGGCATGAGAATCTTCGCCGGATTCGGCAGGCGCCACGTTTCGATCGCGCTCGCCTTCGCGCTCGTGATTCAGCTGACCCATGCGGGTTACACGGCAGTGGGCATGGACCATTTCGAGCTCGGTCCGTGGCTGGGTTGGGCGGTGATTTACTTCGGCATGGTCCTGCTGGCGCTCGGCTGCGCGGTCGCCGTCGAGAACCTGCTCGGCGAGTCCGCGGGAACCGCAGCGCGCATCGTGATCGCCGTGATCGCTGCGGCGATCGTGACGACGCTCGCGGTGGAGGCGCTGCTTTACGCGCTGCCGCAGTCCATTGCCCTGGCGCTGGAAGGAAAGGATCGGGCCGGATTCGTCAACGAGCTGCATCGCATCGCCCACGGCTTCAGCGTGGCGGCGGGATGGTCGATGCTGCTGATCCCCATGTACACGATGCTGCAGGCCAGCCGGCGCGCGTCGCTCGAAGCTGACCTGCGCGCCATGCAGGGCCGGGTCGACCCGGACCTGCTGTTCGACAGCCTGCTCGAGCTCGACCACGCCTACGCGCGCGACCCGCACGCCGGCCAGCAGGCGCTCGATGCGCTGATCCGCTTCCTGCGGGCGGCACTCCCCGGCGACGCCGCGGCAATGCCGACGGTCGCAGGTGAGCAGGAGCTCGCCGAGGCCTATCTGGCGCTGCTGGCAAGCCGCGCCGATCAGAGCCCGCGCCTCGACATCTCGGTGGCACCCGAGACGCGCGCCCTGCCGATGCCGGCGATGCTGCTCCTGCCGCTGGTGCGCTGGGCGCTCGACGACCGCTCGGCCACCCGGCTCGCGATCCACGCCCGGCGCCGCGATGCGGCGCTGGAAGTCTCGGTGAGCAGCAATTCGCGCGGCGATGGCAGCGCATCGGAATCCAACATCGCCGGCGTGCGCGAGCGCCTGTCGGGCCTGTTTGCCGGCCAGGCCAGCCTGGACGTGAGCGTCAGCGCCGATGCGCGCCGGGCGCGCCTGCTGATCCCCGCTTCCTAAAACTGCTAATTCGGGGACGGAGCCCGAACCCAGTCCAGGGTCAGACCCCTGTTGCATCCGCCACTTGTCAACCAATCTTTTTCGGCGGACAGTCAACTAACACTAGTTAGACGTTAGTCCACGCGACACGTAGCAGCCGGGAGATTGAATGAAGATCCATAACCCCTCCGACATGTGGCCGGTACCGGCCCAGTTCCAGCAGATTTACTCGCACGCGGTGGAAACTGAGCTCCGACACGCCCGCCAATTGCACGTGTCGGGCCAAGTCGGCGTGCGAGCCGACGGTACGGTGCCCAGCGATTTCGCATCTCAATGTGAACAAGCCATCCAGAATGTCGAGGCGGTGCTTCGCTCAGGTCAAATGACAATGGCCGATGTCGTGAGACTGACTTACTACGTTGTTCGCCGCGAGGATTTGCCAATGCTGAATGAAAGGCGAATGAAACGATGGCCTGGGGTTCGTCCTGCCGTCACAACGCTTCTGGTTGCAGGTCTAGTACGGCCGGAGTTCCTCATTGAAATTGACGTCATGGCACAGAGAGCGCTATAGCATGAAAACGTCTAACTCAAGGTGGAACGGACGGAGAACCTCATCCGATAAAGTGGACACCCTGGGCTAACAACCCGGAGGTGCGCCGTGCTCCGGCGGCAAAAAAAAATCAAGGTCTGTCCCTGATTAGTGGTGGCGGCCTTCGATGCCGCGCGGGATGGCATCGAGGAGCTTTCGCGTGTACTCGTGCTGTGGGCTGCGGAAGATGGCTTCGGGCGTGCCGCGCTCCACCACCTCGCCCGAGCGCATCACCAGCACCTCGTCCGCCATGTACTTCACCACCGCGAGGTCGTGCGAGATGAAGAGGTAGGCGAGCCCGAGGCTTTCCTGCAGGTCGAGCAGCAGGTTCAGCACCGTCGCCTGCACCGAGACGTCGAGCGCCGAGACCGGCTCGTCGCAGATCAGCACTTCGGGCTCGACCGCGAGCGCGCGCGCGATGGCGATACGCTGGCGCTGGCCGCCGGAGAACTCGTGCGGATAGCGTTCCATCGCTTCGCGCGGCAGCCCGACGCGCTCGAGCAGCTTGCGCGCGCGCTCGTAGCGCTCGCTCTGGTTCGCGCCCAAGCCGTGGATGCGCATCGGCTCGGCGAGCGTACGGCCGATCGAGCGCCGCGGGTTGAGGCTGGCGTACGGGTTCTGGAACACGATCTGGATGCGGCGGCGAAACGCCAGCATCTGCGCCGCGGTCAGGCCGAGCAGCTCGGTGCCCTCGAGGCGTGCCTCGCCGCCGCTCGCCTCGATGAGGCGCATCACCATCATCGCCACGGTGGTCTTCCCCGAGCCCGACTCGCCCACCAGGCCCACGGTGCGGCCGCGCGCCACATCGAACGACACGTCCTTCACCGCCACCAGCGCGCGCGAGGCGAACAGGCCGGTGCGCAGGCGGAACTCCTTGCGCAGGCCCTTGGCTTGCACCACCGGTGCGCCGTCCGGCGGCCGCTCGAGCGGCGCGCTCGGCGCCGGCGTGCCGCGCATGAAATCGTCGATCACCGGCAGGCGCCGCGGCCTGGCGTCGAGCCGCGGCCGGCAGGCGAGCAAAGCGCGGGTATACGGGTCCTGCGGCGCATGGAAGATGCGCTCCACCGGCCCGCTTTCACGCACGATGCCTTCGCGCATCACCACGACATCGTCGGCAATCTCGCCCACCAGTCCCAGGTCATGGCTGATGAACAGCACGCTCATGCGATGGCGGCTGCGCAGCCGCGCGATCAGCTCCAGGACCTGGCGCTGGACGGTCACATCCAGCGCCGTAGTGGGCTCATCCGCGATGAGCAATTTGGGCTCGTTGGCGATCGCCATCGCGATCATCACGCGCTGCTGCTGGCCGCCCGACAGCTCGTGGGGATACGAACGCAGGCGCGCGCGCGGCTCGGGAATGCCGACTTCGGCGAACAGCTCGGCGGCGCGCTCGAGTGCCTGCCGCGCGCTCAGGCGGCGGTGCAGGCTCACCACCTCGGCCACCTGCTCGCCGACGGTGAGGACGGGATTGAGCGAGCTCATCGGCTCCTGGAACACCGCGCTGATCTCGCGGCCGCGCAGCGCGCGCATCCTTGCACTGCCGGCCGTCAGCAGGTTTTCGCCGGCATATTCGATGCGGCTCGCCGCGCTGACGACGGCGTTTTCCGGCAGCAAGCGCAGGATCGACATCGCCGAGACGGTCTTGCCGCTGCCCGACTCGCCGACGATGGCGAGCGTCGCGTCTTCGCGCACCTCGAAGCTGACGCCGTGCACCACCTCCAAGGAGGTGCGTCGGGTAACAAACGACACCGTCAGGTCGCGGACCGAAACCAGCGTACTCATCGCAGCTTCGGATCGAGCGCGTCGCGCAGGCTGTCGGTCAGCATCGAAAAGGCGGTGAGGAAGATCGCCATGAACACGCTCGCCGCGGCGAGCTGCCACCACTTGCCGATCACCAGCTCGGTCTGCGCCTCCGACAACATCGTGCCCCACGACACCATGTCGACCGGCACGCCCAGGCCGAGGAAGGAGAGGATCACCTCCACCTTGATGAAAGCGACCACCAGCAGCGAGAGCTGCACCAGGATCACGTGGCTCACGTTGGGCAGGATGTGCACGAACATGCGCGAGGCCGCCGAGGCGCCGATCGCCTGCGCTGCGAGCACGTACTCGCGTGAACGGTGCTTCATGTACTCGGCGCGCACCAGGCGGTACATCCCGGTCCAGCCGGTGAAGGCGAGGATGATCACCACCGTCCAGATGCCGCTCGCAAAGAGGTGCGCGAACGCCCCGGTGCGCAGCACCGCGGCGAGCGAGAAGATCAGCAGGATCGACGGGATCGAGGTGAAGACGTTGTAGAGCCACTCGAGGCCGTCGTTCACCCAGCGGCCGTAGAAGCCGGCCAGGGCGCCGAGCAGGGTGCCGATGAGCGTCGCGCAGAGCGCCGCGACCACGCCCACCGCGATCGAGACCTGCGAGCCCTTGATCGCCTTGTCGAGCACATCGCGCCCCCAGCGGTCGCCGCCCCAGGGCAGCGTCAGCGAGCGCTCGGCCTCGGTGCCTTTCAGCTCACCGGTACGTTTCGCCCACTCCTCGTACTTCGGCGCCAGCGGATCGACGTTGCGCAGATCGGGCGCCACGCCTTTGTGCTGGCTGCCCTTCTGCAGCGCCGCCTCGAGATTGGGGCGATCGCCGAGGAAACCCGGGTTCGCGTAAGGCACGCCGACCTCTTCGCTCCAGCCGCGCGCCAGCCAGCCGGCGGCGGCGAACAGGATCATCACCAGGTACGCCACGACGATGCCGAGGCAGAGCGCGCCGACCCGATCCTGCTGCAGGCGGCGCCATAACGCCGTCCAGGCGTTCTCCGGCGTGACCTCGAGTACCGCAGCCATCTAACGCAGCTGGATGCGCGGATCGACGAAGCTGTAGAGCACGTCGGCCGCGAGGTTGATGAGCATGGTGAGCACCGAAAGGTAGATGGTCACCGCCTGGATCACCGGGTAATCGCTGCGGTTCACCGCGAGGTAGATTTCCCTGCCGAGGCCCGGGATCGAGAAGAAGATCTCCAGCAGGAAGCTGCCGACGAACACGCCGGGGATCAGCAGCGAGACGTTGGTCACCACCGGCACCAGCGCATTGCGCAGCACGTGCTTGCGCATGATCGCCGGCTCGGACAGGCCCTTGGCGCGCGCGGTGCGCACGTAGTCGCTTTTGGTCTCGTCGAGGAAGAACGAGCGGTAAAGCCGCGTCTGCGGCGCGAGGCCGACCAGCGCCGCGAGCAGGATCGGCAGCGGTGCGTAGGTGACGAGATTGCGCCAGAAGCTGTCGCTCCAGCCCTGCACCGGGAACCAGCCGAGCTGGAAGCCGAGCACGTACTGCCCGACGATGATGTAGACCAGGAACGAGATCGACATCGCGGCGACGCAGATCGCCATCACCGTGCGGTCGAGCAGCGTGCCGCGGTAGTAGGCCACCAGCATCGCCGTCGGGATCGCGAGCGCCGCCTCGAGCAGCAGGATCGGGATGGTGATCGTCAGTGTCGCCGGCAGGCGCGAGAGGAAGATGGAGGACACCTGCTCGCGCGTCATCCAGCTCTTGCCGAAGTCGAAGCTGACGATCTCGCGCACGAAGATGCCGAGCTGCACCCACCAAGGTTGGTCGAGCCCGAGCTCGCGCCGGATGGCGTCGATCTGCTCCTGGCTCGCCACCTGGCCGGCGAGCAGCTGCGACGGATCGCCGCCGAAGAACTTGAACAGGAAGAACACCAGCAGGACGACGCCCGCCAACGTGGGCACCATCTGCCAAAGCCTGCGTAAGATATAGGCCGTCATGGATCTCCGCTTCTGGCGCGCCGCGATTCTAGCCTGCGTCCTGATCGCACCGCCCGCGGCGGCCGAGAAGCTGCTGCGCTACGCCTTCCGCGTCGCCGAGACCGGCTTCGATCCGGTGCAGATCAGCGATTTGTACTCGAGCATCATCATCTCGCACATCTTCGATGCGCCGCTCACCGTCGACTACCTGGCGCGGCCGTTCAAGGTCAGGCCGAACGTGACTGCAGGGATGCCCGAGGTGAGCGCGGACGGCAAGGTGTGGACGCTTCGCATTCGCCCCGGCATCTATTTCGCCGACGATGCGGCGTTCCGCGGCAAGAAGCGCGAGCTCACCGCCCAAGACTATGTCTACTCGCTAAAGCGCCACTGGGACCCCAAGAACAAGTCGCCGAACCTGTATCTGCTCGACCAGCGCGTCGTCGGCATGGAAGCGTTGCGCAAGACCGCGCTTGCCGGCGGCAAGTTCGACTACGACCGCGAGGTCGAGGGCCTGCGGGCGATCGACCGTTACAGCTTCCGCATGGTGCTCACCGAGCCGACGCCGAACCTGCTGTACTACCTGACCTACTGCACGCTCGCCTGCGCCGTGGCACGCGAGGTGATCGAAGCCTATCCCGAGCGCAGCATGGAGAAGCCGGTCGGCACCAATGCCTACCGCCTCGCACAGTGGAAGCGCTCATCGCGCATCGTGCTCGAGCGCAACCCCAATTACCGCGAGCACTACTACGACCTGGAGGCGTCGGCCGACGATGCCGGCGGCCAGGCGATCGCCGCGCGCATGCGCGGCAAGCGCCTGCCGCAGCTCGATCGCGTCGAGGTGTACATCATCGAGGAGGCGCAGCCGCGCTGGCTCGCGTTTCTCAACAGCGAGCACGATCTCATCAACGAGCTGCCGTTCGAGTTCGTCAACCTCGCGGCGCCCGAAGGCAAGCTCGCGCCGCACCTGCAGAAGAGAAGGATGCAGCTCGACCGGACCAACGAGTTCGATCTCACCTTCTTCTACTTCGGCATGGAGCACCCCGTGGTCGGCGGCTACAGCGCGGACAAGGTGGCGTTGCGCCGCGCCATCGCGCTCGCGGTGAATCCGCAGGAATGGATTCGCGCCCTGTACTACGGGCAGGCGACGGTGGCGCAGTCCACCGTGCCGCCCGGCGCCTTCGGCTTTGATCCCGAGCTCGCCGGCCCGATCGCGGAATACAACCCGGCGAAGGCCAAGGCGCTGCTCGACGTCTACGGCTATGTCGACCGCGATGGCGACGGCTATCGCGAAGCGCCCGACGGCTCGAAGCTGGTGCTGGAGATGGCGACCGAAACCGACGGCCAGGGCAAGAAGCAGGACGAGCTGTGGCGCAAGCACATGGATCGCATCGGCATCCGGATGGAATTCCTCAAGAAGCCATGGCCCGAGCATCTGCGCGCTTCGCGCGCCGGCAAGCTGATGATGTGGCGCATCGGCTGGATCGCGGGCAGCCCCGACGCCGATACCTTCTACAGCATCCTGTACGGACCGAACAAAGGACAGGCCAACCACTCGCGCTTCGACCTGCCGCAGTGGAACGCGCTCTACGACCGGGCGAAGCTGCTGTCCGACAGCCCGCAGCGCGACCAGCTCTACCGCGAGATGGACAAGCTGTTCTTCGCTTATGCGCCGCTGCGGCCGATCTCGCACCGCATCATCACCGGACTTGCGCAGCCCTGGCTGGTCGGCTATCGCCGCAACCCGGTGATGCGCGAGTTCTGGAAATACCTCGACGTCGACGACGCCGCGCGGTGAT
>WNFL01290255.1_pt1 | contig 10657 bp, 11 predicted proteins | sample 5400361 | NCBI WGS metagenome assembly WNFL01 (sample SAMN13153351, study PRJNA577476) | soil metagenome | isolation source: 40 cm soil on Douglas fir-dominated hillslope | place: USA:California | collected 2013-09-17 | reverse complement strand
TGTTCGATGGCCTCGGCGGTCTGTTGGCTTTTCAAAACTGAGGCGATGTGTTCGGCCAGCTTGTATTGCAGTGCGGCAATCGTGTCCAGCACGGGCGCGCGCGCACCGCTCGGCAAAGCCTCAACCAGTGAAGGATAGACGGTGGACAGCAATTCGTTCGTATACGAGTTAACAAAGCCTTCGACTTTGTTGCTGAAGAATCCGGTTTCAAAAAGGGCCTCGAAAACAGTTTCCTGCGAAACAAGTTCGTTGCCGACCGCGTTACCGATCGATTGCGCGAGTTTGGCCCGATGCCGGGGAATCATTCCCTGCGGCCAGATCGTGACACGGGAGAGTTTGACCGGCTGGTAAGGATGGAACAGCATCCAAATCGCCAGCCACGCCGCGCCATAGCCGTGCAAGGTGGCGATGACGATGATCGCCACGCTGATCAGAATCTTGAAAGTGGTTGGATCGATGGTTGGTTCTCCCGAGTCTATCTTGCAGAGGGGCTAATCCAACGGACAAGTACGCCTTTGGGCTGAGCGATGGTCTTTAGACTTTCGTATGGGATCAGCACTTCTCTTGGTCCTGCCATACAACCGGCCATTCGGCACTCTTCAAAGCTTAGCAATAATCCTTCATTTTTGAGATTCCAAAACTGAAAGTTGTTAGAAGTAGGGCGCCCCTGTTCCGAAAGCCAAAAGTCTTTGTTTGCTACTCTCTCACAATAGCCCCGATCTATTCCGCTTCGGGGATCTTTCGTCGCTTCAAAGCAATCTTTGTTATTTTGTTTTCGAAGTGAATCGAGGCAATAATCCGCGATGATGTTCAAGTATTTTGAATTCGGCCTGAACAGTTCGCCCAACTGAAGCATACGTCCCTCTTCGAGATTGTAGTTGATGACCCTAAACTCCTGAACTGCGTGAGCTGCTCCTCGCGTATAGGTTTGCTTGTCGAAGCGAACGCTGATTAGTCGATCGTCTGCGCGGATCACATCGTAAGTCATGGAAAGGTACTCTTTCGTGTCTTTCCACCACGGCTGAAGTTTTTCTCTTGGACCAGTCTGGATCTTCTTGTATTCGCGCGCTTCGAGCTTTGCAAAAGAGGCTGCCAGCCGATTGAACCGTAAGACTTGCGCCTTGTTTGAGCCCGTGATCTCCGGATACCCAATGCTAATTTCATAATGAAGTCTATCGTTTTCTTCATCAATGCCCTTTGCAACAAGATAGAGCCCGTCGCCGAGCGAGATCCGTTCATCGAGCTTCTCGTTATTTTTTTCAGGAAGCGGGGAAGGTAAGCGTGTTGAGGCGGTTGATGGCGAGCCTTGCGCCTCGACGCGCACGCTTTGCTGCTTCGCCGAACACGCGCAATTCGATAAGGAAAGAAGGATAGAAATCGGTGCGAGGACTATCCGACTCATTCCAACTCCCTACTTTCCTTCATAAACAATCTCCCTGCCAATCACACATCGCGTCAGTATATCCATTTCCGAAATCTTCATGATGTCGGCAGATAGCACGGTAAGATCGCCGAGTTTGACCAACTTCGATCTCTCACGCAATTGTCTTCAAACGAGTGCGCTAGTTTCAGATTATTTGCTCGCGAGGAACACTTTCGCCGCACGCAACTCTGGCCGGGTACCATCGGATCGTTCTGCCAATGTCGCGAGCTTGGTATAGAAGTTTCCGGCTTTCTCTCGATCGCCTGAAAGCTCGGCCGCTCTGGCCGCGCCGTACAATCCGTTGAATCGGTTTGGTGAAACCAGGAGCGAGGCTTCGAACTCCTTTAATGCCTGGCTTGGCTGGCGAAGTTCGAGCAACAAGTCGCCTAACAACTCACGCGCCGGCATAATCGGTCCCGGTGTCACCGGGTGCTTCTCCGTCGAGTCTTCCAGCTCGGCTGCCGAACGCATCAGTTGCAGGGCTTCTTCCTGTTTGCCTTCGGCATGGGCCAGCCAGGCGGCCGCGGCCCGGCGCTGAATCTCAACCTGGGTGGCCCAGTAATTCTCTTTTGTTGCCGCGAGCGATCTTTGGATCGAGTTGAGCCGCGCGATATCCTCGCTTGCTCGTGCGGTGTCGCCGCTCCTGGAAGCGCCGAGGCTCCGGGCGAAATATACTATCGCTTCGGCATAAGAAAAGCGGTCCCAGGGAAAGCCGGCGGGGTGGACTTTGAGCGTCGCTGCGTCCGACCATCGATGTCTTTCGATCGCATAGCGTGCCGGTATCGCCGCGAAGGCATAAGCTGCCGCTACAGCGTCAACATCTACTTTACTCATCGGGGAAAGGGCATCGACGATCGCTTTAGCTTTGGCATCCTGGGCGGTCTGCAAATATGCGTAAGCCAGATAATCCATGGCATGAAGCTGGTCGAAAGAAGTCGCGCCCGGATGCATTCTAGCCGTGTAATTGTTTGCTGCTGCAGCCGAAGCGATATTCGATGTAATCGATTCCTGCCACAGGCCGAGCCGGGTAAAGATATGAGAAGGCATGTGCAGCGCATGCGGCGATGACGGCGCAATTTTCGCGTAGCTCCGGGCAGCGGCCAGCGCCAACGGGGCCAACGGCGGATAATCGAAACTGTGAATTAAGTAGTGAGCGACGCCCGGATGATCCGGTTCAGACAACAACACTCGATTAAGAATTTCGCCGGCTCTTTTCTGATTGGCGAAAGTTTTGTCAGTCGGTACCGCAGTTCCCAGCAGCGCCAGCGCATAGAAGACCGAGGCCTCGTGATCCTCCGGGTATCGGAGATAGAGTTGCTCCATGGCTTTCTCATAAGCGAGCGCGCGGGTTCGGTGATCGAGCTGCTCGGAGTCTTTATAGAAAATCTCGATCGCCGCGATGTAATCCTTTTCCCTTTGCGTGCGAGCTCCCACGAGGATTGCTTTTTGCACGGCGGCCGATCCGTTCTGTAATTCGGCCGTGACGGGCGGCGACCACACGGGGTGGTAAAAACTCATCGCGATTCCCCAGTAGCCCACGCCACATTTCGGATCAGTCCTGGTTACTTCGACAAAAGCTCTCTGGGCTTCTTCGTACCAGAACGAATGCAGGAGGGCGACCGCGCGATTGAATTGCTGCTGCGCCGCGCCATTGCAGGACACCGTAAAGTTGACACGGCCGAGCTTTTCTCCCATCTCATGTTTGTGTTGCTCCGGCTCTTGCGCCTTCGGCGTAAGCGGGACAAGAAGGAGAACAAGAGATACTCCGAGAAACAATCTGCTGAGTTTCATAACAGTCTCCATTTCAAATGCACTGATTGCCTATCAAGTCAGTGCCCGTTTCACTCGTCATCCGCGCTGCTGGCCCACCAGAGCGGAGTCGCCGGCAGCCGGCTGAAGTCCGTCTCGATTGCTGCCGTGCCGGGCGCAGCCTGGTAAACAACTTCGCCGCCAATCACCGTCATCAAGCAATGCGTCTTCAAAATCTCCATTTCCGGAATCTTCATGATGTCCGCGGACAGCACCGTCAAGTCGGCAAGCTTTCCAACTTCAATAGTACCGCGTAAGTTCTCTTCGAACGCCGCGTACGCAGGCCAGATCGTCAACATCTTCAAAGCCTGGTCTCGCGGCAGCGCTTCTTCGGGATGCCAGCCCGGACCGGAGAATCCCTTGATATCTTTGCGCGCGACAGCTGCGTAAAACTCGATCATCGGTTCGCCTCGTTCCACCGGCGCGTCGGAACCTCCGGGAACGATTACGCCTGACTTAACAAAACTGTTCCAGGCATAGGCGCCTTCCAGCCGTTTGATTCCCAGGCGCGCCGGCGCGAAATGTAAATCGCCGATCGCGTGCGACGCCTGCATGGAAGGAATGATCCCCAGTTGCTTGAACCGGGGAATGTCGAGCGGATTCACGATCTGCGAGTGCTCGACGCGCCAGCGCGGATCTGCGATCTTGCGCTGATCAGGCGGGACAGCTTTCAGAGCCTTCTCGTACTCGTCGAGAATGAAGCGATTACCTTTATCGCCGATAGCGTGCGTCTCACATTGAATGCCTTTGCGCAAAGCTTCCTCGAGCACGGGCAGGAGATCTTCTTCCTTGACGGTCAGAAAGCCGGAAGTGTCGGGAGCATCTGAATAAGGCTGGAGCAGTGCCGCGCTGCGCGAACCGAGAGAGCCATCGGCATAAAACTTGAGCGCGCGCACGGTCAGACGATTGCCATAGGCGCCAATGATTGGTCCTTCAGACAAGAGCCTTTGAGCTTCTGGCCCGGGCGCCGAGAGCACTTTGTAGATGCGCAGCTTAATTTTGCCGTCTTCAAAGAGCTTTCGATAGATCGCAATGTCCCGATAGTCGCCACCCGGATTCTGCACCTGGGTCCAGCCGAGACTGACGTCTCGCTGCACTCCCAAAACGACTGCGCGTTCTGCTTCCGAGGGCGAGGTGGCCGGAATGTGATGCGCCACCAAACCACGCGCCGCGTCGAGCAACATGCCATTGGGCTCGCCGCTTTTGTCTTTCGAAATTTCACCGCCGAAAGGAGCGGGAGTGTCCCTGGTTATGTCTGCGATCTTCAAAGCAGCACTGTTCACCACCGTGCCGTGTCCGTCGGCGCGTTGCAGGATTTTGCAGGATTACCGGATTATTTGGCGAGACCTTGTCGAGATCCCAACGCGTGGGGAACACCGGCGGCTGCCAGAAAGTTTCAATCCATCCGCGGCCGGTTACCCATTCACCGGGCTTTGCCTGATCAACTTTAGCCTTTACCTTTGCCAGAAAATCCTCAAGGTTCGTTACGCCCTCGAGGTTGAGCGTCATCTCGCGAAAGCCGACGCCTTCCAGGTGATGATGCGCGTCGGTCATGCCCGGCAGCGCCGTCGCTCCATGTAGATCGATGATCCGGGTCTGCGTTCCTTTGAACTTGTCGACTTCACTGTTCGACCCGACAAACACGATCCGATCGGCCTTTACCGCTATGGCTTGCGCGTGGGGTTGTTTCTCATTCGCGGTATATATATTGCCGTTGACGAAAATCAGATCAGCCGGTTCGAACTTGTTGCCGGTGGGCGCAAAGTTAAGAAGCAAAATGCTGAGCAGGATGGAAAGGACTTTCATTGTCTTCCTCTTTTGGACGATCGGTGTTTTATTAGTCGGGCTGAATTTATATCACACGGAGTATTTAGGTTTGTAACGACTGATTCAGTTTCACTTTCAACTAAAAGTTGAGCGGTACGTCTGAAGCGACCATTATAGTAAGTGCTCAACCTTTGCTTCGCAGGGCCTGAATGATTTGCACGTATTGCGTCTCATCGCGAATCGAATCAAATGCTTTCGTTCCCTCGATCGCCACTGGATCTGCAAAGCCCTTATCCACCGCGGCCTGCAAAGCCCGCAGCGCCTGCTTTTTATTTCCACTCGCTGCGTAGGCCCAGGCGAGATAGAAGAAAACCCCGGCGCGTTCGGAATTAACCTCAGTGGCCAACTTAAAAGTTCGGACGGCCTCGTCATAACGCTTCTGTGTCTGTAGCTGATTATTGCCCTGCTCAATCAATCCAATGAAAACGCCCTCGCGAACGCGCCGGGCAACTCTGCGCTCATCACTGTCTTCGGTACGGTCTGCTTGCTTGCGCAGCTCTGCGAATATTGCCGTCAGGCGAGTCTCGGGATCCAAACTCTCGTTCGAACGCTCGCCGTTGGGGTTGGCATCTTTGCTATTTCGTTCCCGCGCGGCTAACAGGGCGTCGATCCTAGTCCCGATCTCGCGCTGCTTTTTTATCTGCTGTTGCTCATTCTGAATGGCGCCCTTTACTTCGGAGATCTCGCGCAGTTGATTTACCTTTTTCTCGACCGCCGTTACGTCTTTGAGTCCCTTGAAGCTATCGTTCAAAGCCAGGTAGATTTGATAAGCATCGTAAGTCTGCTTCGAATCTTCCAGGCTCTGTGCTTGTTGCAGTTGAGTTTGCCACAGACTGTCGATCAGGTTTGCGTCACGCTGGCGCTTACCTGACTTCATGGCATGCAATTCCATCCACTCCAGCGCCTCGATCGCAACGGGTAATGGAGGCCAGTCATGACGACCGGTGAATACTACGGTCCGATGAGTCAGGCCGGCTTTCTCCAGAGCTTCATCGACGGTCTTCACTTCCGCAAAATTGAAGTCTTCAATTCCCACTGTACTGAAAATCGCAAAGTGGAACGCGGGCGACGGCGTGACTCCGGCAGGAAGACCCGCGCCGCAGGCGATGACCCCGGCGAAACAACCCTGACAACGAATGGCGAAGTAATACGCCAGCCGGGCGCCGCCTGAAAAACCAGTTAGATAGGCGCGGGTATCGTCGATCGCAAACCGTTCGCGCGTGTCCTTAACGATGGCTATCCATGAGTCAACGGACGGCTGGAAAGGGCCGTTGTGCGAATTGTTCGAGCCGGCAACAATCCAACCATATTTTTCCGCCGCCTCTTTGAAGCGCTCGATGGGAATTTGGCCACGCGCGCCCGGATCGAACGCATAAAGCACCGGCCACTTCCGCTTAGGTGAATAATTTGCAGGCAGATACAAAGCGTAGCTTTGATCAGGCGTGCCGGCACAGACAATTTTTTCGACGACCTGTCCTTTCGGTATTTCTTCCGGCTGATGATTCGATCGCAGGACTGCTCTTAGAGAAGGTTGGGCGTTTGCGGGGTGAGCGGTCTGCGAACTGAGCCAGAGTACTAAAGCGAATATGAGCATCGACTCATTCTACTTGGTTTCGCCGGCCGAGGAATAATGCTCCACAGATAAGGGAGCAGTAGAGCCGCACCAGCAGCAGCAGAGCTTATCGCGAAGATTGGTGCGATGATTTCAGAGGGTGTTCAAGCGTTGCCCGAATAACGCCGCCGATAAAACACACAAATTCATCAGCCTCGGCATTTGTTCATCAACAGTATTCAACTATAATCGAGCAAATGAGGGATTTCATACGAAGACCGGGACGGTTCAGATATGAATGTTGAATCCTTGAATCTCGATACATCACGCGGCGCAACCACGGCTTACGTTGCGCGTCCACAAAAGGAAGTTGATGCGGCGGTAGTTCTAATTCAGGAATGGTGGGGCATTAACGATCACATCCGCGATCTCGCCGGTCGATATGCCGACGAAGGTTATCTCTGCATCGCGCCGGATCTGTATCGGGGCAGGGTTGTAAAGGATGCAGATGAAGCTGCTGCGCTCATGCAGGCGCTGGAAACGGCCGACGGGATTGAGACCATTCGCAAAGCGATCGACTCGGTTGGACAAACTTATAAAATCAAGCGCATAGCCATCACGGGCTACTGCATGGGCGGAACCTATGCTTTGCGAGCTGCCTGCGAACTTTCTGAACTAAAAGCCGCGGCGCCTTTCTATGGAGACATTCCGGAAGAGAATGTCCTGGCCAGATTGAAAGTGCCGACACTTTTCATTGCCGGGAAGCGCGACGCGTGGATTAATCCCGAAAAGGTGGCGGGCTTAAAAAAGATTGCCCAAAAGTACGACTTGCCGGTCGAAGTGGTCAGCTATGATGCGGATCACGCTTTTTTTAATGATACGCGTCCCCAGGTCTACAACGCGGAAGCAGCGGCCGACGCGTGGCGAAGAGTGTTGGAACATTTCAAGAAGCACCTGGCAAAGTAGCGTGAGCTGTCAGATCGCGCGTCCGGCGGACGCCAGACTCGAATAGTGGACGGGGCTGTAGCCCGACCGTAAGGGAGGGCTCATATTTACAGTTCACCAGAACATCAACGGAGGTAGCCCGTGGCAATTCGGACATGTGCAAGGTGCGGCACAAAGAATCGCGTCGACGAGCAAGCCGCGGTCGTTAGCCAACCGGTCTGTGGAAAATGCGGCGCGAAGTTGCCTGATGCGACGGCTACGACCAGCGCGAACGGCAAACCGCAGGTCGTGACCGACGCGACCTTCGCCAGCGACGTGTTAACCGCATCGGCTTCGGTGCCGGTGTTGGGCTTCGGTGCCGGTGTTGGTGGATTGTTGGGCGCCATGGTGTACTCCGTGCCGAGTGATCGCGCCCGTCCTCGATCAACTGGCGGCCGAGTCGGGGGGACGCTATAAAATTGCCAAGCTCAACGTGGACGAGAACCCAGGGATCTCTGCTCAATTTCAGATTCGCAGCATTCCGACGATGTTAATTTTCAAGCACGGTAAGATCGTTGACCAAATCGTCGGCGCAGTGCCAAAGCAAACGATAGTGGCCCGTTTAAGCTCGCAGCTTTAACACTCAGCTCAACTGAAAACCGTCAAATTTCTACGCTTTTTCGACCCTTCTTCACTCGCCGAGGGATCCTGCATCGGTGCCTACAGTAACTCCTGCAAAGTTTATTGAGGGAGTTTCTTCGCTGATCCCGCCTTTTGTAATAGAGAAGGAAACACCTGTTGCTCACAGAGACTGCTACCCGGCATTTCTCACGATCCAGCCTCCTTTTCAGGAGAAAGAAAGATGGAAAATCATCCCACAAAGCATCGACCGTTCGGCCCGGAAAAACATCGCAGTCCTGGCCCTCACCTAAATACTAAAACGAACCATCCACCCAAGAAGGGGTCGTTCGCCGATTTCTTAATCGACCTTAATTTCGCACCCCTGGCTTTTGTGGGGCGATGTGTGAAGCAGTTTGGGGCGGGAGCAGTTGCGGGCTTTCTTCTGGGCGCGGTTTCGGTATACGGATATGCGGTCGTCAAGGGCCTCCCGTATGCCAAGGGCCCACTGGCAGAAGCGACGATCGTTGCGCCTCCATTGGCTCCAGCAAAGACCGTGAAACTGCACGGGCTTGTTAGAGATTCTGACGGCAAACCGGTAAAGGAAGCATTTAACGTTGGAGTGCTCGCTAAGCAATTAGGTCCGGTACAGAATTCCGACGGCTCGTTTGAAATGGAAGTTCCGCAAAGCAGTTCTTACGACGTGGCGCTTTGGAATAGCGACACCGTCAAAGTCTACACTGGCTTTGCCGCGGAAAAAGACGGGCTCGGATACAGATTGGCGCAAGCTCTGCCCTTTCTTCATGCAATTACCAACGTTTCGGCACTGTCTTCCAAGCCAGGGGCGCAACTCTCGCAGCTTCAGACCGGCGGGCCACCCAACCCGTCCAGGAACGTCAACCCAACTGCGGACGCACGGTTGAACTCATCTTTGAAGAGTACCAACCTTGCGAGCGCTGACCTCGAAAGGAGGACCAAGTGATGAAGACAGCACTGTGTGTCACACTAATGTTTGTTTGCCTGGTTGCGGCAGCGGCCCAACGTCCGACTGAACTGTACGGGCATATCAGGAACAACGACAATTCACCCGCCAGGGGAGTTGTGGTGAGTGTCGGTAATCTTAATGTAACCTCCGACAACGCCGGCAACTACAAATTGGCATTCGTGAAGCCCGGAACGAACGTCGTCTCTCTCACGCCGTCCGGCAAGGCGACGCGGTCGTTCAGGGTAGCCGTAGGATCTGCGCCCACGCAACAAGACTTTACGATTGACTGGTGATGCCGCCGGGCTATCTTTGCCAAACTCAACTTTGACCAGAACCCGCGGACCATGATGGGGCCTAACCGTGAATCGCCGCATTAAGATCCTATTAGTTGCAGTGACTCCTCCAGCAATAGTGGCTCTGGCTTTCTTTTACTGGAGTTCGCGTTTTCTCCCTGAGCGCCGATATCTGTGGGAGCAGGGAAAAGGGACTGCTGCGATCTTGTTTAGCGAGGGATCAATCCTCCTGATTCACTTGGTAATATATTTAGGCGCTACGGTTGGCTTACTGCTTTTACATCGCTTCAAAGAGGAGAGGGCTTTTCAGATTTATTCTATTTTACTCGTGGTAATGGTTTTGGGCTGGAGCACGTGGAATCTTGCGAAAGCCAGCCGAAGCCTTGCTGCACAGGAAGCCGAAAGAATGTGCGACGATACGGTCCTGTATGCGCAAGACCAACTTAACAGGTCGCCTAGTACGACTTCCGATGTCGTAATTCTGGATCAGGCCATCGCAAGAATCGTAAGCTATATCCACACGATCGTTCGCAACGACTTTCCGGAATTCAAACTGCGGACAGTTAGTCTGCACATGTTGGCCGGTAACACGGCGGGCCAAGAAGTCTGGAATGTGATTCAGGAGGGTGTGCAGGCTAAAGACGGAGTATTCCTTCCGACTGAGTCGCTTGTCGGCCTGACGATCAAGGATAAACGATCAAGGTACTGTGAGAACGTCATGCAAACGGCGCAAGGGGGAGCAGATTGCAGAGACTTCAAATCGTTTCCGGATTGGCAGCCTGGGTACAAGAGCCTTGTGTGTTACCCGCTCAAGGGAGGTGGCTCTGCGAAGGACGTATTTGCCGGGCTGTGCTTCGACTCAGAGCAGGACCGCGCGTTCGACAGCCAGACTGGCGAACTGGAGAGGCGCGTAAAAAAACAAATGTATCAACTCAACCAGCTCCTGCTGCTTTATCGTAAGCAGGAGAAGCTATTCTTTCAGAATTCCTGAGTCCCTGGAACAGCCCAAGGAACTCGATCTCCGTTTTCTTCACCACATAACCGCTGCAGTATTTCTTCTTCGACGCAATTCGTAGGCTTGCCGACCGGTGGAAGTTCCACAAAACCAAAGTGATCGCAAACTAACCCTCCCATCTATCCCGCCCGTTGCGTCAACTGCGCCGGCAGAGGCTTATCAACTTTCGGACGAACGGGCAGGTTGGCGACTTCCCATAGCGTCATGTAGA
>WNFL01441041.1_pt1 | contig 10658 bp, 10 predicted proteins | sample 5400361 | NCBI WGS metagenome assembly WNFL01 (sample SAMN13153351, study PRJNA577476) | soil metagenome | isolation source: 40 cm soil on Douglas fir-dominated hillslope | place: USA:California | collected 2013-09-17 | reverse complement strand
CCTCGGCCGCCGTCTGCACGATGGTGCTGTCGGCCGGCTTCGTCTCGGTGAGATAGGCCTCGAACAGTGAGTTGTCAGCGAGCGTGTTGAGCACGCGGGGCACGCCGCCCGACCAGCGGAACAGCGCCTCGAGCGCGTCGGGGCTGAACACCGCCTGAGTCGCGCCGGCCAGGCGCAGGCGGTGGGACACGTAGGCTTGTGACTCGAGCCAGTCCATCGGCGTCATCTCGACGCGCACCTCGACGCGCTGCGCGAGCGCAGGATCGAGCTTCAGGATCTCGCCGAGGTCGGGCAGGCCGAAGAGCACCATCGAGAGCAGCTTCTTGCCGGCGTGGGTCAGGTTCAGGAGGCCGCGGAACTCCTCCATCGCGTCGCGGTTGCGGAACAGCTGCGCCTCATCGACGAGCAACACTGGGGTGCGTCGCGACGTCGTGATCGCGACGAGCTGCGCGTGGATCTGATCGACCAGCCGCGGCACTTCCTCGGACGGCATCGGCACGCCGAAGGCGCGCGCCACGTTCGGCAGGAACCAGCCCGTCGAGCACGCTTCGTGGGGAATCGACAGATAGTGAACCGCGTAGTCCTTCTCGCCGAGCGTGCGCAGCAGCACCTGCGCCAGCGTGGTCTTTCCCAGGCCGGGACCGCCCACCAGGATCGACAGCGCCTTCTTCTGGTGGACCCCGCGCAGCAGGCGCAAGCGCGCGCGCTTCTGCGGCGCGCTCTCGTAGTAGAAGCGCGCATCGGCGTCGTTCTGGAACGGATCCGCCGGAAGTTGGAAGAACTCGAGATGCTCCATCGCTGCTCCCGCACGCGGCACGCCGCGCGCCTAACTGAACCTCGAGATACGCTCCGCCACGTCGCGGAAATCGGGATCGGCGGCCGAGACCTTTTGAAAGGCCTCGAGCGCCTCGCCGTCGCGCCCCGCCGCGAGCAGCGCCTCTGCCAGGTCGTAGCGCAGTGACACGCTCGACTCGTCCGAGTCACCGGCGCGCGAGAGCGCGTCCACCAGATGCGCGCCAGCCGCCTCGGGGTCGCCGAGCGCGAGCTTGCACGTGGCCATGAGCGACAGCGCCTCGATCTCGCGCGAGCCGGCGCGCAGCACGGTCTCGAGCTCGCGCACGGCGTCCTCGTTGAGACCCATCTCCTTGTAGGCGATGGCAAGGTCGTAGTGCGTGTCGGCGTCGCCCTCCGCGACCTGCTGCTGGATGCCCTTCTTGAACGCGGAGAAGACGTCGACGAAGCCCTTGCCGACCGCGCCGACACCGACCAGTGTTCCGATCGTGCCCTGCGAGGTGTCGTCGTCCTCGTCGAGCTCGGCGGCGAGGTCGAACTCGTCCTCTTCGCCGTGCGCTCCCGCGGCCTCTTCCTCTTCGGAATCGTTGAACTCCGCGGTCAGCTCGGAGGGATCGAACTCGGCGGGCTCTTCGCTCTCTTCGCCCAGTTCGGGCGCGGCGAGATCCTCGATCGGCTCCGGTTCGAGGTCGAGCGGCGGCATCGTGTCTTCCGCGACGACCGCGCGCTCCGCCTTCTTGGCGAGCTTGGGCGCCGGCTTCGCCAGCACCGGCTTCGGCCTCGCCAGCACGGGCGTCGGCCTCGCCTGCACCGGCGTCGGCCTCGCCTGAGGCCTGTCCTTCTTGGCGGGCGCGACGATCTCGTCCGGCATCTCCGGAAGCGAGAGCGCGTCGTCCGGCTCGCGCACCATCGTGTCGCCGAAGGGGTTGGAGAGCTTCGCGGGCTTCGCGACGCGCTTGCGGGGCGCGTCGCCGGCCGTCGTCAGGGTCGCGCGTCGCGCCTCGATCTCGCCCATGCGCAGCTGCGCCTTGGGGTGCCCGGGCACGGCGCTCAGCACCGTCTGATACAGGCGCTCGGCCTCGTCGATCAGTCCTTGCTCGAGATAGAAGTCGGCCTCGGAGAGACTCTCCTCGATGCGCGAGGAGCTGGCGGCGAAGCTGCTGACCTCGGGCTGATCGGACGCGAGCGGCTCGGAAAACTCGAGTGAGTCGTCGACGCCGGATTCGGGCTCCGGGTCGGGCTCGGCGGCGGGCTCGTCCTCTTCGACTTCGACCTCGATGTCGAAAGACTCCTCCTCCGCTGCGGGAGGCTCGAGCTTCGCAGGCGGCGCTTTCGCGGCGACCTTCGGCGCGAACTTCGGGGCGGCCTTGCCCAGCGCCAGGTCGGGCGGCGGTCCCTCGTGCAGGCCCGAAGGCGGCTCGACAGACGCGAACTTCCCGTCCTTGTCCTCCTCGTCCTCGAGCATGATCTCGATGTCGGGCAGGCTGTCGGACTCGTCCCTGGGCGCGAGCGGCGCGATCCCGGGCTTGCCGCGCTTGGCGGGCTTCTCTTCGACGAGCGAGCTGCGCTCGATCTCGATCTCGCCCTCGTCGACCTCGCTGGGCTGCGTGTCACTCATGCGCTCGACGTCGGCGAGCACCTTGCGCGCGTCGCGTGAGTCGGGATCGGCTTCGAGCACGAGCTTCGCGAGGCGGCTCGCCTCGCCGGGATCGCCGAACTCGAGCGCGACTCGCGCCTCGGCGATCAGGTCCGCGGCGGAAGTCACAGGCTTGGCGGCGGCGGGCCGGTCGCGGTACGCCGGCTTGGCAACGAGCGGCGTGCTGCGATGCTGCGCGCCGGGGGCGGTCTTCTCGACGATCCCGGTGTGCCTCGTGACCGGCTTCGCCGGCTCGTCGAGCTCGAGCACGTCTTCGTCGCCGTCGGGCGCCTCGAAGCTGGGCGCCGGGCGGGGCGCGCTGGTCGGCTCGGTGAGCAGGAGGCTCGGCGTGGTGGTCTCCTCGCTGCCGCCGAGCGCCGCGGGCCCGCCGTGGCGCTGCAGGATCTCGCGCGACTTCTCGACGTCGCCGCGCGTCTTGTGCAGCTCCGCGATCTCGCGCCAGATCTTGCGCGCCGAGCCGACGTCGCCGGCGGCCTCGAGCGCGCTCACGAGTGACTCGCGGAGTGGGATGTCGTCGGGATACTTCGGCAGCGCGGCGCGCAGCAGCCTCACCGCCTCGGCCGGCTCGCCGGCCTGGATCCTCCCCCAGGCGAGCGCGTCGAGCGCCTCGCGGCTGTCCGGAAACGCGCGCCGCATCTGCTCGGCCACGCGCAGCACCAGGTCGGCGCCCGTCTGGCGCCTGACTTCCTCGAGCAGCCCCGCATACTCCCGCCGCGCGTCGTCCAGCATCTTCTCGCGCACGAACAGGTCGGCGAGATTCAGGCGGTTGGCGATGTTGCTCGGGTCGAGCGAGGCGACCTTGCGCAAGAGGTCGAACGCCTCGCGCTTCAGCTCGCGCTTCTGGCAGATCTTGAAGGCTTCCTGGAACTCGCGCAGCGCGTCCGAGGTCAGGCCCATGCGCAGGAAGCACTCGCCCAGATGCGTGCGCGCCTCGAGTGACTCCTCCTCGGTGCGCAGGATCTGCTTGTAGATCGCGACGGCCTTGGCGTCGAAGCCGCCGCGCGAGAACATCTCGGCGACCTCGGTGTACGTCTGCAGGGCCCTCTGCTTGTCGCCCTTCTTGAGGAGCAGGTCGCCGATCTTCAGGCGGATGTTCGAGTCGCGAGGGTCCGCCTTGAGCAGCTTTTCGTACTCGGCGAGCGCCTTGTCGTACGAGCCCTTCTGCGCATACTTCTGCGCGGACTCGAGCGTCTTGCGCTTCTTTGGGGTGAAGGCCAGGGGTGGGTCCTCGCTCGCTGCGAAGACCTCGAAAGTCCCGGGGGGTCCTCGCTACGTCTGCGTATCGGCGAGTTCCGACCTTCTTCTGAACGCGAGAGCTGGCGCGAGGAGACGTGAATGGCGGCGCGCGGCATGCCGCTCTTCCGCAATCTCGTGCTCACGAGTGGACAACTCCGCCAGCTCGAGCCCGGCCGCGACGGCCGACGAGAAGCTGGCCACGAGCGCCGCGCGGAGCGCGGCGGGCGCCAGCTCGGGCGGCTTCAGACGGGCGAGTGAGTCGCCAGTGAGCGCACGGTAGAGCGCCGCGTCGTCCGCGATCCGGATCGAGCCGTGCTGGAGGAACGCTCGGCGCGTGCGCCGCTGCGCACTGCCGACGAGCTTCTCGCCGTCGAGCTCGATCTCGTAGCCCGTGGCGCCGGCGAAACACAGCTCGAGGCGGTCCGCGCCCGCTCGCGCCGGGCTGGCCGACGCGGCCAGCCCGGCGCGAGCGAGACCGGCCACGAGGCGGGCGCGGATCCACTCGTAGCTCCCGCGCAGGTCACTCGGGAGATCGGCCGAGTCCGTGGCTGCGACGACCGCATAGGTCAGATCGCCGGCGTGGAGCACGGCGCCGCCGCCGGTCACCCGGCGCACGACCTGGACGCCGAGCGCGTCGCAGCGCGCGAGCCACTCCGGCTCCGCCTGGCGGAAGCCGAGCGATACCGCCGGCTCGCGCCACTGGTACAATCGCAGCGACGGCGCCGAGCCCGGGGCACAGAGCAAGAGTGACTCGTCGACGCTCATGTTCCAGGCCGCGTCGGCCGGGCCGTCGAGCAGCAGGCGCCAGGCGCGCGCGCGCATCTACTTCAAGCGGTCGAGGAGCGCTTCGAGCGCGAGCTCGTAGCCCTTCGCGCCCAGTCCCGAGATCTGGCCCAGGGCGATGCCCGAGACGTACGAGCGGTGGCGGAACTCCTCGCGCGCGTAGATGTTCGACAGGTGGACCTCGACGACCGGCAGGCCGGTCGCCGCGAGCGCGTCGCGCAGCGCGACACTGGAATGTGTCAGCCCTCCGGGGTTCACGATGATCGCCTGGTGCGTGCGCCGCGAGGCCTGGATGCGGTCGATCAGCGCGCCCTCGTGATTCGATTGGAACGAGTCGACCGAGGCGCCCCGTGCGCTGGCTTGCTCGCGCAGCGCTGCATCGATCTCGGCGAGCGTCGTGCGCCCGTAGATCTCGGGCTCGCGTTCGCCCAGCAGGTTGAGATTGGGGCCGTGCAGGACCAGGATCTTCATGGGCTGCGGACTATTACAGCGCTTCCCTGATCTCCTGCAACAGGTTGCGCGCGAGCCAGCGCGCCTTTCCGACGAGCCCGGTGTGGTCGAGCGCGAGGATCAGGAAGCTGTCCTCGTCGAGCCGGCGGAAGAGAATCTGGTTCGCTCCGAGCACGAGCAAGAGCTCGTCGAGCTCGCCGTCGCGCGCGCCGTAGAGCATCTGCGCGACCTTCGCGCTTTGCGCGAAGATTCGCCCGAACTCCACTGCAATCGCTCCGAGATCGACCTCGGCGCCTTCGCGCGCGTACTCGTCGATCGCGACGCCGTCGGCGGCCATCACGGCTGCGGCGAGCGCGCCCGGCGTGCGGTCCACCAGAGTGGTGAGGATCTCGCGGAACGTCATGCGAACGCGCCTCCCTGCTTGCGACGCGCCAGGTTCTCGAGCCAGCGCTCGAGCTCCCCGATGCTGCGCGTGTGACTCTTCAAAGCCGCCGGCCTGGCCCGCAGCGACTCGCGCACCGCGAGGGCGCGCGCGTCTCCCGGGTTCCGGCGCAACAGGTTGTCCGCGACGGCGAGGGCCCTCTCGGCGTGGCCCTGGTCGGCCAGCAGCCTCGCGAACGTCGGTGTCTCGAGCGGCGCCGGCAGATCGGCGTTGTCGCGCGCTTCGAGCGCCTCGATCGCGCGCGCGCGCAGGCCCGCGAGGCGCGCGGCGAGATCCACCGCGTCGCCCGCTTCGAGCTCCTCGAGACAGGCGTCGACCAGCCCCAGCAGCGCGTCGTGCTCGGGAGTCTCTCGCGCGCAGCGCTCGAGCGCCGCGACCGCTTCCGCGCGCTCGCCGAGCGCCCAGTGCATGCGCGCCAGCTCGAGCCGCAGGTTCACCGCATCCCTAGCAGTCACGTCGCCCCCACGAGTTCGTCTGTCTTATCGACCGCGAGCGCGCGCAAGTAAGCCGCATCTCGCTCATGCCGCACTCTGCTTTCCCAGCGCGGCGTGCACCGCGGCCGCCGCCTCCTCGACCGCCATCCCGTCGGTCACGACGCGGATCTCGGCGGCGGAGTATGCGCCGAGGCGTTCCTCGCGCAGCGCGGTGAGGCGCGCCACGCGCGCCTCCCGGTCCAATCCCGCGAGCAGCGGCCGCTTCTGCGACTCGCCCATGCGCGCCACCAGCGTCTCGGGCGGCGCGTCCAGCCAGACCAGCGTGCCCTTCTCGCGCAGCACGCGCCGGTTCTCCGCCGAGACCACCGTGCCGCCCCCCAGCGCGACGACACAGCGCCGTGCGGGCAGCGCGGCGAGCGCTTCGCTCTCCAGGCGGCGAAACTCGGGCTCACCCGCGCGCGCGAAGATCTCGGAGATCTTCATCCCGGCCGCCCGCTCGACGCGTTCATCCGTGTCGAGGAAGTCCCAGCCGAGCCGAGACGCGAGCGCGCGACCGACGCGGCTCTTGCCCGAGCCCATCAGCCCGCACAAGAGCACGCATCGATCGCGCTCGCTGCTCCCCATGGACGGGGAGCATACCGCGTCACTCCACGTCTGCCTGCGGGTTCGACACGATCCGCGGAGTCACGAAGACCAGCAGCTCGCGGCGCTCGTCCTTCACGAGCGAGCTCTTGAAGGCCGCGCCCAGGAGCGGGACGTCCGCGAGGAACGGGACCTTGGTGCCCTGCTGGCCGCTGTCCATCACGTAGATGCCGCCCAGGACCATGGTCTCGCCGTCGCGCAGGATCGCCTCGGTGTTGGTCTCGTTCTTGTTGATACCGACGACGCTGCCATCGGACGCATCCAGCGCCGGCGAGTTCTTCGACACCGCCAGCTTCATGATGATGGAGCGGTTCGCGGTGATGTGAGGCGTCACCTTGAGCTGCAACACCGCGTCGACGAAGGTCGTGGTCAGCTTGTCCGAGGTCGCCTCGGTGAACTTGATCGCGACACCTTGCTTGATCGTCGCGGGCTTGTTGTCGAGCGTGATCACGCGCGGCGACGAGATGACCTTGCCCTGATTGTTCTCCTCGCTGGCCTGCAGCTGGAGGTCGAGCTGCAGCCGGTCGTCGAGACCCAGGATGCCCAGGTTGAGCAGGCCCGTCGCGGCCGAGATCGAGTTCAGCGCCAGGAAGTTGTTCTGCTGATCGCTGCCGCCGACCAGGCTCGGCACTGTGCTCCCGGTCGAATCGGTCGGAGGCGCCCAGCCGACGCCCCAGATCGCGCCCAGGCCGCGCGAGAACTTCAGCGACGCTTCCACGATCTTGGCTTCGATCATCACCTGCGGCGTCTGTGTGTCGACCGCCTTCACGAGCGCGGTCGCCTCGTGAATCACCGACGGGATGTCCTTGATGATCAGGGTGTTCGTGCGCTGGTCGACGTTCACCGAGCCGCGCGTCGAGAGCAGGCGCTTCACCAGCTTGTCCAGGTCACCGGCCTTGGCGAAGTTCACCGGCTGCAGCTTGACGACCAGGTCTTCCAGCTTCTCGCGCGAGCGGCGTTCCTGCAGGCGCGCCTCGCGCTCCTGCTTGAGCACGTCGGTCGGCGCGATGCGCAGGATGTTGCCGATGCGCACGAAGCCCAGGCCCTTCGTCAGCAGGATCACGTCCAGCGCCTGATCCCAGGGCACGTCCACCAGGCGGATCGTGACCTTGCCGACGACTTCCTGGCCCGCGATCACGTTCAGGTCCGAGACCTCGGCGATCAGCCGGAGGATGTTGCCGATGTCGGCGTCCTTGAAGTCCAGCGAGATGCGCCGGCCCTGATACTGCTTGTCCTCGTCGAAGCTCGAACGCGACCTGTCCGCCGGTCGCGGTCTTGATCGGCGGCGGCGTGTGCTTCGAGCCGATGTCGGTCGCGACGGGCTTGGGCGCCGGGAGGTCGGCTTCCGTCGCCGCCGCGTCGTCGGCGCTCGCGGGCGCGGCCGCGCCGGCGGCGGGAGCCGCGTTCGTGGAGCCGTCTGCCGGCACCGGCACGTGCGGCGGGGCCGCGGCCGGGACATCGCCCGGCGCGCCGCTCGAGTCACTCGCGCCCGTGGTCGGCGCGGGTGCGCCGCCCGGTCGCGCCATCTCGATGCGCAGCTGGCCACCTTCCCAGGTGAGCTTCGCCTTCTCGGGCGTCGAGCGCTTCAGCAGGACGCGCACCTCGGGGCTCGCAACGTCCGGCGTCTGGAAGACGGAGAACATCTCGACCGGGCCGCCGAACTCCTTGGTGTCGACGCGGCGCTCGGTGGCCGCATCGATGCTCGCGCCCTTCAGCAGGATCATGAGCGTGCCCGGATCCGGCTCGAACTGAGTCGCGGTCACCTTGCGGCCGAGCGTGACGACCACGCGGTCGACGCCGGGCAGTGACTCGAAGTGGACGCTCTGCACCGTGGCGTCACCCGTGGCCTCGGGCGTCGCGGGTGCCGAGCCGGCCGCCATGGGCGCCGCGTCCTGGGCGGGCGCGCCGCCGGGAGCCCCTGTGTCGGGAGCCGCGGGCACCGCGCTCGCCGCATCGGCGCCGGTCGCCACCTTGCCGTCGGCCGTGAGCTCGATGCGCACGCCCTTGTCGGTCGGCACGACGACCGGCTTCCCGGTCTTCACGCGCAGGTCGAGGACGACGCGGACCTTGTCCGGGTGCTCGCCGATGCGCGCCTGAGACACGACCCCCTCGGCGAACGACTGCTTCGCCTGAGTCATGCCGCTCTTCGCGCCGAACAGATCGACGACGACCCGGTCGGGGTTCGAGAGCAGGAACGAGTCGACGTTGTCGATCGGGCCGTCGGCCTCGATCTCCATGCCCTTCGGGCTCGCGACGAGCGCCTTCAGCTTGGCCGACGCGTGAGTGCTCGCGGCCGGCTTGCTCGCAGCGGCCGGCTTCGCCGGTGCAACGGGCTTCGCCGGCGCCGCGGCGGTCTTGTCTGCCGCGGCCTTGTCGCTCGCCGCCTTGTTCGTCGCCGCGGCGGCAAAGGCCGCTTCGTCGTCCGGTGAGACGTCGGGCGGACCCGGCTGGGTCGGCACCGCGTCGGCGCTCTGCGCGCTCGCGCGCAGCTCCACCGCGATCTCGTCACCCTGCGGCTTGACCTCGTACTCGGCGGCGCGGCTCAGCGCGATCGAGACCCGCGCCATGTTGTGGCCGGCCTTCACGTCGCCGAAGGCGCCGAGCGTGACGTCCTCGACCAGGCCGTTCTTGACACTGATCGGTGTATTGACGCCCTCGAACGCGACGTCCGGCAGCTCGATGATCAGCCGCGGCGGATCCTCGCGCATGAACGCGGTGTAGATGGCATCCTTGGCGCCGCGCAAGACGATCCGAGTCACACCCGCGTCGTTCTGAACCTCGACGGCGGAGATCGTCTTCACATCGGCCCCGAGCGCCCGCGCCTGCGGCGGGATCGCGGCCAGTGCGAGCGCAGCGACGGCGCGCAGCGTCCACATCGTGAGTGACACCCTCCGAGTCATGCTCCATTCCTTCCGTTGGCGTAGAGCTCGAGCTCCACCTCTTTGGTCGTCGCGCGGTCGAGGTGGTCGAGATAGGTCTCCTTGACGACCACCTTGTTGTCTTCGATTCGCAGGATCCGGCCCTTGTTCTTCCCGATCGGCGTTCCGGCGCGCACGATGTACCCCTTGCCGGTCGGGTCCCTGACGAGCGCGCGCGGCTCGTCCACTCCCCAGATGATTCCCATCACGATCAGCTGCGACAGGTCGAAGCGCTCGAGCGGCGACGAAGTCGCGTCACTCTCCAGTGTCACCTCGCGCCGGATGTACGAGCGGAACGGATCGGTCTTGTCGCTCGGGTCGTAGTGATACGCGGCCTGGAGCGGCGCATCCGGCGCGACCTTCGCCACCTTCTGCACGGCCGGCTTCGCGGCCGCCGCGTCGGCCTTGTCCTTGCCGCCGCAGGCCGCCGCGAAGGCGAGCACGAGCGCCAAGGCGCACGCGCGGCGCACGATTCGGAGCTCCCTCATCTCAGGTTCCTTTCGCCGGCGGCGCGCCGGGGGCCGGCGCGCTCTTCGACGAGTCGTTGAAGTAGAACGTCGCCGCGATCCCCTTGACCTTCAGCGTCGGGTTCTCGCCCGTGTCACTCTGCACCTCGAAGGTGAGGTCGGTGAGGTTCACGATGCGCGAGAGATTCGCGACGCGGTCGAAGAAGAGGCCGATGTCGTGGTACTGGCCCGTGAAGCCCAGCTCGATCTGCTGCTCCGAGTAGAAGCCGCGGTCGATCTTCTTGCCTTGCTTGAAGGTCTGGATCTCGAGACCGGACTTCTTGCCGAGCGTCGAGATGTTCGTCAGCAGCGCGGGCAAGTCACTGGACTCGGGGAGTTTCTCGAGCGCCGCCTGGAGCTGCGCGCCGAGCTCCTCGCGCTTCGCCTTGAAGCTCTCCAGGTTGTTCGCGACGGCGCGCGCCGCCTGGATGTCCTGCTCGACCTTGGCGCGCCGTGTCTGCAGTCCGTGCAGCGTCGTCTGATTGCCGCCAAAGAAGACCACCATGTAGAGGCCGATGACCAGGAGCGCCACGGCGGCGAGCACGCCGCCGCGCGCTGGGGCGGGCAGTTTTTCCAGCCTCTGGAGCAGCTTCTGGGCGTCGAAGTTCTCGCCAATCGCCATGACTCGCCTCTCCTACTCCGGCTTCTTGCCGGACGCGGGGGTGGCAGCCTTGGCACCGCCCCTCTTCGCGGCGGCAGCCTTCGGCGCGGCCGCCTGCTTCAGGAACGGATACTGAGCGGTGAGCTTGAAGGCCGAGAGCTTGAGCCCGTCGACCTCCTCCAAGTGAGTCTCTTGCA
>WNFL01232178.1_pt1 | contig 10659 bp, 8 predicted proteins | sample 5400361 | NCBI WGS metagenome assembly WNFL01 (sample SAMN13153351, study PRJNA577476) | soil metagenome | isolation source: 40 cm soil on Douglas fir-dominated hillslope | place: USA:California | collected 2013-09-17 | reverse complement strand
GAATGGTTAACACATTACTATTCAGCTTGGTTTTATAACTGCCAATCTGCTCCCCGCGCTGACCGACTGGACACGCCATGATTGTGGCAGCGCTTTGGGGCCATCTTTAGTTTGAGGGGACATTTGAACTCTCATACGAAATCCAAAACGGCCAGGGCGCAATAAAAGACGGGGGTTCGTTTTCTCAAGGGTCGTTTTACAACAAGGGCATACAACAAGGGCTTCATCATGAAGGGCGAGACATAAAAGTGAGGCTGAGGGTGGGGGGAACCACAGACTTAAACAAGCTTCCTGTTTCAATGTAAGTTCACGGAACGACGTAGAGTCAGCACCAATCAAGAAGGGAACTATGATTAATAGACAACCAGAGGGAGAACAATGAACACGAGAGTTACAACACAACTATGCACCTCTCATAGTTTGTGTGATGTGAGCAGGCGAGGACTTGGGATTTGAGGGTCGTCAGTTAGCAAGGTCTGATGTCTAGCATATGCGTGAGAAAAGGACAGGACAACTTGATGGCGAAATCACTTACACGGTTCAAAGAAAATTGGGACTTGGAACGGCGCTATCCTTTCACAACACAGCATGACATTCCCGTTACGGGCCTCGTTTCGCGCCAGAACCAGGCTCTCCATCCTCCCCTTGACCCTGTCCTCGATTCCATATGAAACCCCATGAATGTTACCCGCGCTTATAGTTTGCAGTGCAGGAAGTAAGTGCGGTTGGTCGGCAAGAGAGGTAAAAATGGAAAGGATCACACGTTCATCCGCTCGTATAGCCAGTCGTTGGATATTGGGGAAAGAGAGGTGCCACGTTGCAAGATCCGCAGTGCTGGCGTGTGGATGGTACACTCCATATTCCGCCAGTGAGGGTAAAGGGGCATTGAATGAATCACCTGCTGGGACACGACTTTCATGATAAGTTACAAGGCGGGGAGCATTGACATGATGTTTCAAGCCCCTCACACCAAATAGCGAAAGGTAGGTCAGGGAAGGGAAAGTCACTGGGCCCAGGATCACGTCCACAAGAATGACATGACTAAGCATCAGTGTCGTGAGCGATTGGGAGTGCCGCAGGGGCGGTGTGCATTTAACACGGGAGAGGGCGAGCATTTTCAGTGGAGGGAGTTCGCTCAATGGCACCATACGCAGGTGGTTGTCACATAATCGCAGAGACTGAAGTTTAGGCATAGAGCTCCACCGGATTGGGTACCAATCCCCGACGTCTAGAAGTTGCATGCATGGAAAGTCTCGCCCTTCGAAGAAAGACTGGCTGCCGTCCTGCATTCGCAGAGATGCGATTCTTGTGTGGTGGCCACTGAATAGATCGAACAGCTTTTGACAGGCGTCCCGTCCTGCCTCGCGGGTATCAATGTGGAGAGGCGCTGTGCTGGATCGATGGAGCCACAAGCGCAATTCCCCCACGCTGGGCGCATAATATTTGCGGATTGTAAGATATGCCCATGCTCGTGGAGTATTGAGGATGATCTGTCTCCAGAGGCGACACACTCGTCCATCGATCGTAGGTGCCTTCCATTCCAGTATGGCGTGTTCCACAAATATCATCTGCAATATCTCGGTTGGGAGAATATCATGTATAACAAGTGATAGTACTGGGTCCATTTTGGATTGGAATTGGTAGTAGGGTTGTCGTGGTTGGGAACAAAGAAATTTCCAACTTGAACAACCGCCACGTCCAGATGACAGAGTCGCCCGGTGTATTAACCTTTCATAAACATTGCCCAACGTCATTGCATCAGTTTCTTTTTTATCGTCAGACGGCCGTGATGGTGAGGGTGGGTGGCGCCGGCAATACCATCCAACAATCAACACCAATACTGACGTCAGATAACAATTTCAAAATTATAGTAACCGCCCATCTAATCTAAAGCAAGCAACACAAGCTAGCTCACACCCGCGACCAGCACGGGGCTAAGGTGCTATGCTATGCATCTCACTCTGGCCGCCCGGGCTTGCCTCCTGGCCTTGTGTTTCGGCGACGAGAGTCTAGTCAGGCAATGTGGGCCTAGCGGATCAGCGTTCGCCCCCGATGCAGGGGGTCCAGCGGGCGATGAAGATAGCGAAGACGACACGCTGCCACCGTCGTTGTCAGAGGGGCCCATACACGACGTGGCGTGTGTGTCGGACTACCCTGTGAGGTCATTACATTCCGGCCGTAGGCGTGATGGCGGTGGTCACCCCCTGCATCGATCGCGGCGGCGGAGGGGGTGCCAGTAGTGCCACACTCGTCGTGGAAGACAACAGAGGCTCTTCAGCCGCGTTATCTTTCAGAGAACCGGATGGCGTTCACCTCTCGCGATTGCCTGGCCCTAGTGGCGTACGTGAAGCGATGGCGGGTAGGGCGGTCTATATCTCACAAGAGGCATTCATTAATTTGATATTGACTCGTTTTAACCTCATAGACGCCACTACATTCTCGAGGCCTCTGGCACCCAGCGCGCACCTGTCCGCGGCCGATTGCCCGACACCTCAGGAGGAGAAGACAATTCGGCCTTATCGGGAGTAGGTAGGGGCTCCGGCCTAGCTCGAGATGGGCACTCGGCCCGACACTGCGGTTGCTACAGGTTCGCTCGCTCGTTACCTTCACAATCCAGGCCAAATCCACTGGGAAGCCGCGGGACTCGTTCTGTGCTATCTCAAGGGAATCAGGGGATGGCGACTCAAACTTCACGACAACCAGCTGCAATCGGGGGTTACACGGACGCGGTTCCGCACTTGCCAAGAGTCGGGTGTTCCATGATCGCTCGAAACATATCGATGTTCAGTACCACTACACTAGGGACCTGGCAAATGAGGGGAGTGTTGATCTGAGTTACGTGTCCAAGAAGGAGATACTAGCTGATCTCCTAAGACGACTTTGCCTCGCCGCCAATATTTTACCCAGAGCATCGAATTGTCCTGATTCTTGTGTCTTGGGTGACTCGACTCTTAACGAGGGGGTACGCCGGTGTATAGTGATATGTTCGCGAAGGTCGAGCCTCTATTTCTCGTTCTCCGAGCCCTGTCTTTCACATGCACTCACACGGCTCACCATTCGCTATCCTGTCCTCCTTCACATATTCTAGTGACTATGTAATATATCAGTTCTCCATTTCTCGGACGGACTTACACACTGAGCCCGTAAATCCTTTACGCTGTTAGGTTATTCGTCTCATAACACCTCACACCTCTTGTAGTATTCGTTCCAGGTATATGACAATAACACCCGAGTTTGTTCCCGCAAATTGAGCCCTAATCATGACTGTAAGGGCAATCAAAAGTCATTCAAGTTTCCATATTACATGTTCCAATATTTTGTGTATAATATGGTATAAAGGATGTACATTTAACGTTCGGCCATCCGGCCAATCGTACCCACTAGTCTGCAGACGTGACAGACTGTCTGAATATATGAAGTTTACGGCGGATAGGACATATCTAGTGGATTTATCTGTGATGGATGGGTAATATATATTATCATTAAGCCTGGTTTTATGACTGTTACTCTGCTCCCGTGATGTCCGACTGGACATGTCGTAACTGTGGCAGCGCTTTGAGGCCGTCATTGATTTACCGTCATTAGCTTGAAGTGACATTTGAACCCTCATACAAAATTCAAAATTGCTGGGGCGCAAAAACAGACGGGTCGATTTCTCCAGGTCGTTATATATGGGATACAACAAGAGCTTGATCGAGAAGGGTGAGGCGAAAGAGAAGAGGCTGGAGAGGCTAAAGATGGGTGCACCAGTCGTATACAGGCTTCCTTTTTTCACATAAGTTCACAGAATGAAGTCGAGCCAGCACTAGTCAAGAAGGGAAGGATGATGAATAGACAATCACAGGAAGAAAAATGAATACGAAAGTTACGACAACAACTATGCGCCTCTCATAACTCGGAGATGAATGTGAACAGGCGGGGTCTTGGGATCTGAGTCTTCAGTAAGCAAGATCCGGTGTCTGATATAGATGTCAGTAACGCACAGGACCACTTGATAGAAGGATTACTTACCGCCCCAAAGAAAATCGGGATTTGGAATGGTGGTACACTTTCGAAAAACACTACGGCATTTCCATTATAAGCTTCGTTTCGCACCAGAATCAGGCTCTCTATCCTCCCCCGGACCCCTTCCGCGATCCAATACGAACCCGCATGAGTGTTACCTGCGCTTATAGTTTGCAGTACAGGAAGTGAGTGTGGTTGGTTGGCAAGAGAGGTAAAAAATGAAAGGATGACAAATTCCTCTGCTCGTATAGCCAGTCGTTGGATATTGGGGAAAGAGAGATGCCACGTCGCAAGATCCAAACTGCCAGCGGATGGACGATACACTCCATATTCCACCAGTGAGGGAATAGAGATGTTGAATGTCTCGTCTGCCATGAGCCCTTCTTCATGATATGTTACAAGGCGGGGGGCATTGACATGTGGTTTCAACCCGCTCACACCCAATAGAGAAAGGTAGGTCAGGGAAGGAAAAGTCAATGGGCCTAATATCGCGCCCACAAAACACACATTGCTAAGCATCAGTTTCGTGAGTGATTGGGAGTGCCGCAGGACCGATGTGCATTTAACACCAGAGAGAGCCAGTATTTTTAGTGGAGAGAGCTGACTCAATGGCACCATACGCAACTGTTTGTCACACAATCGCAGAGACTGAAGTTTAGGCATCGACCCCCACCGAATTGGGTACCAATGCGCGACGTCTAGAAGTCGCATGCATGGAAAATCTCGCCCTTCGAAGAAGGACTGGGTGCCGTACCGCGTTCGCAGAGATGCGATTCTTGTGTGGTGGTCTCCAAATAGATCGTACAGCTTCTGACAGGCGTCCCATCCTGCCGCGCGGGTATCAATGTGGAGAGGCGCTGATGGAGCCACAAGCGCAATTCCCCCACGCTGGGCGCATAATATTTGCGGATTGTAAGATATGCCCATGCTCGTGGAGTATTGAGGACGATCCGTCTCCAGAGACGACACACTCGTCCATCGATCGTTGGTGCCTTCCATTCCAGTATGGCATGTTCCTCGAATATCATCTCCAATATCTCGGTTGGAAGGATCTCATGTATAACAAGTGATGGTACTGGGTCCATTCTTGATTGGAATTGGTAGTAGGCCAGGGCTGTCGTGGTTGGGAGCAAGGATTTCCGACTTGGTCCATGCCCATGTCATATCCCGATGACAAAGTTTCCCACGGTATTTGCCTTATTATCCTTTCATAAATATTCTACAACGTCAGTGTCTCACGTCCAGACGGCAATTCACCTTCAGACAGCGGCAATTAACTCACCCGACTCTTTGCCATCCGACAACCGAAATCGAAACTAAAGCTACTTAACACATTCAAAATGACATTCAAAATTTATCTAGTCTAACTACCAAGTTACACTTGGAGGCACGGTTTACCCAAAATGAGGACGTTGAAAATTTTGTGGATTTTTTTGACCTCACGGCACGCAAAGACCTGGCACGGATCCATGAGAGATGATTGGTTGGACCTGCAAGGGTATCCTCTTCAGGATAGTACCAAGGATATTGTTGAGACTACGGTCGGCTTCCTGGGCTTAAAAGAACCAGAAAAGGCGAGACTCAGTGGTCAATAGCAGACTGTAGTATTATGAGAATGTACCCAGAAGATGCGCTATGATTGAATGTTGAACATTGACGCGAATCTAAACAACAAGCTAAACTGTGAGGACTCGCTTGCGGCTAATTTCATTTACCATTACATATTACTTCCCACTCCTATTTAACCCTGTCACTTGCGAATCCTGTATCTATATATTCGATTTCACTCCTCTACCACAAATTCTTACCACGCACGTTCAACTAGTACACGCTTGTCTCCTTCAATAAATAGGGATTCGATTGTACTCGGACGTCACCGTAAGAAACAAGGTCGAAGTACAAAATCGGAATCTTACATAAACGGACTCAGACTCAATGAGCAAAACAAAACCGAGTCTGCGTCACCCAACAGAGGCGCATCTCATATAGTAGACAATAATGCGGATCAGACAGGTAACATTAAAGAAAACGTAGCAGGCAAGGAGCCTTGGAACGAATCCTTGGTTTGCAAGCCTGCATATAGTCCAGCCTCGGTTGCCAGGGTGTACAAATATTTACAACAGGACCAAAATCCACGGATATCTTGTGTTTCGTTTGGACCTAGAAACTGCATATGATGGTCTGATTCAATTTGGCCATCTTATTTACATGACAGAGTTTAATTGCCTTTATTGATTCTATGTCTGGGCTCATTCCCGTAGACTGATGGCCTTAGCGCGTCCACTTTTGGAACTCCAGGAAAGCCGAGAAACATTGGTAGGGATACTTACAAAACAAAGATACGCCTGACTAGTTCAGAAGAGTCACCCATGTTTAAATTACGTTGTGTTACAGTCCCGATAGCGGCAGACCGTATATTGTAACTAATCCAGCAGCTTGGGTCACTCATATTTCAGTTCCACGAAAATATATGCATGCAGTTCTAATAGATATATAATATAGTCGCTTTATATGTTATATGATCGAGTAAGAGGAAGTCTCGTGGGGTCGGTGTGAAGCGCTTTAGATCACCAGCACGCGTAGTATCTTAGGATGCAGTTCCTCAGATGATAGTCAATACTAGTGAGTACTTATTGGAGTTCAGCGTAGCGTGAGCGATGATCGCGAAATTAACGAGTTGTGGAATGTATCCTATATATACGCCTAGTACCCATTGTCTCAGGCACTCCTTACCTCTTATTTCAGGTAGGCTTGCTAGTGGGCTATTTAGATGTGTTAGATGTGTAATGGGAAGATAAGTTGATTCCAAAGTCCGCTCAGGAGTTGCCCCTATTTATACACGACATGACCCTTCTGCGCCGTAGTCATCTACATAGCATCAGACGATGGCTAGTACTCCGCAGTACCGAGTCATCCACTTACAATACATTCCGAATGCCAGAAAGTTCTACGTATCCTGTGGCGACACTTCATAGCCTGTGCTTTGTTCACCACTGTAGACAAAGGAAAGATGGCAAGTGGTGAACTAAGCAGACCCTCAAGCGATTCTCAACGCGTTTACATGCGAGCCACTCATACAATAATTATATAAATATTACAGGTAGTCCTAACCAGTTGCTACAATTAGGTATCGCTCCATTTAGCGTGCGTCAAGTTATAAATATTACCAATCGCAGAGCCCCGCTGTATAACACTTGTGAGTCGTCGCGCAGTTGAAGAATTTACAACTTGGGTATCTGGATTTAACGAAGGGGATCGATTGTACTCGGACATCCCAGCAAGAAACAAGGTCGAAGAGAAATCGGACCCTTACAGTCATTCACCATTCTCACATTCCTGGGAATCGAAACTTTTAAGGATAAGTCACAAGGCGCACTGTCCACCTGGCGAATAGACACACTGGAACGCCTTAATGGAGGCACGTACACAGCGCCTTAGGATGCTACGGTGCATGACACCTTTCCCCCCTTTCCCCCAGCCGAAAAAAAGGAAGGTGAGCCGAGAAGAGCACCAGTGCGAAAATAGATGGCCCAAGTGGGCATACGAGTATGATAGGATATCGAGAGTGGATTCATTCTAGCGTCCGTACAATGAGCGGGGTTGGCTAGTCTGAGGACTGGAGTGGAACGTGAGCGGAAGCTTCTGACTGCGGCGAGAAGATCATCAAATCTGACCACAGCTGGGGGAACTCTGTGCACTGTATGGAGTGATGGTAGCGGTGGGATGGCGAGAGCTGGAGACTGGTTGAACCGATAGGAGGGGAAAAGAATGGAGAAGGCGGGATGAGCTTTGTGATCGTTAGTTTCAAATTCCACGAGGCTGCTGGCATCTATGGGGTGAAATTCGGGTGGGACCAAGGTTTAAGGTTTAAGTTTGACCCCTAACAAAAAAATTATGATGAATTTCATGGTCGTTGTTGGGCTTGTGCTGCCTTCATATCAGTTAAAAATGTTATTTTAAATAATTATCATCATGTTACGTCAGTCAATTCCATGGACTTGTTTCGCGAACCCCGAAAAACCACAAGTTCGAAAACAGACATAGCCCAATGTGGCCAGTGCCATACTTACGCCGTGCACAATTTCTACAGCTTAGTACAATTTCCCTTCGAATAAGGTTCGAATCCCTTTGATATCAATAGACGATGGATACAGGTATGCGATAAGGACAGAGAGGTTGGATGGTGGTGTTCCACAAACAAACAAACTCCGAGGCACAGGAACGAGGGTCGATTACCTAATAGAAGGCATGTGAGCAGAGAGGCCAATGCAGCCCGGTGGCAGAGAACGCGTCTGGCGTCTGGAGGGTCCGTGTCGTCTTCCGAGACGAACTTGTCGATGTCGGGATGACATCGCCATCACGCCTACGACCCGAATGTAACGACATCACGGGGTGGTCTGATGGGGCAGCGAGTCGTCGTCATCGCCATCGTTGTCGGCCATCGGATCCTCGTGCATGCCCCAAACGCCGACCGTGAGGCCGATATTGATTGCCTGATTAGACTCCTGTGACAGGTCCACAAGGTCAGGCAAGCAGCCAGAGTGACAATATTCGTCCCACGGTACTTTTCCTACGCCGCCGAGCCTAGCTGCTGGCGGCGAACTAGCTTGTGTGGGAATGGAGGAGGTCATCTACAAATGAAGTCGCCTCGGCCTTAGATTAGATGGGCGGTTGACAATAATTTTGAAAACTATTATCTGACGTCAGTATTCCACCCAACCACGGCAACCCTACTACCACCACCAATTCCAACTCAGAATGGACCCACCACTTTCACTTGTTATACATGAGATTCTTCCAACCGAGATATTGAAGATCATATTCGAGGAACACGCCATGCTGGAATGGAAGGCACCTGCGATCGATGGACGAGTGTGTCGTCTCTGGAGGAGGATCGTCCTCAATACTCCACGGGCATGGGCACATTTCGAAATCCGCAGTAATTCTGTGCCCATGGATGAATTGCGCTTGCGGCTCCAGCGATCCAGCACAGCGCCTCTCCACATTGATACCCGCGAGGCAGGACTGAACTTCTGTCAAAAGCTGTACGATCTATTCAGTGACCACCACACAAGAATCGCATCTCTGCGAACGCGGTACGGCAGTCAGTCTTTCTTTGAAGGGCGAGAATTTCCATGCATGCTACATTTAGATGTAGCGCATTGGTACCCAATTCGGTGGGGATCTATGCCTAAACTTCAGTCTCTGCGGATATGTGATGGCGAGTTTCGTATGGTGCCGTTGTGTGAGCTTGCTCCACTGCAAACGCTCGTTCTCTCTGGTGTTCAATACACATCGGTCCTTCGGCACACTCAATCACTCACGTCACTAATGCTTAGCAATGTCTTTGTCGTGGACGCGATCTCGGGCCCATTGACTTTCCCTTGCCTGACCTACCTTTCTCTATTTGGTGTGAGGAGCTTGAAACCTCATGTCAATGCTCCACGTCTTGTGACTTATCATGAAGGGTACATAGGCGAATCACCCGACATCTCTCTACCCTCACTGGTAGAATATGGAGTGTATCATGCATCCGCAAGCAGTTTGGATCCTGCAACGTGGCACCTCTCCTTTCCCAGTATCCAACGACTGGCCATACGAGCGGGTGAACCTGTGCTCCTCTCATTTTTTACATCTCTTGCCAACCAACCGCACTTACTTCCTGCACTCCAAACTATAAGCGCAGGTAACATTCATGGGAGTTCATATCGTATCGCGGAAGGGACCCAGGAGAAGCTAGAGAGCCTAGTGTTAGTGCGAAATGAGGCTTGTGATGGGGATGTCAAGGTGTGTTTCGAAACACTAGCACCGTTTAAAATCCCACTTTTCTTTGCGGCGGTAAGTGACCTTTCTATCAAGTGGTCCCGTGCATTGCTGACGCATGTACTAGTCACCAGATCATCCTTACTGAAGACTCTCAGATCCTATGTCCTCAATTGTTCACATTCATCTTCCAAATTATGAGAGGTGCATGGTTGCTGTTTCCACTCTCGTCTTCATATTTCTCCCATTGGCTGTCTATTAATCATAGTTCCCTTCTTGATTTACTTCATTCCGTGAACCTACGATGAAAAAGAAAGCTTGTTCAAGCGTGTGTTTCCCCTCCATTTTCGACCTCTCCTACATCCTTTGGTACGCCTCGACCTTTATGATCAAGCCCTAGTTGTATTCCCTTATTGTCAAGAAATCGACCCCTGTCTTCTATTGCACCACAGCCATTTGAATCTCGTATGAGGGTCCAAATGTCCCCTGAAACTGCCTCTAAGTGCAGCCACAAGTGTGGCATGTCCAGTCAGACATCGCGGGGAGCAGAGTAGCAGTTATAAAACTGCGCTTAATATTAACATGTTACTCATTCAATTCAGCGCAAGGTAATACACTAATTCAGTTTTATCCGCCAAAAAATATATTTTGATCCCTCTGTCTGCATGCTGGGGTATGATTGGGCGGGTGGCTGAACGTCATACTCCTGTAAATGTGTATCTCTGATATTATCTTCAACAAAAAATATTAGAGCATCGAATATGGAAATTCAGATGACATTTGATTGCCGGGCGTGTAACGAATAGGGCTCAGTTTGCAGGAACAAATCCAAAAAATGGAGGACTTTTATACTACACGGTCACCAGTATATATGAGAGAGGACAGAATAAC
>WNFL01300999.1_pt3 | contig 10660 bp, 8 predicted proteins | sample 5400361 | NCBI WGS metagenome assembly WNFL01 (sample SAMN13153351, study PRJNA577476) | soil metagenome | isolation source: 40 cm soil on Douglas fir-dominated hillslope | place: USA:California | collected 2013-09-17 | reverse complement strand
GCGCTCCTGGCCCAGGATCCCGTCGGCCACGAAGCGCGCGTCGATCGGCATGCCGGTGTAGTGGCGCACGGATCCGATCCGGCCCGCCTCGCTGGGCAGCTCGTTCCGCGCCAGCGCCGCGACCTGGCCCTCGCGGTTCTGCTCCACCACGTAGACGCGCCGGTAGCGGCGCACGAAGCGCTCGAGGTGCTCGGTGAAGGGCAGCGCCTTGAGCAGCAGGTAGCCGGTCGGGACCCCCTGCTTGCGGAGCAGGTCACGCGCCTCGATCATCGCCCAGTGGGTCGAGCCGAAGGCGATGAGGCCGACCTCGGCCGCCGCGTCGTCCTCGACCACCGGCGGCGGCACCAGGGTGCGCGCGGTCTGCAGCTTCTTCGCGAGTCGGTCGAGGTTGCGCGCGTAGACCTCGGGGCTCTCGGTGTAGCGCGCCGCCTCGTCGTGGCCCGAGCCGCGCGTGAAGTACGCGCCCTTGGCGTCGTGGGTGAGCCCCGGGATGGTGCGGTAGGGAATCCCGTCGCCGTCGGTGTCGCGGTAGCGCTCGAACCGCGGCAGCGCCGCGAGCTGCTTGTCGCTCAGGACCTTGCCCCGGTCCCAGGGCTGGGTGGGATAGGCGAACGGCTCGCTCATCCACATGTTCATGCCGAGGTCGAGGTCGGAGAGCACGAACACCGGGGTCTGGAGGCGCTCGGCGAGGTCGAGCGCCTTCATGCCGAACTCGTAGCAGTCGCGCACCGAGCTGGGCAGCAGCACCGGGTGGCGCGTGTCGCCGTGCGACAGCCCGTGGGCGAAGCGCACATCGCCCTGCGAGGTGCGGGTCGGCAGCCCGGTGCTGGGGCCGATGCGCTGGATGTCCCAGATCACGCCCGGAATCTCGGCGTAGTAGCCGTAGCCCGCGAACTCCGCCATCAGCGAGATGCCGGGGCCCGAGGTCGAGGTCATCGAGCGCGCCCCCGCCCAGCCCGCGCCCAGCACCATGCCGATCGCGGCGATCTCGTCCTCGGCCTGCACCACGGCGTAGGTCGCCTTGCCCTCAGCGGTGCGGCGATAGCGATCGAGATAGCCGATCAGCGCCTCGATCAGGCTCGACGAAGGGGTGATCGGATACCAGGTCACGACCGTGACGCCGCCGAACAGCGCCCCCAGCGCCGCGGCGCTGTTGCCGTCGATCAGGATCTTGCCGGCGGTCAGGGTCATGCGCTCGAGCTTGAACGGATCGCGCTTCTCGAGGCTCGACTTCGCGAACTCCCAGCCCGCGCGCACCGCCTGGTGGTTGAGCGCGAGCGCCTTGGGCTTGCGTCCGAGCTGGGCGTCGAGCGCGCGCTCGATCTCCTCCTCGGCGATCCCCAGCAGTTCGGCGAGCACGCCGACGTAGAGCATGTTGACCACCAGTCGGCGCAGCTTGACGTCGGTGGTGATCGGCTCCATGAGCTTGGTCATCGGCACGCGGTAGACGAAGCGGTCCTCGGGGATGGGGGGCACCGCGATCTGCTCGTTGAGCACGATCACCGAGCCCGGCCCCATCGCGGCGATGTCCTCGGCGGCGGTCTCGGGGTTCATGACCACCAGGATGTCGTTCTCGCGGCGGCGCGCGACGTAGCCGTCACGGCTGGCGCGGATCGTGAACCAGGTGGGCAGGCCGGCGATGTTCGAGGGGAACAGGTTCTTCCCGCTCACCGGGATGCCCATCTGGAAGATCGCGCGCAGCAGGATGCTGTTCGCGGTCTGGCTGCCCGAGCCGTTCACGGTGGCGACGTGGAGGCACAGGTCGTTGATGATCGGCTTCACGGGGACGATTCCTCTCCTGACGGGCAGCGCAGCGCCGGGCGGGGCGCGGCACGCAAACGCTAAGCGTGGACCCCCGCCCGGTCAAGCGGGCGGGCGCGCCGGACGCGGCACGGCGCCGAGCCCGCGATGCGCGGTCGCCGCCGTCGCCGCCCCATCTTGACCCCCCGGGGAGCGCGCCTTAGCTTTTGATGCGCCATGCTGACGCAAGGAGACCTTCGCATCGAGCCCGCCCCCGAGGTGCTCGCCGCTGCCCGGCGCTGGCTCGAGCCGGTGCGCGCCGCCCTCGGCCCGGAGTTCCTGGCCGCCTACCTCACCGGCAGCGTCCTCAGCCAGGGCTTCGATCCGCGCCACTCGCACGTCAACGTCGCGATCGTCGCGCGCGCGCTTCCGATCGGCGTGCTCGACGCGGTGGCGCGGGCGGTGCCCGGGGGCGCGCCGGCGCCGCGCGTCGAGCCGCTGTTCCTGACCCGGGGCCAGATCGAGAAGTCGCTGGACGTGTTCCCGATCGAGTGGCTCGAGATGCAGGAGCGCCACCTCCTGCTCGCCGGCGAGGACGTGCTGGCCGCGCTCGAGGTGCCGCGCCAGTGGCTCAGGCTCCAATGCGAGCACGAGCTGCGCGGCAAGCACATTCAGATGCGCCAGGCCTACGTGCTGCTCGCCCGGCGGCCGGCCGAGCTGCGCCGCATGCTGCAGGCGAGCGCGAGCAGCTTCGCGGCGCTGTTCCGCACCCTGCTGCGGCTGCGCGGCGAGACGCCCCCGGCCGAATCCCGGCGCGTGGTCGAGCGCGTCGCCGAGCTGTTCGAGCTCGACGCCCAGGGGCTCCTGGGCGCCCACCTGGCGCGCTACACCTCGCGCCGCCACCCGCCGGCGGAGCTCCTGCCGCTCTACCAGCGCTTCCTGACCGAGATCGACCGGCTGATCAGCGCGATCGACCGGCTGTGAGCCGGCGCAACCACCGCTCGGCTCCGCGCGTAAATCCACCGTCGATGCGCAATCCCCTCGCCGCGCTCCCGGTCGCGCTGGCCCTGCTGCTCGCCGGCGCGGCGCCGGCCCGCCCGCAGTCCGAGCCCGCTATTCCTCCGCCCTCGGGCTTCGTCAACGACGCGGCCGGGGTCATGGACGAGCCGGCGCGCGCGCGCCTCGAGGCGTTCCTCGATCAGCTCGCGCGCAAGACCGGCGCCCAGTTCGGCGTGCTCACGGTCAAGACCACCGAGCCGCTCGACCCGGCCGAGTACAAGGAGCGGGTGTTCCGGAGCTGGAAGCTGGGCCAGCCGGGCAAGGACAACGGCCTGCTGCTGCTGGTGGCGATCGACCAGCACAAGATCGCCTTCGAGACCGGCTACGGGCTCGAGGGCGTGCTCCCCGACGCGCTCGAGTCGCGCATCATCCGCGTCGAGATGACGCCGCGCTTCCGCGCCGGCGACGTCGCCGGCGGGATCACCGCCGGGGTGCTGCGCACCGCCTCGTTGATCGCCGCCGACCAGGGCGTGACCCTGGAGTGGAACGGCGCCGAGCTGCGCTACGACCGGGGCGGCCCCGATGGGATCCGGGGCCTGCCGCCGCTCGGGATCGCCCTGGCGATCGTGTTCTTCGTCGTTTTGCTGCGGCTGATCCAGGGCGGCCGGGGCGGGTGGGGCGCCGGGCCAGGCACCTGGAGCGGGCGGCGCGGCGGCTGGTACGTGGGCTCGGGCTGGGGCGGCGGCTTCGGCGGCGGCAGCTTCGGCGGCGGCGGCGGATCGTTCGGCGGCTTCGGCGGCGGCGCCAGCGGCGGTGGCGGGGGCAGTGGGGGCTGGTAGAGTCCCCCGGTCCAATTCAGTTCACGAAAGGAGAACCGGAATGCGCAAGGGTTTGATCGGGCTGGCGGTGGTGGCGATCCTGGTGATCGCGGTCGCGGGCGCGCTCGCGGGCAACTACAACCGGCTGGTCACCGGCAAGGAATCCGTGAATCAGCTGTGGGCGCAGGTCAACAACCAGCTGCTGCGCCGCAACGACCTCATCGGCAACCTGGTCGAGACCGTGAAGGGCACGGCGGCCCAGGAGCAGCAGGTGTTCGGGCAGATCGCCGAGGCGCGCGCCGCCATGGCGGGCGCCAAGACCCCGGGCCAGGCGGTGGCGGCCGACCAGAAGATGGAGCAGGCGCTCGGCCCCGGCCTGGGCCGGCTGCTGGTCGTGGTCGAGACCTACCCGCAGCTCAAGAGCAACGAGGCCTTCGTCGCCCTGATGGACGAGCTGGCGGGGACCGAGAACCGTCATGCGCTACAACGAGGAGGTCCAGACCTACAACGTCCTGGTCAAGCGCTTCCCGACCAACCTCTACGCCACGGCGTTCAACTTCAAGGAGGCGCCGTACTACGAGGTGTCCGAGGCGCAGAAGCAGGTGCCCAAGGTGGACTTCAGCGGCCTGAAGAAGTAGCGGCCGGCGCGGCGGCGTCGGGCGCGTCGCGCATCGCGTCCATGAGTGCGTGGGCGGTGGCCGGATCGACGGCGTCGCCGGCGAGCGCGACCGCCGCCGCGAGCGACCCGGGCGCGTCGCGCCCCACCACGCGCGCCGCCAGGTACTCGAGCCCCACGCCGATGAGTACCGCGGCGCGGCGTTCGTCGGGCGGCCCGTCGGGGTCGACGTCGAGCGCGCGGGCGCCCTCGAGCAGGCGCTCGAGCTCGCCGACGCGGCCGCTCGCGTCGCATGCGGCGGCGCGCTCGAACGCCTCGCGTCCCGCGGCGCTCGAGCCCCAGCGCCCGATCGCGAGCGCGTGGCCCAGCAGCGCGCGTTGCCGTGCCGGCAGCAGGCAGGCGCGCGCCGCCCGGTCCACCAGCCGGCCGGCCTCCGCCTCAAGCGCCGCGGCCTCCGGACCCGGGGCCGGCCTGCGAGCCGCTCCGGCCTGGACCGCGACCAGCTCGAGCAGGCCGTCCACGTGGTCGCGGTGCTGGTGGAGGCTTTCGAGCGCCACCGCCGCGATGTCGCACAGCCCGCGCAGCAGCTCGAGGTCCGCCGCCGCGATCTCGGCGCCGTCGAGGCGCTCGTCGGCGACCAGAAGCCCATCGAGGCCGCCGGCGCCGCGCAGCGGCGCGACCAGCGTCACGCCGCTCGCGACCAGCGGGGCAAGCCCGGGCCGCAGCTCCGGCAGGCGCTCGAGCTCGCGCCGCGTCACCGGGCGCCCCAGTGCCGCGACCAGCGTCGCGAGCTCGCCGTCGCGCGGCAGCTCGAGGCCCGCCAGGCGCTGGAGGCCGTCGCCACGGATCGCCGCCGGCTCGAGCGCCTCGCCGCTCACGCCCGGCAGCAGCAGCGCCGTCATGCCGAGCCCGAGCCGCGCCTGGACCGCGCCCAGGAAGCGCCGCGCCAGCTCATCGAGGTCGGCGCTGCGATGGAGCTCGCGCCCGAGCCCGAAGGCGAGCTCGTTGAGCCGCTCGGCGCGCCGGGTCTCGTCGTGGGCGCGGGCCAGCTCGGCGCGCACCCGCGACAGCTCGAGGTCGAGCTCGCGCGCGCGCCGCCGCGCCTCCGCCCCCTCGGCCGAGCGGGTGAGCAGGCGGCGGATGCGGGCCACCAGCTCGCGCGGCGAGAACGGCTTCGCGAGGTAGTCGTCGGCGCCGCGCCGGAACGCCTGGAGCCGCGTGTCGGCCTCGGAGGCGGCCGACACGAAGATGATCGGCATGAAGGGGTCGTCGGCGTCGTGGCGCAGCACCTCGCACACCTCGAGCCCGCTCTTCTTGGGCAGGCGCACGTCGAGCACCACCAGGTCGGGGCGTTCGCCCAGCGCGCGGCGGATCCCCTCGTCGCCGTCGGCCGCGGTCAGCACGCGGCAGCCGTTGGCGGCGAGCGCCGCCTCGAGCAGCTCGAGCACGCGCCGGTCGTCGTCCACGACCAGGATGCTGGGGGTCGCGGGTCCGGGTGCCGCCGGCGCGAAGTCGAGGCTCACGCCGCACCTCCCGCACGGCCGCCGACGCGGGCCAGGAGCTGCTCGAGCGCTCCGCGGTCGAATGGCTTGCGCAGCGTCCGCGAGATGCCCGCCGCCTTCGCCTCGGCCACGTCCTCGGCGTCGCGCACCAGCGCGACCAGCGCCCCGGGCGTGGGGCGCGCGGCCTGCGCGCGCTCGTGGGCCTCGCGCGCCGCGCGCAGATGCTCACGGCCGCGCCCATCGGGCAGCTCGACGTCCACGCACACCAGAGCCCAGTCGCCGCGCGCGAGCTCGGCGGCCAGCGCGTCGGCGCGGTCCACCGTGCGCACCAGGAAGCCCTGCTGCTCGAGCAGCCGCGCGAGGAAGATCGAGGCGGTGAGCGAGTCCTCGGCGATCAGCGCGGCGCGGAACCCGGCCGCGGACGGCACCGGGACCGACGCGGGCGCGGGCGCGACGCGTGCCGGTGCGGGCGGCGCGGCAGGTTGCGCGGGCGGCGGCGGCGGGGGCGGCTCGACGCGTGCCGCTGCGGGCGCGGCGGGCGGCGCGGCCGCGGGCGGCGGCGGCGGAGCGACGCGTTTCGGTGCGGGCGACGCGGCCGGCGGCTCAGCCGGCGGCGCGGTCGGCGGCGCGACGGGCTCCGGCGCGGGCGATACGGCGGGCGGCTCGGGCGCGGTCGGGCGAGCGGGCGCCGCGACCGGGGCCGACACGCGCGGCGGCGCCGGATCGTGGAGCGGCTCGACGTCCGCGAGCGCGAGCGCGATCGGGTCAACGTCGGCCTCGACCAGCACGGAGGCCGGCGACGGCGCGGGCGGCGGCGGCACGTCGAGCGCGGGGTCGGCCACCGACGCGAGCAGCCAGGCGGGATCGGCCACCCAGTAGCAGTCGCCCTCCTCGGTCTGGACCGCGTGGGTGAGGCCCGCGAGTGGCGGGGGATCGACGGTCTCGACCGGCACCGCGGGCAGGCGCCACACCAGCCGGTCGGCGACGTAGTAGCCGCGCTTGATCCCGTGCCCGAGCAGCACCACCGGCAGCTCGCCGGTCGCGGCTTCGCCGGGCGCCTCACCGGCCGCGGACCCCAGCGCGGGCGCGCGCGGGGCGGACAGGCCGGCCGCGAGCTCCTCGGCCCCGGCCATCACGATGTGGATCACCGCCGACCACGGCAGGGCGACCGGCAGGTCGCCCTCGACCACCATGAGGTACTGCTCGCGGGCGGCCTGCCACGGCACGCGCACCATCCACGGCGCGTCGGGACGCGTGGACTCGACGCGGCCCACGCTCCCACCCACTGCCGCCAGGGTGGTGCCCGCGGGCCGCAGCGCGCGCCCGTCCAGGTGCTCGAGCACCAGCTCGAGCGCGGCATCGTCGGCGCGCGCCCGCAGCGGCCGGGCGAACCCGGCCTCGCCGCCCAGCCAGTCGAGCGCGGCGCGCAGCGCCGCGGCGACGGCCGGAGTGAGCCGGACCTCGGCGAGCCCGGCGAGGTCACCGTCCGCGACCGGCAGGCCGGCGAGCATCTCGAGCGCGCCGACGCTCTCGGGCGCGTTGGCCGCGGCGCCGGTCGGGGGCGTGGGGATCGGGGCCACGTTCACGACCGCTCCCCGGCTCCGGGCGCAGCCTCGTCGATGGCGAGATCTTCGGCGCGCAGCAGCCGCAGCGGGCCGGGACGCGCCGGCTCGGCGCGCGAGGCCGTGGGCCCGCCCGGACCGGCGAGCCGCGCGACCAGCGCCTCGATCGCCTGGAACTCGTCCTCGAGGCGGTGCACCAGGCGCTGGGCGGCGCTCGAGGCGCGCTCGCCGGTTGCCGACAGGCGCTCGCCCTTCTGCATCGCGTCCTGGACCATCTCGCGCACCCGCTCGAGCAGCCGGCCGGCGAGCTCGGGCCGCGGCGGCGCGACCTCCCCGGCCGGCTCCGGGACGCGCTCGAGCTGACCGCCCACGCGCTCGCGCACCCCGCGCATACGCTCGACCGCCGCCGCGATCTCGCGATCGACGTCGCGCGCCAGCCCGGAGGTCCGCGCCATCACCTCCTGCACCTGGGCGGCGAGCGCGCGCAGCTCCGCCGCCCGCGCGCCGGGACGGCCGCCGTGCGCCTCGGGGCCCGCGCCGATCGCGGCGTCGAGGGCGACCAGCGTGGCGCGGTTCGCCAGGGTATGCACCTGGTCGGCGATGTCCTGGACGTGGGTGAGCCCGGAGGCGAGGCGCTCGACGCTGTCGGTCGAGGCGGTGACCAGCTCGCCGATCGCGGCGGTCGCGGCGGCCTGGTAGGACTCGAGCGCCGCCGAGGCGGGGGCGGCACCCGCGGTGGCCAGCGACGCCTCGAGCTCGCCGCGCAGCCGCTGCAGCTCGCGCACCGTGGTGAGCAGCGCGGTGGCCTCGACGAAGCCGCGCTCGGCCTGGGACTCGGTCTCGCGCGCCTCCTCGACGCCGCGCATGACGCCGGCCCGGATCTCGAGCACCGCGTCGCGGCTCTTCTCGAGCCCTTCGCGATCCTGCTCGGCGTGCCGGTTCAGCACCTCGGCCACCGTGCCCAGCGCCCCGCTTCCCGGCGCCCGGGTCACGGCGCCGTCGCGGGCCCACGCCGCCAGCGCCTCGATGACGTGCTCGAGGGTCTCCTCGACGCGCTCGCGCTCGAGCCGCGCCTCGCGCACCTCTTCGCGGGTCCGCTCCATGCGGGTGATGAGGCGCTGGATGCCCTCGCCGAGCTGCGACAGCTCGCCCCACTCCGTGCGCGCCGGAAGCCCGCGCAGCCCGGCCACCTGCTCGTCGGCGAGCGCGCGCGAGAGCCCGCGCAGGTGGCCGACGATGTTGTGATCGAGCCACATCGCCATCGCGATCCCGATCAGCATCCCGAGACCGCCGGCGGCCCACGGGAACACCGCGAGCAGCACCGGGTCCACCGAGCCGTCGTAGGGCGCGAGGGTGGCGACCACCCAGATCAGGCTCAGGGTCGCGACCGCGGCGCCGGCCAGGCAGGCCACCCAGATGCGCAGCCGCAGCCCCGCGGGCACCGGCCGCGTGGCGTCGGAAGGCAGGGCGGGCGCGGCGTTCACCGGGGCCGCCTCGAACGAGGGATCGCCTGTACGGGGTTCACAATGTGCCATCACGCAAGACGCATGCCCGGCGCAGGTTTGCAACGTGTCGCGCCACCTCCATGGGCGCACGCGCCCGCCCGCGAACCGGCGCGGGTCGAGGCGTGCAGGAAGCAATCCGGTTTGCGATTCCCAATGTCGGGCGCATCCCCGTGCCCCGCTTCGACCTCGGCGGCGCACGGCTATTAAGAATCTTTATCGCAGGACGAAAACATTGCACCAGCGCAGCGGTTGCACGACGGGCGGGGCGGGGCGGACCCACCGCGCCAAATCGCCCACGATCGGCGCCCGGCTGCGGGCCAGATCGCCCAGCCGCTGCGCCACGCCACGCGAACTCGCAGCCATTATGAGGCTTCCAGACCGGCGCCGCGAGGGCATGGATTCGGCTCCCCGGCGTCGCGCGCGCACCGGCCGCGCGGCCGCGCGCGGGTGGCACGGAGGATGCACCCTTGGTGGACGGAAGGTTTCAAGATGCCCGGTTGCTCGGGTGCGCGCGTGGAGGCGCCGTATGAACCCCCGTCACTATATCGACCTCAAGGAAACGAGCCGGGACCTCCAGCCCACCTATTACTTCATGATCAACTGTCTCCTCTACAGCCGGATGGAGACGGGCCTGGTGTCGAACCAGGACTTCTACGACGAGGACGTCAACGTCTACCTGGCGCACCTGCTCCACTCGTTCATCAACCCCGAGTACGTCGAGCAGTCGAAGAAATTCCTGTCGCGCTACGACACCGACGTGTTCCGGCGCCTGTCGACCTCGACCGACGCCCGGCTCAAGTACCTGATCTACAAGACCAACGCGGATTTCCTGCTGGTCTCGATCGGGATCTTCGACAACCCGATGGCCTCGGCGGCCCACCGGGCCAAGCTCCAGCCCAGCGAGGAAGCCTACGTGGGGCGGGGCAAGACCTACTACCACTTCGCCTACTCCTACAGCCAGCAGATGCACCGCAAGAACGCCGGGGTCTCGGACGTGCTCGAGAAGCTCTCGGTAGGCTTCGACAAGTACCTGCGGATCCTCTCGCACATGCGCGGCGAGTACCTCGACCTGATGAAGCGGCTGTCCTCGGGCGAGGTCTACCACCTCGAGCGCCAGGTCAACGAGCACTCGATGCAGGAGATGCTCAAGGTCAAGCAGGACGAGCTGCTCGAGCTCTACTCCGCCTGGAAGCTGGAGCCGACGCCCGAGAAGGAAGAGAACCTCGAGCGCGTCGTCACCGAGATCCGCCAGATCAACCCCGAGTTCCGCTTCACCCTGCCCAAGAAGTAGCCACCCCAAGAGCCCCTCCGTCTTCAGACCGAGGGGCTTTGTCTTTGCCACCCGGGCCGTGAGCCGCGAGCGCCCCGCGCAGCCATGGATGGCGAACGCATCCCGGCCGCGAGCGCCATGCGCGCCACGGAAGGCGAACGCCCCCCGGGCGTGAGCGGCGGTGAGCCGGTGGGGGAGACTCGAGGGACGCGCGCAGCCATGGATTGGCGGAGCGCGTCCCGAGACAGCGCAGCCGGAGCCAGGATGGCGGAGGCAAGCGGTCTCACCCACCGGCTCACCGCCGCTCACGCCATGCACCGACTACGAGCTGGCGCCACCGCCGCTCACGCCAAGCACTGACCACGAGCCTGGCCCGCCGCCAACGCCATGCACAAGAGCCGTTACCGGATCTCGTAGTTCGGCGCTTCCTTGGTGATGGTGATGTCGTGCGGGTGGCTCTCGCGCAGGCCCGCCGTGCGGACCCGCACGAACCGGCTCCGGGTGCGCAGCTCCTCGATCGTCCGCACGCCGCAGTAGCCCATGCCCGCGCGCAGCCCGCCGATCATCTGGAACACCGAGGTCGCCAGCGAGCCCTTGAACGGCACGCGCCCCTCGATGCCCTCCGGCACCATCTTCGAGAGCTCGTCG
>WNFL01231956.1_pt1 | contig 10660 bp, 9 predicted proteins | sample 5400361 | NCBI WGS metagenome assembly WNFL01 (sample SAMN13153351, study PRJNA577476) | soil metagenome | isolation source: 40 cm soil on Douglas fir-dominated hillslope | place: USA:California | collected 2013-09-17 | reverse complement strand
TTTGTTCAAGCATCAATATCCAAGCCCAATTGGATCCATGCCGTCGGCAGCGCCCGCCAGCCTCTGGGCACTCTCATTTCGCGCAAGGTCAAATCCGCCACATTCACGCGGTCTCTTCCGGGTGCGCCCGATGGCGAATACGTCGTCATTAAATATGATACTCAGTTCGAGCATAAGGACGCGGCCATCGAAACCGTTACGCCGCTTTTGGACAAAGACGGATCATGGAAGGTTTCCGGGTATTTCATCAAGTGAGCGGCGAAGGCCTGAGGTTGAGAGAAGGCGGCGCGCGCGCAGTAACATAATGCCTTGCAACCTGCGACAGACGGCGTGATTTTGCGGAGGGGGTGTTGCTACGAATCGATGATCTCACGAATATAGCTCGAGCATCATTCCTTGGGTTCCTCGAGCTAAGGGTGCCTTATGCAGCGTCACGCAAGCAGTGCATCGAATGGATCGTGGCAGGCGTCGATTCAGTTTCCCACACAGCCCAGCGCTGCGTGGCGCCGGCATATCGCGGCAATCGCGGCATATATCCCTGTTCCATCACCAAGTCCGAACTCGCGACGCCTTCATCATGCCAATGAACCACCAACGATCGAAAGCAGCCAAGAACTCAACGGCAGTGAAATGGTGCCGTGCGCCGACACACCGGCTCTTTGAGGATGGAGTTCAGGGGACTCGATGAGAGACACGCTCAAGATCTTTCTGGCGAAGGCTCGCCTTGATGATGCGCCGGCGGTGAAGTCGTTATTATTGCCGATCCAGGAATACGGCAATCTGACCAGCATGTTCAACGAGCGTCGATCCGGCTTTTCCTACGCGTACGAGGAAGAATCTCGTGTGGGCCGCTTCATCGCAAGCAACGGTGTCACCGTCATGAGTTTCAGCGTCACCGGCGTGACCCGCCAGGAAGCAGCATCGATCGCACAGGAGTGTGAGCGAATCGCGGTATGGGACATGTACGAAATTCGCAAGGCGACGGACCGCGCACTCGGAGCCTCATCCGAGCATCCGCAGTGATTTCGCGGTCGTTTACGGCCTCGGCGGCCTTTGCGCGCGCTGAACCTTGACGCCGCCGGCTCGCAAGGCGCGAACAACGCCGTCCGGGGTTTTGGAAGGGACCACCAGCAGACTGAGTTCTGTAAACGACGTCACCAGAAAGGGTGAGGCCGCCATGAGTTTCTCAGCCGACGCGAGAACGATCGTTTCCGCGGCACGTTCATGCAGCGCGAGCTTCACCGCCGCTTCCTCGGCGTCGCCCGTGCTCAGGCCGGCTTTGGGGTGCACACCAGTGACGCCCATGAAATAAATATCGGCTCGGAGGCGTGCAGCCGCATCAATGACAGCGGCGCCCACATTGACCATCGAGTGCCGGAACAGCCGCCCTCCGAGCATGATGATGTCAACGTAACGATGTTTGGCCGCTTCCACGGCCACTGTGGGGCTGTGAGTGACGATCGTGGCGTGCAGATCGGGGGCGAGATGACGCGCCACTTGGAGCGCGGTGGTGCCGCCGTCCAGGATCACGACCTGGTTCGGCCGGATCATCGAGGCACCGGTGCGGCCGAGTTCGATTTTATCCTTGGGTGATACCTGTTCGCGTACCTGCAGGTCGCCGACCGCCGTCGAGGCAGGCAGTGCGCCCCCGTGTACACGCTGCAGCTTGCCGTCATGCGCCAGCTCGCGTAGGTCCCGACGGATCGTATCCTCCGAGGTGCCCAACTCGAGCGCCAGATCCTTCGCAACGATTTGGCCGTCTGCGGCAAGGCGAGTCAGGATCAGGTTTTTGCGCTGGGTGGTCAGCATTTCGTGCGACGCCGCGGTATCTCAAAAAGTACTGAAGCGTCGGGCTGGACTCATCGAGAAGGCGACTTGCCAAACGCTTCCTGCATCCTTATTATTACACGATCCTACACGAAATTGCACGTTTTAGCCATGACTATCGCAGCCCCCAATCGAGTACGCATCATCGAGGAGCGTCTGCTCTCCGACGACTGGTACATTCTGAAGAAAACGACGTTCGAGTACCGTTGTCGGGACGGCCGGTGGCAAAAACAGAGCCGGGAAACCTATGACAGGGGAAACGGGGCAGTGTTGCTGCTGTTCAATGTCGAACGCGCAACAGTGGTGTTGACACGACAATTCCGTTTTCCGGCTTACGTCAACGGGTGCGCCGACGGACTCTTGATCGAAGCATGTGCCGGGCTGCTGGATGGTGACGATCCGCAAACCTGCATTCGTCGCGAAGCAGAGGAAGAGACGGGATTTGTGGTCCGATCACCGCTCAAGGTCTTGGAGGCCTACATGAGCCCTGGATCCGTCACGGAGAAGCTCCATTTCTTCGTGGCGGAGTATGGCATGCACGACCAGGTATCGGCCGGCGGGGGTGACGTTACCGAGGGCGAAGACATAGAGGTCATCGAATTGACTCTGACCGAGGCGCTGCGGATGATTGCGACCGGCGCGATCCAGGACGGCAAGACGATCATGCTGCTGCAACATGCTGCGCTCGTCGGACTGGAGACATTGCGCCGACCTGGACGCGAAGGCCTCCCGCAGAGCTGATGGCCGCGGCTCGCCCACCGATCGCGCCTTAACGGCCTACCGTTGTGCGCGTATGCTCGAAGGCTGATGCGCCACACGGTGGGATGATGACAACTCCAATTGCGCGCCCCTTGCGGCGGAACCTCGGACTAGGGTTCGGTTTGGCCCTGGTCTTCGGCACGATGGTGGGCGTCGGCATCCTGCGCCTACCCGGTACGGTGGCCGCAGCGCTGGGGGATCGCACGCTCATCATGGTCGCTTGGGGGGTCGGCGGCCTGTACACCCTGATGGGCGCCGTGGCGGTAGCCGAGCTTGCGGCCATGATCCCCGAGACCGGCGGATTTCGCGTCTACGCACGACGCGCCTTCGGCGAAGGGATCGGGTTCGCGGTTGGCTGGCTCGATTGGCTCACCAGCGTGGCCGCGCTCGCGTATGTGGCGGTGACCACGGTCGCGTTTTTCGGGGTCCTTTGGCAGCCCGCGACGGCTTTTCCGCGCGCCGGCGCCATGCTGGTTCTCGCCCTCTTCACCGGCATCCATTGGATCGGGCTGCGGATCGGAAGCTCCCTCACGGCGATCATCAGCACGGCGATTGGCCTCATGCTGATAATCCTGGTCATTGGCTGCTTGTTGGCCGCACCAGTGCCGGTGTCGGTGGCGCCGCCAATCGCGAAAACCGCTGCGTCCCTCCCGCCGCTGTCGATGGCGATGTTCTTTGCCCTGGTGCCGGCATTGCGCGCCGTACTCACCGCGTACGACGGATGGTATCAACCCATTTATATGGCGGAGGAAAACACCGACCCGGCTCGCACTCTGCCGCGGGCGATCATTAGCGGCACTTTGCTGGTCTTTGCTCTTTACCTGCTCATCAACTTCGCATTTCTGCACGTATTCCCCCTGCCGGTACTGGCTGCATCGCAACTTCCGGCCGCGGACGCGGCGCGCGTCGTCCTGCCCCGCGGCGGCGCGGAGCTCGTGACGGTGATTTCGCTGCTGACGGTACTGAGCCTGCTGAACAATCTGCTGCTGGCGGCGCCCCGCATACTGTACGGAATTGGCCGCGATGGCCTGCTCACTGAAAGAGCGGCGATCGTGAGTCAGGGCGGCACTCCACGAATGGCGCTTGCACTGACGAGCGTGTTTGTCGTCATTGTGATCTTGACCGGCTCGTTCGAGCAGATCATCGCGCTCAGTGCGGTCCTTTTCTTGATCTACTACAGCGCGGCGTTCCTGGCCGTATTCGTGTTGCGGTACCGCTTGCCAAACCTGCCGCGGCCGTACAAGGCTCTTGGCTACCCGTTCTCGACCGCGATCGTGCTGATTGGCTCCATTGCGTTCTTGATTGCGGCGGTCGCAGAAGACCCGCGGTCGGCGCTGATCGCGGCGGTCTTCCTCGCGGGCTGTGCCCCCGCGTATGCGTGGATGGCCCGAGGCCGCCGGCTGCGGGCGGCAGTCGCGCTGACTTAGTCGACGGGAGGGTCGAACGCGAGCACCGACGCTAGGTAATGCCGGTCTTCTCGCGACGATACTCGCGCGGCGTCACGTTGAACTTGGCCCGGAACACGCGCCCAAAGTGGGTTGGGCTGTTGAATCCATAATCGAACGCAATCGCCGTTACCGTGCGCCCGCGTTGGGCCCCGGACTGCAGCGCGCGCGAACAGGCTTCGAGCCGGCGCCGCAGAATGTAGCGCGCCACGGTCTCGTCTTGCTCCGAGAACAGATGATGCAGATAGCGAGCGGTCATCTTGCAGGCCTCGGCGATGCGCGTCGGGGTGAGGTCCGGATCGTTCAGATGCGCCTCGATGAAGTTGATGATGCGGATGCGGTGCGCCGTGCCGAGCGAGGACCTATCGGCCAGCGCCTGCGGCAGATCCGCGTATGCGGCGCCGATGAGGTCGAGGATGGCCACTGCGACGCGGCTGCCGGTCTGCGCATCGAGTCCCTGGTGGTACTCGCTCCAATACTTGCGCAGGAGCTGGGACAACAGGCCGCTCGCGCCGCGTACACCCGACATCGGAATGGCAGCCAAACATTCCGGGCAGCCGACCTGACGCCGCAACGTCGTGTTCGGTATGCCGAGGACCAGCATGCGGTTCGCGCCGGTGAATATCATTTCGTAGCGGCGGGTGCTGTCGCAGAGCGTGAAGTCGCCGGCGCGCAGCACGGACTCGCGGCCGTCCTGACGGTTGACGCTTTCGCCCTCGAGTTGCAGATGCAAAAAGAACATCGAGTCCTTGGTGCGCGCCACATGCGAGCGTGAATGGCGCACGATTTGCGCGTCGGAATATACTTCCGCCAGGGTCATGTCGCCGATCGAACCGCGCACGATGGAACCGTTGAAGGCACGGATGTCCTCGGGTTCCGACACGAGAGGCGAAAAGCTTTCGCTCGCCCGGTCATTCCAGAATGCGAGCTTGCGGCGAGGGTCCAAGCCAACGGTAGAGAACGACTCTACATGTGCCATGTAACTACTCCCCGTGATGAGCCCCGCGTGAGCGGGAACTTACCTTGTTGTGCGGTCAAACCTACACTTGTTGTGAAGTTAGTTATACGTAACAATCAATTCTACAAACCAATTATTTCGGCTTATAGGTACTATTTGCCAAACGAGGAGTAACCTCGCCGGCTACCGGGTGAATTCATTCCAGTAATCAATGCCATAGGTGGAGATTGCCGCGACGCAGCAGCGCGCCGGACACCCGAAGCGGCCAATCCGATATCACTCTGCGTCGAGTTTTTGACATCACCGCGCGGCAACATTCAGCCACGGGTCGGCGTGGTGCCGACGTCACACACAGACAAGGCCCACAACCCACTCAATGCATGGCCGCTCAAATGACGCCGGATCCGCGCGAGATCATCGCAAGAAATCGCATGACCGCGACACAGATCGCGGTGGTCGTGATCACCATCGGCCTCAACGCACTCGATGGGTTCGACGTGCTCGCCATCAGCTTCGCCTCGCCCGGGATTGCCCGCGCTTGGGGCATCGATCGGGCGGCCCTCGGTTTTGTACTCTCCATGGAACTGATCGGAATGGGGTTGGGCTCCATATTCCTCGGCGGCGTCGCCGACAAGATCGGACGGCGGCGCACCTTGCTCGGGTGCCTCGCGGTCATGACCGTGGGCATGATCATGGCGACGCGCGCCCAGGGTGTGTACGACTTGTCGGTTTGGCGGGTATTCACGGGCTTCGGGATAGGCGGCATGTTGGCGGCGATCAACGCGGTGGCCGCGGAATTTTCCAACGCGCGGCGCCGCAGTCTCAACGTGTCTTTGATGGCGATCGGTTACCCCATCGGCGCCGTGGTCGGCGGGTCGATTTCGGCGCTGCTGCTCGAGCAGGGCGACTGGCGGGTGGTATTCGAATTCGGCGCGGCGGCGACGGCGGCCTTCATTCCTGTGGTGTTCTGGTTCGTGCCGGAGTCCATCTCCTGGCTCTGCCGGCGGCAGCCGGCGGGCGCGCTCGCCGGCGTCAACCGGGCCTTAAGCCGCATGGGCCACCCACCGGTTGCGGCGTTGCCGGAAATTTCCGAGGACGCGCGCCGCCGTTCCGTGGGCGACATCTTCAGTGCGCAGCTCGTGCGGGTGACCGTGTTGGTGACGGCGGCCTATTTCCTGCACATCACGACCTTCTATTTCATTTTGAAGTGGGTGCCGAAGATCGTGGTCGACATGGGCTTTACGCCCTCGTCCGCGGCCGGGGTCCTGGTCTGGGCGAATGTCGGCGGCGCCACGGGCGGCGCCATGCTCGGGCTCGTGTCGCTGCGATTCGGCCTCAAGCACCTCACCATCTTCGTGCTGGTCATGTCTACGATCATGGTCACGGTGTTCGGCCGCGGACAGGCAACTCTTTCGCAATTGTCGCTGGTGTGCGCGATCACCGGTTTTTTCACCAACGCCGGGGTCGTCGGCCTGTACGGGATTTTTGCGCAGGTGTTCCCCACCCATGTGCGCGCCACCGGCACGGGGTTCGCGGTCGGATTCGGGCGCGCCGGTGCCATGCTCGCGCCCATCGTCGCCGGCTATTTGTTCCGCGAAGGATTCAGCCTCGAGTTCGTCGCCGTTGCGATGAGCGTGGGGTCTCTGGTGGCGGCGATCGCGCTGTGGCTGTTGCCGTACAAGGCAGCGTGCGATACAGCCGGCGTCTGATAGGCATGCCTCCGACATATCGGATCGCGGAAGCGGCGACTGCTGCGCAGTTCGACGCTGCGCGTTCGCTCATCGAGGAATATGCCGCGCAGATCGGCACGTCGATGGGAGTCGATCTGGGTTTCCAAAACTTTTCCGCCGAGCTGAATCAACTCCCTGGCATGTACGGGCCGCCGTCCGGCTGCCTGTTGCTCGCCAGCCGCGATGAAGAATGGATTGGATGCTGTGCCCTGCGTCGGTTCACCGACGAGGTCGGAGAGATGAAGCGGCTTTATGTCAAGCAGACGGCTCGCGGCGCGGACCTGGGACGCCGCCTCACGGAGCGCTTGGTGGCCAAGGCGCGGGCGCTCGGCTACCGGCGCATGGTTCTGGATACGCTCCAAGGCATGGTCGCCGCCCAAACGCTGTATCGTTCCGTGGGATTTCGGGAAACCGCTCCCTACTACTTCAATCCGATGGCAGGAGTCTCTTATATGGAATTGGATCTGGGAACTACCAATTTCACCGTGCCCCGTCCATGAAGCACCTTTCTTGCCCGCCGACCGCGGCGCTCTTCGTGATCGCCGTCGTGGGCGCGGTTGCCGACGGGCCCGCTGCCGTCGCAGCACCCAGCGCCGCACCCCTGGGACAGCAAGGCGTCACACTAGAAAAAATCATGTCGGACCCCGATTGGATCGGCGCCGCGGTGAAGGATGCCTATTGGTCCGTCGACGGCCGCGCGGCCTACTACTCGGTCAAACGCAGCGGTTCGCCGATCGTGGACCTGCATCGTGTCGATCTCACCGACGGCAAGGATCAAGTCGTTGAACCCAAGGCGATGGCGGGCGCCGATGGCCCCGCGGTCTTCGATGCCGCCGGCAAGCGCGCGGCATTCGTGCGAAACGGCGACATCTTCGTTCGCGACTTAGGTCAAGGCCGCCTGACGCAAATTACGCGGACATCGGAGAACGAAGCCGCTCCGCAGTTCTCCGCGGATGGCCGATTGCTGAGTTTCCGTGTGAACAACGATTGGTTCGTCCATGACTTCGGCACCGGCATCACGACGCCGGCCGCAGCGGTCAAGACGGAAAAAGATCCGGACGCAGCACCCAAGCCCGACGATTTGCGCGACATGCAGATGCGCACCTTTTCCACCTTGAAGCGGTTGCACGACGAATCGGAACTGAGCAAGAAGCACGCGGAGGAATTGCGCAGAGCGGACGCGACGCGCGCGGCCGCGCCGTTTTACCTGGGTGAGGACGTCACTATCCGCGACACCGAGCTGTCGCCGGACGCACGCTGGCTCATCATCGTCACGGCACCGAAATCGGCGGCCAAGGGATTCGAAGGCAAGCTCACGCGCTATGTCACGGAATCGGGTTATGAGGAATTCGAGACCGAGCGGCTGCGCGTCGGGCGCAACCCGCCGGCGCCGCAGTCGCTGACGCTGTTGAATCTCGTCGACCACACCGCGCATGCGCTCGCCATAGACGGTCTTCCGGGCATTGGCGACGACCCCTTGAAGGCGATTCGCGACGAGAACGGCACGCGCGGCGTTCGGGCGGATGATCCCGCCGGCGCCAAGGACGGGAAACCGAGGCAGCGCACCGTATCGATCGTGTCGGACGATCCGGACGGCAGCGCCGGTGGAATCGTCTGGAGCCGCGATGGCAAGGAGCTTGCGGTTCAGTTTCTGTCCATGGACAACAAGGATCGTTGGATCGCGAGCGTGGATTTCGTCAAATACGCGCTCGTCCCGCAGCACCGACTGAGCGATCCGGCGTGGATCAACTGGAGTTTCGACGAATTTGGCTGGCTCAACGACGGCCGCACTCTCTGGTATGAGTCCGAAGAAAGCGGTTATGCGCACTTATATACGAAGGCACCGAACGCCGAGGCACAGGCACTGACGCGGGGTCGCTTCGAGGTTTCCAATCCCGCGTTGTCGGCAGACGGCCGTTGGTTCTATGTGCTCAGCAACGCTCGAGCGCCCGATTCATACGATGTGTATCGAGTACCCAGCGGCGGGGGCAACTTGCAGCGAGTCACCCAACTCGAGGGAATCGAAAAGTTCGGGCTGGACCAGCGGGTCAAAAATCTGCTCGTTACCCACTCCACTCCCTATGTGCCCGCGCAGCTCGCGGTGTTCAAAGCCGACGGCTCGGCCGCCGCCCGCGAGCTCACGGATACGCGCACCGCAGACTATAAATCCGTGTCGTGGAACGAGCCGGAGATAGTCAAGATTCCATCGACGCATTTCAACGGCGCGATCTACGCGAAGGTCTACCGCGGCGCGGCCGAGGCTGCGCCGGCGAAACATCCGGCAGTCATATTCATTCATGGCGCCGGCTATCTGCAGAACGTGCATCTGCGCTATCCCTACTATTTCCGCGAACAAATGTTCAATAGCTGGCTGGTGCAGAAGGGCTACGTGGTGCTCGACCTCGACTATCGCGCATCCGCGGGTTACGGGCGCGATTGGCGCACGGCGATCTATCGACAGATGGGCCATCCGGAATTGGAGGATTTGCTCGACGGCAAGAAGTGGCTGACAGAGCAGGCTGCGGTCGACCCGAAACGAGTCGGCGTCTACGGTGGATCGTACGGCGGCTTCATGACGTTGATGGCGCTGTTCCGGACGCCGGGGGAGTTTGCCGCAGGGGCGGCTCTGCGTCCCGTCACGGACTGGATGCAGTACGACCACAGCTACACGTCCGCCATCCTCAACGACCCGCAAATAGATCCGATTGCCTACGCGCGCTCTTCGCCCATCGAATTTGCCGACGGACTCCGCGATCCGCTGCTCATCTGCCACGGCGTGACCGATGACAATGTGCTGTTCGAGGATTCGATGCGTTTGTATCAACGCTTGATCGAGTTGCACAAGGACGATTTCACCATTTCGCCCTATCCGCTCGATCGTCACGCCTTCTCGAACGCCGACTCCTGGTTGGATGAGTACAAGCGGATCTACCGCCTGTTCGACACGCACTTGAAGTAGTTGCGCGCGGCCAGCTGATGCGCTGCCGCACGCCGGAGCGGGGCCGCCGTCCGTCGGGTCATCGACCCAGTATTTCCGCGGTGGCGCGCTTCAAGATTTCGACGACGCGCTGCTGCTCCTCGCGCGGGGAATCCCACTTGCCGGCGAGAGCGGCTTTCAGATCGTGCCTGGCTCGCAAGAATTCTCTCGAACCCCGGCGCTCGTGTTCGGCGTCGGAGCCTTCGCCGGTTTCCGCGGCGTGCATGGCACGACGTACCCGATCCATGCGTTCGCCGACCCGGCCGAATTGCGCAAACAGCGCATCCGCCGTGCTGCGATTGGCCTCCAGGTGCTGCTTGCCCTCGCCGGTGATGTGGTAGAGCTTGCGGGAGCCGTCGACCTCGACAGTGGCGTGCCCGATTTCCTCTAGATAGGTGAGCGCGGGGTACACCATGCCGGGACTCGGCACGTAGAAACCCTTCGAGCGCTCGTCCAAGGCCTTGATGATTTCGTAGCCATGGCGCGGTTTCTCCGCCAGTAACCCCAATATGAGGAGCTGAAGATCGACGGAGGCCAGCTTTCGCCCCATACCGAAAGTTCGACCGCCCATGCCGCCTTCCATGAACCCCCGGCCAAAGTGACCCAATCCGTGACCCCCGTGATGTCGTCCAAAGAAATGATGTATGTGGTGATGCACATTATCTCCAGATATGTTGTAAAACGTATCTTAAGATATATATATCCCGTGATGGTGTCAAACCTCGTCGGCAACCCGGGGATTCTCTCGCCAGTTTGGATGGATCTTCCAGGGCCGGAATGGCCTAGGCCGTGAGCAGTTGCGCGAGGCGCACGAGAGTAAACCGGCCGGCTCCACAACAGACGTTGACACAGCGTGACTCGCACAGCAAAATACGCGGCTCATTTTGAGGAGGGGTACCCAAGCGGCCAACGGGGGCAGACTGTAAATCTGCTGGCTTATGCCTTCGTAGGTTCGAATCCTACC
>WNFL01025231.1_pt1 | contig 10660 bp, 12 predicted proteins | sample 5400361 | NCBI WGS metagenome assembly WNFL01 (sample SAMN13153351, study PRJNA577476) | soil metagenome | isolation source: 40 cm soil on Douglas fir-dominated hillslope | place: USA:California | collected 2013-09-17 | reverse complement strand
TCACCTTCCCAAAGACCAGTGGACGAAACCAGAGGAGGTAAGCCGTCACCCTAGGTAGTGCAAAATTCTATATTCTAGCGCTTACCTTACAATACCTTACAATAGGATGTACGTTACCTCACTCCATACATCGAAGAGGCGTATCAGGAGGACCAGGAGCGTGCTGCTTGGGACAATATGGAAGTCAAGGTCGTTCGCAAGGTCGTTCACTAGATTTCCATATCCTACTCTAGACTGGGACAATACACTCTGTAGTTGGAATCCACCGCCGAATCAACTTCATCCCACTGACCCCCACTTTTTGTTTGCTAAAATGGAACGGGGAAGCATCAATGCTCGGAAGATTGAGGGGAGTCGCGGGTGGTCTGTCAGTCACCACAGCACCACTGATTTAATATTTCGAAGTCACCGCACCAGGTTCGACACTCCGACATCTTCACACACTCTGCGGACGGGACGTAGCACTCTTAATGGCATACAAAGATCCATAAATGAGATGGTTGGCCCTTTTTTACCGCCCGGCGTCGTGAATGGGTCGCCGGAACTGGAATGCCAACTTCCTCCAAACAGGGTTTATCCCACAACCTGCCTTGAAGAGCGAGGAGATCGGGCTTATGGGTAAAGGAAACGATGCGCGTCAAATTTTACTCTGCTCCTACACCAGTAGAGGCAGCCTTGAGCCTTTATCGGTGATCCAGTCTTGGATTCACTACATTGACTCAAGTACGCAATCATCGACGAAAGGACGCTCATACGATCAAGAACCCTATCGGTGGGTTTGCATTTACAAGCATCTTAAATAGTTTCCGTAAAGTAACACCTCTATGAGCACGCTCCGTCCACGTATCAGCATGCGGTTTGACCTGTTTTTATAAACACTTCTTCTTACAGGCATGTGCCCATTACTTCTTATTGATGGGCTCAAGTGGTCTACAGGGGATGTGCTTAAAGGGTATCACTGCGCCATTGTTCAAAATTCAGGCCTCTTTCTCTTTCAAGATGCTTTGACCGACAGCTGGCCATGCCAATGCAATTCAAGGCTTCAAACCAGCCCATACAGTCCCTTAGTTCTCCCCCTCGGTTCCTGACGCCCATTGCATGTATTTGCATCGACAGAGCGTTCTATCTCGTCAAGCTAGCACCGTGTACCTTCCTATGTGCCGGTCTGCACAGGAACAGACTTAACCTACTGAAAGCAGAATAATGGTGGGCGTCCATTCTCTATTATCATTTCATTAGTCTCATCCACCAAAAGTGCTGGGAAACGTATAACTATAACTGGCAATTTGGCTATCCCGAGTGGTGCACCCAACCCCCAAAAAACACAGAAGTACCATCTGGACTCTAACAACTCACTATCACGACCACACGCTCCACGTTATCGCTGCACCCAGCTTTCGTGGAATGATTACACACGGTCTTAAAGGTAGATATGCTATTATCCAATGTCATGGTTTGAAAGGAGCTGAAATATTCACGTATAAAGGCCCGCACATGAACGATTGTGATTCTATCTATTTCAATTCCCTTTGTATGACATGTCCTTGTTCTGTGGTGACGATGGTGGGCGTGTGCTCGATGGCCGTACTATTAATGGAGAGTACTTTACACATTTCCAACGCCGAATAGTTGCGCACTATTAGTGCTGGAGTCGATGAACCCTCCACAAACTGGCTGGGTAACTCAGTGGTAGGAGCACCCTTCATGAACAGGGCCCGGAAGTTCCTGGATCGATCCCCCAGTCTCGCCTCCCTTTTCTCTTCGAGAGTACTCACCCCTTTTCCTCCAGCCACCCCTAAATACATTCCCTCAGTTGGCCAGGCACTGGTAGTAAGCCCCGATGCACCACACGTGTGCAAAAATATCGGGTTCTATAGTTGCTTCGACGTGAGGACAGAATCCGATTACGTTTCAATTGGAGGTACCACCTGCCTCTGGGGCCCATTCTACGACCGCAAACTGCAATATCTCCGGCGAAGCGCCATCCGGGCACGCAGATCTTATTCACGACATCAGAGGCTGGGTGATATGGAGTGCTTCTCGTTCCGTCGTTATAGGAGTGCATAACAAACCAAGAGACTCGAGACTCAGTATAGCAAGATGTAGTAATATTATAGTATACAGAAGAATACGCGCTATAATGGAATGTAAGACATTAGAAGCCGTCTATACAGCAAGGTAAACGAACCTACAGACTCGGTGAGCGATAGCAACCTGGGTGTGTGTCGTCCCGCAGAGAGACCTCTTATATAGTAGACGATAAATAATCTAAAGCAAAGATATCTAGGGTCAGATTCATCCAATACCAACTACCCGTAGCAGAGCACGATATATGTTCCAACAAAGTGGAGACATACGCTCAGTGTCGGTCAGAGCGTTGCCGGATGCGCAGGTCCAAGTCGTATGAATAACAATCAAGCTAGCTATCGTGGACACTGCAGCGGAATACATGAGCAGACCAAATTCCGACAATATTGAATGGACGGGGTTGTAAAAATTTATCAGTCATCCTCATCTTCATTAGGGAGCCCCAAAGCATCTGCAGCCTGCCTGTACGCTTCCTCTCTGGCGTCCGGCTTATTGCTATAGTCCACGGCGTGGCCCCTCAGGACGCCGTCGATAATGACCTTGCACCCCCATTTGGGAAAGGCATCCGTGTGCCCGTCGCACTCGTACTCCTGTATATCCTTTTGGTGGCTTTGTCTTCCTGCGGATTGATTGCCCTGACAATATTTATTGATAACTTGTGATTGTTTGCGCATTTGTGTTTTTGGGGGCATTGTGTAGCGACAACTCGACTGTAAGACTGTAGTGTTCCGGGATTTATGTAGTGGAGATCGTTTTGATGAGGGATCGATTTGCTGGGGAAGTAGAGGAAGCAAGTGCCCAGGTTATATACCACCGTGCAGACAGAAAGGCGATATAGCTCGCACCCCCCAGTCGATCTCGCGAATCCCCGGCCCTGCGGGCTGATCCCGGCACCAACGGACACGACAGAGCGTCGTAAACTGCCCCACATTATGGTTGTGTAGCAGATTCTTTTACTGTTCTCACGCGATTGATAAGATTGACTCGACTTGATCAGTGCGGAGACCGGTGGACAGTGATCAGCTTGGCGCTTCAGTATTTATATCGGAGTCGGTTCGGAACTAGCCTGTTGAAAACCTTAGATAGCTGATGCTACTTCCTGGCGCCAAAGTGATTTGACGCACAGGAATATTCTTAATGGCCAAGCAGTGTGTCGACAAGCATTTGCCCCAGCTGGAAAGAGGGTGGATCTGTTTGCTGTTGATCGGGTAAGTGCGTATAGGCCAAAAAAATTGTACGGGAACCAGTGATTCGATGTATGACCGGTGCAAAATATGACGATAAAGAAATATCAAGCGCCCGTTAACGTTCTTGACACAAAAAAATTGGAGGCGGGTCGACCAGTCTGAGCGCGTGCGACCATAGCCATATGGTGTTCGTCACGTCTAGAGAGCCAATTCGATCTCCAGGGACCAGTCCATTTTCGCATCGAATATGGCATTCTGCAGAGCCCGATGTCCAACGCTTTGCAGTCAGCCGATCGCCGGTCTACACTCCCATTATTAAACTGTTCTAATTGGTACTCGTAGACAGTAAGGAAAGTTATCGAGCCCACGTCTCTCTGTACGAACATCGGTCAGGTTGAAGATTACAGACGTAGAATCCACGTCAGTTCTGTAAGGTCTAGCAAGCGTGTCTAGTTGGGTAACAATATGAGCAGACCTGACAGGTCGCCGGAGGGAGCCCACCACGGCGGTAGCGATCTTTGGTTTAACAGACTAATTTAGGGCGCTTCAGCTCCTCTCATCGTTGAGTCCGTCTCGCTGTGGCCAAGCCGCCTACATTGAATCTCAATACTGTCTACCACCTGCATGATGTCATTAGTTCGTTCAGTTTGCGAACATGGTAGCCATCGTGTCCCACGACTGCCACGGCAGAGCACAGAACACGTAAAGGCCACTTTTGCTGGGTGAATACCCCTGAGGCTTGGCGTTGACATGGAAAGGCTAGTCATGTGCTTCATTGAGTCTTGGAACATAACTATCGTAGCTTGACGATTGTACCAAGTATCAGTGCTACATCCTCACTAGGATATAAGAGAGCACGCACTGACCAGCTGGAGAGTGGCGCTTGGCGCTTGAGCGCGTTTCACAATTGGTAGGTTCTCATGCTTGGTGCCTGTGTTCCTTTTGAATTACAGGGTCTCGCATTAAAGGAGAAGCTTTCTGAATTCAATACGATAATCTACTCGGCGCCTATCCACATTCTTATACAAGTAGCCACTTGGAAGCCTCTCGTAACTCAAGGAGGTAAATTTCCAAGCCACCCGCACCAGCTGGACATGACCTTGACTTTGAATATTGACACACGACCCACATCTCATAGAAACCAACCTAGCACGACTGAGGGCTTGATAAGGCATAAGGTGCCTAGCTAGTCGGTCAAGTAAGTAAAGTACATAGTGGTATGAGCCTGACCGCCGACACGCAGGCAGGTTTCGATAAATCATTCACCAATCAACTCACCCTGTAGTGTATCGTCAATACAAGGTAATTTGCATGAAGACTTCAAACACACTTGAAGCTGCAAATCAAGGAGATTTGGAAATGGTCGAGTTGTGCTGTATGGAAACTAAAGGTTATTTGACATAAGGACAATGGGTGCACTGTAAATGCCACGAGATTATTGGCACAATCGAAATATAATATCTGAACATCCTCGTAGCATTATTAATCGAGGTGCAATGTTCTTTCATACGCCTCCGGTTGTTCTACGTTTGGAGGAGGCTTTCAGTCATGCAGATCATACTTTCGGTGTATCTGCAGGCGCGCGTCGGTTAACCATTGCATGAATCAGATGAACGCCATCATTTGCACTGCACTCGATTCCTATCATCCTTATCGGCCTGAACAACACAATTAGTAACACTTTTTTTGGCTACATTCCTGGAACCAATCTGATAACGCGGGGCTTCGGTGCACCCGCTGATACCTCTTCTTCGTGCCGCTGTTGATACGATGGTATGACTCATCCCACGTTCCGGTTCGTTCACGTATGTTATTTTGGGTTGATTATTGTCTCCTGTGGGACAGGTGGACAGGCACGTGACGTAGATAGGAGAGCTTGTTTATTTGAATATATAGCGCACGACTGGACTCGGTGATCGTGAGAGGTTCCCTTACTGTTCTCTCTCCCCTCGTTGTGCGTTAGGTCTGTCTACAGGGTATCGGCCCTGGCTCCTCCTGTAGACCTGCAGACCTAACGCGTATTTCCGATGAAGGTCGTCTTGAGACAATTGGGAGCATGGGAGCAAGAAGGACGCGCCGCTAATCGGTAAATTACACTCGGGAGTCTATTTGATAGAGACCGGGCGAGAGACGACTCTTATTTCTCCTTCTTCTCACGTGCCACTTCTCATTCTGCCTCCGACTACAGTTCTACGATGTCTCTCAGTAGAAGGACGTATATATGTACGATCTGGATGGTGTCGAGCTCTCCAGTTGTCTCGATCCTACTCAAGGTCGGGTGTTCAGCGCTCCAGCACGCCAAATATGCGCGATGAAGTCAGATATACACATAATATGGTGGGTTGTGGTTAATATAGTGCCATCTTGGGCTACCTTCGGGAATTTTCGCATGAGACGATCGCCTAATGAAGTTGGCTATGAACATCCGGCGCCTAAATGGTGGCCATCAAGTGTTGTCACTAATTGCTGTGCCTTTAGTCGTGGAGAGCCCTTACACTGCTCATTGGTGCCCAATACTCAAGGAACAGGGCTAGGGAGACTGCAGATTAACCTCTGAGGGCGGGGATGGTCGGGAGAAGCAATGAAATATAAGTCACACGCCTCTCCACGCCAGTCTTCTGAATGGACTAAAATTATCAGTGTTGCACTATGGTACTTTTAGTCTCGATCTTGAAGGGTTGCTGTTCTAATATGAAAGTTGATAGCTTCATAGCTGATACAAGTATTATAAGGAATCTGGTTACACTCTGGTTGAGGATGGTAGACATAGAACAATTGAGCAACTTGGCAACAAACACAGCGTGACAACTTACAATTGGTGGAGTAGGATCCTCAAGCAAGACACAATGACTCGACCGCAGCGGCAGCGGCAGCAGCTTTGGCCTCCTTTTTGCTTGACCAGCCCGAAGCACGACCTTCGACCTTCCCGTCGACCAGAACTACACAACAATAATTCCGGTTGGTTTCAGTGTGGTTCTTTCCGGTTGATTCGATGAACGTGATGTTGTGCCCACGCATTTTGTGATTATTGAGAAGAATAAGATAACTTGAAGTATATTTTGTCCTGAGCGGTGTGCTTGTGTGAGTACCACCACTGTACCCTTATATACCATTCCGGCCATCATCGAGGGCGACTTCGGCCATTCCGTTAAGGCAGAGTTTCTCTGGCCGGGGCAGGTCCTGTTGTCCCAGAACGCGGATCAAATGTAGAGAAACGGGGGTCCATTCCTGTCCAATCAATCCAGACGCAGAAATCGGTGTAGACTCTTCCACATGGCGCAGCGAAAGCGGAGATCAAAGAGAATGAGCCTTTGTGGAAATGCGTGGCCGGCCGTCAAGGCCAGTTCACACGTGAGACCGGCTTGGTCAGTATCGGTTGCAATGTTGAGAAGGTGGCTGGGCCGCTTCGCGAAAGTCAAGGAGACAGACCGATATAAATTTAATTTCTATGACGTTCATGAAAAACCGTGCCATGGTGAGAGACGGATACTACGACGCGCTATATTCTGGATGCGAAAAGGTTGGGACAATGTCGTGCTGGAACACAACGGAAAAGCCCGCCAACCATCCTCTGAACCTACTCTAAATTGGCTATACGTCGTAGTGGCACGCGTTGATATCATTAGGGATTCACGGCGCTTCCAAATTGGCGTCTGTGGAATGTTATATTCCTAAGCCGCAGGGCCAAAGGAGACGGGCATCAGCGGGACTGCTGTTCAAACACCACCCGGCACGTGGAGATGAGTGGGGGCTGTCACCGGGTATTTCTGTCCCTCTGGCCAGTCGCTGCTGCCCAAACTCCCGGAATTTGGGGCGTTGCCGAGGGTTGAGTCAAACTTCGAGGTGGACAGAATAGTTGAATGAATGAGCACGCTGGGGTATCTCTCAATGTACGGACTAGCTCATGTCGGAAGCACCAACCGCCCGAATCAGGTGGCAGTGGCCAGAACCAAGTTGTCCTGCTCGAGCCAATATAATCTCGCAACCAATGATTAGAAATACCAGTATGTCCGAGTTTCTGTAGAGATCCGGAATGTGGCCCGTGCAATCACTCGACCCACATTCCAGAGTGTGTCGCGTCTAATGGGCTGGCGCGCGGGGACTAAGATGATGATTCGATAATAATAGTTTAATGATTATGGTGAACTATCGCATGTGTTGATCAACGTGCCATTAAAGGTTGCTATGCAGAATTCAGGGATGTGTATTTGGTTTGACTTTCTAGTGGCCGCTTGGATTATTGTTACAACTGCCATACGTGCTCTGCAAATACTAGAGTACAAATATTATTGCATATCGACGCTGGTTGACTTTGGCTTGAGGCGCAGTAAGCAACATGAATCCATACTCGTAGACGCGTGCCGGCGGGCGAGCAGGAAGTAGTGACACAAAAGGCTGTGGATTATGCCGTGGCGCCTTGTGCTGAGTCCATAGCATTCGAAGGGCATCATTAAGAGAAACAGGTACCCTCCTGTGATATTAAAGCGGTATCACCTGCAGCGTGGGGAATGCATTCACGCTCTCCATCGAGTTTTCGGTGCATTCGGGTACTGGTGTTATTGAACGGCTAACTCCAAGTGAGATGTCAAACCGAGGCATATTGAAAGCAGTGCCCCTTCGGCATGTTCAGCGCAAAGGACAACTTACCTGAAGGAATAGCATTGACAACGCACACGATATTGAGACAGATTACAGTGCGAACCGCAGCAAGTTGAGTGCCAGCCAGAATCAAAAGGATCACAACGGGGTGACGGTATATATAGAGATGTTAGACACTTCCAGACAAGCTCCTGGAGAGACCAACGGTTGAACTTGCGCCTCGTTTACATACTGCTAATCAATGGAAGTGCATGGATGACCAGTACAGTGGCACAACCATTATCGAGCAAGTATTGCCCTTGACCCCACGTATAGATCGTGGTGTCCCTATTCTTTATTCCGCTCTTGTTCGCTTGCATGTATAGAAAGAATTGGTGTTGTTCCCTAGATGAATATACACGATATCCGTATTGATTGATACTTGGCACTTCTACCTCAACTGAATGCTAGCCAACTTGGGCACCAACCCGGCCGCAGCACTAACAGGCCACACGACGAGGCGGCCATCCACGCCGCTCGTCGAAACTTTCGTGACGGTACCATTACGTCCAATCTCATAAGGGCGAACACTCGTGATCGTGTTCTGATGCACCGTCAACAACTCGCTTGCCCCTCCGCCGGTTGCCCCTCCCACCACTCCGCCAGCAAGATTTGGACCACCGGGGCTGAATGGAGTACCCGGGGCGCTGCTTCCTGTTGGGGTTCCGCGCGAATCGGCTTCCTTGAATCGATTGAAGGCCGCGTTGTTCAGTCTCCCTACGCCTGAACGGTTCGCGCCGCTCGTACCAGTCAGCTGAGCGGAGAGGATAGAAGATCGAGCTGAGGTTCCACCAGTGACGTCGTCCAAGGATCCCGACGGGGTCCATTTCTCAGCAGACCCGGAGAAAAGGACCGGCTGGCAATCGTGGCCTGCTGCTACGAGCGAATCTTCCGAAGTCCACGTTAGGGTGACATAGGGAAGGGTGGCTGACTTAATGGTGAGGACTGCAGGTGCTCCCGGGTAAACGACCGTGACGGTCGAGTCGTGACCTTTGGGATCGTTCAGGAGGAGAGGCAATTATTTCTCTATGTAACGTACTAGCAAAAGCGAGGATATCCCCCGAAGGAGAGAATCCAACGCTGTGGACCCATCCGCCAGCGGGGCTGGCATATTCTCCGCAGACAGTGTTGAAGGGAAACTTTTCACCCCAGACGTTGGGCCCGGGCCTATTCATTATATGCGTTAATAACCGTTAAGATATATTTAGAATCCTCGGTCCTCACTTCTTGTCAACTTCCTTGATATACGCAGAGAAGACTCTTGCCTTGGCGTCAGCACTGCCAGCAGCCAAAAGGACGTTATTGGGATGCCAGTCAACGCTCAGTACAGTGCTTCGAATAGGTTTTTTGAGCTGCTTGGAGGCCCACCACTGAGCCTCGTCGTCGAAGGAGCAGATACAGACGGTGCGAGCACCGGAGGCGACTGCGAACTTGTCCTCGTTGGGCGACCAACGGACGTAAGTAGCCGAACGATTAATCTTGAGGACGACGAGAGTGGGTTTCCAGACGACTTCGCCGGTGGAGGGATCGGAGACCTGAGCCCAGACATAGGCATTACGATCTTGCGCGCAGGTAACGATGCGATTTGTATTAGGGGCCCAATCGATTGAAGTGATAAGTTTGTCGTGCTATGGACCGATGATCGGCGGATGCGAATGAGAATTAAAGTAAAAGTGAGGGCGTTGCCGAATGTGTGCACAAACCTCGGTCAAGATGCTGGTTGTCTTCCATTCCGAACCTACTCTCGTCATAATTTGTGCATCACTAGTATTGGTGCTCAGCGCGACCACTAGCGTAACCATCAGTCGACGATTTATGAGCACGAGATAAACGAAACGTACTGGAGCGATCTGGGTTGTAGGCATGTGCTGTAATAGGCACTTGAGCAATAGGAAAAATCTCAGGAGTGGCCATGGTTGTGCAGAGGACTCAGCAGTCGACTACTGCGGGCGTGGTTGGGAACAAGTTGGGAGAAAAGACGCGGAAAAGCATTGGAACAGAGGAGCCTTGATTCGGAAAGGAAGAGACGTGCAATAATCTAGTATGGCTAACGGTTGAGAATAACACTTGATTCAAGCCCGCGGCCGGCCGTCGTTAGAATACAAATCAGATGGCGACCTCTATGCACAGAACCACTAGAGATACAATGAAAAGGGGGAAAGTTGAAGGTGAAATGCCACAACTTGAAGCGCCATTCGCACGAGAATCGGTAGTGTTGTCGTTCGCCTCCGAGTCCACTACAGGGAACACGGACTGGGATGGCGCGACCATAGTCGATGTCTGACCATCCTTCATAGTGGTGGGAAGGAGACGAAGGGCATCGGCGCGGCTCATAGAAGCGAGAATTTCGCCGATATCATCACCTGTAGTCTCATCGTTCTCGCCCTCTTCAATGCTAACCTCGTGCACCCGCTGCTTGGACATAGTCGGAACTGGGTGGAGAATAGTGCTGGTTGCTGCGATGCGAAGAGATGAAGGAATGTGAGGTGGCAGACGATACGTGGCTTTAATGTCCTGCGAGTTGGCAGGCAGAGAATTAGTTTCGCTTTGGAGGTGACCAATACCCCAAGGGATGGGATCCCCGTTTGGTTGTAAGGGATGCTCTGCAGGTTCAACGCTTCCATTGGCTCTCGAGATCTATTGTTCGCTTGAATCAGATACTAGGTCATTTCCAAAGTATGAAGGACAACGCACAGTAAACCTTGTAGTGTATTGGGCTGCATCAGGAGCTCCACCGGGCCCGGTTG
>WNFL01413771.1_pt3 | contig 10661 bp, 9 predicted proteins | sample 5400361 | NCBI WGS metagenome assembly WNFL01 (sample SAMN13153351, study PRJNA577476) | soil metagenome | isolation source: 40 cm soil on Douglas fir-dominated hillslope | place: USA:California | collected 2013-09-17 | reverse complement strand
GATTCATGCGGAATCGAATAGTTTTTTTCCGGTGCCAGAGTCGCGCGATTTACCGGACGGACTGGAAACGCCCAGCCAGTAGGGCTTCGGCACGATCACGAGGTCACCGCTGCGCCCCGGAAAAAAACTATTCGATTCCGCCGCATGAATCGGATTGTTGGTTGCCGGCCGATCCGTCAATTCTTCCGCGCGGAAAACGTCTGCCACGCCGGCAACCCCGCGTATCGCGCTCATCACTGAGCCCAGTGCCACCGGCTGCGATTTCAACTTGTCGTATATTCCCGGCACAAAATAGACGTCCGCACTGGCGATGCGCGCCACCGAGGGCATTGGGTAGCCGAACGGTTTCAGCGCCTCTTCAATCTTCTGTTGCACGTCGGTAATATGCAGTTCGCCTGAGTCCGCACCCGTTTGCGACATACTTTCCGGCGTTGGAACGACGCCATGATCCGCGCTCAGCGCCACGACGTAATTCCCCGCGCCCACTTTCTCATCAAGATGTTTCAGCAATTCGCCCAGGTCCTTGTCCAATCTCACGTACATGTCCTGCACTTCCCAGCTCTGCGGTCCGAAGGAATGGCCTACATAATCGGTCGACGAATAGCTCACAGCCAAGTAATCGGTTCCGCCGCCCTTTCCCAACCCCAACTGATCAATCGCCGCTTCGGCGAGTTTTGTTAAGTAGGTGTCCGCGAACGGGCTATTGGCCCATTGCCCATAAAACGCCTCATCCGCTTCGCCCCCGCCACTTTTCCCGCGCAGTGGATGCGGAAAGGTCAAATCCCATCCATTGGGCGCGACTGCGCCCACAGCTTTTTCCTCAAATAGATAAGCACTCTGTGGCAAGGACAGGGTCCAGGTTTTTCCGTAGTCTTGTTTCACTGGATGCGCCTTCGCGTATGCCTCAATAAACGGCAGTGTCCCATAAACGTTGGAAGTGACCCACCCGTCGCCCTCTAGCCACGTCGCCGCATCGGCCTTGTGGCCGCCGAGCATGATGGACGACCGGGCCTTCAGCGAAAACGTCACTACTCTAGTTGCAGCGCCTAGCTGAAATCGCAGCTCCTCCGCGAACGCAGGCACGCCTAAACGCCACGCGCTGTCACCGCCTTTCGCCACGGTTCCGGCATAGCCCGTATCCCTCGCCTTCGGATCCGCGGTACACGTCGTCATTTTTTGCGATTCGCGGTCCCACCACGCGTTAGCTACGATTCCGCTCGTTGGAGGCAAGGCGCCGGTAGAAATCGTCGCGTGCCCAACGCACGTTTCCGTCGCCGCGTACGGATATGCTGCCTCCCGGAACCAAGCACCGTGCTCCACGAGCCGTTTTAAGCCGCCAGTCCATCGGCCGCGAAACTTCTCGATGTAGTCCGCCCGCATCTGGTCCACCACGATTACCACGACCAGTTTTGGCCGCGACGCCGTGGCCGGCGACTTAGCCGCCGGAGTGAGAGTCAGCTTGGCCGGAATCTGCGCAGCGGCGGCAGTGGCGCATGACAATACAATTGCCAAAAGAACCAGTGTGGCGCGTCGCGTCATTGACATTCTCCCCGGTCAGAAAGACCGAAAGTTTAGCACGTTCACATCTCTCTACTATTTCTCGCGGCTGCTACGGCTCGCCCCGCGATGCACCAGGCTTGTGTTAAAATCCCACGCAACATGCCTATCGTGGAAAAAGGCCAGATTATGTCCGCGGCCGAAATCGACCGCACTCTTCAGCGTGTCGCTCACGAAATTGTCGAAAAAACCGGTGGCACAAAGCACCTGGCGCTTATCGGCATCCGCCGGCGCGGCGTGCCCCTGGCCCAGCGTATCGCGCAAGCCATGCGGGGCATTGACGGCGTCGAAGTACCGGTCGGCATTTTGGACATCACCCTCTACCGTGACGACCTCTCGAAAGTCGCGCCGCAAGCCGTTCTGCAATCTTCCGACATCAAATTCGGTGTCGACGGTATGGACCTCGTCCTCGTCGACGACGTCCTCTACACTGGCCGCACCATCCGTGCCGCAATGAACGGGCTCTTTGACCTCGGCCGCCCAAAGCGAGTTTCTCTCTGCGCGCTCATTGACCGCGGCCACCGGGAAATGCCGATTGAAGCGCAATTCGTCGGCCGCAACGTGCAGACCAGCGACACCGAAATTGTAGAAGTTCGGCTCCGCGAAATTGACAACGAAGAACGCGTCATGCTCGTGGACCGCAGGGAATAGCTTGGAGTTTCAATTGAGGTTTTTGCCGGACCAAATGTGACGCCCCGTTTCCGCGATCTCTTGGCTCTCGAACCGCTCTCCGCGGACGAACTTACTTTTCTTCTCGATCAAAGCAAACCTTTCCAGGAAATCCAGCGCCATCCTCTGAAAAAGCTCGCGACGTTGCGCGGGAAGACTATCGCTCTTGCTTTTTTCGAAAATTCCACGCGCACACGCATCAGTTTCGGGACGGCCGCTTCGCGCCTCGGTGCGGACACGATGAATCTGCAGGCCGAAGCGTCCAGCCTCAAAAAGGGCGAAACGCTCCTCGATACGGCTTACAACTTGAATGCGATGAAACCAGACTGTTTCGTGATGCGACATTTCGCGTCTGGCGCTCCGACCTACGTCGCCAGGCATCTTGATATTCCCGTCGTCAACGCCGGCGACGGCACACACGAGCATCCTTCGCAAGGTTTGTTGGACGCTCTGACAATCCGCGACCGCAAAGGGACCATCAACGATCTTAATGTCACTATTCTCGGCGACATTCAACACAGCCGCGTCGCGCGTTCCAACATTCACCTGCTCGGCAAGTTTGGCTGCCGCTTCACGCTGTGCGGACCTTCTATCTGGGTACCGCGCGAATTGGAAAAAATCGCGCCGGGCACTTCAATTCGTTGCGTCTACCGCGTGGAAGAGGCCCTTGAGGGCGCGGACGTCGTCATCATGCTCCGCGTACAAACGGAACGTTTGCACGAACCGTCGCTGTCGACCGGCGACCGCCTCCGCCGCGCAAAGCCCGACGCCATCGTCCTACATCCCGGGCCGATGAATCGTGGCATCGAAATCACGCCTGAAGTTGCCGACGGTTCGCAGTCCTGCGTCCTCGAGCAGGTCACCAACGGTGTCGCGGTGCGTATGGCGATTTTGTATCTGCTCGTCACGGGAGCCGCGGAAGACGGCTCGCATCCGGCGATTCCGCAAGCCGTCGCGCACAATCGCCGCGCTACGGACAAAGTCCCCGCAAAGAAGGATTCCTAGCATGCTTCTGATTCAAAATGGCCGCATTCTCGACCCTGCGTCCAAAACCGACGCGGCAATGGACGTTCTGCTCGACGGTGAAGTCATCAAGGAACTCGGCGCGCCCGGAAGATTTTCTTCGCTGAAAGGCGTGGAAATGCTTGACGCCACCGGCCTCATCGTTGCACCTGGCTTCATCGACATGCACGTTCACCTGCGCGAGCCAGGCCAGGAATCTTCCGAGACCATCGAAACAGGCACCAAGTCCGCAGCGCGCGGCGGATTCACGGCCGTTTGCTGCATGCCGAACACGAAACCCGTCCACGACAACGCCTCCATCACGCGTTTCATCCTCGACAAAGCCCGAAGTGTTGGCGCAACCCGCGTTTGGCCGATAGGCGCCGCGAGCGTCGAAAGCAGAGGCGAAGCCATCGCCGAAATTGCCGCCATGAAGGAAGCCGGTATCGTCGCCGTCTCAGACGATGGAAAGCCGATCGCCACTGCGAAACTCGCGCGACAGGTCCTGGATTACTGCGCTTCGCTCGACCTGCCGGTCATCGAACACTCCGAGGATGTTTCGCTCGCCGCCGGAGCCGTCATGCGTGAAGGCGTCACGTCCACTCGGCTCGGTCTCCGCGGAATGCCCGCCGCCGCGGAGTCCGTTTGCGTTGCGCGCGACGTACAAATTGCCGAACTTACCGGCGGTCGGCTTCACGTCGCCCATCTTTCCGCGAAAGGGTCGCTGGACCAAGTGCGCTGGGCCAAATCGCGCGGCTTGCGGGTTACGTGCGAAGTCACTCCCCACCACCTCACCCTGATCGACGAAGACGTTCAGTACGATTCGCGCTTCAAGATGAATCCGCCGCTTGCTTCACGCGAAGACCGGGAAGCCCTCATCGCAGGCCTTGCCGACGGCGCGGTCGACGCCATTGCGACCGATCACGCTCCCCACGAGCCGGCGCTAAAAGACGTTGAGTTTGATCGCGCGCCCTTCGGAATTCTCGGTTTTGAAACGGCGATTGCGCTCACACTCGAGCAACTCGTGCATACCGGAAAAATCTCACTGATGCGCATGGTCGAACTCTTCACGACGGGCCCTGCGCGCATTCTTGGCAAAGAACGCAAACTCGCCGCCGGCCAGCCTGCCGAAGTGACTCTGTTTTCGACGGCTCACGAATGGAAGTACAACGTGAACGACTCCCCGAGTAAGTCTCGCAATTCGCCGTTCGACGGCCGGACCTTCAAAGGCGCACCCATGACCACGATCGTCGCCGGAAAAATCGTCTTCAGGCGATAGAACAATTTTGCAATTTTGGATTACCAGCTAATGTGCTGCGGGCTCCGCAGGCGGATGCATTCCGTGAGTCGGTAGTTCGTGAGTACCGCGCGCGAGGGGCTCAATTTTCAATCGATAGAAATGATCGAGCGGAATTCTGCCTTTACCAATCGCGTAGCCCTTCTCAATCGCCTTCGTCACATAAGCCTTCGCTAGCGTCGCGGCTTCGACCAAACTTCTCCCCGCCGCAAATTGCGCGGCCAGCGCCGACGCAAACGTACAACCCGTTCCATGTGTGTTGTCGGTCTTGACTTTATCGCCGCCGAGTTGAACGAGTTCATTGCCGTCAAACAGCACGTCCACTGCGCGATCCATGTGTCCGCCCTTCACGATAACGGCCTTCGCGCCCATCTCCACGATTTTTCGAGCCGCCGCTTCCATGGCCGCTACATCTTTGATTTCGATGCCCGTCAAGATCTCCGCTTCCGGCACATTTGGCGTAATCACGCTCGAACGTTTTATCAGTTCGGTCGCCACATACTTCACGCCGCCAGCATCCAGCAGCTCAGTGCCGCTGGAAGATTTCATGACGGGATCGTGCACAACATGCGCAAATTTATGAGCGTCCAAAAACTCGCCCACCACAACCGCGTTTCCGCGATTTCCGAGCATTCCGATCTTCACCGCCGCGATATCGCAGTCCTTTGCAAGCACTTCCAGTTGCTCGCGCAATTCCGCGCTCGGGGTGTTGTGCACTGCCTCCACGGCTAACGTGTTCTGCACCGTCATTGACGTAATCGCAGCCACGCCGTAACAGCCGTGCGCTGCAAATGTTTTCAAATCCGCCATGATTCCCGCGCCGCAGCTTGGATCGAATCCTGCGATCGTCAGTAAAATCGGCGGCGCCGCGTGTCCGTTCGTACTCATCGTTCGTTCTTGCCCCGTTGTGCGAAGAAAATTGCCGGTCACGCTTCCCGTTTGGCTGGAAAACGTACCGGCACTTGCGAATGTACGCGCACGTTTGGTGGCGTGCAACAAAAACTTTTTAAATTTTCGGCGAAAAAAAATTGTGAGGGCTGACGAGGCTCCCGATCTGCGCCAACATTTTCCGGACTAAGTTAAAACCCTGCCTCAAATACACGGAAGCGTCTCTCGAGTTCCCATTGTTGCTGCGCTTTCTCATTCGCGTTCAAGAAGTCCGCGCACGATTTCGACGGTTTGTCGCTTCCGGACACATCTTTCGCGCAACCGGCCGCGGCTCGCGCAAAATTGTCAGGTTTGTCCCACAAACTCTTGCCCGGCGAAAACGCATGTTCCAAGCCAGTCCTCACCATTGTTTTCAACTCGCCGTACTTGAGCCCGTACGTTTCCACTGCACGCACATATTCATTTGTCAGATCGATCCGCGAAACGCCCTCATCATCCGTAGAAAGCGCCACAGGCACTCCGAACATTCGATACATTGGCAGCGGATGATGCATTCCGCTCACGCCGAGTATCATTTCGTTGCTCGACAAATTAATTTCGACCATCACGTGCTTTGCCGCCAGCTCCTTCAGCAATTCGTGCGGCCGGTCCTCATACATCACATCCACGCCATGGCCGATCCGCTCCGCCCCCGCCTCGACGGCCAGCCGGATGTGGCAGCACAATCCGTCCGGCGGCACCATGCCGTATCCCAACTCGCCGGCATGCAGCGTGATGTGCACGTTCGGATAAACTCCGTGCAGAAATTTCACCATCTTCATCTGCAGCGCGTAATCCCGCATCGAAATGTATCCATCTTCCGGCATCACGAAGTTTAGCCCCACCACGCGCTCTGGATCGGCCATCGCCGTTTCAAATCCCAGAAGCGTTTGTGCAAACACGATTTCCTTCGGCAGCCCGCGCAGAATTTGGTAAATGAATCGCACATCCACTCTGCAGGCATCCGCGGCATTCGCTTCGGCGCAGTGCTCTATCTCGCGGCGCCTCTTCTCCATGCCATCCAGATACATCGCCGCTTCGGACACATTTTGTTTCAAGCCATGTGCGAGCAATCCATCCCGGAGGGCCGCAAAATCGTCTTTCCATCCGACTTCTCCCGCCGCCTTCGCGGCGATCGAATAATCCGGCGTCTCCATCAACTCCATGTACTGCTCGTTCTGCGCCGCCGCCCGCACGGCCGCTTCGTCAACCCACTCCCCCTTGTGCAGAGGACTTGTCCCTCCAAATTTTGCAAACGTATCGAAAAAATGGTCGTGGCTGGAAACTCCCGCGTACGGCACAAAACTTCGCATCGAAAACGCATTGATCAACTGGTCGTAAAACGCTTGGTTTTTATAGGCATCGCTCGCCAACACGATGGTCGTATCTCCACCGCCCGCGGCGCACTTCGTAAACGCCAGCTTCTTCGTATCGACGCACAATCCATCTTCCACCGCCGCACGAAGAAGCGACTCCGCGTACACACCGCCACTCAAGTGGTAGTGCAAATCCGCGCCCTTCGGCATTTTTTTCAGGAATTGGCGCAACTGCAGCGGATTGTTTCGCGCAGCCTCCAACTGAAGGTCGCCGTTCTTCTCCCCGCTCGTCGCCAACGAAACGCCGCTCTTTGCTTTCGGCGTTTGCCCCGCGCAAAAGCCCGCTCCAATGTTCGACAACGCCCATACCGCCAGCACTGCGCCAAGCCGGCGCCCTCTCGTTCCAAGTTTCATGTTGATCTTGCCCTCAGCGTTGCGAGTCGAAATTCCGTCTCAGGGAAACAAGCCGCGTACCAGCGTCGCTTCTGCAACGCGTCCCACGGCCAGAATCATCGCGCCGGCTCGCGGGGGAACGTGATGCTTGCGCATCGTCTCCACCATCTCATTGAACGCGCGCACCATGATTTTCTGCAACCGTTGGTTGACTTCGTCCGAATCCCACAGCAACCCTTCCTGATTCTGCACCCACTCAAAATAACTTACGGTCACGCCGCCGGAGTTCGCCAAAATATCCGGCAACACCGTGATCCCGCGACGCGCCAGGATTTCATCCGCGTGTGGCGTTGTTGGCCCGTTCGCCGCTTCCGCCACGATGCGCGCCTTGATCGCTTCCGCGTTATTCAGGGTTATCACGTTTTCCAGCGCCGCCGGCACCAGGATGTCGCACTTCATCGTCAGCAAGTCGTCATTGGAAATCCGCGAAGCACCGGGCATGCCGACAACGGTGCCCGACCGTTCCTTGTAACGAATCGCCTTGATCGGATCGATCCCGCGCGTGTTCGTCACGCCGCCGCGCGTATCGCTCAACGCAATGATCTTCGCCTTTTTCTCGGCGAGCAATCGCGCTGCGGTCGCTCCCGCGTTTCCAAATCCCTGAATCGCTACGGTCGCGCCGCGCAGCGGAATTTTCTTCGTCTTGCACGCTTCTTCCACCACGTAAACCAAGCCGCGCGCCGTCGCTTCCGCGCGTCCGAGCGATCCGCCGATCGCAATCGGTTTACCCGTCACGACGCCCGGCACAGTGTGTCCGACCATCATGGAATACGTATCCATGATCCACGCCATCGTCTGCGAATCCGTGTACACATCCGGCGCCGGAATATCCTGATCCGGCCCAATCAAAGGAAGAATTTCGCTCGCGAAACGCCGCGTCATCCGCTCCAGCTCCGCCTTCGACATGCGCTTCGGGTCGCAAATAATGCCGCCCTTTGCGCCGCCGAACGGAACGTTCACCACCGCCGTCTTCCACGTCATCCACGCCGCCAGCGCCTTCACTTCGTCCAGCGTCACATTGGGGTGATACCGCACGCCGCCCTTGCCCGGTCCGCGCGAAACGTTGTGTTGCACGCGATATCCCGTCAGCACCCTCACTTGCCCGTTGTCCATCTTCGTTGGCAGCGAAACTTCCAGCACACGCTTGGGCGAACGCAGCACTTGCCGCAGTCCCGGATCCAACTTCAAAAACTCCGCCGCCATATCAAACTGGATTTGCGCGATGCGGAATGGATTCAAGTCCTCCCGCGGCGCTATGCGCGGCACGAGGGGGGTGGTTGTGGGCTTTGCGACCGTGGCCATCGGCGTCGGTCCTTTCCGCTGATCAATTTAAATTAAATCCGTCACTTGCTTCCGGGCCCAAATCAAAAAACATTCAAAATCGCTTTTCGTTCAGCCGTTCGCTGCCATTTTTTGACTGCCGCCCAAGTACTTGTCGCGGCATTCTGCTGAACAAAAATGCATCACTTCGTTACCACTGCGTACCGCGAGTGCCAGATCCTCGGCAACGTGCATGCCGCACATGGGGTCTCGCACCAGCCGCGTGCTCCGCGGCAGCTCCGGCTCAGACCTCCTCGCTTGCTTCTGGACTGTGTCGCCCAGAAACCACGCGAAGAACCGCTTGATGAGCGAAATGCTCCAGGAGAGCACCAACACCCAAAATACAAACCGGAAAAAACTGGCAATAATCCCCATGCTTGCGTTCCCGTGGCAGGGAAAATGCCTCCCTGAACGGTGAGGCGAGTGTATGCAACCGCAAAAGGGTAGGTCAAACGAAAATGTCTGATTTCAATAGGTTGCGGGGCGGGCTCCGCACCCCAAATTGGCGAGGAAGAGGCCAAAACTCATGCTATCACATTATAAATAAAAGACTTACATAGTCTTTGCACTGTCGATCCCCAAAAGACCGCCAAATAGCCTAAAGTGCCGGAATTCGGTCGATTCCCATGTACGGCCGCAGCGCCTCCGGGATCAAAATCGACCCGTCGGCCTGCTGATAGTTCTCGACGATCGCAATCCAAGTCCGACCCACCGCGAGCCCAGACCCATTCAAGGTGTGCACAAACTCGCTTTTTCCGCCGCCTTTCGGCTTAAATCGAATTCCCGCGCGCCGTGCCTGAAACGCTTCGCAATTCGAACACGACGAAATTTCCCGAAACTCATTGCTCGAAGGCAACCACACTTCAATGTCGTACGTCTTTGCCGACGCAAATCCCATGTCGCCGCTGCACAGCAGCATCGTCCGGTAGTGCAATCCCAGTTTTTGCAAAATCGTTTCCGCGTTGCGCGTCAGCGCTTCGTGCTCTTCGTAGCTCTTTTCCGGATGGGTGAACTTGAACAGTTCCACTTTCTGAAACTGATGCTGCCGCAAAATGCCGCGCGTATCTCTCCCCGCCGCCCCCGCTTCCGATCGGAAACAAGCCGTCCACGCAGTCACTAGAATCGGCAGCTTGTCCTCCGGGATCGTCTCGTCGCGATAAAGATTGTGCAGTTCCACTTCGCTCGTCGGCGTCAGCCAAAAATCTGTGTCCTGAATCTTGAAAAGATCCGCGGCAAATTTGGGCAATTGCCCCGCGCCCGTCAGCGACGCGGTATTCACCAGAAATGGCGGCAAGATTTCCGTATATCCATGCTCGCGCGTGTGTACATCCAGAAAGAAATTCGCCAGCGCCCGCTCCAGGCGCGCGCCCCAACCCTTATAAATCGCAAAACGCGCCCCGGTAATCTTTGTCGCGGCGGCCAAATCCAGAATCCCCGTCTTCTCGCCGATCTCCCAATGCGGCTTCGGCGGAAAGCCGCACTTGAACGGCGCCCCCCATCGCCGCACTTCCACGTTATCCGCCGCACTCGTTCCCGTCGGCACCGAAGAGTGCGGGATATTCGGCATCGTCAGCAACATTTCTCGCTGCCGCGCATCCAGCTCCGTCACTTTTTCATCGGCCTGCTTGATAAGTTCCGCAAGCTGTTTCATCTCCGCGATAATCGCGTCCGCCCTCTGCTTCTCTTTCTTCGTTCGCCGTAATAAATTCCCGCCGCTCTTTGTCCAATACACGGAATGCGTCCAGATCCAACGTGGTTCCACGCCGCTTCGCCATATCGGCGAAAACATTCAAATTCTCTCGGAAATAGCTCAAGTCATGCATGGCCCTAAGAGGATAGCGTACCCGTCGCTCCAGCGAAAACCCCGCGCCACCTGTCCTCTCGGCCAAGTAACCCATTCGGGGAGTACCCGTTGTTCCCCCGTCGCAACCGACGTCGCGCGGTGGCCTACTCTTAGGGAAGGCCAGCCCAGTCTGTTACGAGCGTCCCTTACATAAAGTCCCCAAAGAAGGAGTGTTCATGAAGAAATCCAGTTTCGCAGTCCTATTCCTCGCGGTCGGCGTTTCGTTTGGCGCAGCGCAGGCCAATGCACAAGGCCCGGCGGGAGCCGGCGCAACCGA
>WNFL01231845.1_pt2 | contig 10661 bp, 10 predicted proteins | sample 5400361 | NCBI WGS metagenome assembly WNFL01 (sample SAMN13153351, study PRJNA577476) | soil metagenome | isolation source: 40 cm soil on Douglas fir-dominated hillslope | place: USA:California | collected 2013-09-17 | reverse complement strand
AATGCGACCATCCTGCGGCAGGGACTCCTGGTAAGTCTTGAGTCTGGCCAGGAACTTGATGCGGCCGAACACTCGTTCAGCGATTGGCATGGGCAGCGCCTCTCCTGGAGCCATTACGCCGTCGAGCCGGAAGCACACTGAGGCGGAGCCTTCAAGCATGTGGAGGTGAATATCGCTGGCATCGGCGTGCTCTGCCTGGTGAACCAGGCGTTGAAGGACCGCCGGCGCGGAAGTTTGTTCGTCCGTCATCTGCGGATTCGAGGATTTGCCGTTAGTTTCCACTGCTGCCAAGGTTTGATTGGACATTCGCATTTCTGGATGAGTTAGACAATGCTCGCGACGCAAGGTCACGGTTTGTTTGTCCCACCGGAAGCCAAAACAAGCTGGCGTTCGTTCAGAGAAAGTTCACGCCATTGACCGGGTGGCAAGTTGTTCAATTGGAACGCGCCAATTCGCACCCGAATTAAACGCAGCGTCGGATGGTCGATCGCGGCGGTCAGGTGCCGCACCTGGCGATTTTTCCCCTCGATCAACTCCAACCCGATCCAGCAGGTCGGCACCGTTCTGCGGAAGCGGATGGGCGGGTTGCGGAGTGGAAGATCCGGCTGCGGCTCCAACATCCACGCACGGCAAGGAAGCGCTTTGCGACCCTTAAGAACCAGGCCTTCTCCAAGTTTCTGCAACGCGCTGGCTGCGGGCACGCTTTCAACTTGTGCCCAATACTCGCGTTCGTGCGCGTGGCGCGGGTGTAACAATCTTTCGTTCAGTTCGGGCTCGTCGCTAAGCAGGAGCAAGCCTTCAGAGTCAGCATCCAGGCGGCCAATGGGATAAACACTTTTAGGAAAGCCGAAGTCAGCCAGCGCGCGATGGGGCGAACCGTCGGGCGTGAATTGGGAGAGGAAACCGTAAGGTTTGTTGAAGGCGAGAAGCAAGAAGTGAAAGAGAAAGATGGAGTGGCGGAGAGCCTCGACGTTATTTTTTGAGACGGAAGAATTGGCGTACAGTGGAACGCGGCAGCAGGACATAGGCCTGGCTGCCATTGGTCTGTGGAATCTGTGTTACATTCGACCAGGTAATCGATGAAGCCAGATTTGTCGCGGATTGCAGTTGGTAGTCGTTGAGCCCAGTCGGCCAGGAGACGGTAACATTGGTTCCCGTTTGTTTGATCGCCAGCACAGGCAACGGGGTGGTCACCAGTTCGGTAATTTGCGTTGACCATACGTTCGTGTCCGATGGATACATCTGAATCGTCCAGAAACGGTTCGCGTCGGACGGGTCAACTGACGTTGTGCTGTAGTCACCCCAACGGCTGGTTGGACTTCCCAAGCCCAAGCCAGAAGTGTCTTCATCGCCGCCGTGATAGTTGGTCAACCCTGACTGTAGCAGGACTGGGCTGCCGAACGTGGTCACACCGCCCGTGGTTTGGCCCACGATCGCGTAGCAACTGACATAAGTACCCAATCCTGAGCCGTTGTAGGCAATGACCGCTGTTCCGCCCGGGTTTGCCGCAACCGAGGGGTAGAACAGATCCAAATTCGGATCGGCGATGGTGCCAGCCTCCAGAAGGCTGCCGTTGGCGGCATTGATGCGATACCAACGAATAACGATGCGGCCGTTGGACTCGCTGTTATGGACGCCATAGATAACCCCGCCTACAATGTATGCCTTGGCACAAAATCGCGCATCATTGGCTTGCAGAGTCGTGGTGCTGTCTGGCTGTAACGCCGTGAATATCGGCGCTCCGAGAGCGGCGTTGTAAGGAACCATGTAAGGCGGAACGGTGGCGAAAGTGGATGGACCAAGCGTCGCGGGCCCTGGCCCGGCCACATTTTGCACCGAAAAGCTGACTACATTCGAATGGAAATTACTATCGTTGCCGATGTCCCCGGCAGCCAGGATTTTGCCGACCGCGCTGCCGTCCCGGCAGGTTGCGGGTTGATAGATTTGGCCACGGTCGGCAAAGCTTCTGACGCCATGCCAGGTGCGAGTCGAGAAGACCGGCGGAGACGCCAGCAGGTCGGCCTTGGGGAAGGATACAAGGGCGCAGCCCAGATCGGTGGCCGTAAAGGGATCACCGTTGGAATCGAACATGTCACCCGCCAAATACACCCCTTGGCTGTCCACTCCCAACGTCGGAAAATCGGCGAAATACAGGCCATCCGGGTCTGAAGGAAACGAAGTCCCAATCCACTCGCCGTTCGGATCGGCAGTAACTGAAACTGCGAGCAGAAAATCGTTGGTTCCGAGCGTTATCGTCAGCGTATCGAAGTCAACCTGGTAATCAAAATCAACTTGAGAAGCAAACCACCGCTGCGATGCCGGATCGTAAATGATTCGAGGATCGGAGACGCCGCTGGTGCCGTCTGACACATCTATGCCAACCCCAGCGCCAGCCCAGAAGTCCAAATCGGTCTTCAAGCTCCTTCGATGGCCGTTGGTCTTGTTATAAACCGCGAATATTCCGTTGATGAACTCCACGTAGTCGCTCGGCCCGATTTCACCGTTGGAGTCTGGCGGCAGAGATGCTGAATTGGTGGTGGAGGACCCATAGCTGATGCCAGTGAAATTCTGGCCGATGGTTACAGAGGGAAACGGGGCAGCGGAACTCCACAGCCACGGGCAAACCGAAAAGAGAAAAATAGCTAACGGAAGACTTCTTGGGAACAGATTCATGACGATTACAGCTACTATGCTAATAGATCGGCAAGTAGGTTTTGTCAATGCAAACCGGCCCTGCAAAAGATGACCTTACCGGGGGATTCAGGCTTGTCGTGCAACCTTGAAGTTCAGTTCTTCGGCCGGGTCGCTCTTTCCTGGAGCCACGCGACGTCAGGATTGTCCGGGGATGAAAATTGGTCGTTGACGAAGCCATTATGCACCAGCGGCGGCATGGTGCGGTTGTCGCGCCAACGGCGAATTTCGGAGTGCCCATCGGCGAAGGAGAAGCCGCACGCCAAATGATGGTAAAAACCGGGAAGATCGTAGAAGCCGTATTGAGCCGACTGGTCCGGCCAGCCGGCCATTCGGGCGGCGAAGTTGCCCATGTCGATGCTGTCCTCACGCATATCGAGAAAAACAAATACCTTTGCCGGACCGGGATCAAAGAGTTCGGGTTGCTTCAAATAAATTTTATAATCACTGAATGGGCTTCCCCAGTAGCCATCAGTTCCTCCCCACCCGCCCAGGAATATATTCATGGACATGCTGCGGACACGGGGTTTGGTTTCCGTCCCGACAATCACGCTGGAGCGGTCAGAGGGGCACTTCCAAATCGTAAGATTCTTGCCGCAGTAAGGCCACATCGGACTTTTCTTGATGGTGACATCCGGGTCCCAATTTGAGGGAATCGAGGAGAAGTCGAGCGTGCCGGTGACCCAGGCAGCGGCGCTGGTCTCCGGTTTGTCCGGCAACTCGCTGGCATAAAGCAGTCGTTCCTGATTATCGTCGGAATACATGCGCCACGCGAGGGCCAACTGGCGATGATTGGCCATGCACTGAATGCCCTGGGCCTTGAGCTTGCCCGTATCCAGCGCCGGCAGCAACAGCGCTGCCAGTATCGCAATGATAGCGATGACGACGAGCAGCTCGATGAGCGTAAAACCCCGGGGCCGGTGGTCACGGTTGTCAGACAGAGGATCTGCTGCTCGGTTTGCCTGACTCATGGTTGGACAACCATACCGCGAGTAACGAAAGGTGCAACCTAAACTCACAGACGTTTGGTGTGAAACTTGATCGTGTTTTTCCCTTTTAGTGAAGAAATATTCACCGTTCCTTGCGTGTCTATGTTCAACTGTTTGCCTTTGGCCGTTGCCGAATCCACCTGCCAGCCGTCGGGCACGCGGATGCGTAGCAGAGTTTCTTTCGCCGGATTGCGCGTTGGCAGCTCAAGCTTCGCAATGACCTCGCCGTGGTGCAGTCTTGATTCCACCCGTAGCGAGATTGGGCCGAACGCGGTTGGCGCATGTTCAATTCTGATGCTTTTGCCATCTTCCAGCCATCGTTTTGGCGTGGCGAAGAGCAGCCGCAGGGTTTCCGGTTTGCCGTCGTCATCCAGGTCCCAGTCCTGCACGAGCAGATAACGCAGCGTCCACAGGAACAGCGCGTTGCCGGTGCTGTTGGGTGGCAGATACATTGGCCGCCCGTGATCATCGAGCGGCCGCAAGCCGGTGCCTTCGGCCCCGATGAACGTATCGCGCGTCAGTCCCTGGGCCAGCTTGCCGTAGAAGCTTGCCAGCGCGCGATCCACTTCGTCCATTTGCAGCAGTTTGGCGGTGTAGCGCAACCCGTAGTTGTCATCGAGCGCGTCCTCGTTTGCGAACAAGCCGGAATGCTGATGAAATCGGATCATGCCCATGCAAACGCCGCCGCGTTCCTGAAGATAATCAATGATGGCCCGTTCGCGTGCCGAGCCGGGACCGAACATGCCCGAGCCGAGCATGTACGGCGCGATCAAAGTCCAATAGCTGCCCAGCATCGAAGCCGTCAGGCTTTCGTAAGGTTTTTCCTCGCCGAACAGCGCCACGGGAATGAACATTGGATTCGCATCTTTGTATTCGCTTTTTTCCGTAGCGGTAATGATGGCCCGGCGAAATTCCTTCGCCACATCCGCAAGTCTTTGGGATTCGGCCCGCTCACCGAGATCAGCCAGCACCGCCGCGAAATCGTGCAGGCCCCGCCAGCATGCCCCGTTGGAATGCAGCGAATAGACTTTTGTGAAAATGTCGCCGCAATACTGTTCCCGTGGAAACAGGCCCGATTCTTTTTCCCGTCCTTCCACAATAAGCTTTACCTCCGCCTGCCAACTGGCGCGGACGGAGTTGACGTAATTCGCGTCGCGGGTGAGCCAATAATAATGGGAGAGAGTTTGCAGTTTGAAACCTGCATTATGGAATTTCAACCCGTCACGGGTGTAGTTGAACAATGGCAGAATCATTTTCGCCACTTCAGCCGTGTGACCAAACAGGGCCAGTGCCCGGGCGCTGTCGCCGCACTCGGCCTGGTAAAGCCGCTCGTAGGCGTTGCCCGCGCTGTAATTCATCGAGTCGCCTTTCAAGAGCATGAAGTTGCCGGCGACGAGTGAATGCCAGGCATTGTTGACGACTGATTCTGGCACTTCCAATTTCATCCCGCGATCGAGCAGCGCCTGCCATTCGTGGGCGCAACGCTTATGTTGCTTTTCGTAAGTGGCGGCCAGCAGAGGAATCTCGGCGGGCAGGGCCATGGGCTGGATGGCGATGGCCAGTGTCGCGGATTGATTGCGGCCCAGGTTTGCGCATAGGGTCTGTTCCACTGTGTCCCATTTCCAATTGTCACTGAACCAGACCAGAGCGTGGCCGTTGGTGTCGCGGACTGCACCGTGAGCGGCCGCCAGCGGGGCTTTGGAATCAATCTTGGCAGAAACGGTTCCAGGCTTTTTGCTGGTAAGAGTGAACTTCGTAAAGACGACTCCATTTTCTGCGAACTGCGGCTCGAGGCTCGCAAACGATTCTTCATCGTACGTTGCGCCATGCTGCTCATAAGCCAACTGCACTACGGGCAGGTAACCGCGCTCGTAGTGTGGCCCCCGCAGCCGGCTCAAATCCTGTCCATAGAGCTCACGCGCATCGCCGACACGGAACGTCACCGGCACACCGGCGTCCTTCCACGTTTTCAGTCCAGCGCGCGCGTTGATGGCGCTGCCGTTGGAGACCAGCCGCGCTTTCAGGAGGCTGCCTGGCGCGCTAAGGATAATCGGGTAATGGTGAAACGCCGCATTTACGTAGCGCAACGGAGGCAGCAGCTTTTCGAAAAACTCGTAGCTCGGCCCATTCGGCTGGCGCATCGCCGCGAGTCCCCACTGATCGTTGCCCGAGGCTAGTGCTTCGTCCAGGGTCGAAAACTGGGCCGACTGAGCTCCCAGGGACAGGAACAAAAGGACCCCAACAAAGCTAAAGCGAGTCAGCACCGATTTTAACCGGGTATGCGTATGCTGATGCTGAGCAAAGACGTTTTGAATCCCAAGTTCCCACCACTCACGAGTGGCTGGCTTCATACAGCACCCGCCCCTTCGACATAACCTCTTTGACAAACGAATCCCCTTGCCGCAATCGCCGGGAAATCTCTGACCGCGCCCGGACGAGGATGTCCACTGGAAACCCCGCGCTGATACGGCGGCGAATCTCAAGAGAGGGTCGCCATCCCTTGCGCGCCGGCAGGATAACCATCACGTCCACATCAGAATCCGGCGTTGGCTGCCCGTAGGCATAGGAACCAAACAGGATTATTTTCCGCGGACGGAACTCCCGCGCGATCGCGGCACCGTAGCGTTCGATGTCAGCCCAGGCAATCACGGCATTAAATTAAACTTCCTGGGTGACCCATGTCGAGAATTCTTCATACTCTGGCTCGCGCGTGATGTGGCCGTCGCGAGGTCAATTCAAGCATCTCGTAGTACGATTCTCGTTGATTTCCCTTTCAATCGCCGGTATTCGTCTCACTCGTTGCCAATGAAGAAATACGACTCCCACGAATTGACACGAGTGAATGTCGGGGCAGCGCTTTAATCCGTATCTAAACCCAAGTAACCTCTAAACTCATTATGGCCGAGAAATGTTTTCATCCCAGCATCGAAGGGGCGCAGCATGGCGCCAAGAACCTCGCGCAGTTCCTTGATTACGCTAAAAAGTCCGGCGCGGCGGGAGCGCAACCCTCCAATTACATGCTCCAGAGCCTTGAAGGGTTCAAGACCGCGAAGGAAATCAAGGACACGTTCGCCAAAGCGAAGATGACCCTGGATGGCGTGTCAGCCCACTGTCCATTCTGGGTGCATACGAGTGCGTGGACGGGCACGCCGTCGATTCGTCCCTTCATTCCACCGGACGTGGCGAAGAAGCCGGCGGAAGAAATCGAGAAATGGGCGGAGGAATATTTGCTGCGGCTGCTGGACTTGTGCGCGGAGTTAAAGGTGAAGGTCGTGCCGATGTTTTGGGGCGTGGCGTTCGGGTGGGAGCTGGCAACAGGTTATCCGTGGGGATTCTGGAAAGGCGGCGACTACGATTTGCTCAAGGAAGGGCAGGACCGGTTCGTGAAGAAGACCGCGAAGATTCGCAAGCACGCGAAGTCCCTGGGGATATTCCTCGGGCACGAGATTCATCCGGGCACGGCAGCGATGTGCGCGGACGATTTCAACATGTTGGTGGAGATTTGCAATGGCGACAAATGCCTGGCTGTGAATGCAGACCCGTCGCATTGCTGGGAAGGAGAGAGCTGGGAGACGCGTTTCCTGAAAGTGGCGCCGCGCATTTATGCGTGTCACGTGAAGAACTTCGTCATCCGCTCGGGTTTCCCGTTGCGCAAGATGGAGCCGGCCTGGCAAAAGCGAGCGATGCAGTTCGTGGATCTTCCGTCGGGTGACTTGAATATGGCTCGCTATGTGGAGTTGATGGTGCACACCGGTTATCCGCAGCGTTATTGCCAGGCGATGGGCACGAAGACGGCTCCGCTGGTGGTGGAGGCGGAAAGCGCATATCGAGATCTGGATGCGACGAGCGCTAATGGCGTTCAGTATGTTCGGGATAATCTGTGCTTCCCGCTGGCAGCGGGATCATTTGAGGAGGGGATGGGAGCGTAGAGTAAGCTGATCTATCTACGGCCCATGCCATAGAGATAATAGATCATCAGGCCGATCAAAAAGCAGGCAATCAGGCAGAAGCCCACGGCGAAGAAAAGGATTCGCAGCTTCCGATATCGCACCATCCGGGGATTCCTGGGAAACAGCCATTTACCGAGCGTATACAACAAGGAACACTCTAGGCCGCTCCAGGAGGCTTTGCAAGTGCCCGCGAGCACAGTAATTGGCGTGGAGGCGAAAGTTACTCCTTGCGGGCCAATGGTGGGGGATGTCCCTATTTAAACCCATCGTGATTGAGCGATACTGATTAAATGGATTGATGATTTAGCTGTATGCCTGACTTGGCCGTGATTCTACTTGCCGACGATCTGGAAGACGATGTCTTGCTGATTCGCAGAGCCTTCAAAAAAGGCAACATTCACAATCCCGTCCACGTTGTCAGTGATGGTGAAGAGGCGATTGCCTATTTAAAGGGGGAGGGCAAATATGCCAATCGCGATGAATATCCGCTGCCAGACTTGATGTTGCTGGACCTCCAGATGCCTCACAAAGATGGTTTCGAGGTCCTGCGGTGGATTCGACAGCAGCCGGGATTGGCGGCGTTGCGCGTGGTGGTGCTAACTTCTTCTGAAGATTTGCGCGATGTGAACGAGGCCTACCGCCTGGGAGCAAACTCTTTTTTAGTCAAGCCTCTGGAATTCGAGAATTTCGTCGAAACGAGCATGTTTCTCAAGCATTACTGGCTGGTCATGAACAAAAGCCCCGACACCTCCCGCGCTGCTCGCACCCTGAATGGAAAACCTTCCAGGTCTCGCATTCGTTCGCAGACCTCCGACAGATAGCTCCGTGCCCTGGATTTTTCCCCGTTGGTACCCAATCTGGCTATCGCTTGCTGCCCGCCAGGGCCGGTTCTTTCGTCGCTTTAGCTGTTCGTTTGTTTCGAGACGTCACGGGTGAAGCGGCAGACGCTTTTCGACCCGCCGTCATCCGGCCCGGGCCTATGAAGGCAGGGCGCTCGGGCCAGGGATTGAACTCCACCACGCCGCTGGACAGTGCGTAGCGTGTCAAAGTGGGTATGTTGTGAAGGTTCAGTTTCTGCATCAGACTGTCCCGGTGTTTCTCGGCCGTCTTGACACTGAGCGAAAGTATATCGGCAATCTGCTTGGTGGGATAACCTTCCGCGATCAATTGGAGCACTGCGGCCTGGCGAGCCGTTAAGGCCTGGGTATTGTTGCCGGAGTGTTGCATCAAGTGCTTCGAAATAGCCGGGCTGAAAAAACCGTTGCCCTTGTGGATTTCGCGGATGGCGGACAACAAATCCTTGGCGGCGGTTTCTTTAATCAAATAGCCTGCCGCCCCTGCTTCAACCACTTTCTGCACATGCTGGCTGTCGTTGTATGTGGAAAGCATCAGCACTTTGGTGCCGGGGACATCCCGCACAATTTGACGGGCGGCTTCCATGCCGTTCAACAACGGCATCGCCACGTCCAGCAGCACGACCTCAGGCCGAAGCCGTTTGGTTTCCCGAACGGATTGGTAGCCGTCCGCAGCTTCACCGACCACTTGGATATCCTGGGCCGTCTCCAGCAGGCATCGTAGCGCTTTGCGCACAATGTCGTGGTCATCAGAAATTAAAACGGTGATTTTATTCATATAGGTGGGTTGTTGACGGTGTGATTTGATTGGGCACTTTCTCATTAATTGCCTGGTTCGTTGAAGCCACTTTGAGCGCGAAACGCCTTAAAGTGTATAGGGTAAAACCCTACGGTGGTGGAAGCAAAGCGGTGCGAGCCAGGCGGTGATGGCTGGCTGGATTGCGGGGTTACGGCTTGATTTTAACCGGGCGCCGCAGCAGGGTGGGCCCGTGAAAATTCCTTTGGAAGATAATTTCAATGACATCCTGGGCAAAGCGCAACGGGGCTTGAAGTTGAGCGATGAACAGTTGGCTGAAAAGGCAGCGGTATCAGTCGCAGATTTGAACCAAGCCAGGGACGGCCAGTTTGATGAAGGCATTGTTAGAAAGCTCGCGCCTGTTCTAAAACTCGGGGCGGATGCGCTGGTCGAACTCGGGAAAAAAACCTGGTTCCCAAAGGACCCGGGCGAGGTGCCGGGCCTGGCTTGTTTCAATACTCCGTACTCGGATATCACAGTAAACTCCTACCTGGCCTGGGACCCGAAGACCCTTCAGGGAGTATGTTTTGATACCGGCGCAGATTCCGCTGACATGGTGAAGCTCGCGGCGGTAAAAAAGATTCGGGTTCCGATGATCCTGCTGACGCACACGCATCCGGATCACATCGCGGATCTGGCCCGCTTGAAAGAAACCACGCAGGCGGTAGCGTTCGTTAGCAAGCTGGAGGCGATCGCTGGGGCGGAAAGTTTTGAGGCCGGCAAGTCATTTGCGGCCGGAACGTTGCGAATTGAAACGCGGCAGACCAGCGGCCATTCTCGAGGGGGCATTACTTATATTGTTTCCGGACTTCCGAAGCGGATTGCCGTAGTCGGTGATTCGATGTTCGCCGGTTCGATGGGTGGCGGCATGGTTTCTTACGACGATGCGTTGCGGAATAACCGCGAGCAGATTTTGACTTTGCCTGATGATACCATTTTGTGTCCGGGCCACGGGCCGCTCACGACCGTGGGAGAAGAGAAGAAGCATAATCCGTTCTTTTCCCTTAAAAAGTAGCAGCCAACGTAAGGAGGCTCTGATTTCCTTCTGACCTCTGATCTTCGAGTCGGCGAGATCCCGATTCTGTTTATCGGGACTGACCTCTGCCCTCTGACCTGGACCCCGAACCCTTTCGGGGCTGACCTCTGACCCTACTTCACCGCCGCTTCGGTAATTAAAAGATCACCTCTCACCCCGTCGAGGATGGCGCGTACGCCAATGGGCAAAGTGGCGTTAAGGGGAATATGGCCGAAAGGAAGGCCGGCCACGATGGGGACTTTGAGGGGCAGCAACCTTTCCTTGAACACCTCCAGCGATGTCTGTCGATATTCTTTGGTTTTTTTCGCTTTGGGATCTTCACAATTGGTATTGATCCCAATAGCA
>WNFL01110370.1_pt1 | contig 10661 bp, 12 predicted proteins | sample 5400361 | NCBI WGS metagenome assembly WNFL01 (sample SAMN13153351, study PRJNA577476) | soil metagenome | isolation source: 40 cm soil on Douglas fir-dominated hillslope | place: USA:California | collected 2013-09-17 | reverse complement strand
GCCGCCCGACGAGAGCGCCGACGCTGCCGAACCCGTTGTGCGCTACGAGCGCCGCGGCCGCATCGCCGTCGTCACCATGAACCGGCCGAAGTACAGGAACGCGCAGAACTCGGTCATGACCTACGCGCTCGACTCGGCGTTCGAACGGGCGGTCAACGACAACGACATCCGGGTGATCGTGCTAACCGGGGCAGGCGATCATTTCAGCGCGGGTCACGACATCGGCACGCCGGGGCGCGATGTCGACGTCTCGTATGACCGGAAGGCCGTTATCTGGTGGGATCACACCGACAAGGCCGGCGCGGACGCCAGGTACGCCAGGGAGATGGAGGTATACCTCGGCATGTGCCGGCGCTGGCGCGAGATACCTAAGCCGTCGATCGCGATGGTGCACGGCGCCTGCATCGCTGGTGGCCTGATGCTGGCCTGGGTCTGCGACCTTATCGTTGCCTCCGACGACGCCTTCTTCGCCGACCCAGTCGTGCGGATGGGCATACCCGGCGTCGAGTACTTCGCCCATCCGTGGATGCTCGGGCCCAGGTTCGCCAAGGAGGCTCTGTTTACCGGCGACCGCTTCAGTGCCCAGCGAGCCTACGAGCTCGGCATGGTGAACCGGGTCGTGCCACGTGCCGGACTCGCCGAGACGACATTCGCGCTGGCGGACCGGATCGCCACGATGCCCCCGTTTGGCCTCTCGCTTGTCAAGCGCGCGGTGAATCAGTGCGAAGACCTGATGGGAATGCGATCGGGAATGGACTCGACCTTCGGCCTGCACCACGTCGCCCACGCGCACAACTCAGAAACCGGGACCGACGCGCTCGCAGGGATGAACGCGCGGTCAATGAAATCGGCCGCGGAGGCAGCCGACGCAGCGCCGGACCGAGAATCTCCCGCCCAGGCACCGGCAGCTGAGCGGGCGTGAACCTCGACCCCGATCCGCGGACCGAATCGTTCCGCGCCGAGGTCCGCGCTGGCTGGCGCCCACGTGCCCAACCCGCCGCTGCCGTGGATATCAGTCCGGCGGCGAACGCACGGCCGGGCATCGGCGAGCCGGTGTCGGAGCAGTTCTGGATCCAGCCGATTCCGGACAATCGTATGTTGCCGACGAGCGGTGATCCGGAGGAGTCGGCCGTGCAGCGCGAGACGATCCGCCTGGCGTTCGTCGCCGCGCTGCAGCACCTGCCGCCCCGGCAGCGGGCAGTGCTGATCCTGCGCGAGGTGTTGTGTCCTGCTCGACGTGTCCGACGGGCTGATCATCGGTATCACTACGTACCTCGACGCCGACCGGCTGATCCCGCTCTTCGGCTTGCCGCCCGAGGCCTCCCGGTCGCCCGAAACTCCGCTGTCCCGCCGATGAGTTTCGTCGCGCCAGCGCGTATCACCACCGGCAGCGGCTCGAACATGCACAAACCGGAGGAACGCGCGTGACGAATGTCCAGGCCATCGTTACCACACCCGACCTGGCCCGCCTGCAGTCGTTCTACGAGCGCCTGCTCGGCGCGGTGGAGGTACGCCGCTACCCGCACGACGGACCCACCTTCTTCGTGGGCCTGAAGCTGGGCGACTCGGAACTCGGACTGGTCGCCGAGGCGGCGGCCGACCTGTCCGCAACACAGCGGATCCTGCTGAGCGTGGACGTCGACGACGTCAATAGCCTGCTGGACCGGGTGGAGGCGGCCGGCGGACACGTGCTCGGACCGTCGACGGACATGCCATGGGGACAACGTGTGGCCCACGTCCACGACCCTGACGGAAACATGGTCAACCTGACCCAGGCCTGTGACGATCTCACACGGACCGGCCGTCTACACAACGTGACCACTGCTTCGATCGTGGCCTTACAAAACAAGGCGCGCATCTGCCGCATCAGGTTCACGGCCCTTTGGTCACGGGCGGTGGCCCTGATCGAGGGTCGCGCCGTAGCGGGTGATCGACCGGAACCTCGACCAGAACGATCTGGACGCCGTCCGGGTCCTCGATCCACATCTCGATCAATCCCCACGGCTCTGCGGTCGGACCACGGAGAATACGCACGGCCGCCGCCGCGAGCCGGCCATGCTCAGCCTGAACGTCGCGCACCTGCAGCCAGATCATCACCGAGCGACCCGCGGGGCCAGCCGAGCGCCCGGACACTTCGAGGAGTCCCGGGCCGAGAAAGAACACCACCCCAGGGTTAGCCGGCGAGCCGTACTCGCGATAGATCGCCAGACCCAGCACATCGCGATAGAAACGCAGGCTTCGATCGAAGTCTGCGGGGCGCAGCAGAACCCGGCTGCTCAAGATGTCCACGTCCCTATCCTGGCCCGCTGCCCGGCAGTCGCTGACGCAAAGGCATCCATCCTCATTTGCCGCTGCCCGCGTCGTCGTGGCGGCTTGGCGGACCACCCGGGCGGTGACTGCCAGCGTGTCAGGCGCCTGGTGTGAGGCGATGTCGAAGCGAACCTCGACCTCGTCGCGCGGCCTGAGTGCTCCCAGGAAGGCCGAATAGGGGCGGATCCCCCACCGGGACTGGACGATGACGACCGACCCGTGAGCGCGGCCGTCAGCCAGCTGACCCTCAACGGTGACCGGCTGGGTGACACCCACGATGGTCAGGTCGCCGTCGATGCAGAACGATGACGGTCGCCGGGGGTTTCTGTATGGACTCAGACTTTAGTGAGGAGCAGGGAAACCGCCCGCGACGATCATCGACAGCCAGGGAGCATGGAACGGCGGCAGCCAGCCGCAGGACCGAGACGAGGGAGCCTCATGTCCGGACCGTTCATATTCATCGCAACGAACCGGCTCAGGGATGGCAGATTCGACGCCGAGCAGCAACGTATCCCGGGGCTGTCCAGCTTCATCGAGGCCAATGAGCCGCGACTGATCGCCTTCAGCGAGTACGCCAGCGAGGACCACAGCGAGGTAGCGGTCGTCCAAGTCCACCCGGACGCCGCCTCCATGGAATTTCACATGGGCATCGTCGGTGACCGCGCCCGGGAGGCCTACGCCCAGACGCTGGAGTCCACTACCAGCATCCACGTCTTCGGAACGCCTACCGAAGATGTTCTGCGGATGCTCAGGCAGCAAGCCGGATCAGGCCTGCCGCTCAGCATCTACCCGCATCATCTGGGCGGGTTCACCCGTGCCTTGCAACGCTGAAGCGCGGAACCGGCCGCCTGCCGGCAAGGCCAGAAGGAGCCACTCAATGATCTCGAAGGCCCTTGCTCTGGCTCGACCGGCAGATCGAGTTGATAGTCGGCCCGACACTGCAATCGGCGCCGGGACCGGCAGCGACCGACATGACCGACGTGCAATTGCACTGCTCGGCCTGCGAGAACATGCCACGGCGTCCGCACTGGGACCGCTACGGAATGTCGCAGAGACCCATGTGTATGCGAAGTGGTTGCTGGAAAGGCCGGACGAGAATGTCAGGCTCGGCCGCGCCTACCGGCTCACTATGAACGCCATCGATCAGCTTCGGGAGCAGAAGCGGATGCTCGAGAAGGTCGCGCGGCCGTCTGCTCTCACCCTGCAGGTGGCGCCCATGCTCGGCACGGCTGCCGAGCGGATGAGCAGCCGTCTTACTGAGCTTGCCGCCGTTCTGGCGTGCCGGTGGCGATTTGGGTGGTCCTACCGTGGATGTGCGGAACCGGATGATCGGCGCGCATGTCGACGCTCGGTAGCTGATGAGCGGGCGTTGGATGCGGATCACCTTGCGCGATGGCTAGCGCCCGCGACGGGTGGCTGGACCGGGTGCTGGTCACTGGCAAGTGCCACCCGCGGCTGGGCCCTGGCGGGTACATCGGCGGCTATGACACCCACCGCCGGGGCAGATGCAAGTCTGCACGGGTCGCCTGGGGCGGCGCAGTTTCCCGGCGTCCGCGCGGGGTGCGGGTCTCGCCGTGGTGGTGGCGAGCGGCTGGGGCTCGGTCGTCACGACAGCGGGCTACTAGTGGCGTTCGGCCTGCGTGAAGGCGTGTGGCAGCGCGTCAGGTGAGCTGTCCGGGCTGGTCTGCGATCGCGGCCGCACATCGCGACGCGAGCGCTGCAACTGCGGCGCGGAGTTCATCGCCGCCCTCGACGCGGAAGGCGAACGGTATGGCCGCCAGCCACTCTTGTGCGTACATGGTTGGGTTGCTCGTGCTGCCGACCAGCACGCATCCGCTGGCGTGTGTTTCGAGGTGTCCCATCGGCGGGCGGATCCACGGCGCCACCTCGGAGGGTGGCGCCTTGAACACGACGCGGGCGGGGAAGTCCCAGCCCTCGCCGAGGTTCTCCTCGAGCGCCGTTACCGGGTCCAGTCCATCGGGCGGGGTAAACGAGTGGCGAGTGTGCTCGACCGTGCGGACCCGGTCGACGCGGTAGCTGCGGACCGCGCCCGCATGGTGGGAGTGGCACAGCAGATACCAGCGTCCGTGGCGGACCACGACCGCCCACGGGTCGATCTCCGCTTCCCATTCACTGCCTGACCGGCTCCGGTACCGGAGCCGTACCCGACGCCTCGACGCGACGGCTACGACGAGTGCGCTGGTCACGGCGGGATCGGGATGAGCGGCGCGGCGGTCGGGTGCCGCTGAGGCGTATTCGCGCAGTGCCGCGGCCTGGCGGCCGACGTTCTCTGGCAGCGCCCGGACGACCTTGGCCAGCGCTGAACCGGCCAGCTCGCCGGTGCCGGTCGCCGCCGGATGGCCCTCGAGCACGGCCATCACCAGTCCCAGCGCCTCGTCCTGGGTGAAGATGACTGGTGGCAGTCGCATTCCCCGGCCGAGCCGGTAGCCGCCGTACCGGCCGCATGAGGACTCGACGGGCACCCCGGCCTCTCGCAAGATCGCGACGTACCGGCGTGCCGCGCGTCCTGTGACCCCGAGGCGCTCAGCGATCTGGTCGGCGGTCGTGCCGGGCTGGATCTGCAGGATCTCGAGTGTCTGCAGCGCGCGAGCCGTGGGGCTGACCCTAGGTGCCACGCTATGAGCGTAGGAGAGTCGCCCGTTAACCGGAAGCTGATCGTCCGGTAATGCCTCTACGGTCAAAGCCGGACGGGTTTGCCGGGCCCAGCGTGGTGATGATCACAGCGGGCCGCCTGCCCGGCCGGCAAGCTGTACGCACCTGGGAAGGAGCAGCTATAACCATGGATTTCCTCCTCATCGCCGGTCTGTGGCTCGACGGGTCCGCATGGGACGCGGTTGTTCCACATCTGCGGGCGCTGGGCCATCAGGCCGTGCCCGTCTGGCTGCCTGGTCAGGGAGCGCCGCCAGCCACAGCGACGCTTGCCGACCAGCATGCGGCCGTGCTGGCGGCAGTCGATGCCGCTGCCAGCAGCGTGGTGGTCGTCGGTCATTCGGCCGCCTGCACGCTCGCCTGGATGGCTGCCGATGCCCGGCCGGACAAGGTGGCGTGGGTCGCGATGATCGGGGGCTTCCCGTCCGGTGATGGCGAGGTGTACGCCGACTCCTTCGAACTGGCAGACGGTGTCATGCCGTTCCCTGGGTGGGGGCCGTTCGACGGCCCGGACTCCGCTGACCTTGACGAGCAGCAGCGTCGCCGCATCGCGGGCGCCGCGATCCCGGTTCCCGCAGCGGTGGCGAAGGGGGTCGTGCATCTGCGAGACGAGCGGCGGTTCGACGTACCTCTCACGCTGATCTGCCCCGAGTTCTCCCCGGCCCAGGCCCGGGAGTGGATCGACGGGGGCGAGGTACCAGAGCTTTCCAAAGCTCGGCACATCGATTACGCCGACATCGAGTCGGGCCACTGGCCGATGTTCACCCGTCCGGCCGAGCTTGCCGGCCTCCTGGCCGGGGCCGCCCTGCCTGACCGCCGCCCATCACCGGCATCCAGGTCAGCGAGCCCGCTCAAGAGGGCGCCCTACACGATCCGGCCGCTGGACGCATCCACCTGGGACGCGTTCGCGGAGTTGGTCGAACGCAACAACGGGATCTACGGAGGCTGCTGGTGCGTCGCATTTCACTCGGCGTACCAGCGCGGGATCAGCGATCCCCGCACACTGAAGGAGCAGCTCGTGCGGGCGGGCCACGCGCATGCGGCGCTGGTTTTCGATGAGAAGGGGCTCGCGCAGGGCTGGTGCCAGTACGGCAGCTCGGACGAGCTCAGGCTCAGGCACGGCCGTGAGTACCGCAAGGACCCACCGCCTCCTGCGCGCTGGCGGATCACCTGCGTATTCGTCGACAACCGGCATCGCGGCCAGGGGATCGCACGAGCCGGGCTCGAGGGCGCGCTCGCGCAGATCGCCGCCGCTGGCGGCGGTCTGGTCGAAGCGATCTCCGAAACCACCACCGGCCGCGAAGCTCAGAGCCGGTTCCTGTTCAGCGCAACGGTCGAACTGTTCGAGCAGTACGGGTTCGCGCGGGGACGGAAGGTGGGCAAGCACGCGTGGATCGTGAGCCGAGATATCGACCCCGCCTAGGCGGCTGACTGTACCCGGCGAGCACAGCGCCGCCGATCTGCGCGGTCGGCAACTCCTCGGCGTTCACGGGTCGAGTCACCCAGATCAGGTCGATCCGTACGCCAGACGACCGAGTGACCTGCATGGCCGCCGATAGCAAATATTCGGCAGGGATCAGTTTGGGCGCGTGGGCCACCAGCCCTCGTGTCACGCTCGGTGTCCGCGAGTCGAGGGTGCACGTCGAGGAGGACCACAGTTTCGGCCGGTCCGCAAGAGCCGCTGGGGTAAGAATGAGGTGGCCGGCCGGTGCCCGGTCCGCAAGATGTGATGGGCGGGGCAATGACCCTGGTGACGGTGTCGGCGCGGGAGATCAGGGACAGGTGGCCGGCGTTGACGTCGGTGATGCGGGCCCCGGCGCGCTGGGCCATGGACTGCAGCAAGGCGGGCGGGATGACCTTGTCGGCGGTGCCGATCACGGCCCATGACGGGATGGTCTTCCAGGCCGGCGTGCCGGACGGTTCGCCGAGCGTGCTGGCCGCCAGCGGCCGCTGCGTGGCGGCGATGATCGCGGCGGCCGGGCCCGGCAGGCCGCTGGCGAAGCAGCCGGGCACGAGGGCCGGCTTGATGTAGGTGTCGACGTCGCCGGGCGGGCCGCCGGGGTAGGGCACGAAGTTGAAGACGTCGGCCGGGTTACCGCCGAGGCAGGATCCGGGCACGGAGCCGAGGAGCCCGCCGAGAGTCTCGCCCTGGTCGGGGATGAACGCGTCGACGAATACCAGGGCCTTGACCTCGGGGTCGCCGACGGCGGCGTTGGTGATGACGGCCCCGCCGTAGGAGTGCCCGACCAGGATGACGGGGTGCCCGGCCAGGGCCGCGTTCTGGGTGAGGAAGTCGTGCAGGTAAGCGGAGTCTGACGGCAGGCCGCGCAGCGGGTTGGGCGGCGCGTACACGGTGAAGCCGGCGTTCTGCAGGCGCCGGATGACCCGGTCCCAGCTGGAGCCGTCCGCCCACGCGCCGTGCTCCAGCACGATCACGGGCTTCGGGCCGCCGCCCCCGTGGGAGGCGCGCGAACCGCTGGTGCGGGCCGAGGCGCCCTGGCTGGTGAGGGCCAGCAAGCCGGCCACAGCCAGGACGGCGGCAAAGATGATCAGGAGCAGCCGTGTCCGGTGCACGGCCCAGGAGATACTCATGGACGTTCCTTCCTCTGCGCGGGGTGAAGGGGGCATGACTCCTCGGAAGGGTACTTCCCAAATCCCCAACAAAGGCCGCGCCGGTCGTTATGCGTGACCATGGTCCTCATGCGAAGTGGACGCCGTCGCCGGCCGTTGCTGTGCCGTCACCCAACAGTGGGGGCCGTCCTCGTTGCTGTTGGCGCCACAGCCCGGGCGGTTGGCCGTGGTGGCGGCGGAAAGCCGCGGCGAAGGCGTAGGGCGATGCGTAGCCGGTACGTTGGGCGACCTGCGCGAGCGTCGGCTGACCGGTGCGCAGGTAATCTCGCGCCAGCGTCATGCGCCAGTTGGTCAAATACTGCATCGGGGCCTGCCCGAGTGCTCGCTGGAAGCTCCGCGCGAAGGCCGCCCGCGACAGCCCGCTGACGGCTGCCAGTTCAGGGACCGTCCACGGGTGGGCGGCGTCCTCGTGGATGGCTTGCAGGGCCGCGCTCAGTCGAGGGTCGGCCGAAGCCTGGAACCAGCGGGGGGCGCTGCCGCTCGTCCTGAAGCTCGTGCGGATGGCGAGGACCAGGAGGATGTCGAGGAGCCGGTCGAGTACGGTCTGCTGGCCGGGCTCCGAGGCGGCCAGTTCCCGCGACAGCACAGCGATGACATCGCGCAGGGGGTCGCCGACGGCCGCGGAGAGCGGCAGGACCTGGGGCAGCGCGCCGAGCAGCCCTTCTCCGACGTCACCGGAAAATCGGTAGGCGCCGCACAGGAACACCGTGGCCCGCCGGTCATTGGAGCACTCGTCGTTAGCGTGCCGCGCCCTGAACTCCGCGGGCTCGAGGCAGGCGGCCGCAGGCTCATGGGCGATGTGGTGGTCGAGTCCACCCCGCACGAGCGCCAGCTCGCCGGGCGCCAGTTCGAGGGCCGCCTGGGGGTCGTCGAGCCAGAGCCAGGCGCGTCCTTGGACGACGGCGTGCAGCGCGAGTTGGATGGACCCCGACAGCCGCAGCCCCCACGGGGGCGTGGTCACCGTCCGGGCGAAGACACCGCCCGACGCGCGCGCCCTGGCCAGGTGGTCTTGCAGGAGGTCCATCTGACGAGTGTTTGCTGCGGCCGACTCGATCGTCAAGGAGAATGAGCGCCTCAAGTAAAACGTCGAGCGTTCTGCGCATTGATTCACTCCATCCCCGCTCGCATCATGGAGCCATGGACAACTCACGGAAGACCGCGCTGGTCCTCGGCGGCACCGGAAGGACCGGATCACTGGTGGCAAGGAAACTCGCCGAACGGGGCTTGATCGCGCGGACAGCGTCGCGGCACGGCGCCGATCTGCCGTTCGACTGGGACAACCCGGCCACGCACGGCCCCGCCCTCGCTGGTGTCGACCGCATCTACCTCGTCACACCCGTCATGCGGGTCACCTACGCCCGCCTGGTGTCCGACTTCTTGGATCTCGCCGAAGCCACCGCCATTCGGCACGTCACCTATCTCAGCGCCTACGGCAGCGACCAGGCCCCGCCGGAGGTCGACATCAGGGCCGTCGAACTCGAACTCATGAGCCGGCAAGCCTTCACGTCTTCGGTCTTGCGCCCCGCGTGGGTGATGCAGAACTTCAGCGACGAACATCTGCCCGTCGTCGAGGACACGATCACGGTGCCGACAGCAGGCGGCGCTGAGGCGTTCGTCGACGCCGCGGACATCGCCGCGGTCGCCGTCGAGACGTTGGTCGACCCCGATGCGCACGCTGGCGCGGCGTACGCGCCCACCGGCCCCGAAGCGCTCACGGTGGCCGAGGTCGCCGACATCATCGCGGGCGTCGTCGGCCGGCCGGTCAGGCACAACGACATCGAGCGCGGCGCCTGGGTTGATGGCGCTATCGTGGCCGGGGTCGTGCCCGCCGACTACGGGGTCATGCTCAACTGGCTGACGGAGATGATCGCCTCCGGCCACGGCTCGCGGCCCAACGACGACGTCCGCAGGGTCACCGGGTCTCCGCCGGCCAGGTTTGCGGACTTCGCACATCGCAACGCCCACGCCTGGGCCGTGCTGGCGGCGCAGTCGTGACCGGCCGACCCGGTTTCGAGGCGCTCGCGCCGTTCTTCCGGATCATCGACGAGGGACTGAGCGGGCTCGTCGACGGAGAACATTTCTTCGACACGCTGGCCGAGGATGCCGTCTTCGAGTACGTCATCTCCGTCCCCGGTTACCCACGGCGCATCGTGGGCCGGGAAGCCGTCGCGGAGCTTTACAGCGGCTACGGGGAGACGATGGTCCTGCACGGCTCCGACGAACTGGCCGTCCACCGGGACCTCGAAGCCTCAGTCGTCGTCCTCGAATACGCGGTCCACGGCCGAGCGGTCAGCACCGGGCACGCCTACGACAACCACTTTGTCTCCGTCATCACGATCAAGGACCGCAAGATCACACACTGGCGCGACTACCTCGACCCGGTCGCCGTATTCGACGCCGTCGGCTGGCCCGAACACCACAAGTGAGTACGGACGAAGCCGACCGTCCCACCCCAGACCGTCGCGTCAGCGGGTCCTGAGGTGTCCCACGGGGCAGCTCGCTCTAGCCGTTCGCCGGCTGTCAACCCCAACCAAGGTGCACGCGGAGGCGGCCGGAGTGTCAGTGCGCGGGGCGGCGGTGAACGCGTCCCCTAACACCAGCACGTCCGCGGACGCTGCACCGGGGCCGGCGGGAAGGCATGTTGCCCCCCGCCTGCACCAGCGGGGTCACCGGGTAGGCGCTCGTGCGGGCGGCAACCGGCCAGCAGGGTTACCAGCGCGACGAGCTCATCCAGATGATCAAGGATCTGCCGGCGCGCTGCGGCGCGAACCGTCCGGGCAGGCGGCCCGGCCGTCATGGTCCTCGCTGCGGTTTGTCCTGGCGGCAGGCTCACCGCCTGCGGGTCCCGGCCAGCGCACGGCAATCAGGCAGCATCACGCCACCGCCCGGCCCACGCCATCCTTGCCGCGCTTGCCGGAGCAGTCAGCGGCCACCGGCTGGGTCGGCCCTGGGCGGTGTTCCAGACGACGCGGACGTTCCAGCTTGGCGCGGACCACGCGACGAGGACGTTTACCTTCCGCGAGCCGAGCGGTGTGATCGTGCGCAATCAA
>WNFL01107965.1_pt1 | contig 10662 bp, 12 predicted proteins | sample 5400361 | NCBI WGS metagenome assembly WNFL01 (sample SAMN13153351, study PRJNA577476) | soil metagenome | isolation source: 40 cm soil on Douglas fir-dominated hillslope | place: USA:California | collected 2013-09-17 | reverse complement strand
TGGCCCTCGCCGCTGCCTGCGGCTGCGCCTGCCTTCCGGCGTGCGCCTCTTTTGCCGACCTGAAGGAGGAACTTTCCATCCTTGGTGAATTTCAGGAGCTGCGAGTCCGGACCGCCATTCCCGCCGATCCAGACATTGCCTTTGTAGTCGATGAAGATGCCGTGGTTCGAATCCGGCCACTCATAGCCCTCACCCGGTCCGCCCCAATGCCGCAGAAGATTTCCCGCCTGATCGAACTCGAGGACCGGCGGCGCACCGGCGCAGCATTCGCCCTGATTGTTCTCGAGCGGCTTCTCGTTGTTGGCAAGCGTCGCGGAGGAACGGTGGATGATCCAGACGTGATCATCGGTATCGACCCAGACGCCGATCGTCGAGCCCAGCACCCAGTGGTTCGGAAGGGGCTTTGGCCACAACGGATCGACTTCGAAGCGGGGCGCCATGTCGCCCGTCGCCTGCGCCGCGACACTTTTGTCGAGCGCCGCCTGGCCAAGCGCAAGCGCGCCAAGGAGTGCGGCAAAGCCGGCGCCGATAAGGAGATTTCGCGAGCGTGTCAGATTGGTCAGTTTGCTCAAATGTCCCTCCCATATTTGGGAGCAAGCGTGTCACCAGACGCCATGCGGCGCAAGGGCCTAAAGGGTGCTCGAAGCTCCGCGTACCGGCGGTTTCCCGCTCGTTTCTTAGAGGGCAAGTCAGGTAAGCCCGAGAGGGACTCAGAAGTCCGCCTTGTCGGCCACGCGGGTCGAGAAACTGAGAAAGAGCCTCGCTCTTCAGCGATCGACTCTTTCTCACCTCGCCTTGGCGGACGGCAACAGGAAACGCACGCACCGGACTAGATCAGCGTGTTGCCTGGAGACTGCCGGTCTTGGCCCACGCCACGATGGTGTTGGCGGTCTCTTCGCCCAGTTGCTGTGCGAGATCGTCCATGTCGAGCAAGTTCGCCCCTCCAATACCCGCGCCGCCCGAATAGGCCTTTCTCACCGAGAATTTGCCCAAGACCACTCCATTGGGCTCGGCAAGCTGAAATTCGGCAGTGATGTGGGCCTTGCCCGCGCCGAAGCCAATCAACCAACGCGCTGCCGTGCTGCCCTTGTCGGCTTCCGTGACCTTACCCGTCACGACAACGGCATTGGCCGGCAGAGGGCTTGCCCCCGGATCGACGACCTGGGTGAACGCCTTCGAGTCCATCAATTTCGTATCCAGCCCCCGTCGCGCCCTGGCGACGTAGCTCTGCCAGAGATTATCGCCGGTGTTGAAATCACCGATAACGACGATGGGGTATGTCTTTGCTGGCGTTTGCAGCATGTTTTTGTCCACCGTAGTGGTCGCACAGGCTGACGCGATTAAGCCAACCATCAGAACGGGAATGAAACGAACCGCTTTCATTTTAGCCTCCTCAAACCGGTCGATAGAGCACCGGTGTCGACCGAGGAGATAAGTCGGTCGCCAGGAGATCCAAAACGGTTCGGAATGCCTATTTCTGAGATGGACGCGCGAGCCCACCTATCCCGACGCGGTCTCAGAAATCCGCCTTCTCGGCTTGCGGGATCGGAAAGACTTCGTAATGGAAGAAGTCGGTGTTGTTTTCGGAGCAGGCGCTCGGGACCATCGGGCCTTCGTGATAGCGGATGAAGCGCTGCACCGCCCGCCATGGCATGGTGAAGGCGCCCGCATCATCGACTTGGATCGCAATCTCGAGCTTACTACTGCCCTCGATGAGCTTGAACCGTTCCACGATGTGGAGCTTCTCGGTGTGCGGCGTGCGGTAGTTGTCGATGAAGCTCTTGTCGTTCAGCCCGATCGTGTCGACGACGAGCTCATCGCCCTCGTAATGGGCGACCGATTCTCCGTACCAGGACGGTTTAACGGACTTTGAATGCGGCACGTTCAGATAGAAATGCCGCACCTGCTGATCGCTCGGCCAGATCATCAGCACTTCCTTGGGCGTCTGGAACAGCCAGACGGGCGCGACGCGGCGGAAAATGTCGAAACCCGGAACGCCCGCCGGCCAGCACCGCTCGCGCGCCATGAACGGGACTTTGCCGGCCAAGACCTCGTCATTGGCCTTCTTCATCGGCGCGATGGTCCAGGGCTGCAGGATCGGATTGGTCAGATCCGCGATGCGATAGGTGGGCTGGCGGCCCGTGTTGCGGCCCCCATCGTTGGGCACATAAGGGTGCGCCGGATCGGCCAGCACTGGCCCCGGCCCGCTTGCGGGCGGCAGGTAGTCGTCGCCCGCCTCGCGGTCGGGAAACCACGAGGTGCTGTCGTCCGGCGCGAAGCGCCGCAATCGCCGCGCCCGCGCACAGAAGAGCGGCCATCAGCCCGACCAAGACTTTCAACATCAGCGTTCCCTTCCGGCGATCGATCAGAAATCCGGCTTGTCGGCCTGCGGGATCGGCTCTCCGTCCTGATTGAAATAGTCCCGCGCGCCCTCCGCGCAGGTCTCCTCGTCCATTGCGGCGCCTTCCACGCGGCGATAGCGCTGGATGGCGTCCCAGGCGCTTGTGAAGGCGCCGGGGTCTTCGACATGGACCCTGGCTTCCAGCGTCTTGCCGCCGTCGATCATTTGGAAGCGCTGCACGACGTGAAGCTGCGTCGTATGCGGCGTGCGGAAATTGTCGACGAATGTCTTGTCGTTCAGTCCGACCGTGTCGACGACCAGCGTATCGCCTTCGTAGTGGCCGACGGATTCGCCGAACCAGGACGGCTTCAGGTTCTTCGAATGGGGCACATTCATATAGATGTGGCGAGTCATGTGATCGCCCGTCCAGGTCATCAGGACTTCGTTCGGCGTCTGCACGAAATAGACCGGACGAACGGGATAGAGCATGAACGCGGGAACCCCCATCGGCCAGCAGCGGGCCTGCAGCGTGCAGGCAGCCTTGCCTGAGATCGCGATCTCGTTGTGCTTGCGCACCGCCTCGCGTGCCCAGGGCTGCAGGATCGGATTGCTGAGATCGCCAACTGGAAATGTCGGTACTTTGCCCGTGCGCACCGCAATCTGGTTGCTCACATAGGGATGGGCCGGATCTTCCATGACGGGGCCCGAACCGCTTGGCGGTGCAATGAACTCGGAAGTGAGCGCTGTCCAGCCGATCTCATCTGTCGGCGCGAAGTTCGGTGGGCTCGCTTTACCTTGCGCCGATGCAGCGCCGGCGCACACTACGGCAGCGATCACACAAGCCGAGACTTTCAACATCTGCGCCTCCCGCGCCGGCACCCGCGCGGCAGATTACATCGCTTGCCGCGACGGCGCGATACGAAGAGAGCGTCGAGCTGAAGTCTGAAGGAGCTGAGCCGAGCTAAATCTTGCCGCCATGGCTTCTCAGGATCGAAGCAACGGTCGCCGGATCCTCGGTGACGCCTTGGCGCTTTTCCCCCATCGCCACCACGGTCTGGACGCCCGGCGCATACTCGTTCGGCATGGCCGCCCGGATCGAATTGACGGTCACGGCCGCGATCAAGACCGGCATGCCGTCCGGCCGGGTAAAGGTCGCATTCGGATCGACGGGCTCAGGCGGCGCGGCCGCTTTCGTGCGCTGCGATATAGGAAATTCCGTGCCGAGAATCTTGGCAATGCCGCTGACATAGGCTTGCGTCTCATCGGGCAAATCGCGCGGATCGGCAGCGGCCTCGACCGTGCCGGGCCCGGCATTGTAGGCCGCGAACATCTTCGGGTAGCCGTACTTCTCGTAAAGCCAACGGAGATAGGCGGCTCCCGCAAGCACGTTGTCATGCGGATCGTAGGGATCCGCGCCGAGCCCATACTGATGGCGCATGTCGCCATAGGTCGTAGGCATGACTTGCATGATGCCCATGGCGCCGGCTTTCGAGGTGATCGGCTTCCCCTCTTGGATTTGCGTCCGGCCGCCGCTTTCCATGCGCATCACCGCCTTGATCCAAGTCTCGGCGACCTGGAACCGGCGCGAGGCTTCCTTGATCAACGGAGCCCAGCGGTCGACGAGCTTCGACGGGCTCATCGTCTGCTCCTTGACGAACTCCGATGCCGTCGCCACGGGCGTTGTGCTCGCAAAGCCGCTGGATGACGCAAGGACCAGCGCTGCCGCGATGAGGGGCGCGGACACAAGTTTCGCGACACGGCGAGACGGGCACTTCACCATGACCATCCCGTGCTTTTTGTTTGCGAGGAAAGGGGCACGGTAAGACCATGGTGGCGCACTCGACCGGCGTCAAGCTGCGCTCACGCAAAACGCGGTGAAGCTCAATACCAGCTTGAGCTAGGCCGCGGACGGTGGCCCTCGAGTGAACGTTAGAAGTCCGGCTTCCCGGCTATCGGGATGTGATAATCGATCAAATTGGTGTTGTTCTCGGCGCAGACGATCTCGTCAGGTTCCTGGGTCGCCCGCCGATACCTGCGCATCCCCGTCCAGGGCTGATTGAAGGCTTCCGGGTCTTCGACTTTGAAGACGACCTCCATCCCCTTGCCGCCGTCCACCATCCGCCAGCGCTCGATGACATGGAGCTTTTCGGTGTGCGGCGTGCGGTAGACGTCGACGACGGTCTTGTCGTTCATCCCGATGGTATCGACGACCAGCGTGTCGCCTTCGTAGTGTCCGACCGATTCTCCGTACCAGGATGGCTTTGGATTCTTCGAGTGAGGGACGTTCATGTAGACGCGCCGGACCTGCTGATCGCTGACGAAGATCAGCCACACTTCCTTCGGCGTCTGCAGGAAGACGATCGGGTTGGGTCCGCCATAGCCCATGAAGAGCGGCACGCCCGCGGGCACGCAGCTCGAGCTCGGTGTGAAGGCGACTTTCCCCGCGAGCACCTCGTCGATGTCCTTCTTCATCTTCTCCTTCACCCACGGCTTCAAGTTCGGGTTCGCGAGATCGGCGATCCGGAAGGTCGGTTGCGCGCTGGTGCCATTGGGAACAAAGGGGTGCTGGGGATCGCTGGTGACGGGCGGGAGCTCGCCCGGAACGGATTCGTAGAACGGGCCGGCGCCGTTCATGCCGACCCAGCCGGCGAAATTGGACGAGAAGTCCGGCGGAGCCGTATTCTCGTCCGTCGCGGCAAGGGCCGCCGCACCCGCGCCGATAAATCCGGCCAAGATGCTTGTCGCGAGGACTCTTTGCTTGAACGAGGACATCGCCTCTCCTCCCTTGGGGGCTAGAAATCCGGTTTCTTTGCGGTCGGCACCTCGGAGTCCTTGTTGTTATAGTACTCGTGCGGGTTTTCGGCGCAGACGGTTTCCGGCCAATTGTTGGAGCCGCGACCATAGGTGATCGTTGCCGTCCAGGGCATGGTGAACGCGCCCTTGTCCTCGACCGTGAACGTGACTTGCAGATGCTTGCCGCGATAATCGCGATCGATATTGCCCACGCCCGCGTGCTGGTTCTCTTTGGTGTCCCGCTCCAGGCCTTCCTTCGCGTCCTCGTAATCGATTAGCCGATAGCGCTCAACCACGTGCATATCCTTGGTGTACGGCGTGCCGTACAGATCGACCATCGCGAATGGCCCGGATTTTTGTCCGACCGTATCGACCACCAGCGTATCGCCCTCGTAATGTCCGACGGAGTCTCCGTACCAGGATGGCGTCAGGCGTTTGGGATGGGGCACATTCATCTTCACCTGACGCACTTCATGATCCTGCTCATAGAGGATCGTGATGTGGCTCGCCTCCTGCAGGATGATGGTGGCGAAGTTCTTGTAAATGAACGGCACGGGCTCGGGCCAGCATTGGTTCGCGGGGCTGGGATAAGTGACACCGGCGAGCGAAAGCTCGCCCTTCTTCTTGACCACCTCTGCCGCCCAGGGCTGCAGGATCGGATTGGTGTAATCGCCAACCAGCTGATCGTAATTGCTGACCCCATTGCGCCGCGACTTGTTGATCACAGCCGTTGGCCCAGATGCCAGAGGCTCCAGACCTGGGAGCGAAGGATGCCACCAGATGCCGGAAAAATCCGGGATGGAGGCGCCCGTCTGCTTGCCGGTGGGCCCAGTGGTCGCGCTTAAGGCCGGCGCGGTCGCTGCCACGAAGCCCGCGAATAAAAGAACCTGCCACCGCGTGTCCATGTCCGCTCCCAAGTCATGGTTTGCCGTTATCGAGGCTGTCCCCATTTTATTCCAGCCACGGGATCTGTGCACGATGAAACTGGCGCCCAAAAGAACCCAAAACGCCTCATCCCGTGATATGATTTTGCCAGTCAGCCAATAGACGGTGGGAGGAAAGATCATGAAATCCATGCTTTCGATGGTAGCGATCGCGGCACTTGCGCTGGGAATCTCCGGCGGCGCGCGGGCGCAAAGCGAGATCACGTTGTTATCGCCCAATCCGATCAAAGAAACGATCGACAAGCTCGTCGATGATTTCCACGCCAAGACCGGCACGAACGTGAAGATCACCTACGGCACGGGTGTCAGCACGCGAAAGACCGTGGCGGAGCGCGGAGCCTTGGACGTGACTCTTCTCTTCGCGCCGTTCGACGACGCGCTCAAAACCGGCAATGTCGATAAATCGAGCGCCACCGTCGTCGCGACATTGCGCCTCGCGATCGCGGTGAAGAAGGGCGCTCCCAAGCCCGACATCTCGAACGCCGCGGCGGTGAAACGGACCCTCATCAACGCCAAATCCATCATTTCGGTCGACCCGGACCAGGGCAGCGTCGGCGGTGCCGTCCTTTTGGCGCTCGACAAGATGGGCCTGACCAATCAGATCAAGTCGAAAATCAAATGGGTGCCGGGCGGCGGCGAGGTACAGACTTCGGTCGCCAAGGGCGAGACCGAGATCGCTTTTGGTCCTTACTTGAGCGACATGCGCAATCCCGGGCTCGACGTCGTCGGCGCGCTGCCTCCCGATGCAGCGACGCCTGTCGACATCACCGGCTTCCTATCGACGAGCGTCAAGGATCCAAAGGCCGCACGCGCGCTCTTGGATTACTTGAAATCGCCCGCAGCGGCACCCGTGTGGCGGGAAGCGAAAGCCTTCCCGGTTCGCTGCGCGCCGTTGTGGAGTCCGCATTCGCGGCGGCGCTGGCGCTGTCGCTGATCTCCGCCGCGCCCACGCAAACGGCAGCGATCCCGAACTTCGCGCCAAACGACCATACCTCGTGGCATCCGGACCGGCCCGATGGCGACAATTTCCTCCCGCCCGAAAGCGGGCCGGGACCGATCGTCTCACCGAAGGAGTACCCGTACGTTCCGAATGCGTCCGAGGATTTCGCCTCGACCCATCCTACCTATCGCATCGCCGATCTCACGAATCCCATCCTTCTGCCTTGGGTGAAGGAGCAGATGAAGCGCGACAATGAGGAGGTCTTGGCCGGCAAGATCCCCTTCATGGCGCGCGAGCGCTGCTATCCGGGCGGCGTTCCGGAGTGGAACGTCTTCCGCCGCGTCGGCCCGCCGATGGTCTTCTTCGTGCAGACGTCGAAAGAAGTGCTGATGATGTGGCGCGGCGACAACCAGGTGCGCCACGTCTATATGAATGTGCCGCATTCGAAGAATCCGAAACCATCCTGGTACGGAGAATCCGTCGGGAGCTACGAGGGCGATACACTCGTAGTCGATACCATCGGCCAGAACACCAAGACCTTCGTCGACAATTACCGTACCCCGCACACCGAGAGACTCCACGTCGTCGAGCGCTTCCGCATGATCGACGGCGGCAAGACTCTCGAAGTCCGGGTCCATGTCGAGGATCCCGGCGCCTTCACGACGCCGTGGAACGCCGTGCAGCGCTTCGCCCGCTTCGAGGGTTCGAAGGACCGCGACGGCCGGCTCTATGAAAGCCCTTGCGCGGAAAGCGCGGGGCTAACCCAATTCGATTCTGGTAATTACGGCGCCCAGCACCTTACCGACCTTGCCCCGGTCCCCAAAGCCGATAAGCCGGATTTCTAACGCTTAAGCGTGCCCCATCGCCTTCAAGAAGCGGAAGTGCGATCGCAGCATGCGCGGGAATGTCGTCACGTGGTGCGGCACGCCGAACTCGGCCGCCGCCTTGGCGATGATCCTGCTTATCTCGACATAGTTCGCATGGGAAACATTGGGAAAGAGGTGATGCGCCGCATGCGCATTGGCGCCTCCGGCGATTGCGTGCGCGATCCGGCTATACGGATTCCAGTCGAGCGAGGTCAGCATGGCATGCGTGGCCCAATCCTGCGCAAGCCTGCCGTTTTCGTCCGTCTCGGGGAACGCAGTTTCCTCGGCGAAATGCGTGCCGATCAAGAGATAGACGAACAGACAGGAGCTGACGAAGCTCATCAGAAGCGCGCCGATCAGCACTTGCCACCAGGGGATTGGAAGGATGTACGCCGGAATTGCAAAGACGATCGCGATGAACGCCGCCTTGCAGGCAACAAACCCGATATAGGCGCTTGGCGGATGCCTGATATCCACCATGTTGGCGAGCTCGCGCTTGAACAGATAATGGGCGTCCTGGATGAACACCGTGTGAATGTCCACCAGCCAGAAGACGAATGGCGCATAGAGATGCTGATAGCGCTGATACCAGCGTTTCCTGTGATTGGGCGATAACCGCAGGAAGATGTTGCTGTCGATATCGATATCGCTGCCGTTCACGTTGGGGAATACGTGATGCGATCTGACGTGGCGGAGTTGCCACAAGTAAGGATCGGCGCCGATCAGCATGAAGCTCACGTAGAGAACGACCTGGTTGACCCATTTGAGCCGCGACACGGCGGCGTGAGCGCCGTCATGGCCGAGATTGATCGCCAGCAAAAGCGCCGCCACGCCGTAAACGTTGGCGAGTGCAATCATGGACCAAGGGCCGAACGCTCCGAAAAGGATCAGGGCGTAGGCTCCCAGCGCGATGGAGAAATAGATTCCGCCCTTGGCCCATACCCTTGTATCGGCGAAGCGGCTCTTGCCCGTCCGCGTGAAATAGTCCTGAACCTGCAGGCGTGCTGCTTGGTAGAATGCGCCGCCCTTGCCGTGCTTGAAACTTATCCTGGGCGCAGGTGCGTCTTTGAAATCTCTCATGGCGATCGGATCTCCGTTGCTGCTTACGAAACAGCAAGGCGATGGCAATCCGAACGCCTACGAGATTCCGGTTCGGGAGAAAAACGACTGCTCAGAAGTCCGGCTTATTGGCCACCGGGATGCCGTAGTCGAAGAGGAGGAAATTCCCCTCGGCGCAGATCTGTTCGTTGAACGCCTGGGTCGCGTGCCGATATCGCCGTGTGCCTTCCCAGGGCTGGTTGAAGGTGTCGGGATCCTCGATCCGAACCTTCACCTCGAGCGCGTTGCCGTTGTCGACCATCCGCCAGCGTTCGATCACATGCAGCTTCTCGGTATGCGGCGTGCGGTAGGGATCGACGATCGCCTTCGTGTTCTGGCCGATGGTGTCGACGACGAGCGTGTCGCCCTCGTAATGGCCGACCGATTCTCCGTACCAGGACGGTTTCAGATTCTTGGAATGAGGCATATCCATATAGATGTGCCGCACCTGATCGTCACCGTCGAAGATCATCACGACCTCCTTCGGCGTTTGCGCGAAGTAGAGCGCGCCGCCGCCATAGAGCATGAAGCCGGGCACGCCCGCGGGCATGCAGGACTGCCGCGGCGTGTAGGCCATCTTGCCCCCCAGCACTTCGTCATTGTCCTTCTTCATCACGTCCTTCGCCCATTGCTTCAGGTTCGGGTTGGACAAGTCTCCGATGCGATAGGTCGGCTGCCTGCCGGTGCCGTTGGGAACGAAAGGATGCGCCGCGTCTTGGCGCATCGGGGTGGGCGAGCCTTCGACCGCCGCGTAGTCGACGCCGACGCCCCCGAGCCAAGCAGTGCCATTGGCGGAGAAATCCGGCGGCGCCGCAGTCTGCGCGGTTGCACCTGCGATGATCAGCGCGGCGCCGAAGCATCCTGAAAGAAGCGCAAGGCTCAATCTGCGTGACATCGTTTTCTCTCCCTTGTCTGGCTCAGAAATCGGGCTTGTCCGCTTGCGGGATCGGCGTCTCGTCTTTGCCGAAATAGGAGCCCGGATTCTCGGCGCAGGCAACTTCGTGCAGCGGCCCTGCGACGCCCGATGACGACAGCTCCGTCAACGGGACGTTGTTTTCGGCCACGCCAGGCTCCACACGCCGCCAGCGGTTCGATGCGTTCCACGGCGTCGTGTAGGCACCCGGGTCCTCGACGTGGACATTGACTTCGATGAACTTGCCGCCCTCGACCACGCGGAAGCGTTCCACCGCGTGGAGCTGCTCGCTGTGCGGCGTCTGGTACCCGTCGACAAACGTCTTCGTGTTCAAGCCGATGGTGTCCACCACCAGCGTATCGCCTTCGTAATGGCCGATCGATTCGCCGAACCAGGACGGCATCACGCGCGCGGAATGCTTGTCGGTCAGGTAGATGTGCCGGACGACGTGGTCGCCCTGCCAAATCATGAGCACCTCTTTCGGACCCTGCACGATGAAGAGCGGATTGACGCCATGAAGATCGAAGGCCGGCACTCCGACGGGCCAGCACCTCGCCTGCCGGCTCAAGCCGCCTTTGCCCGACAGCACCAATTGATTGTGCGTTCTCAGCGTGTCCTTCGCCCAAGGCTGCAGGATGGGGCTTTCCGGATCGCCGACCGCGATGGTGGGTTGCTTGCCCGTGCGGCGGAACTCCTCATTGGAGACGTGCGGGATCTTGGGGTCCTCCATGACGGGCCCGGGACCTGTCGGCGGCCGCATCCAGTCG
>WNFL01078223.1_pt1 | contig 10662 bp, 10 predicted proteins | sample 5400361 | NCBI WGS metagenome assembly WNFL01 (sample SAMN13153351, study PRJNA577476) | soil metagenome | isolation source: 40 cm soil on Douglas fir-dominated hillslope | place: USA:California | collected 2013-09-17 | reverse complement strand
ACCCTCCAACGCGCGCTCCGAACCGCAATCGCGAACCCGCCGCTACCGCAAACCCGCGATTCACCGGCAGCGCACGGTCGTTCAACGTCAGCGAGAAGTCCGCTCCCGCGACCGCGGCCAATCGATCGTCCTCGAACGTAATCTCCGGACCGATGAGCGTGATTTCGAGCGTCGCGGCGCCGGCGTCGTTGCCGGCGAGTGCGTTCGCAAGTCGGTGTGCGCGCGGATCCATTGGTCCGGCGACAGGCACGCCGCGCGACTGGAAGCCCCACCGCCCGCGATCCTGGACGGTCGTGAGCAAGCCGGGTCTGACGACGTAGAGGTGCGCCATCTTAAAATCGACCGCCAGCATTCTTTGCGGGTCGTTTCACCACGCGTTCAACTCTGGTAGAACTGCACGGCATCGCCGGCTTTCAGAAGAAACGGCTCGCTCCGCTGCAGGTCGAATGGTTTAACGCTCGTCCGCCCCACGAGCTGCCAGCCTCCCGGGCTGTCGATTGGATAAATCCCCGTCTGTTCTCCGGCGATGCCCACCGATCCCGCCGGCACGCGGACCCGCGGCGTTGGCCTCCGCGGCGCCGCGATACGAGCGTCAACCGATCCCATGTATGCGAAGCCCGGAAGAAACCCGAGCATGAAGACGCGGTAGACGCGGCCAGCGTGTACGTCGATGACCTCCGACTCCGTCATCCCCGCGAAACGCGCGACCTCCGGGAGATCGGGGCCAGACTCGCCGCCATAGGCGACTGGAATACGAATGGGAGCCGTGAAGGCGGCCGGCTGGGGCGATGCAAGCCGCGCGTCGGCTTCGAGCCGCGCCGTCAGGGCATCACAATCGGTCCTCAACGGATCGAAGTAAACCGCGACGGATCGAAACGTCGGCACAACGTCACGCACACCCGGCATCGCCGCCGCGCGAATCGCGTCGGCCAGCCGCACCGCGCGGCTGTTGACCGCCGCGTCAATCCGATCCTCGAATTCGACGATGAGCGCCGAATCGCCGGCGGGCACAACGCGGCAGGAGTCGCTCACGCTTCGCGAGACTCCATCGCTCGCCGCTCGAGCGCCCGGAGGAGCTTCTGGTGAATGCCGCCGAATCCAACGTTGGACATGACGACGACGAGATCGTCTTGGCCGTGTTCCTGGACAATCGCGTTGATGATGTCCTCGATCGACTCGGCGTCCCGAGCGGACCGGCCGGTGCGATTGATATCGCGCACGAGCTGCGGCACCGAGAGCCGGTCTGCCTCCGGTAACGTCGAGCGAAAGACGGGCGCAAGGAGCACCTCGTCGGCCGCGGCAAAGGCGCGACCGCGGCTCGAAGACGGCCCAGATCCGAGACCGCGGATTGGCAGCCCGCAAACCCGCGAGCGTTTCCGCGACTGCCGTCGGATGATGCGCGAAGTCGTCATAGACGGTGACGCCGCCGGCGGTGCCCACGACCTCCAGACGGCGCTTGACGCCGGCAAACGATCGCAGACCTTCGCCGATCCGCTCGGCGCTGAGACCAACCTCCGCCGCCACCGCTGTCGCGGCGAGCGCATTCCGCACGTTGTGGACGCCGAGCAGCGGCACCTCGAATGCGGCGAAGGGACCGCCGGCTTGTCGCACGCGAAATCTGGTGACGCCGCCCGCCGCCTCGATGTCGTGCGCCTGCCAGTCCACGTCTGCCACGGTCCCAAACGTCGCGACTCTCGACCGGGCGGCGCCCTTCAGTGCCAGCGCACCGGGGCTGTCGGCGCCGAGGAGCAGGAGGCCGCGCCGCGGAACGAGGTTCACCAGGCGCCGGAACGCGAGCGTCACGGCATTGAGGTCGGCATAGATGTCCGCGTGATCGAACTCGACGTTGTTGATCACCGCGATGTCCGGAAGGTATTTCAGGAACTTCGCGCTCTTGTCGAAGAAGGCGCTGTCGTACTCGTCGCCTTCAATCACGAAATCGCGGCCCTGGCCCAGGCGGTAGCTCGATCCTTCCGGTCCGAAATTGCGCGCGATGCCTCCCACGAGGACGCTCGGGTCCACGCCAGCATTGGCCAGCACCCACCCCGCCAGCGCGGTGGTCGTCGTCTTTCCGTGCGTGCCGGCGATGACAATCGATCGCGCGCCCCACAGAAAATGTTCGCGGATCGCTTCCGGGAGCGAGCAGAACCGGATCTTGCGGTCGAGCACTTCTTCGAGCTCGACGTTGCCCCGCGAAATCGCGTTGCCGACGACGACCAGGTCGAGGTCCTGCGTGATGTGGTCTGCGTGATAACCGCTGAACGTCGTGACGGCTTCGGCCGCCAGAAAATCGCTCATCGGCGGGTAGACGTCGCTATCCGAGCCACGGACATCGAGGCCCTTGCGTTTCAGCATCGCCGCGAGGGTCGCCATGGCGGTGCCGCAGATCCCGATGAAATGGACGCGCGTCATTTTTTAGTTCTCGTGGGGCCCCACCCCCACTCGCTGGCCGAACTTCGCTCTGCCTCGGCCTCGAGCGTAGTCTCTCGGCCTCGGCCTGTCGTTACCGCCCCATACCCGCGCGCTGGCCGAGCTTCGCTCTGCTTCGGCCTCGAGCGTAGTCTCTCGGCCTCGCCCTGTCGTTACGGCCCCCCGGCCTCCGCTCGCTAACGAATCACGCGAGCTCCGGCGTGGCTCGCCGAAGCGCCGAAGGCGCGAAGGCGGCACCCCCACTCGCTGACCGAGCTTCGCTCCGCCTCGCCCTCCGGCGTAGTCTCTCGCCTCGGCGTGTCGTTCACGACACTGCGCTTTCTTCGATCACGATCGAGGCGTGGGTGCCAGCAACCACGCGGCAGGCCACGCCGAACGGAAGTGTCATCGCTGGTCCCGTGGTGTGGCCGGACGGAAATCCGAAAATGACCGGACCGTGAAAATCGGCCAGGACGTCGGCGATGGTTGCGCGAGCGGTCGGTTGACCCGAGGGTTCGTCGCACCGCGGCAACTCGCCGCACACGATTGCGCTCGCTCGCGCGAGTACCCCGCTTTGGCGAAGCTGGGTGATCATGCGATCGAGGCGATACGGACGCTCCGCGACTTCATCGAGAAAGAGGACGTGACCGTTCGGCGGATCGAAGGCAAACGGCGTCCCAAACGACGCGAGAAGCTGCGTGAGCGTCCCTCCGGTGAGGATGCCGCTGGCTTCCCCCTTCTTCAGCGTTTCGGCGGCAGACGGCGCGAACTCCCCAGCGGGCTCCTTACGACACAGGACGCGCTCGAAAGAGCTTCGGTCGTAACCGGCTTCACCCTTGGCGAGTCGTCCGGCGATCATCGGCCCGTGAAACGCCACGATCTCGCAGTTCCCTGTCAGAAACGTGAGGATCGCCGTCAGGTCGCTGTAACCGATGAACGGCTTCGACGCGCGCCGCGCTTCGGCGGCATCGAGCAGGGGCAGTAACTGCGCGCTTCCATATCCGCCTCGAACGCCGATGATTCCTGCGATCGACGGATCGCGCCACGCGCGGCGGAGGGCGTCAGCCCGAAGCGCGGCAGGACCGGCGACGTACGTCTGGCGGGCAAAAACCGAGTCGTCGTAATCGGGCACGAAGCCCAGGCCGCGAAGCTCCGCGACGCCCTGGTCGAATTCTTCTCGCAGAAACGGGCTCGCGGGCGCGATCACCGCGAGTCGGTCTCCCGGCGCGAGCGCCCGCGGCTTGAGCCTCACGCGAAGCGCGCCATCTGGTCGGCGATCGCGTGATGCTCGCCTGTGCCGAGCGTCTGCCGCAACGCCTTCTCGTCGGCCGGTCGCGCCGCGGCGGGAACGGCGAGGAAGCGCTCTTTGGCCCGCTGCTGACGCTTGAGCGCGTCCTCGACCCGCGCGAGCGGCAGCCGCTCCTCCTCGACCGCATGAATCAGCGCCTCGAGCGTTCGGGACTGCAGGTCGTGATTCCCGCTGCAGACGAGGAGGCCGTCGCAGCCGGCCTCAATCGCGAGAACCGCCGCCGACGGCACGGTGTGCTCGGTCGCCAGCGCCTTCATTTCCAGATCGTCGCTGAAGATGACGCCCTCGAACCCCAACTCCTGACGAAGGAGTCCTGTGATGATCCGGCGTGACAAGGTCGCCGGCCGCTTGTCGTCGAGCGCAGGCACCAGCACGTGGGCCGTCATGATACTCGCGACGTTCGCGGCAATGGCCGCCTGGAACGGTTTGAACTCGACCTCCCGCAGCCGCTCGGGCGGCTGTTCGACGAGCGGCAGCTCGAGGTGCGAGTCGGCGCTCGTGTCGCCGTGGCCCGGAAAATGTTTGCCGCAGGCGGCGATCCCTTCGCCCTGCATCGCGCGAATAATCGCGTTGCCGAGACGCGCCACCTCGCCGGCCTTCTCGGCAAGAGCACGATCCCCGATCACCGGATTCTTGGGATTGGTGTGGACGTCGAGCACCGGCGCGAAGTCGAGCGAGATGCCGACCGCTTTGAGCTCCACCGCGAGCGCGCGCGCGAAGCGTTCCGCGAGCGTGACATCGCCGCTTCGCCCGAGCGTCGCCATCGGCGGCCACTCGGTGAACGGTGCCTTCAGCCGGGCGACGCGGCCGCCCTCCTGATCGACGCTGACCCACGGAGGCAGGCCGGGCACGAGCCGGCCGACGTCGTAGCTGAGCGCCGCGACCTGGGCGGGCTCCACGATATTTCGACCGAACAGGATCACGCCGCCCAGTCCGAACTCGCGCGCGAGCGATCGCAGCTCGGGCGGCAGCTGCTCGCCGTCGAAGCCGGCGACGAGGAGCCCCCCGATGTGGCGGCGCAGCGCAAAACGCGACATGGCAGTCAAATTATAATTCCGCCGTGCCCATCGCCGCCTCCGCTCCGACTCGCATCGATCTGGCCGGCGGCACCATCGACATCTGGCCCCTCTACCTGTTTCACGACGGCGCGTTGACGCTGAACGCGGCCATCAGCCTGCGCGCGCACGCCCGGATCGAGCCGCGCACGGACGGCCTCGTCGCACTCCAGTCGACGGACATCGACCGTCAGTGCCGCGCCTCGCACTGGTCGCAGCTGTCCGGCGCCAATGGCTTGTCGCTCCTGGCCTTCCTCGCCCGGCACTATCGCCTCGAGAACGCAACGCTCGTCACACGGGGCGAATCGCCCGCCGGCGCCGGCATCGCCGGATCCTCGGCGCTGACGATCGCCGCCTGCGGCGCGTTGGCGCGCTGGAGCGGTGCGGCGTCGGGCGCCGAGGAGCTGCTCCGTGTGGCGATGAACGTCGAGTGCCAGACGATCCGCGTGCCGACAGGCGTGCAGGACTACCGCCCCGCGTTGTACGGCGGGGTTGCGGCGATCGAGCTGCGCGTAGACGGCGTCGAGCGCGTCGGCCTCGACGTCGATCCGAGCGAGCTCGAACGGCGCATCGTGCTGGCCTATACGGGCGCTCCGCGAAATTCCGGCACGAACAACTGGGAGATCACCAAACGGCATCTCGACGGGGACCGCGAGATCTTCGACTGCTTCGAACGGATCCGCGATACGGCGACGGCGATGAGAACCGCGCTTCAGAGGGGCGACTGGGACGAGGTTGGCCGTCAGATCGCCAAAGAGTGGGAGAACCGAAAACGTCTCGCGCCAGGCGTGACGACCCCGGCCATCGACGCGCTCGTCGCGCGAGCAGCGGCCGCAGGCGCCACGGCGGCGAAAGTCTGTGGGGCCGGAGGCGGCGGTTGCCTCTTCTGCTACGGTCCGCCCGCCAGCCGGCCGGCGATCGCCACGGCGCTCGCCGAAGGCGGTGCCCGCGTGCTCGACTACCACATCGAGACGGAAGGCTTGCGTCTTGGATAACGCGGCGGTCGCCCGCATTCTCAGGGAGATCGCCGATCTGCTGGAGATCAAGAACGAGAACCCCTTCAAGATCCGCGCGTACCGCAACAGCGCCGACATCGTCTCGAACCATCCCCACGCCATGGCGTCGCTCGACGCCTCCGGCCTCCGGGAGATTCCCGGGATCGGGAAGGACCTCGCGGCCAAGATTCGCGAAATCGTGGACACGGGCGGATCGGAGTATCACCGAGAGCTCGTCGCCCAATTTCCGCCCTCCGTTCTCGACCTCTTGCACCTGCAGGGCGTCGGGCCGAAGACGGTGGCGGCTCTGTATCGCGAGCTGAACGTCCGGACGCTCGACGATCTCGAGCGCGCGGCAGCCGAAGGCCGCGTCCGGGCGATGCGCGGGATGGGCGCGAAAAAAGAGGCGCTGATCCTCAAGGCGCTCGAGGAGCGCAAACGCCACGCTGGGCGACATGTACTCTACAAGACGGATGCGGCAGCCGGCTCGCTCGTGGACGCGCTGCGCGCCCACGCGCCAGGCGCCGAGATCACGCCGGTCGGCAATCGACATCCTGGCGACCGGTGCGGATCCGTCGCTGATGGATGTCTTCGTGAGCGGCAGCCTCGTCGAACGTGTCCTCGCGCGCGGGGAGACGAAATCGAGCGTGCTGTTGTCAGGCGGCTTTCAAGCCGACCTGCGCCTGGTGCCAGCCGAGAGCCGCGGCGCAGCGCTCCAGTACTTCACCGGCTCGAAGGCCCACAACATTGCGCTGCGCGACCGCGCCATCGGGCTCGGCCTGAAACTGAACGAATACGGTGTCTTCACGGTCGAACGCGACGAGCGCATCGCCGGTGCCACCGAGGACGACGTCTACGGCGCTTTGGGACTCGCATGGGTCCCGCCGGAACTGCGCGAGGATCGCGGCGAGATCGAAGCCGCCGAGGCGCGGCGTCTTCCCCAGCTGATCGATCGCGTCGATCTTCGCGGCGACCTGCACATGCACAGCACTGAAACCGACGGCAAAGACGACGTGCGGACGATGGCGGAAGCGGCGAAGGAGGCTGGCCTGGAGTACATCGCCATCACCGATCACAGCCAATCGCTGTCGATGGCCAACGGTCTGGACGAAGACCGCGCCGCCGCACACGCGGCACAAATCCGGGCGCTCGACGGCCACTGCGGCGTACGTCTGCTCGCCGGAATCGAGTGCGACATCAGACCCGATGGAAGCATGGATCTCGACGACGACTGCCTGTCGGCGCTCGATATCGTGATCGCCTCGGTCCACTCCGCGTTCAACCAGGACCGGCAGCAGATGACGGCGCGGCTCCTGCGCGCGATCGAAAACCCCAACGTCGACGTCATCGGCCATCCGACGGGCCGCCTGATTCTGAGGCGAGAGCCGTACGCCGTTGACGTCGAGGCGGTCATCGACGCCGCCGTCCGGCACGGCGTCGCGCTGGAAATCAACTGTCTCGGCGATCGGTTGGATCTGAACGACGTGCACGCGAGGCTCGCCCGCCGTCGCGGGGCGTCGATCGTCATCTCGAGCGACTCGCACTCGCGCAAGGGTTTCGCGAACCTGCGCTGGGGCGTCCTGGTTGCCCGCCGCGCGTGGCTCGAAGCGGGCGACGTGCTCAATACGCGGCCGTTCGACGCCTTCCGCGGGGGCCTGCGGCGCAACCGGGGGCGTTCGTGACGACGCTCAAGATGCTGACCGCGGACGACAAGCTCGCCGAGATCCGTCGCCTCTACTTTCACACCACGAAGCAGACGATTCAGCAGGACCTCGAACGCGCCCTGGATCTGCTCAAGTCGATGAACACCGAAGAAGAGCGCGAGCGCGCGACCGTATACATGGAAGGACTCGCGCAGATGCGTTCGGACTGGGCGCGAAACGACAAAGGCAAGGGACGGAAGCGCGGAAAGACGAAATAGGCCGCGCGGCGGGCTTCGGGAGAGGACGAACTATTTCTTCTCCGTCGCCGCCGAGACCCGCCGACGGGCAGCCGCGCGCAGCGGTTCGGGTACGTTCCTATCCATCGAGAGCAGCGAAATATCGCGGTCGTTCAGCCGCGACATGAAATTCAGCGACATCGCGAGCGGTGTTTTCGGATTCTTCGTGAGGCCCACGATCACACCGTAGTTCTTGACCCAGGCGCGGTTGCTTCCGATGGTGCGGAGCACGTCTTCAGCCACGTTCGTCATGCGCGCGAAGTTCGCGACCTCCTGCTCGGTGAGCTTCGGACTGCTCAGGACGCTCGCGCTGATCATCTTGCTCGGATCGCGGATGAGGATGGCCCGCATTTCGCGCGATCCCTTGACCGCGGCTTTCAGCTTTTCCGTGAACGGCATTTGCGTGAGCTGCTGGTTGACGCTGATCCGGCGCTTCTCCTCGTCGGGTTCGGATCCGTCTGGCTCGAGCGGGATCTCCTCGGCGATCTCCGTGCCGGCGTCGATCAGCGGCTGTTTCGCAGGAATCTCCGCTGGAAATACGCCGCGATCGGCGAAAAACTCCCGGACGCTGATCGTCACATCGGACCGCGCGAGAAACGCCTTCAGGGCCGACTCTGGAATCTGATTGACCGTCTCGTTGGCGGTCGTGCGGACCTCCAGATCGGTGTCGTCGAGGAGCAGAATGAGGATGGCCATCTGCTCGTGGGCCTTCGGGGCAAGCGCGCCCTGCGCGGCCAGCAGTTTCACATCGCGCGGGACTTCGCCGCGCCTGAACAGATCGTACAAAGGGGTTGGGCCCGTCATCGCTGCGCCAGGTAGTCCTTGAAGTTTGTAAGGTTGATGCGGGAGGTGACGACATCACCCGCTTTTCCCAACGGCCGCGCCGGGGCGCCGTTCAACGTGAGGCTCACGACCCCCGCGTCTCCTATCGTCAGCACGAGATCGTGGCGCACGTCGAACGACTGGCGTTCGCCGGCCTGAAGCTGACGCTCGAGCACCTTGGTGCCGTCGACCGTAGCAACCACCCAGCACGGACCGCTGACCGTCATCCCGACCGTGATGCGATCGAGCGCGACCACCGGGTTCGTCGTCGGTAGCGCCGCTTGAGGAACGTCGATCGCGGGGGCGACGACTGCCGGAAGAGCCGGCGGCGCCTGGGTTGCCGCCGCGCGCGCCGGAGGCGGATCGGCCGCGGGGCGTCCGGACATGCTGAAGTACAGCACCACGGCCGCCACCGGCAGGCTGACGGCGAGCAGCCGGAGAAACACCGTCGCCATTCGCCGATCGCTTTCGAGCGTTTCGTTGTCTTCGATCTGGTGAGACGGCGGATGGCCGGCGGTGACGGAGTCGTGCGGAAACTGCGCGAGAAACTCCTGAATCGCCTGCTCCGGTTCGAGCCCGACTTCTACGGCGTACGACCGAACGAAGGCACGACTGAAAATGCCGCCCGGCAGGCGCGAGATGTCGTTGCGCTCCAGTGCTTCGAGCGCACTGACCGAAATCTTGGTCGCGTTGGCGATCTGGCGTAGCGAAATGCCTTTGCGCTCGCGCGCGTCGCGCAGCTTGCTGCCAAATCCGCCGGAGATGCGTTCGGGGCCCATCGACACAACGTTGTGGCTAATGTTAGGAAGCTCGTTTCGAGGTGTCAAACCTCGTCCGTATCGCCTGGACACGGTCGCGAAGCGAAATCGCGCCACAATCAACGCCTGCGCCTCGGCTCATGAACAATCCGATCGCGGCCACGCCGGCGGCGCCCGATCCGGCGAGCGCTGGAACCCGCTCCGCCGTGACGCCACCGATCGCGATTATCGGCACGCGGACAGCGGCAGCGACGGCCGTTAGCCCGCGCACACCCAGCAACGCATGGCTCCGGGCGGCGCCCGCCTTGGACTCCGTGTCCCACACGGTACCGGCGATTAGATAATCCACATCCGCTGCGCTCCGGACCGCATCCTCGACGGCGTGGACCGAGCGTCCAATCAGAAACCCCAACGGGGCGATCGATCGCGCGGCCCGCGGCGCAATCGAATCGCCGCGCAGATGAACGCCGGCGGCGCCGGCAGCGAGCGCGACGTCGAGCCGATCGTTTACAACGACCCGCGTGCCGGAGCCGCGGGCCAGCGCGACGGCCTCCATCGTCAGTCGCGCAAGATCGGCCGCCTCCAGATCGCGCTCGCGAAGCTGTACCACGTCAACCCGCGCCTCGATCGCGTACGCAACCTGTCGCAGCAGGCAGTCGCGCGCGCCTGCGAATGTCGAGTCGCGGCCCGAGAGCCGCCGCCGGTCGGTGACGAGGTGGACGATCACGCACGCGCCTCAGGTGTCAACGCCGCCGCCAAGTGGCACCTCTCCCGATTCGCGGACCGCGAACACCGGCAGCAGCTCCGCAAATCCGGCAAGCACGTTGACGACGCCCAGGCCGCTGATTCCGCCGCGGACGAAGTTGTTCGCCACGACCGGACGCAGGAACGGCCAGAGGTAGACGAAGTAGTTCCGCTCCCAGAACGTCGACCACGGCAGCACGATGAGCAGGAGGCCGATTTCGATGAAGAGTGCGACGTAGACCAGACGGCGGATCAGTTGATTCCCCTCTTACTGGACCTTGGCGAGCCGATCGACGCGGGCGGCGACGTCGCGGTAGTCACCGGCTTCGGCCTGGAGCTCGATGCAGATCGCCAGCGCCCGCGCGGTTTCACCGGTCGCCTCGAGCGCCTCGGCCAGTTCGTACAACAAGCTGTAACCCTCGTCGGGGCTCGGCGCCGGCGCCTCGGCGGCGCGCTCGAGCCATTCGACGGCCTGTGGAATCATCCCGCGGTCGCGCAAAATCCGGCCGACGAGCGACGCGGTCGCGAACCGGAGCCGGGGTGCCTTCGACGCCGACTGGAGCAGCGGAATGCTTTCGTCGATTTGTCCCGCCTGGAACAGCGCCAGGCCCCGTTTGTATTCGTCATCAGC
>WNFL01428257.1_pt1 | contig 10663 bp, 9 predicted proteins | sample 5400361 | NCBI WGS metagenome assembly WNFL01 (sample SAMN13153351, study PRJNA577476) | soil metagenome | isolation source: 40 cm soil on Douglas fir-dominated hillslope | place: USA:California | collected 2013-09-17 | reverse complement strand
ATGGAGCGGACGCGCGCGCGCCTCGCCGCCGACCTCCACGACGACGTCGGATCCACGCTGTCCCAGATCGCGGTCCTCGCCGAGGTGCTCAGATCGGAGGTTCCGGAGAGCGACTCCCTTCGCCAGGAGCCCCTCCAGCGGATGGCGCGCATCTCGCGCGAGGCGGTCGACGCGATGGGCGACATGGTGTGGGCCATCAACCCCGCGCGCGATCATCTCGGCGACCTGAGGCACCGGATCAGCCGCTACGCCGCCGAGACGCTTCCCGAGGCGGGCGTCGACGTCGAGCTCCCCGGTCCCGCGGGCGACGACGAGGACGCGCTCGACACCGACGTGAAGCGCGAGACGTATCTCGTGGCGAAGGAGGCGCTCCACAACGTCGTGAAGCACGCGCACGCCTCGCGCGCCGTCCTCGAGCTGACGGTCGACGCGGGCGAGCTCGTCCTCAGCGTCACGGACGACGGGCGCGGCTTCGACGCCGGTGACGCGAACGACGGCAACGGCCTCGCGAGCATGAGGAGACGCGGAGAGCGGATCGGCGGCTCGCTCGCCGTCGCGAGCGCGAAGGGCAAGGGAACGACGGTGACTCTTCGCGTGCCCCGGCGCCGCCCACGCCTCCCCACACGTTTCGGTGGGATGCGCCCGTGAGGAACCCGAGACTAAGCTCACACAAGTGACGACTCCGGAGCCGCTGCGCGTCGCCGTCGTGGAGGACCAGCGCGAGATCCGCGAAGGCCTCGGCTTCCTCATCGACCGCACGGACGGCTTCCGCGTCACCGGCACCTTTCGCACCATGGAGGACGCCCTCGCGGGCTTCCCCCGCGACGTGCCACAGGTCGTGCTCCTCGACATCGGCCTCCCGGGCATGTCCGGCATCGAGGGCGCGCGGATCCTGAAGGAGAGATGGCCCGAGCTCCTGATCCTGACGCTCACCGTCTACGACGACGACGAGAGGATCTTCGACGCGCTCTGCGCCGGAGCGTCGGGCTACCTCCTGAAGAAGACGCCTCCGGCGCGTCTCGTGGAGAGCCTGCGCGAGGTGATGGACGGCGGCGCGCCGATGTCGCCCGAGGTGGCCGCGCGCGTCGTGAAGCTCTTCCGTGCGGTCAGGCCGCCGGATCTCGGCGACGGCGTCCTGACGCCGCAGGAGCAGAGGCTGCTGAAGCTCCTCGTCGAGGGAAACAGCTACAAGACCGCCGCCGCGAAGCTCCAGACGACCGTCAACACCGTCGGCTTCCACATGAAGAGCATCTACAAGAAGCTCCAGGTGCACTCCAAGTCGGAGGCCGTCGCGCGCGCGCTGCGAGGGAGGCTCGTCTAAGCCTTCCCCACTCGTTCCGGTGGGTGTCGGACGGACGACCGAGTCGCCATCTTGCTGGCGAGGACGAACCGCCGAGGAGAGTGCCATGAAGGACGAACGACTCCTGCATCGTGTCTTCGGGCCCGCCGCCCGCCGCGCGACCCTCCTCGCTCTCTTCGCGGCCGGGGTCCCGCTCCATGGCGTGAAGATCACCGAGTACACAGTTCCGACCTCGAGCAGCGGGCCGTACACGATCACGTCCGCATACGGCGTCCTCGTCTTCACCGAGTTCAACGCCAACAAGATCGGCTTCATGACAACGGCCGGTTTCTTCCAGGAAAAGACGATTCCCCAGGCGAATACCGGCCCGACCGGGATCGCGCTCGGCCCGGATAACAAGGTCTGGTTCACCGAGGGCACCGCGGGCGCCGTGAACACCCTCGACGAGACCGGGAATTTCGGCACGCCGGTGACGGGCTTCTCCGGGCCGAACCAGATCGTCGGCGGAGCGGACGGCAGGATCTGGTTCACGGCCCAATCCGGCGACAAGATCGAGGCTCTCGCCGCCGCCCAGAACGCGCCTGCCAGTCAGGAGCTGGTGGCCGGGTCGGGTCCCCTCGGCATCACCCTCTCTCCCGGTGGAGAGCTCTTCTACGTCCTCGACACCGCCAACCAACTCTGCCAGTGCGTCCCGGGAGCCCCCGGGTGCGGCTGCTTCTCGGTCACGCCCCCCTTGACGCCCGCGAGCGGGCTCCGGCGCATCGTCACCGACCGGAGCGGGCAGCACCTCTGGTTCACCGAGAGAACCGCGAACAAGATCGGCACGGCGTTCAGCGGGACCGGCGGAGGCCTCGTGGAGTACACCGTTCCGACCGCCTCCTCCGCTCCTCTCGGGATCACCGCGGGGCCCGACGGCAACATCTGGTTCACGGAGCAGAATGGGAACAAGATCGGGCGCATCACACCCGCCGGCGTCATCACGGAATACCCGATCCCGACCCCGGGCAGCGGGCCGACCAGCATCTGCGTCGGACCCGATGGCAACCTCTACTTCACCGAGAACAGCACGAGCAAGATCGGGAAGCTCGAATGGCTCATCCGCGGCGACGTGACCGACGACGGCCTCGTCAACGTCGCCGACGTCTTCTACCTGATCAACTACCTCTTCGCCGGCGGTCCGGCGCCGAAGTAAGCCGGCTCTTTTATCGCGCCCCCTCAGGGGACCGACGCAGCCGCGGCCACGGCCGGCGGCTCTTCGGTCCCGAGGTACGCGTTCTGGTCGTGCGACAGGGCTCCTTCGGGAAGCCACTGCCAGAGCGGCCCCAGGTCCTTCTGGATCTGCGCGCGGTAGAACTCGGGCAGCTCGTCCGTCTCCTGCGCGAAGTACCGCCGCACCTGAGGGTCCTCGTCGAGGCGGCGCCGGACCTCCGTGTAGTACGCGATGCGGCCGAAGCCCTCCGACGATACGGCGCGCACGACGTTCATCCAGAGCGGGATCATCGTCTTCGTCGCCTTCATCCGCCGGAAGATCGCGCGCCAGGAGAACGAGTACTTCGTCAGGTCGATCACGCGGTCGTAGAAGTCCTGCCAGGAGTAGCTCGCCGGCTTGACGTTCATCGCGCGGTTGTTGTCGAGGAAGTGGAACGGGAACGGCAGGACGCGGCCCGCGCGCTGGTAGCTCAGGTTGTGCGGCGCGGCGCGTCCGAACGACGAGAGGAGCGAGTAGCCCGGGAAGGCGCCCGGCGTCCGGTCGACGAACCTCTTCGTCAGCTCGAACGGCTCGTCTCCGGACTCGCCGTCGAGGCCGAGCACGAAGTTCGTCTGCACGTACGGCATGTACTCGAGGATCGTGTTGACGTGCTCGGAGACCTGTTTGACCTTGTCGATCCCCGTCGTCCGGCCCGTCTTCGACTTGTTGCCGAGGTCGTACCACGACTCGATGCCCGGAAGGAGCGCCCGGATCCCGTTCCGCTTCATCCGTTTCAGGTGGGGCTCGGAGAGGATCGAGAGGCTGCTCTCCGCGATGAAGTCCATGCTGTCGAGGGGCGCCGCCTCCTCGATCACGTCGAGGAATGCGTCGAAGCGGACGCCGAAGTTCGGGTCGTGCCAGCCGACGAGCTGCCGCTTCGGCTGCGCGGCGAGGAACCGGATGTCCTCCCTCAGCTCGTCCATGTCGAGCGGCTGATACGGCACGACCGCGTCGATGCAGAACGCGCAGGTATACGGGCACCCGAGGCTGCCGAGGATCGGCACCATCTTGATGAGAGGCGACTTCTTCAGCGTCGGCTCGATGAATTTCCAGCGCTCGCGCACGCCGGGCAGCGTCGTCGGCTGCCGGAGCGCCGCCAGGTGCAGGCCGTAAGGGCGGTGAGGAGCGCAGTCCTTCAGCAGGTCGCGGATGACCGCCCGGTCCGTGAAGCCGAGGACGTAGTCGAAGTACTTCCGCGCGTCTTCCGGGTAGCAGCGCGCGTGCGGTCCGCCGAGGACCGTCACCGCGCCTCTCGACCGGAACAGGTTGCTGAGCGAATACGCCAGCAGCGCGGCCTCGGAGAACGCGCCGATGAAGACGAGGTCGACGTCCTCGGGCAGCTCGGCGACGAGGTCCTCGAAGCCCGTGTAGCAGACGTACGTGACGTGGTGCCCCTCGGCCTCGCACCAGACGCCGACGACCTGCGGCATGATGCTCGCGAGGTTCGCGTTCATCACGCGCGCGTAGAGGGCCCGCGTCGGGCCCTTGCTCACCAGGTCGATGATGCCGATTCGCAGCTTGCGCATGAAAATCGCCGCCCGTGGATACGAGCGGCGGCGTCAGGGTATCAGGGTATTCGTGCTCGCCGCGATCCACTACCATGTTACCGATGCCCGAGACGGCTCTGAGCCTGCCGGCCGGTCCGGAGCCGCTCCCCGTCCGATGGGCGAAGGTGATCGACCAGACGCGCTGCATCGGCTGTCACGCGTGCTCCACGGCGTGCAAGAGCGAGAACTACGTGCCGGTTGGCGTCCACCGCACGTACGTGTAGTCGGTCGACGTCGGCGTCTTCCCGCGCGCGCGCCGCGCGTTCCAGGTGACGCGCTGCAACCAGTGCGCGCACGCGCCGTGCGTGGAGGCGTGCCCGACATCGGCGATGTACGTGCGCCCCGACGGCATCGTCGATTTCGACAAGCGAATCTGCATCGGGTGCAAGGCCTGCATCGCCGCGTGCCCGTACGACGCGGTCTTCATCAACCCCGACGACGGCGCCGCGGAGAAATGCAACTTCTGCGCGCACCGGATCGACATGGGGCTCGAGCCGGCGTGCGTCGTGGTTTGCCCGACCGAGGCGATCCTCGTCGGGGACCTGAACGACCCGCTCTCGCGCGTCGCGGGCGTCGTCGGGCGCGATCCGGTCGCCGTGCGCCGGCCCGAGAAGGACACGCTTCCGAAGCTCTTCTACAAGGGCGCGCACCAGGCGACGCTCGACCCTCTCGCCGCGAGGCGTCCCGACGGCGGCCTCTTCGCGTGGAGCGAGCAGGGCGGCGGCGACGGAGAGATCATGTCTGGCTCTCCGCGTGGCTACGGCTCGAGCTCCGCGGCCGCGCTCCTCTCCTACGACGTCGCGCACTCGGTGCCGTGGGGCTGGCGCGTCAGCCTCTACACGTGGACGAAGGGAGTCGCGTGCGGGGCGTACCTCGTGCCGCTCCTTCTCGTCCTGTTCGGCAGACTTTCGCCCTCGAGCGTCCTCTGGCGGCTCGCGGCGCCGATCGTGGGAGGCGCGTTCCTGGCGCTGACCGGACTCCTCCTCGTCCTCGACCTGAAGCGGCCGTCGCTCTTCTATCTGATCTTCACGCGCCCTCAGTGGCGGAGCTGGCTCGTGAAGGGCGCCTTCATCCTCGCCGCGTACTCGCTCGTTCTCCTCGCCCACTTCCTTCTCGCGCTGGCGGGCTCGCGTGTGATCGGGCCGCTCGCCGTCGCCGGCCTGCCGCTTGGCGTTCTCTCCGCCGTCTACACGGCGTTCCTCCTCGCGCAGGCGAAGGCGCGCGACCTCTGGCAGAGCCCGCTCCTACCGCCGCACTTCCTCGTGCAGGCGCTCCTGGTCGGGAGCGCGTCGCTCGCGCTCGTCGCCGCCGTCGTCGAGCCCGACTCCGTCGGCGTCCTCCTCCGCCTCGTCGCCGTCACGTCTCTCCTTCACATCCTCCTCGTCCTCGGCGACGTGGGCCTTCCGCACGCGACCGCGCACGCGCGCCTCGCACGCTGGGAGATGACGCACGGGACGCACCGCGCGCCGTTCCTCGCCGGGATCGGTCTGGTCTTCGCCGGCCTCTTCGCGCCGCTCCTCGCAAACGCCGGCCACGACCTCGGGCTCCTCGCCGCGCTGCTGGCGCTCCTCGGCGTCCTCGCGCACGAGCACGCGCACGTGCAGGCGGGGCAGTCCGTGCCCCTCGCCTGACTAGACTTCGTTCTCCGTCTTCGTCGAGGCCGTCGTCGAGACGACGCGGAGCGTCATCGAGACCGAGCCGATCGAGATGACGTCACCGCTCTGAAGGGGAACGGGACGCGTGACCGCCTCCTCTCCCCGACGCGTGCCGTTCTTGCTGCCGAGGTCCTCGAGCGTCGCCGCGTCTCCCGCGATCACGATCCGGGCGTGGCGGCGCGAGACGGACTCGTCGACGAGCCAGATCGACGCGAGGCGGTCCCTGCCGAAGACGTTCTCCCCCTCCACGAGGTCGATCTCCGTGCCGCCCCACACGAGGCGGAAGACGATCGCCGGCTCCTCGCTCTTGGAGGGGTCGGCGCGGGGAGGCTCGGCCGCGAACGCGTATCCGAAGCCGTGTACGGTCCGAAGATACGTCGGCCTTCGGGCGTCGTCGCCGATCGCCTGCCGCACCTCGCTCACGAGGTTCGCGAGGTTCACCTCCTGGACGAACGTGTCGGGCCAGAGCTCCTCGTAGAGCTCCGCCTTCGAGAGCGCCTTCGGACGCTTCTCGACCAGGACGTCGAGGAGCCTCCACGCCTTCGGCGACAGGCGCACCTCTTCGGCGCCGCGGAGCAGCTGCCGGCGTTCGCGGTCGAAGGTCAGCGGCCCGATCCGGAGGGACACAGGACGCCAGTGTAGCCGCCGCGATCCTGAGAAATCCCTGAACGGACGACAGGACTGCGGAGGCCGGCGAGACCCATCTTCGCTCAGCACGAACGCGCTCCCCGGGAACTGAGCAGAGAGGGCTCCGATGAGAACGCTCCCCCGCGTTTCCCGTCTGCCGTGTGCCGCGACCGTGGCGCTCCTCGCGCTCGCCGGCCCCGCGCGCGCCGGAGTGGACACCCGCCTCGGCCCGCTCGTCGGGTCGATCGTCGACGAGGCAGGCGCGCGCCTCGACGGACCGGGATGTGCGCAGGTGCTCGTCGACTTCGTCGACGGCCGGACCGGCCTGCCGCTCGCCCAGACGCTCGCCGCGAGCGGCCTCTCGGCCTCGGAGCACGTTCGCGCGCTCACGTTCACGAAGAGCCCGAAGCCGCCGCGGGTCGGCCCTCTCCGGATCTACGCTTACACGCACCCGGGCGATACCGAGGTCTTCATCGACCGCACCGACTTCACCCGCATCGCGGAAACGCGGCGGCTCGCGGTCGCCATCGTGATCCACGAGACGCTTCACACGCTGGGGCTTGCAAACGACCTGCCTTCCTCCGAAGGGATCACTTCCAGGCGTCGGAGAGGAATCCGAAGAAGCTGATCGAGGCGGCCGGCATCGCGAAGGCGTACGGCGGGGAGACGCTCTTCTCGGGCCTCGATCTCCTGGTCGTGAACGAGCCGCTTGGGCACGATTCTGCCATCCACTACTCTCGCTCGTCTGAGCGTCCTCCTCGCCGCCACCGGGCTCATGAAGTCCTTCGGCTCGCGTCCGCTGTTCGAAGGGATCTCGTGCGCCGTCGACTCGGGCGACCGCATCGGGCTGATCGGCCCGAACGGCGCCGGCAAGTCGACGCTGCTCGCGATCCTCGCGGCCGAGCTTCCGCCCGACGAGGGAACCGTCTCGCGGTCCCGCGGCCTGAGGATCGGATTCCTCTCGCAGATCCCGAGCTTCCGCGAAGGAGCCACGATCGGGGAGACAGTCCTCGAGGGCGCGCTCGCGGGTGTCCGGAGCGACGACGACGAATGGAAGGCGGGGCTGCTCGCGGACGAGTCGATGGCGCGGCTGTCGCTGACGAGCGGAGGCCGGAGCGCCCGGACGCCGGTCGCGGCGCTCTCCGGCGGATGGAAGAAACGCGTGGCGCTCGCGCGCGAGCTCGTGCGCGGGCCCGACCTCCTCCTCCTGGACGAGCCGACGAACCACCTCGACGTGGAGGCGATCCTCTGGCTCGAGGAGCTCCTGGCGCGGGCGCCGTTCGCGACACTCACCGTCACGCACGATCGCGTCTTCCTCGAGCGTGCCGCGAACCGGATCCTCGAGCTCGATCGAAGGAATCCGGGAGGGCTCCTCGACGTTCGCGGGAGCTACTCGACGTACCTGGCCGTGAAGGAGGCCCGCCTCGCGTCGGACGAGAGGCGAGGGTCGGCGCTTTCCAACACGCTCCGGCGCGAGAGGGAGTGGCTCCTGCGCGGGGCGAAGGCGCGCTCCACGAAGCAGCAGGCCCGCATCCGGCGCGCGGCGTCGCTCGAAGGCGAGGTCGCCGAGCTCCGCGAGCGGACCGGATCGCGAGCGGTCCGTCTTGACTTCCAGGCGTCGGAGAGGAATCCGAAGAAGCTGATCGAGGCGGCCGGCATCGCGAAGGCGTACGGCGGGGAGACGCTCTTCTCGGGCCTCGATCTCCTCGTCACGCCGAAGAGCCGCATCGGGCTTCTGGGCCCGAACGGCTGCGGGAAGTCGACGCTCCTGCGTGTCCTCCTGGGCCTCGAGCCGCCCGACGCGGGGACGGTCTTTCGATCGGAGAGCCTCGACCCGGTCGTGTTCGAGCAGGGGCGCGAGAGCCTCGACCCGGAGGCGACCGTCGCCTCGACGCTCAGCCCCGAGGGCGATCACGTCGACTATCGCGGCACGCTGGTCCACCTCCGGAGCTATCTCGACCGCTTCCTCTTCCGCGACGAGCAGCGGGAGATGGCCGTTCGCAACCTCTCCGGCGGCGAGCAGAGCCGGCTCCTCCTCGCGCGCCTGATGCTCGCGAAGACGAACCTCCTCGTCCTCGACGAGCCGACGAACGACCTCGACCTCGCGACGCTCGCGGTGCTCGAGGACAGCCTGGCGGACTTCCCCGGGGCCGTCCTCCTCGTGACGCACGACCGGTACTTCCTCGACCGCGTGACGAATCAGATCCTCGCCTTCGACAAGGACGACGCGGGACGGGGAACCCTCACCGCGCTCGCGGGTCTCGACCAGTGGGAGGCGTGGCGCGAGGAGCGAAGGGCGAGCGCGCCGGCCGCCCGCGGTCTCCCGCTTCCGCCCGCCGCGAAGGCTCCCTCGCGAAGGCCGAGGCTCGGCTATCGCGACCAGCGCGAGCTCGACGGGATGGAGGAGCGGATCCTCGCCGCCGAAGCCGAGCGCGACGCGCTGCGGGCGGAGAGCGAGCGGCCCGAGAACGTCAGCGACGCGGAGAGACTCGTCGACCTTCTCGCTCGGATCGAAGAGAAGCAGGCGGAGATCGACTGGCTCTACGCGCGCTGGGCCGAGCTGACCCGGTGAGAGCGCGCGCCGGATTTCGGGCCCGTCACCGCCGCGCCCTGTTCTCTTCGGCGAGCGCCTTCTCCGCCGCTCTGAGGAGCGGCCCCGCCGAGACCGGGCTGCCGGTCGCGTTCACCATCCAGAGGTCGGGCGTGACGCTGCCGAAGCGCGTCATCCGCTCGAACTCCTCGCCCAGGCTCTTCCCCTTCTCGCTCGCGCGCGCCATCTGCTCCTCGATCTGGAAGTCGATGAGGTGGCCGAGCACGTAGTCGGGCAGGTAGTTCATGAGGCTGATCGTGTGCGAGTAGATCCCGAGGATCACCGAGTCCCGGGTCTCGAAGATCGGCGCGTAGTACCGGTTCCAGACGTCCTTCGAGATCGCCACCACCGCGTCTCTCAGCTCGGCGGGCGTGGCGTCGGGATGGTCGTACATGTAGTGCCACGCGCGCGTGTCGACGAGCGCCGGCCCTGCGATCTCGAACGTCTGCCAGAGCTCGTGCAGCGCACGCCGCCTCTCGCTCTCCTCGTCCGGCTTCGGCAGCCCGAGGAGCGTGAGGTCGCGCCGCTGGAAGACGAACGCGAGCGCCTCGGTGAAGGCGTTGTTCGGGACGCCGGCGAGGAGCGTGTGGTCGACCTCGTAGAGCGAGAAGACCTGCTCGACGTTGTGCCCCATCTCGTGGACCGCGATGTTGTAGCCCTTGTAGTTCATCCCGCCCGGCTCGACGCGCGTCCTCAGCCGCACCTTCTCCCCGCGGCGGGCCGCCGGCATCGCGTGCCCGGCGCCGCGCGAGGGGTCGACCGCGATCTTCCCGGCGACGTAGTCCGCGCGCTGGGGCGAGAAGCCGAGATCCCGGAGGAGGCGCGGGATGTCCGCCGCGTACGCCTCCTTCGTCGGGTAGCGCTTCGAGACCTTCGCGTCGAGCTCCGCCTCGGTGCGGTTCCCGCGCGGGCCGAACCCGTTGAACCAGATGTCGAACGGCTCGAGCGGGCGGCCGAGCGTCTTCTCGATGAGCCGGCCGATCCGGGGCACGAGCGGAGACCCGAGCACCTCGACGAGGAGCGCCTCGACGCGCGGCTCGGGCAGCTCCCGGTCCTCGTCGAAGCGGCGCGCCAGGAGCGTGGGGGCCGACGGCGAGAACGGGTCCGCCCGGCGCGCGGCGCGGAACGTGCCGAGGAGCTTCGCGTACCGCGTGTCCTGCTCGCGCTCGGAGAGGTCCGTCGCCGCCGGCGGCGCTTTCTTCTCCGCGCCGCTCTCGACCTCCGCCTCGGGCGCGGGCCGCACGGCGTTCTCGAACGGATCCCAGTCGAAGCGCGGATCGTCGACGACGGCTCTCGGGATCGTCTGGGTGACGATCCGCTCCATCACCTTCGCGATCATCCGCTGCTTCGCGAGGCCGTCCTTCTCCGCGTAGCGCGCCTTTAGGTCGTCGCGCAGGTTCCAGTGCGAGATGAGCCGCAGGCCCTTCGGGAAGAGCCGCGAGCCGTCCTTCCCGACGAGGTGGTGCATGTAGACGTTGTAGCCGGAGATGTAGGCCTCGGCGTCCGCGCCGGCGCTCGCGACGCCGAGCTGCACGTCGGCGGGAAGGCGCCTTCGAAAGCGCGACGCCAGGCGCGCCTCCGCCCATTCCTGCCGCGACCAGCGCGGCCCCTTCTCGAGGCGCTCCTCGAGCGTCGTGAGAGGGAAGTTGAGAAGGACGACGAACGCGAGCTTGTTCGCGAAGAGGTCCTCTGTCA
>WNFL01285751.1_pt1 | contig 10663 bp, 10 predicted proteins | sample 5400361 | NCBI WGS metagenome assembly WNFL01 (sample SAMN13153351, study PRJNA577476) | soil metagenome | isolation source: 40 cm soil on Douglas fir-dominated hillslope | place: USA:California | collected 2013-09-17 | reverse complement strand
AGCGGGAATAGAGAACTGAGAAGCCAAGAGTCAGGAGTTAGAATCCGCAAGAGTACGCCGACCTGTCCAACGAAGCCGCTTCCAATGTTGTAATCATGGCGGTTCTCGAATCTACCGCGCCTTCAGCGCTCGGGCGCTAGGGGACGTTTCCCTGGGCCTAGCAGCCCAGGCTATCATCTTTCCTGCGCTTCGCGCCTCCATTGCTCCATAGCGAAAACCGACTCCAAAATCCGACAGGCTCCTGGGCTAAGTTTTCTTACACCTTCGGTGGGTTTATCATCTGCCATTTGTCACGCCCGCTATTTGCTATTTGTCCCGCGCGAACAAGCGGTGGACGTGAGAAAGTTAGATGTATCCAATGCGTCTAAGGAGACCTGCAACCTGTGCCAACCGACGTTTGTGGGGCTGTACTTTGTCAGCGAGCCACCGGTATAAAGTAACATGGGAAACGCCGAGTTTGATTGCGGTCTGGCGTTCGTTATCTCCGGACTCGCTTACGTAGCGCTTCACTGCATCAAGAACCTCCTGTGCTTTCAATGGTCCTTCCTTCCTGTCCTTATTACCTACTTTTTCTGTTCTTGCTACCTGGCCCGGGTTGGCGGTCCCGCGGCTGCCGGACACGCCCTACCTCGCCACATCACTATCAGACGAACGGTGAATGTTTAGCACGAGTCGGGAGTAAGTTTGAATGTGTCTCATAGCGCGGACTTTTATACTACGGACTTTTCGGCGCGAGCTTCAGTCGCCGCCCGGAATTTTATTTCTCAAGCCTGGGGGATCTATGGCGGCAATAAATTCGCCAGGGCAACGGCTGATCCCAATAGCCAATAGCCGATAGCCGATCGGGCAGCAGTCTTGCCGTGAGAAGAGTCCTATCCGGGCGATGTCAATGGATCACGTTTGGATGCCGGTCACGACCTTTGTGATAATACCAATACGAAACGATCAAAACGCCCAAAAACACTAAAGGATCTAAAGAAGCGAGGCCATCACCACTGGAGGAGTGAGCAATAATTGCCGAAATCAGCGTGATGGCGAAACCGCCGTACGCGAACTCCTTCATTCGATTGGGTATCGTTGGAATGAGTAAAACCAGCGCACCTAATATTTTTGCTACCGTCAGCTCTACTCGGAACCAATTGGGAAGACCTAAATGGGCAAAAGCGCCTTCCATTTCTCTATTTAAAGAAAAGTTGAGCGCGCTCCACAGCATTATAGCCGCGACAATTCCGGTGGCAGTCCAATAGATGATTTGATCCTTTTTCATTCTTCGGTGTTCGTATTTTTTGGAAGACCGGTGAAATGGCCGATTTGTGACATCACCCTTTAAAAGGAGCGACGGAAACTAAGTTGATTCTATAGCGTAGCTCTGGTTGCGCGGCAGTGATTTAGAGGTGAGACTCAAGTAGCAGGACATAGATGTTCTAAGCCAGTGGCCACCCCCGGCAAATTCCAGTTTGATTTTTCAAAATACCCTGAGAGCGGCCTCATCATCATCATCGTCGTTCTCGGGCTGGTGTTGGCGATTTTTGGCGGTTCGGTGCAAATGCCGAGATTCGAAACGACCCCTGACGGTAAACGCCAAAGAGCTCTGGTGACCAACACTGAAGGTCAGCAAGTGCCGGCCTTCGATTCGGCCAACAAATTCTTCAATGCCGCAACGATTGTGCAGATCGCAAAGGACACGAGTTTCTTCGCGATTATGGCCGTCGGCATGACGGTGGTGATTATCACGGGCGGGATCGATCTGTCGGTCGGAGCGATCTACGCGCTGGCCTCGGTGTGCGGCGCCCTGGTGCTGTCGCCATATGGTCCGTCTGGAGGCGGCGTTGCTACCGTGCTCGGCGTGATCGTAACCGTTGGCGTCGCCACGCTGCTTGGTTTTTTCAACGGCGCAATGATTACGACATTCAGGGTGCATCCGTTCATCATCACACTCGGGACGATGGCGATCTATCGCGGTATTGCTTTCGTCCAAACCGGCGGTCAGTCGGTCGGCGGTTTCCCGTCCGCCTTTCGGCAATTTGTGCGCTGGGAGCTGCTGCCGGGTTTGAGCTTGGTGCCACTGATCGTGATGATCATCGTCGCCATTGTTGGGGGAATTTTACTCTCCAAGACGGCATTTGGTCGCAGGATTTATGCGGTCGGGGGAAACGAAATAGCCAGCCGCTTCAGTGGCATCCGAGTGGGCCGGGTTAAGCTGCTGGCTTATACTCTGAGCGGATTAACGGCCGGGATCGCTGCCGTCTTGTCACTAGGATACTACGGTGCGGGCTCTTCCGGCGATGGACAAGGCTACGAACTGAACGTGATCGCCGCGGCGGTGGTCGGTGGTGCCAGCCTGATTGGAGGCAAAGGGACAGCGCTCGGGGCGCTGCTCGGCGCCATCATTCTCCAGATGATCTCCAACGGCTTGGTCATCCTGGATATTCCGCAGAATTACAGCCAGATCGTCATTGGGTTGGTCGTCATTGCTGCGGTGTTGTTTGACCAGCTCAACGCCTGGATGACAAGGCGTCGTTTGCTAGCCAGAACCAGTTCCATGAAGAAGGAAGTCGTTCCGGCGAGCGACACTCCTGTTTCCTCAACCACCAATGCGTAATAGTCCCTCCCTGATCGCGCTGGCGTCACTCTTCGCTATGGTGCAGACGCCGCTTGCCGCTCATGCGGCGAGCGAACCCAAGCTGGAAGTCTTTTCCTGGTGGACTTCGGGCGGCGAAGCAGCCGCACTTGATGCGTTATTCAACGTCTACAAAGACCAGAACGCCGGGGTTGAAATTGTGAACGCTACCGTGGCGGGCGGCGGCGGCTCCGCGGCTCGACCCGTTTTGCAAACTCGTCTGTCCGGCGGTAATCCACCTGACAGCTGGCAAACCCATCCCGGTTGGGAATTGCTTGGTCAGTACGTGGATCCCGGTTACTGCGAACCGATTACCGACCTCTACAAGAGTGACGGCTGGGATCAATCTTTTCCGAAAGAGTTGGTCGTGAACTTGATGACCAAGGATCGAAAGATCTATGCCGTACTCGCCGGCATCCATCGCGGGAACGTGCTTTGGTACAATACTAAACTGCTCCAAAAGAACGGGATCAAAGTTGGTAACAAAATGTCTTTCGACGAGTTCTTTGCGGCGTGTGACAAGCTGAAAGCAGCGGGAATTCCTGCTCTGGGCGTCGGTGATTCAGGGATTTGGGCCTCAGCCCAGCTTTTTGAGAACACTTTGCTTGGTGTCATCGGACCAAAAGGCTGGACGGATTTGTTCAGCGGTACAATGCAATGGGACGATCCTAAGGTGAAAGAGGCGATGAAGCTGTTCGCGAAAATGCAGGATTATGTCAATTCGGACCATTCAGCTTTGAGTTGGGATCAGGCCATTCAAGCACTGATGGAAGGCAGGGTAGCATTCAGTTCCATGGGTGATTGGGCCGACGGCGAATTCCTCAAGGCTAGTATGAAAGAAAAAGATGATTTCGGTTGGGTGGGTCATCCCGGTACCGATGGTTCATTCGTTATCGTTGCTGACGGCTTCGCACTAGCCAAGGGCGCTCCGCACAAAGAGGCGGCTTTGGCCTGGTTAAAGAGCATCGGCAGCAAGGAAGCGCAGGAAGCATTTAACCGGTTGAAGGGCTCGATTCCGGCTCGAACCGATGTCGATCGTTCGAAATTCGATGGCTACCATCAATGGTCGATGGATTCCTTTGCCAAGGATAAATTAGTGGCAAGCTGCGTCCATGGCGAAGCTGCTCCGGCCGCCTTTCAACAGGCATTGAACGATGGAGTGACCGCTTTCATTGTTGATAAGAACGTTGACAATTTTGCCAATGCGCTGGTGCGAGCGGCCAGAGATTTTCCATCAGCGAAATAGCTTCTTGGGGAAAAGGTGCCGAGCGGGAGTCTGCGCACAATGATACCTCTTCCGCGGCCACACCGTGGCGACTGCGCATTCTGGTGAGGTTGATCAGTTGCTCCGTTCAATCTTCGAGAACTGGCAAACGCTCTGGCCCAGGCGGACAGTCGCCGCTACCGAAAAAGATCAGAGCCATTTCGAGACTGGCACCCGAAGGCGCCGGAAGTGAACCGGTCGAGCCCAGGTTGTAACGCGGATTTTCTTCCAGTGGCCGACAGCGGTTACAGCCCCACCCACCGTTACGTGCGTACCTGAGGGTGCAGCGGAAGTCGCGGCTAAGCCACGCGCCATTCCGCCAATGCCGCGAAGGCCTGGTTCTTACCCAGATCTGGATCAATAGTTAATTCCAGAGCTAAGACGTGATGCAAATCGACTTTGTAATCTTCTAGCTCCATGGTCGAAGTGCGCGGATTAAAGTTCCATTGCTGTCGAACGATTTCTCTGAAAGGACCGGTTTGGCTCTCCGCCCAGCGAAGGGTGAACTGCTGGGTTCGCTCAACTTTTGGCTCCGAAAAACGTAGCCAGATCCGTCGAAGATCTTTTGGTTCATCAAATATCACCCGAATCAGCTGTTCACCTGGTTGGCCAGCACGCCAACCAAGACTTTCGCCGTGCTTGAATGCTGATTCGATCGGATGTTGGGGATCTTCCGATGAGACTTCGACCCGAGCAATCTCTTCGAGGTTCAACCATTCCTCAGACGTCCCGGTAGGGCTCGGTTCAGTGGCGCTAATGAGTTGTTTCCGCATATTTGAGCTTCGCACGAGAACGTTTCCTGCACAGCATGTTCTCCCTTGGCTGCCGCGTGTCCTCGCAGAAAGTAATCCAGCATCAATTTGTCATCTATCATTTGTGATGCGCTTCGCCTGGCTTCGCCCTGAGGCGCGAAGCGCAATAGGTAGGGCGAATCCGTCCCGGACCGCCGGGAGAGATTGTTGTATGAGTTTTCGTGAGCAAAAGGCCAAATCCCCTATGCAGATGCTGTTTTCTGTGCAAACCATCTCTTCTGGCCGGAGCGGCTCTTGAATCCACCGCGCCTTCAGCGCTAATCGCGTTCATTCGACATTCCTGGGCCTAGCAGCCCAGGCTTAATTCTGGCCAGCGCTTCGCGCCTTCCTCACGGAAGATCGCAAAGATGACGAAGACTTTTTAAACAGAAGTTAGCAAAGGAAGCACCTCCTGCAGGCTAGGACAACCTTGCTCCTTGTTAAGAGGGAAAAACAGAAGGGCACGGCGTGGCATAGCCGCAACCACAGAGGGCGATCGTATCGGCGTGTCGGCGTGGTAAAGCCTCTGTCGCCCGAGAGGAATCCTCGCGAAAATGCGCGAAGTTCAATGTCAGCAGCGCAAAGAATTTTCGAACAGAAGGCCGCACTCTGACTCAAGCAGGAGTGAGGATCAGCGGCGGCTCTTTCAGTTCTTTGCTGGGCCGTGTCGGCCCTGGACGAGCGCCGTTTTCCCAACGTCCGACCACCTCGATGAGAAAGGATGCCAGGCGTTGAACCATCGGCTGCAACGGAGACCTGCGACTGTATAAAGAAAGGTCCGCTTGGGGAAGTGCCGGCAGACCGGAATTCTTGTCCGCCCTTTGGATTCCGGGCGCCGGAGATAGCAGCGAAAGCACGGAGAGGCCGAGATCGGCTTCTACGGCCGTTTGCACGGCAGAAAGACTGCCGCCGTCATAGACAATCTCCCAGGTGCGGCCCGCCTTGCGCAACGTGTCTAAGCAGATGGGACGGAAGCGGCAAAGGGGCCCGAACATGACCAGAGGAAGCGGGTCCTTGCCAGGATCGATTTTCGAGTTTTCTGCTTGTACCCAGATGAGCGTCTCCCTCTGGAGATGACGCTCCTGGATCATGGACGCCATTTTGTATTCTGACAGCGCGGTATAACCGGACGCGGCGACGATGAGATCGAATCGATCTTCCTCTAAGCCCTTGAACAGCTCCGGCGTCATTCCCATGTCCGTTACCAAGCGGACATTAGGCCATGCCTTACAGAATTCGGAGAGCCAGATCGGGAGAAAATGATAGCCGAAATGTTGCACTGTACCGAGGCGAACGGTTTCGGTTTGCGGTGGCTTCGTGATGCGCTGGACCATCTCCTGGTTTAGTTCCAATAACCGAAACGCGTAGCCCATCACCACTTCTCCCTCGGCTGTCAATTCCAGCGGTTTGCTCGTGCGGAGAAAAAGCCGCCGCTGAAGCAAGTCTTCGAGTCGTTTGACCTTAAGCGTGATCGCCGATTGCGTAAGATGAAGCCGCTTTGAGGCCTGCGTAAAGCCGCCGCTCTCCACCACTGTGACGAAACATCGAAGCAGATCGAGGTCGAGATCGGTCACGCGCACGAGAATAAAGAATATTCATTGGCACGATAAAATCACTCAATTTCTCAAGGGTCGCCGCATGTGGTTTGCTGTCGTCGTGCAAGCAACCAGTAGCTTTGTAAACGTGGCAAAAATGGCGCGGAGCTTAATGGCGCAGGGATTTGCTCCCAAAGTCTCCGTTCACCTTAAACAACACAAGTTCAACCGGAAAGAAATCCGATGAAGACCACCGAGCAACCCGCGGCCATCGTTACCGGCGCTTCCAGCGGAATCGGCCTGGGCATCACACAGGCGCTGCTCGAACGCGGCTGGCGTGTCGTGGCCACCTCGCGTACGATCAGCAAGTCGAAGGAGCTCAAGCCTCGGCCTGATCTCGTTCTCGTGGATGGAGAGGTCAGCAAGAAGGAAACCGCGGTCGAGGTGGTGGAAGCAGCCCTCAAGCATTTCGGCCGTATTGATCTGCTGGTCAACAATGCCGGAATCTTTATTCCGAAGGTTTTCACCGACTACACCGAAGAAGACTACAATCTGGTGATGAATACCAACGTCGCCAGCTTCTTCTACATGTCGCAGCAGGTGATTCCGCAGATGAAGAAGCAAAATTCGGGGCATGTGGTGAACATCTCGGCGGTCCTGGCGGATCAACCGAGCGGCGCCGTGCCCGCACTTTTGGCGGTGCTGTCGAAGTCGCCGATGCCGGCTGTGAGCAAGGCGTTGGCGCTGGAGTACGCGGCGAACAATATCCGGTTCAACACGGTGTCGCCCGGCAACATCGACACGCCGTTGCACGCCAAGGATAATCATGCGGCGCTGGCGAAGTTTCATCCGCTCGCTCGGATGGGTGAAATTTCCGACGTCGTCGACGCGGTGCTCTATCTCCAGAACGCCACGTTCGTAACGGGCGAAAACATCCGAGTGGATGGAGGGGTCCATGCCGGTCGGTAATAGTCCCACCGTCGCAAAACCGGGTTCGCGCTTGCGCGAACTCGGCCTGGTGCTCCCACTGTTCGTTCAACTGTTCGGCACCGAAAACGGTCATGCGCGGATGGTGTACGGTGTTCAAAGTCTGCCGATCGGCACGCCTGTCGTGGTGGAGGTCATCTTCGAGATCAAATAATGCCTGGATTGGGAGCCTCCATGAAACCGGCCTCGGTAATCTTAATTGGAGTCATGCTCATTATGAATATCGCAATTGCTCTTGGCGAAGTTTCCTACCACACAGTCCGCGTCGATGATCTCGAGCGAAACGCATAGCCAATCGCAGATAGCCGATAGCAAATGGGATCATGGGCTCGCTATCGGCTATCGGCTATCGGCGATTGGCTATGCGTTTCGTTCGCTATTGGCTATTTGTCATTGCGCCAGCAATGACGAGACCGGGTGGTAGCGATTCGCCGAAGAGGCTGCTGCGGTCGAGTCCGGCAACCGGAACGAACGCGTGAAGGCTTCGCAGCTTTAATTGGGCGATACCGGATTTTTCCAGTTTCGAAGCTATTTTCTGACGGAGAGATTTCGGCAAATCGACTCGCGGATTGTCCACGATGCGCGCGGCGCGCAAAAAAAGGGTCTGGATCTCGGCCAGTTCAGGCTCGGTCCAATCAAGATCAGACAGGGTCTCGAACGCCTGTTCGACGTGGTCCGCCCCAACGACAGTTTCAGGACCGCCATAGAGTGGAGTGCGATTGAGGAGAAGTCCGAGCGCGACCAGATAGGGAGAGCAATGTTGCTTCGTGCTGGCAAGTTCGTGGACGGTCGGGAGAAAAAGAGCAACGAGCTCGGCTTTCGCGACTGGATTGATTCTTTCGAGCGATCCAGCGAGACGGACGAGCTCAGGTGACAGGTTTTTTTGAGCACGCAGTTTTGGCAGTTCCGCCGTCAGAATCGTCTCCTGTCGTTCAGCGCTCAGCCCGCCAGAGACCCGTCTCCAGAGAATAAATTGCTGAAGCTGGATGCGTTTGCCTGGGTAGGCGAGTCCGTCCGCATGAAGTCGCCAAAGTTCGTCGATCCGGACTCCGTCCCCAGGGGCGCCGAATCCGGGGCGAAGAAGAAACCCAGCAAGGATCAGCCAGGCTTCTTCATGTTCAACCGATTGTTTGCGGCAGGGGATCGACTCGTACAGCGCCGGCCAGAGCGAGCGAATGAGCACCCAGTTCCAATTGGCCTTGGGCAGTCCAAGGATTTTCTCAAGGCTCTGGAGTAGGTTGGTGGCCGTGAGTTTGTCGCGCCGATCAAGCGGCCGGGCAAAGACCGCCTTAATGCGGGCCCGAGCGGCATCCAACCGGGCCGGATCAACGCCGACGGGGACGGCTGTATCATAGTCGATTTGTTCGGTGTCGCCCGGTTCGGGTTGGCGCAGGTTAAACTCGAGCGGCCACGATTCGCGTTGGCTCGGATCGGCGCTAACGCAGGCGACCTGGAGCAAACCGAGTTCATTCATCCGGGCGGTCAGAGTTACTGGCACCCGGTCGTCTTCTGGACGTCCTCCGGCAAGTTTGGCCGTGCTCTGGAGCGGAGGAAGCCGATGAAAGTCGGTCTCGTTCCATGTCACTAGAGAGCCGGCCTTGTCCTTGTCGCGTCTAGTCGAGTAATACGGCTGAAACCGGACTGGACGGTTCACGCGGAGTTCGAGCCCGAGTTCAGTAACCCGAAACTCTTCTTCGGAAGCCGCGCTCCTGGGCAGAATACATACCAGGGCGGGTCCGTTCTTTTCCTTCGGCGATCGTTGATGGACTTCCAAATAGATTGCGCGGGCCGCACCGGCCTCGATCCGCCGCGCTCGGTGATGCACGATGCTCCCAAAGCGAGCGGCTCCTCGTGCAACCGCGAGACTTGGCTCCGGGTTGTGAAGTATTCGCGGTGCGGCGCCTCCCTGCCATTGCATGATCTGTTGTTGCAACCGGGAGCGCAACGACTCGGGAGCGAGTGTTCCGCCATTGAAAAGGATGGCGTCTACTCGGGGCCGGCCGCGTAGAAAGTCGGCGAGATAGCGCGTAACCGCGCTGTCCGCCGCATAGGGAAGCGCCCACTCTCTCAGTCCTGCCTGCGTCCGTGCGGGCCGGTCTTCCGCAGCGCATTCGGGGAAAAAGCCGTCCAGTACAATCGATTCTATCTCCGTTCGCTCGATCTGCCCGGAGAGAGTGCCACCGAGCAGGCTCGATCCGTGTCCTGGAATGGATACCGAAAAAACCTGACCGGACGCATCGGCCAGGCAACGCTCTTTCAACTCGCGGCAACGCGCCACGAGAAAACTCCGTTGAGTAACTGAAAGCGGTTCGTCCGCCACCTGTGATTCGATGTGATGCGCAAGCGCGAGATCGATGTTATCACCTCCGAGTAAGAGATGGTCGCTGACGGCGATTCGTCTAATGTGTGGAACGGCTGTTCCGCTTTGCCGGTTGATCTCGAAAAGGCTGAAATCGGACGTGCCGCCACCGATATCAATGACTACGAGATGATGGGTGCCGCCCCCCGGGAGCTGGGTCCAAATGTCCGCCGGTGCGCCATGATGCTCGAGCCACCGATAAAATGCGGCCTGCGGTTCTTCCAAAAGGCGGACGTTTCCGGGAAAGCCAGCTTCGCGCGCGGCGTCCATGGTAAGCCGCTGGGCGACAGCATCAAAGGACGCCGGAACAGTGATGGTAATTTCCTGGGCGTCGAATCGGTGTCCTTCACCGGCGAACTTCGCTTCCCACGCGGCGCGCAGGTACTCGAGCAGAAGCGCGGACGCCCGGAGCGGCGAAATCCGCTTTTCCACCGGGATCTCATCCGATCTCCATGGCAGAAACGGCGCGTCGCGATCCACCGCATGATGGCAGAGCCATGACTTGGCAGAGTGCACTACGCGCCCGGGTGATTCGGCTACCTGTTTTCTCGCGATACGGCCTGGAACCCATTCTTGCGGCCTCGTACCTTGTCCCAGGATCTGTTCGTGTTCGTGCGGCAGGTAAAGAAAGGAAGGCAAAGTCGCTTCCTCTGAGAATCGTGTGAGGGTCTCCCACTGAGGGATGAGGAACACCTCACTATGCGAGGCGTCGCTATCAAGCGCCTCGAACGCCATGGCACAATTCGTGGTGCCGAGATCGATGCCAATGCTGTATTTCGCGTGCGTCATAGGAGCCTGTCGGATTTCGAGAGCAAGGCAGATCGTTTGCGGGTTACTGGGCAAAAGGGCGCGCCGATGACGACAGGCTCCTTAAGCTCCGCTTCGTAGAGCGATTTTCTGAGGTAAAATTGAGAAAATATTGTTTGTCTTTCAATTCGCGCACCGAATTAAGCTGTCCAACGGCTGCCCACGCGCGTCAACACATCGATAGACGATAGCCGATAGCGTAGACAACGGCCCGAAGGGCCAGGAAAACATAGCCCAGGCTTTAGCCTGGGTTGGCCAAAGAAACTCGTTAAGCCCTGTGAGGGCGGAAGAAGCCCATGC
>WNFL01343262.1_pt5 | contig 10664 bp, 10 predicted proteins | sample 5400361 | NCBI WGS metagenome assembly WNFL01 (sample SAMN13153351, study PRJNA577476) | soil metagenome | isolation source: 40 cm soil on Douglas fir-dominated hillslope | place: USA:California | collected 2013-09-17 | reverse complement strand
GCGGAAGCGGGGCGTCGCCCTCGAAGGGACGGTCGCGGTGAGCGGCCTCTTCCTGCAGGGCGACCCGAACGCCCTCTACCAGGTCCTCACGAATCTCATCCGAAATGCGGTCGCCGCTTCACAAGGCGGCAAGACGCCCGTGGTCGTGACGTTCGCGCAAGCGGGCGACGCCCTGCGTCTGGCGGTTCAAGATCGAGGCGTCGGCATCGCCGCGGAGCATCGCGACCGGATCTTCGAGCCAGGCTTCACGACGAAGGCGTTTGGATCGGGGTCGGGCACCGGACTGACGGTCGTCCGGGAGATCGCGCAGGAGATGTTCAAGGGCCAGGTGGACGTGCAGTCCGCCCTGGGTCAGGGCACGACGTTTACGGTGACTCTGCCGATTCCGCCGCAGCGGGCGTCGCGGCGCTGACGGGCACCACCTTGAGGAAGGCCTCGAACACGCGATCAGACCACCAGCGGCGGCGCCGCGTGATCTCCGCGATCGCGTCGGCCACCGGCAACGCGGCCTGATCGGCCCGGGTGGTGGTCAGGCCGTCGAAGGCGTCCAGGATCCCGACAATCTGCGCGCCGAGCGGGATCTCGTCGCCTTGCAAGCGGTCGGGGTACCCGGTCCCGTCGTANNNNGAATGATCGGCTTCAAGTCCCACGGGAAGTCGGCGGTCGCGAGCAACTCGATTCCCCAGATCGGGTGCATCTGCAGCACCTCGAGCTCCACCCGCGTGAGCGGCCCCCGCTTCCTGAGGATTTCGTGCGGCACCCGGACCTTGCCCAGGTCGTGGAGGTACGCGCCGAGCAAGATGGTCGTCTCCGCGTGCTCGTCGAGCCCGAGCGCCCGCGCCATCGCCACCGCGTGTTTCGCGACGCGCTCGCAGTGACCGTAGGTGTAGTTATCGCTCGACTCGATCGACTGCCCCCATTCGCGCACCAGCGCCAGGTAGGACCCCTCTAGCTCCGCCATCTTGCCGCCGACGTGCACGAGATCTACGCGGGCGTCGAGGCGGCGGAACAAGCGGTAGGCGGCGTTGAGGAGGCGGAGCGCATCTTCGTTCCGTCCCATCATCTGGTGTAGCAGGGCCAGCTCGCGGGACGCCTCCGCCTCCCCTAGGACCGAGCCGGCGGCCCGGGCCAGATCCATCGCGGAGCGGAGCCGCGACTCGGCCAGTGCCGGCCGGCCGGTCTCGCGGTACACCATGCCGATCACCCGATAGGCATCGGCCTTCGCGGCCCGGACGCCGAGCTGATCGAACAGCGCGAGGGCCGACTCGGCGTTCTGCCGCGCATCCTCGAACCGTTGCCGCGCGACGTGCACTTCGGCGTGATTCACGAGGCAGAGCGCCCACAGGTGCACGTCGCCGACGCGTTCGGCGAACGCTCGGCTCTCCTGGAAGTAGCAGTCCGCCGCGTCCAGACGACCGCGGTCCGTGCTCACCATGCCCAGGTTGTGATAGGCGAGCGCACAGCCGTGCTCGTCGCCGCAGCTGCGGTACGCGTCGAGCGAGCGCTCGTAGCGCGCGACCGCTTCGTTCAACTGACCCTGGATGTTCGCGACGATCCCGAGATTCTGTTCAGCGCGAGCGCGCAGCGACTGGCTGGCGCCGCCGAGCTCCAGCGCATGGAGGAACGTCTCACGCGCTTCCTCCAGCGAGCCTGTGGTGAGATCCATGCCGCCCAGCGTGTTGAGCGCTTCCGCCGCCCGCACGTCGTCGCCGACCTGGCGGGCGACGCCATGGGCCCGGAGGCATAACTGGCGGGCCTCGTCGGCCTCGCCCCGATGATGCCGTACAACGGCGAGACGGCGGAGCGCCTCGGCAAGCACGGCCGGGTCGCCGTACTGCTCGGCGGCCGCGATTGCGGCACCGTAGCGCTCGATCGCGTCGGGAAGACTCCCAGCCCGTTCGCGCTCCCGCGCCTGCTGGAGGACCGCCGCTGGAGGAGTGAACGGCGCGCCGACGCGCGCCTCACCAAGCGATGGCATACTCGGAGAAGTGATGCAGCTCGCCCGTGACCGTCCGGCCGAAGAAGTCGTCGAGCGATGGCAGGTACTCGAGGATCAGGAACGCGTCGGTGGTATAGGCGATCCGTTTCGGCGCCAGCGATCCCAGGAGACTGCATCCTGCGTAACTCAGCGTCAGCGACGCGGGCTGCTGGAATTGCAGGCCTTCCGGCTGGAAGCGGACGTGCCGTATGGTGTCGGACGGCGCCACTGCCGTGATGTTCACGGCGGTATCGAGCGCACCGGGTGGCACCGTCAGCGTGTGCGCACCCACGAGGATGGTGCCGCCCTCGGGGCCGATCGTTTGCGTGACCGAGTCGTAGGGGAGCGGGGTGCAATTCAGCAGGCCGATCCGGGGCAGCGGTAAGGGGAGGCCGAAGAGCGCGTTGGGTTGCGGCGGTCCCGAGTCGACCCCGACCGGCGACGGCTCCGTGCAGCTCAAGAGCAGCAACGCGGCGCCACCGAGCAGCCCTGCGCGCAGCAGACGAAGGCTCTTCATTACCGACCCCTCCCATGATCTTCGAGCACCAGGCCAGGTGGCGTGCTGCGCGCGGCGACGCGCAGGTCCTCGGCCGACGCCGTCCCAACGTCGAAGCGCCGCACCCAGGGGAAGCCGGGTTCGGGGCGGCCGTTCCGCACGGCGGCCGCGGCGCGTCCCAGCAAGGCGACGGGGTCGATCGGCGCGTACTTCAGGTTCACCACGGCGTCATAGCCGACGCGGAGCCCGGGCGTCACGGCGTTCTCCTTGCTGCCGCCCGGCGAAGCGCACAGCGCCGACGCGACGCGCTGCGCAAAGCGCAGCGCGCCGGCGTCGGAGGTTCCAGGCGCGAGGACCGGCGGTTTGCGCCACCAGGTTTCCAGTCCGGGGGTCGACGGGGCTCTTGTCCATCTCGAAGACGACGCACGCGAGCGCCCCGTGATGCCGGGCCATGAGCGCCCCCAGCTCGCGCGCCCGCCGGGCGAGACCGGGACGGCTGTGCAGGCCCGTCACCGGATCGACCAACCCCTCGGAGAGCGTGACGTCGATGTTGCGTTTGGCCTGGACGTAGGTCTCGAGCTTCAGCGCCAGCTCGTCCGGGTCACCGGGATAGCGGAGAAAATCCCAGACGCCGGCCCGCAGCGCGGTGACGCGCTGGTCGGGTGTGGGCTGGCCGGACGTGAGCAGGAGAATCGGAACGTTGCGGCCGATATGCGGCTCGCCGCGGAACAGCCGGCAGGCCTCGAGCCCCGTCAGATCGGGGAGCTCGGTGTCGAGAATGATGATGTCCGGTCGGGTGTCGCGCGCCCGCTCGAGGGCCCGAGCGCCGGTCACCGCCTCGATGACCGCATAACCGGTGGGTACGAGGACGCGCGTGATGGAGCGGTCTCGCCCAGCGGCGATGAGGACGACCGGCACTCCCAGGGTGGCGCTCATAAGATTGCCCCGGAGAACGGCAACAAGCGGGCCGGAGCGCGTGGCCCGGTCCCTTCATCTCAGCAGCGTCCCCCGTGCTCGTTCTGGGGAGCGGCGGCCACAACTGCCGCGTCGCTGCAACAACAGGGGGCTAGAGCCCGAGCCAGTAGTTGACCTTGATCAGGAAGATGTTCTCGGAGGGTCCGCGGAACAGCGCCCCGACATCGTTCCCAAAGTCGATCGAGCCCCGCCCGAGGCCCGACTCGCCGCTGCGCGTCCATACGAGAAAGAGCGTCGAACCGGGGTGATACTCCCACCGGAGCACCGCGTTACCACGCAGCGAACGGGACGTGAAGTCCTGCTTCGGGATGAAGAAGCGGGCCGCCGGACCGGCGCCGTCGGGATCGATCGAATCACCGCCCGCCACGGGCGTGGAGCTGCCCACATCCACGCCGTAGACCAGCTTCCGCAGGCCGCGGGGGGCCGTGAATTCCTTGAGGCGCGAGTAGCGCCCGCTCGCGATGAACGGTTGGACGAACAGCTCAAAGGTGAGGTTCGGGGTGAACGTCATGTTGAAGCGCGTGTTCATGCTGATCTGGTTCTGCGCCAAATCGGCGAACACGTAGCGCTCACCATAGAACGCCGCCGCCGTCGCGTCCGGAATCGAGTCCACCCATTGCGCGGGATCCTCATCGTGACTGACCGACGGACCGAGCGAGAGCGACACGTTGGAAGCCGGCCGGAGTTGGATAAAGAGGTTCACCCCGCGGCTCCAGGCTCCCTCCCCGGTGTGCCCCAGATTTCCGGACAGCTCGAGCACGATGTTTTTGCGGGAATCGGTCGAGACGTCGGCGCTCCAGAAGTCCGAGCCGGCCACGCGCACGACCGGTCCGCCTCGCGTCAACCGGTCGTCGAAGACACTCGCGCGATGGATCCAGAAGGTCTGGATGTTCCAATAGTTGAGGGCCTGGATGTAGCCGAACAGCTGCACCTGCCGGCCCGTCAGGTCGCCGTCGAAGTTGTACTGCTGCTGCCCACCGGCGATGAAGAAGAGCTGGCGATACCACTTGGTCGGTTTGAGCCATTGCGGAAGGATGTTCCCACCCATGTACCAGAAGTCGGCCCGCCGAAAGAACGTGATATCGTTGTTGTCGAACCCGGGCGTGCGGAAATTGGTGGAAGCCTCCCAGAGCAGCTTGCCCGACTGCCGTGAGAAGCGCGCGTAACCGCCGACGCCACGCAGCACCGTGAGCGACGGGTCATAGGCATCCGACAACAGGCCGTTGGAACCGTTCTTCCGATCGGGGCGCTGGAAGAATCGCGCGCTCGAACGCTGGAGTTTGAGGATCGACCCGGAATCGCCGGACACCTGGGTGCCCGCCAGCTGCGCCATGAGCAGATAGTCGCGTTTCCCGAACCACATCTCCGTCCCGAACCCGATCGCCTCGGCGTGGCGGGTCAGGCTGTCCCGCAGGAATGGATCGTCCAGGCTCCGGTACACCGAGGTTGCCATGGCGCGGACGACGGTCGCGCCGCCGCGGAGGTCCTTGGCCACGCGGCCGAGACCGTGACCGTCCCGCGCGTGCTGTCGGCCCGCTGGATCGTGGCTTGCTCACGACGCGTGATCGCATCCAGCGTGCCGATCGACCAACCAGTAGGAGTGCGGCCGGTGAGCTTCGCAGCACCGAGGATCGCCGTGTTGTCGGGGCTGTCGACGAACACGCCGCCCCCCGGACCCCGAGCGGCCCACACGCCTTGGGGTGACCGGCCGATCCGCCGGGTGCTGAGCATTTCGAGGGGACTCACGTTGGAGCAGAAGAAACAGCCGAAGCCGCCCAACCCGAAGTAGCCCACTCCCTCGACAAAGAAAGGCCGACGCTCATCGAGCGAGGTCTCGAACGCCGACAGATTCACGACGGCGGGATCCACTTCGACCTGGCCGAAGTCGGGATTGATCGTGGCGTTGAGCGTGAGGTTCGACGTGAGCAGCACGCGCGCGTCCGCACCCACCCGGCCGTCCAACGCGTGCGGGTCGTAGAACGGATTGGCCGGATCCCCCGGGATGTTGGACGACCGTCCCACGAGGTACGGCAGAACCTCCGCCTTGCCGGGGGCACCGTGGATCGTGAGCCCGGTGAGGTGGCCGAAGCGTGCCGGGCCGCCCGTCTCGGTGAGCTTCCAGAACGACCACTGCGACAGCTCGTTCAGCCGGTTCTCCTGTCGCCAGATCTGGAGGCCCCAGGTTTGCTCTGCGGTGGTCGAGGGAAACCGCAGCTGCGAGAACGGAATCCGCATCTCCGCCGTCCACCCCAGCGAATCGATCGCGGTCTTGACTTCCCACACCGGGTCCCAGGAATCGTCGCCGCCGCCGCCGAGCCCGTTCGCGTCGCTGCGCACGCCGGAGGGATTCACCGTGAAGAACAGCCGGCCGATGTGGTCGTGATACGTGTCGAAGATGACCTCGAGGTAGTCCGCCGACGCGTTGCCGTCGCGGCGCACGAGCCGCGTCTGGACGCCCTTGGCGCCCAGGCTGTCGAACATCCGTGCGCCGACGTAAATCGCGGCGTCGTCGAACGCGAAGCGCACCTCCGTGCGTTGCGTGGCAGGCTGGCCCTCGTGGGGCTGGTTCTGCAGGAAATCGGTGGCCGGCGGCGCGGACTGCCACACTGACTCGTCGAGCCGGCCGTCGAGCTTGATGGCCCCGTGGAGCGGGACGGCTTGGGCGATGCGCGGGGGCGTGGGATGGATGTTTTGGGCGACGACGAGGGATGGCCCGGTGACCAGACCGAGCACTACGAGAAGGACGACCGTTCTCGACATCGGCTGCTCGGGGTGAGGACACTACTCTGACGCTCATCGGAGGTGAAAGGTTGCTGCCCGGTGGCGACCGCCGAGTCCGGGGAAAGTCAGGAACCGCTCTGAATCGGAAGTCGTTGCCGGGCCGTCGTTTTCCCGCCTAATTTCCCCGATGCCTTCGAGTTTCCGTGCCGAGCTCGGCGCCATGGTGCGATTGGCGCTGCCGATCGTCGCCGTGCAGCTGGGGCAGATGTTGATGGGCGTGGTGGACACCATCATGGTGGGTCACGTCTCGGCTGAGGCCATCGCGGCCGTCGCGCTCGGTAACCTCTACTTCTTCGGCGCGGCGATCTTCGGGATGGGCGCCCTCATGGCTCTCGACCCGGTGGTCGCCCAGGCGGTTGGCGCGGGCGACGCGGTGTCCGTGGCGCGCGGCGTACAGCGGGGATTGATCCTGGCGCTCGGCCTCAGCGCGGTCGCGACGGCCTTGCTCCTCCCCGCCCGCCCCGTGCTCGCGATGCTGCACCAGCCGGCGGGCGTCGCCGATGTGGCCGCGACGTACGCGCGGGTCGAGATCGCCGGGATCGTCCCATTCTATATCTTCGGCGCCCTGCGCCAGAGTCTGCAGGCGATCAAGCGCATCGCCCCGATTGTGGGCGCGATGATCGCGGGCAACCTGACCAACGTTGGTCTCAACTATCTCTGGATCTACGGCAGGCTGGGATTCCCCGCCGCCGGGGCTGTCGGGTCGGCGTGGGCGACGGTGGTGAGCCGCTGGGTGATGCTCGCGCTGCTGCTCGCCGTCGCGTGGCGCTCACTGCGGCCCCAGCTCCTGCCGCTGCGACGAGAGGCGCTGGCCTGGGAACCGCTGCGCCGGATGGTCGCTCTGGGCGCGCCCATCGGCATCCAGTACGAGCTCGAGTACGGCGTGTTCGCGGTGGTGGGCATCATGATGGGTTGGATGGGAACGGCGCAGCTGGCGGGCCACCAAGTGGCGCTGAACCTCGCGTCGCTCGCCTTCATGGTGCCGCTGGGCGTCTCGGCAGCCGCGGCAGTGTTGGTGGGCCACGCGGTGGGACGGGGAGACATCGCGGAAGCGCGCCGCGCGGCGGCGGCGGGACTTGCTTGTGGCGTCGGCTTCATGTCCGCGAGCGCGCTGGTCATGCTGCTCATGCCCACGTTCCTCGCGGGGATCTACACGACCGACCCGAGCGTCGCTGCCCTGGCCGCGAGCCTGATCCCGATCGCGGGCGTGTTTCAAGTCTTTGACGGCATCCAAGTCGTCTCGATCGGCATTCTGCGCGGTGTCGCCGATACTCGGGCTCCGATGGTCGTCAACGTGCTCGGTTTCTGGCTCGTGGGCCTGCCGGTGAGTGCCGCGCTCGGTTTCGGCGCCCGCGGCGGCCCGCGCGGCCTGTGGTGGGGCCTCACCGTCGGACTCATGCTCGTGGCGTTGGTCCTGATCTGGCGCGTGCGCCGCCGCCTGGCGGGCGAGATCGCGCGTGTCGTCATCGACCGCGCTGTCGCCCGAGCCTGACCCTATATTGACCGCATGAACCTCCTCATCATCGCCGGCATCGCGGTCGTTGTGTGGGGAATCGTGATCTTCAACCGGCTCACGCGGCTGCGCCAGTTGAGCGACAACGCGTGGGCCGACATCGACGTGCAGCTCAAGCGGCGTCACGACCTCATTCCCCAAGTGGTCGCGGTCGTCCAAGGACACGCCGGCTATGAGCGACAGACGCTGGAAGCTCTCGTGGCCGCGCGCGGCCGGGCGTTGCAGGCCACGGCCGGGAGCCCCGCGGCGCGTTTCAAGGAAGAGAATCCGGTGGAGGGATCGCTACGGCGCATCTTCGCGATCGCCGAGGCATACCCGGACTTGAAGGCCGTCGCCAGCTTCGCGGCGCTGCAGCGCACGCTCACCGACGTCGAAGACACACTCCAGAATGCACGACGCTACTACAACGCGGTGGTGCGGGACTGGAATACAGGAATCGCGCAGTTCCCGGCGAATCTGGTGGCCAACGCGTTGGCGTTTAAACCCCGGGAGTTCTTCGGGATCGACGACGCCGCCGAGCGGGCGGTGCCGCGCGTGGATGCTGGAGCGAGCGCGTGAGGGCGCGCTTCGCGTTCCTGCTGCTGGTGGCTGTCTTGGCTACGCCGGCCACAGCGCAGCGCTCGTACACGATCGACGGTTTCGACGCCGTGATTCGGGTCCAGCGCGATGCCAGTATTCAGGTAACGGAGACGATCACCGCGCGATTCGTCGGCTCATGGAACGGCATCTACCGCACGATCCCGGTGACCTATCACACGCCGCAGGGGCTCAACTGGAGGTTGGGGTTGAGCTTGCAGAGCGCTACCGACGACGACGGCCGGCCGCTGCACGTGGAGGCGAGCCGCGAGCGGCAATACATCAAGTTCAAGATCTGGGTCCCCGGCGCCGCGGACGCGACGCGGCGAGTCGTCCTGCGGTATCGCGCGAGCAACGGGCTGCGATTCTTCGAGGATCACGACGAGCTCTACTGGAATGTGACCGGAGACGAGTGGGATGTGGGGATCGGCGCGGCCGCGGCGCGCATCGAGCTGCCCGCCGGTGCGGAGGGTGTTCGGGCGATCGCGTTCAATGGTGCGTACGGCTCCACCGCCCGGGACGCGACGGTCGAGACGCAGGGCACGACGGTCAGCGTGGCGATGCCGCACGCGCTTGGCTTTCACGAAGGACTCACCGCGGTGGTAGGGTGGAACAAGGGCCTGGTGGCCGAGCCGCCGGCCAGTGCACGCGTCGAGGAGGTCGCCAGCAGCAATTGGCCGCTGGCGATCCCGATCCCGGTCCTCCTGCTGGCTTTCTTCATCTGGTCGCGCCGCGGCCGAGATCCGCGGCGGCGCCCCATCGCCGTGCAATATGAGCCGCCGCCCGGTTTGAGCCCCGCCGAGGCGGGGACGCTGCTCGACAACTCCGCGGACCTGCGTGACATCACCGCGACGATGGTCGATCTGGCGGTGCGCGGGTACCTGCAGATTGAAGAGTACGAGGAGAACAAACTGTTCGGCCTCCTGAGCGGCCGGGGCTATGCGCTGCGCCGCCTCGAGCCCCGGGCGAACGCGACACCGCTGGCACCCCATGAGCAACTGATGCTCGACGGCTTGTTCCGCCGCCACGCGGGCCGCGTCGAGCTCTCCGACTTGAAGGACGAGTTCTACACCGAGCTGCCGGGGATCAAGAATGGCATCTTCGACCAGCTGCTGGGCCGTGGGTTCTATCACAACCGGCCCGACAAAGTGCGCGCAGGATGGATCGCCGCCGCGATCATCCTTGGCGGTGTGATCGCGGGCGGCGGCGCCATGCTGTCGGCGGGTTTCTTGATGACGCCTGTGCCCTTCATCGTGGCTGGCCTGTTGGTCGCCGGCATACTGCTCTGGTTCAGCCTGATCATGCCCGCGCGCACCGAGCCCGGCACGCGCGCGCTCGAACAGGTGCTCGGGTTCGAGGAGTTCCTGCGGCGGGTTGAATCCGAGAACTTGAAACGGATCATCATCGGGCACCCGGAGCTGTTCGACCGCTTTCTGCCGTTCGCGATGGCGTTCGGCGTGGAGCGGCGATGGGCGCGGGCGTTCGAGGGCATCTACACGGAGCCGCCCACGTGGTACGTCGGGCCGAGCGTCATGAACTTCAACGTGAGCAGCTTCTCGGGCAATCTGGCGCACATGACGAGCGTGGCGGGCTCGACGCTGACGTCGGCGCCCCGGAGCTCGGGGGGATCCGGCTTTGGTGGCGGGGGCTCCTCCGGAGGCGGTGGGGGCGGCGGCGGCGGCGGGGCGTTCTGAGGGTGACGGTCGGCTACTTCGAGAAGTCGACCGTGGGCGCCTGCCCCGCTGTCGGCGTCTGTAGCTCGAAGTAGGCCCGCGGCCCCTTCCCGAGCGCCTTCGCGGTGAGGACCTGCGGGAAGCGACGGATGTACGCGTTGTACCGGTTCACCGTCTCGTTGTAATCCTGGCGCGCGACGGCGATGCGATTCTCTGTCCCCTCCAGCTGGTCCTGCAGCGCCCGGAAATTTTCGTTCGACTTGAGCTGTGGGTAGTTCTCGGCGATGGCGAGCAGCCGGCCGAGGGGCGCCGTGAGGGCCGCGTTCGCCTCGGCCATCTGCTGGAGGTTGCCGCCTTGCACCGCGCCGGACAGCTTCGCCCGCGCGTCGGCAACGGCGATGAAGATCGTCTGCTCCTGCTTCGCGTACCCCTTCACTGTCTGCACGAGATTCGGGATCAAGTCGGCGCGCCGCTGTAGCTGAACCTTGATCTGCGACTCGGCCGCGTTGACCTGCTCGTCGTAGGTCTGGATCGTGTTGTATCCGCAGCCCGCCAGGAGTGCAAGAGTGGCGGGGAAGGCGAGCCAGCGCTGCTTCGTATTCACGAACGTGTCCTTTCCATGCGGTTGACGAACTGCGCGGTGCGCGCCACGGCCTCAAGATAGGCGGCGGG
>WNFL01209891.1_pt2 | contig 10664 bp, 8 predicted proteins | sample 5400361 | NCBI WGS metagenome assembly WNFL01 (sample SAMN13153351, study PRJNA577476) | soil metagenome | isolation source: 40 cm soil on Douglas fir-dominated hillslope | place: USA:California | collected 2013-09-17 | reverse complement strand
AGAGAAAACCTAAAGCGCCGAGCGCGAGGAAATAAGGGCGCCAGCCGTAACGCTGCATGAGCGCGCCGCCGAGCAGCAGGCCGAAGGCGGGGCCGGCACAGACGCCGGTGTTGATGAAGGAATTGACGAAGCCGCGATGACGCGCGGGAAAATGTTGGACGACGATTCCGGCGAAGCAGGGGTAGGCGGCGGATTCTCCGACGCCGAGAAAAAGGCGGCAGAGGAGGAGCTGGGCGAATCCGCGGGAGAAGCCGGTGAAAAAAGTGGACGCGGACCAGACGGTGAAACCGATGGCGAGAATTTTTTCCGCGCGAAAGCGGTCGGCGAGCCAGCCGGAAAAAATGAGAAAGGGAGTGTAGGTCCAGAAAAACGCGGAGAGAAGAATGCCGAGCTGCGAAGGCGGAATGGAAAATTCACGCTCGAGCGTGGGAGCGGCGATGGAGAGCGCGCCGCGATCGATGTAGGAGATGAAGAGGGAGAGGAAGAGAAGGATCAGGATGGTCCAGAGAGTGGGAGAGAGTTTTTCGGATGGGGAGGATGAGTTCAAGGCGAGGGGATTGTGTTACAGGAGCGAAGAGAGAGCAATGGAGCAAACCGTTAATCATCAGGGTGAAGCGTAGGAAAGAGAAAAGCAGATTCGGTGGGTTTGGGAGGACAGTGGGCGCGAGAGTGGCGCGGTCGACGCCGCCCCTCGGCTTCGCTCAGGATGGAGTGTGGTCAAAAAAAGGGAAAAGCTTTATGCAGGGGTGTGGTACTGAGGTACCAAGAAAGAAGAAACGAACAGCTGATTTCAGTACCGGTGCAAATGAACCTAGCGGGCTAGTGACGTGGAGGAGCGTTGAAAGCAGACTTAGCGTGTTGAATGGATCAGCAGTCGGAGAAGGAAATGGTCCCGGCAATTCTTACAATCTGCGCGGCGCTAGTGCTGATGAGCGCTGCAGAGAAAAGACTGCTTCAGGAAGTGCGGAGTAAGCGCGCGCGAAATTGAGCTCCAGTGTAGTGCCCTCCATCCCCCACGCCCGAGCCGCCAGTGCCCCCACTGGCGGCTTTTTTTTGGGTTAGGAGTTGCAAACTTTAAGTTGCAAGCAAAAGCGAAGCAAAGATTGGAGTGGGCGCGCCGAGCGAGTCGTCAGTCATCCGTCAGTAAACCCTAGTTGGTTTCCCGCTGAGGCAGACGCTCGTGCGGATCATCAGGCGCGGCCAGGACCGTAATAACAGCCACGAATAGCTAGGATTGATGGCGGCAGCGGCACAGAGAAATTGGCGCGCGGGAAACGTGAGGGAAAAATAAAAAGGGGGCTGGTGCAAGCCCCCTTTTTCTTAATCGACCCCCCAAAACCGGACCCAGTCGAGGTTGGGTTCCGGCCACCCCGGGAAGCCAATATTTTATAAGTTGCATAGGAGAGAGCATTTGGTGTGCCAGTATGCGAAAAAATCAAAAAATTCATCCAGTGAATTGAAAACGTGAGGGTTAGAGAGATGTTACATGAAGTTTCGAGTGTGGCTGAGAGATGAAGTCTACAAAATCCCACAGAAAGAGCGGGGAATTGCTCCAGTCTTTGGGAGCACAAGGCACCCGAGCCAAATTCCATATTCAGAATCTGTGAATTCGTCACGGATAAATCTTGAAAGCAATCTCGACGTCCGATTTCGCTTCGGCCGGACCGCTTCGGTCGGGGCAACAGATCTTGAAAGTGAAGCGGGCACGATCCCTCGGCTGCGCTGGGGACAGGTTATTCCGGCTGCTGCGTGGAATTTTCGATATCGTGCCCCAACGCTTGGGTAACCTTGCCAAGCTCAACGGGGCTGAAGCCCCTACGCTACACAGCACAGAGCGACGCCGGTATCGAGCTTTAGGCTGTGGCGCGCGCGGTTGTTGCGCGAGAGCGACGCCAGAGGTACCGGGCTGGGAAGAAGAGGATGGCGGCCCAAAGTAGAAATGAGGGGCCGTAGCTGATAAGAAAAATCAGAAGAGATGAAAGAGTACCGATGAGGTCTGTTAGGCTGGAGCCGGCGGCGCGGCGGAACTGCGCAGACAGAGTTTCGGCGGGTGTTTCGCGGACTTCGCGGAGAGAAAAATGAATGTTCGAGAAAACGACGCGATTATCGACGTTGTGGCGTTCGAGCTCCATACGAACGATTTCGGCGTGAAGCGCGATTAGCTGGCGGCGGACGTAGTCGACATCGATGGATTTATCGTCGCTGTTTTTAAGCAGTTGCTGGAGGCGGCGCTCGTTATTTTTGGCGTTTTGCAAGCGAGCTTCAAGGTCGCCGTGCTGTTGAACGATTTCGTCGGCGGCTTCATCATCCTGCTGCACGTCGCCGATGGATTTAAGGTCGGAGAGAGTGGACGAATATTCGGACGCGGGAACTTTGAGCGTTGCGGAGAGTGAGCTGCCCGCCGGATGACCGAGCATGCGCAAGCGAGCCGCGTAGCCGCGATGGCGATCGAGAATTTCTTCCATAGAAGAGCGGGCGTGGACGAAATCCTTGGTGATGACGCCGAGATCGGCGGAGTAGGCGATGCGAGGGTCGTTGAGGGAATCGGCGGAGAGTTTGAATTGCGCAGCAGACCTGCTGACAGATTCAGCGTCGATTAGGCCAGGGCTCTCGTGATCTGCCTCCAGGGCATTCGCGGCATTCTGCAGGGCAATCGGTTCACGAGACTCGACTGGGACCGGCGGAGGGTATTGTTGACGCGATCCAAACCGTGGCGTGTTATGCGCCGTGAATACTGTAAGCAAACAAAGGCAAAAAAGAGTGCCGAGAACAAATGCAAATTGGCGGCGTCTGGAAGAGAGCGATTGGAATCGTGCGACCAGGGATTGAATGAAATTGCGCATCGGGGTGCCTCCTTGTGGCTGGGATTAGAACGGTGGAGGGGGGAAATCTTGCAGGAGGATTTCGCGAAGGCACAGATACGGAAAGGCGCCCCCTCAGAAGGCGGGCCCTACAACGACTGATGGTGCCCAGTGGTGCGATTGGCGGCAAGTAGGTGTGGTGATCTCCGAAAGAGGGCACGATATCGTGCCCCTACCGGTGCCTTATGAAGAGACCGAAGCGAATCAGCAACGATGCGGATTTCTTACATTGAGGAACGGCCACCCTAAAGGATGGCCGCTACAAGAACGGGAGAAGTTCTTACGATCAGGCGCCGATAGAGGAGCGGAGGGCGGAGGCGATCGAGTGGGAGAAGCGCTGGACGTCGGAAGCGTGTTCGGCTTCGACCATGACGCGGGCGAGTTGTTCGGTGCCGGAATAGCGGAGGACGATACGGCCGTTTTCGCCGAGGGAAGCGTTGGCTTCGGAAAGGGCGCGGACGACGTCGGGAAGGGATTCGAGGGGAGGCTTGGATTTGACCTTCACGTTGACGATCGTTTGGGGGTAGTCCTTGAAGCCGGAAACGAGCGAATCGAGGCTGCCTTTGAGAGCGACGAGGGAGGCGATTTTAACGGCGGTGAGAAGGCCGTCGCCGGCGGGCGAATCTTCCAAGAAAATAACGTGGCCGGACTGCTCGCCGCCGAGGACGTTGCCGCTCTTGAGCATTTCTTCGAGAACGTAACGATCACCGACGTTGGTGCGAGCGAGCGAAATGTCTTCGCGTGCGAGGATACGTTCGAGGCCGAGATTGGACATGGAAGTGGCGACCACACGATTGCCGGGCAATTTATTTTGGGATTTGAGATAACGCGCGACGGCGAGAAGGACGCCGTCACCGTTGATGACGGAGCCGTTTGCAGAAACGAAGAGGGAACGATCGGCATCGCCATCGAAGGCGACGCCAAAGGCGGCGCGTTCGGCGGGGACGTGCTGCTGCAATTTCTCGAGATGGAGCGAGCCGCAGCCGGCGTTGATGTTGCGGCCATCGGGCTCGGCGCCGATACAGACGATGTCACAGCCGAGGGATGAAAAAAGCTCGGGGCCGAGCTGATAGGCGGCGCCGTTGGCGCAGTCAAGGACAATGCGAAGACTTTTGAGCGGAGCGCAGGAGATAACGCGGCCGCGGAGAAAATCGAGATATTGATGATGAAGCGAGTCGTCGGGGCGCAGAGTTGGCAGAGCAAATAAAGTTTTTTCTGTGCGGTGTTTGAGAATGCCTGCTTCGATTTCTTCTTCGACGGAGTCCGGGAACTTCATCCCTTCGTGTGAGAAAAGTTTGACGCCATTGTCCTGATAAGGATTGTGCGAAGCGGAGACGACGACGCCGACGTGAAAATCATTTTGGCGGACGAGGCAGGCGACGCCAGGAGTGGTGAGGACGCCGGCGAAAGAAACGGAAGCGCCACCCTGGATGAGGCCGGCGGCCACGACCGCCGCTATGTGCGGTCCGGATTCGCGAGTATCGGTACCGATGAGGGCATGCGGCGAAGTGTGGTCGCGGTGGAGATATTCGGCGACGGAAAGACCCAGGGCGAAGAGCGTGGCGTCATCGAGAGGGAAAGTTCCGGGAACACCGCGGATACCGTCTGTTCCAAAAAATTGTCTAGGCATAGAGTGCGAGGCCGCTGGGCGCGGGCCGGGGATGAGCGGGAAGGATATGCTAACGTGTAGCGAACGGAACGGGGTTGGAAGTGAGCGAAACGCAAACGACAACAAAAGAGCGCGAATTTGTGCGGCTGGGAAGTTCGACGTTCAGCCTGCGCGTGATTGCCGGGGGAATCCTGGTTGTTTTTGCGTATTACGCGCAAGGAGTGGTACTCACGCTGGTGCTTTCCATTTTATTGGCGTATTGCCTGGACCCGTTGGTGGAATTGCTCGAGCGGGTAAGAATTCCGCGGACGATCGGGGCGATGGTGACAGTGCTACTGTTGTGCGCGGTGCTGGTGGCGCTTGGGTACGCGGTGTGGATGAGGACTTCGGATTTTGCGGACAACTGGCCGAAGTACGAGCAAGTGATCAAAAAAGCGGCGGCGGCCGTGGAAGGAAAGATTTCGCGGATTGAAGGGCAGGTATCGGAAATTGGGCCCGCGCCGGCGCCGGGAGTGACGCGCGTGACGACGGCGGACACTGGATTCGTGCACGGGCTGATCTTGCGCGGGATCCCGTCACTCACCGCGGTGGTTCTGGAAATTACGTTTGTGCCCTTTCTAGTGTTTTTTATGCTGGCGGAGAAGAGAGAAGTCTGGCACGGAACGCTGCAACTTTTTCCGGCGTCGCGACGGACGCAAGTGAAGGAGACGCTGGACGATGTGCGTGAAGTGTTGAGGGATTACCTCGCGGGAATGTGCGTACTGACGCTGCTGGTGGTGGCGATGAGCAGCTTGTTTTTCTGGGCACTGGGTCTGGAGTATCCGGTGTTGACGGGAGCGGTTTCCGGAATCTTGAACATGGTGCCGTACATCGGGGCGGTGCTAGCGTGGCTGCCGGCGTTCGTTCTGGCGCTGCCAAAGTGGCAGACGCTCGGACCGTTCGTGTTGATCGCGGGCGGGCTGACGGGGATTCACATCTTCGCGCTGAATCTAATTGCGCCGCAGATTGTCGGACGAAAAGTGCGATTAAATGCGGTGGCGATTACGATATCGCTGTTGTTTTGGGGATGGGTGTGGGGCGGAATGGGATTGGTGCTGGCGATTCCGATTACGGCGACGCTGCGAGTGATTTGCGACCACACCGAGTCGTGGAAGCCGATTGGAAAGTGGCTGAGCGCGTAACGGCGTGTTACCAGCCGGGTGTATAAAAGAATAATTTAATTACCTAAAGCAATACGATTGATGAACTACTAAACATTATACCGTTGAATCGGCCCACTGCAAGCTCCCGCAAATCCCCTCTCAGGCGCGGAGCAAGACCAAACGCCTGAACGCCTTCCTCGTTACAGCGCAAACGGATGGCCCATGCCCAATCCGGTTTAGGGAGAACCCCTGCCGCGAGCCTATCTGGAGTCGTCTGAAGACGCAGTGGTGGAAGTGTGCCCGCAGGGAAAGATCGTGCGCGGGAGCCTCGGGGCGGCGAGACTTTATGGATATTCAGAAGAAGAGATGAAGGAACAGTCGCTTGCGCAGGTTGTTCCGATTTACGAGGTGCCGATGCTGGAAGCGGCGCCGGAGGATTTGCGGCGTGGAAAAATCCGACGAAGCGAGACGACGGAACGAATGCGGAGGGACGGAAGTTGCGCTTGCGTGACCGTGAGGCGGACGGCGATTCGCAGCGAAAATGGAAAAGTACTGGGAATGATCGAGTGCGCGCGGGCGTTGATGCCTTCGGACCGAGATTCGCCGGCAGAGAAACAGTTGCGACTATTGGCCATTTCAATTGAGGCGATCACGGAGAGCCATTCCAGGCGCTGGGCCAGGCGCATTTCGTTTCACAGAGAAATTATTGACAGAGAAAGAGGGCGGAGGGAAGCTTGCGCCCGGACGCGATGCGTGGGGAGGAAATTGTGAAAGCCAACGAGTTGCTGTTGGAATTGCTGGAAGAGGGTTACTGGAAAAAGGCGTGGCATGGGCCGAACTTGAAGCAGGCACTGAAAGGGGTGACGGCGAAACAGGCAGCGTGGAGACCGGCGGCGGAGCGGCACAATATTTGGGAAGAGACACTCCATGCTGCGTACTGGAAATACGATGTGCGAAGGATTTTGCAAGGCGGGAAACGTGGTTCGTTTGTGTTAAAGGGGAGCAATTTTTTTGCGCGACCGGAAACAGGGCAGGCGACCGACGCGGCCTGGAAAGCGGACAAGGAAATTTTGGAAAACGAACACGAGCGACTACGTCAGGCGGTGCGGAAAACTGTGGGGCGCGGTGGCGCGGAAAAGGCCGCGAGGCTGATTTATGGCGCGGCGTTTCACGATATTTATCACGCGGGGCAGATTCGGCTGCTGAGGAGATTGCAGGGCGCGGACTAGGACGGAGAACGCATAGCGCCGATGACGGCGGGAAGATCCGGGGATTCCTGGAAAAGGAGAATGGCGGCGGCACCGGCAGCGCCGGCGGTGTAGCAGGAAGCAACATTTTCCAAAGTGATGCCGCCGATAGCGATGACGGGAATAGATACGGCGCGGCAGACCTGGCGCAAGCGTTCGACACCTTGCGGCGGGCCGTAGAAGGCTTTCGAAGGCGTGTGAAAAATGGGGCTGAAGTAGATGTAGTCCGCGCCATCGCGTGCGGCGCCGAGGGCCGCGCCGAGCGAGTGGCACGAAACGCCGATGAGAAAGTCGAGGCAGTTGCCGGACTGCTGTTCGAAGCGGGCGCAGAGACGGCGAGCTTCGGGAACGGAAAAACCGTTTTCGCTGAGGTGAACGCCGCCGGCACCCGCGGCGAGAGCTACATCAACGCGGTCGTTGATAAGAATGCGGGTGCGAGGCGCGCGGGTTCGCATGGCGTGCAGCGCGGCACGCGCAAGATCGAGCGATTCCCTGCCGCATAAATCTTTTTCGCGCAACTGAATCCAATCCACACCCGCGGAAGCAACGGCTTCGACGGTTTGCAGAAGCATCGCGATGGCGTCCGAAGAGACAGCGAGCGGAAGGCTGCGACGGTCGGTCACATAACAAACGACGGGGCTAGGGAGTGGTGCGGGGAGGGACACGAGAAGGACCTGAATTGGATTGGATCAAATTGATGGCGACGAGAATGTCGAGAACTCCCAGACCGCTGACGACGCCACGAAAGGAAGCGTGGAGAAGCAACATTCGAAGTGTTTGCGGAAGATGCGCGAGGAAATAGTTGTGCTCCCAGTAGTCAGTCCATGGGAGGTAGAGAAGGAACGCGCCCATCTCCAGGCAAAGAACGATCAAAATGACGCGAAGCGCTTTATTCATGAGCGAAGATCAGTTTGCCCGAGGAAGCGGCGGTTAGCGAGCGGGCTTTTGAAGCGAGGCAATGCGTTCCGCGACGTCGCGGTAGTCAATGTTGCCCGCATAGACCTGAGAAAAACTTTTCAGCGCCCCTTCAATGTCACCTGCGGATTCCTGAGCAACGCCTAAATCATACCGCAAGGCGAGAATGGATTCCGCGTCGACGCCGGGAGTATGAAGCGCACGTTCGTACCAGATAGCCGCGATGGACGGCTGGCCTTTTTCCATGAAGGCAAGGCCGAGAAGCGTGCAGCATTGCATGGCGTACTGGAAGGCTTTGCCTTTGTCAGTGGCCTTGGCGACTTTCTGAAATTCGCTAATAGCTTCTTCGAGCAGACCCATTTCTCGGAAGGCGATGCCGAGATTGTAGTGCGTTTCGAGATCCTCTTCCTCGCCACCCATTTCGCCGAGTTCGGCGCGAAATTCGTCGAAGACTTCTTTGAGGGGACCAGGTTCGGTGTGCTGCGATGGCGGCGCTGCGGCTACGGGCGCAGGGGGTGGCGCTTTCACGGGAGGCGGAGGAGGCGCGAGGCGAGCAGAAGCGCGCGGTTTGGAGGAAACCGGAGCGAGTTGATCGATGCCGAGTTCGGCGAGGAATTGATCCGCGGATAGCGAGGCTGCAGGTTTCGCGGCAGCCGGCGGTTCGGGCGGCTTTTGGTCGAACGCCGGAACAAGCGGCTCGGGAGTGATGACGAGTTCGTAGTCCTGCTCCAATTCGAATTCGGGCTCCGGCAAGACGTCGGGCGGCGGTGGTGGAGGAGCGGGGGCTTTGGAACCAGCCGGCCGGAGAGTGGAGACAGGCGGCTCATCGAAGGATATAGCGATCGGCTCGTCCTGCTGCTCCGGAACTGCGGGGGGCGTCGCAGCGGCGAGCTCCGCGGACAAGTCTTCGATCGAGGTGGTGGAGGGAGACGGCGCGTCGATGACGACCGGAATTTCAAATTCGGCGGGACTTTCGTCCGCGACAGGCGGGGGAGGGGGCGGAACGCGACCAGCTGTTGGAGGAGACGGCGCCGCTTCCTTAAGCATGGCGCTCCACTCGTCGGAAAGGTCGACTTCCTGAACATTGGACGAGGCGGGAGAGGCGGAAAAAACAATGTGAGGCGGATGCTCGGAGTCCGCAAGAGCTTCCTGCTCGACGGAAACTTGAGCATCGCCATCGTCCGCGGCGGCAGGGTGCGACGCCAGAAGATCTGCGTCGGAAAGACCGGCGGCACGCTGAAAACGGCGGCGAAGTTCGCCAAAGCGTTCGGCGCCAGTGGAATCACCGCGCTCGGTGTGGATGCGCTCGAGTTGCGCGGCGAGTTCAGCGGTTCGGCGATCGTCGCCCGCGCCGAGAACGAAATCGAGAAGTTTTTCGAGCGTCGGCGTGTGGCGAGGGGCGCGGCGAAGAATCGCCTCGAGGAGGCCGATCGCTTTTTGCGTAAGGCCATAGCTGGCGAAGAGGTCCACATCGGTGAGCGATTGCGCGATGAACTTTTGGGTTTCATCGTCGGGCGTCTCTTCCATGAAAGCGGAGATCGGGGCACTGCCGGCGGCAAGAGAGTCCGATTCCATGAAGCTGGCGCCAATATCGTGGCGGACTTTCGGCGCATCGGGCTTCACGATTTCGGCCTGGAGCGTTTCGAAGGGTTCCGGCGCAGTCGGATCGGGCGGGAGCAGACCCATCTTGCGAAGAACACCGTTGAGCTTGTTCTTGGCGGCTTCGGATTCCGGTTGTCGATCGACGAGTTGCTGGAAAATTTCTTTTGCACGTGGATAATTATTCGCAGCGAAAAGAGCGTCACCAAGTTGCGCGAGCGCATCGGGTAGCCGGAACGAATCGCTGGTGCGACCGTAGGTGTCCACGAGCCATTCGCGCGGTTCAAGGCGGCCGGGCATGTGGGAAGCGAGGCTAGTGAGAAGTTGAGAGATGACGTCGTGCTCGCCACCATCAATCATGGGAATGCGCAGTTTGGAGATGAGGGACATTGCGCGATCGGCCTGACCAGCTTCGAGTTCGGCTTCGGCGACTTTTTGCGCAAGCGTGAAATTCTTTTCGTCGGCCTGCAAAACGCGAAGGGCGAGCCTGGTGGCATCTTCCCAATCGCCGGACTTCAAGTACAGATCGAGAAGAAACTCGGCGTGCTCGCCACCTTTCTCCAGACCAGGCAGTTCCTTCAAGACATCCGCTGCGCGAGCGTGATTGCCTTGTGCAGAATAGGAACGGGCTTTAACCGTGATGGCGGAAACGCTCGCGGCATCGAGCTTGAGCGCCTTATCGGCCAGCTTTTCACATTCGGCATGATCGGCACGGGCCAAAGCACGTTGCGCCGCGGAAACGTAGGTTTCGATCGCGTCCGCGTTTTGACCCATCGCCTGGTACAGATCGGCTAGGCGAATCTGGATGCGAAGATTGTCGGGCTCCGCGAGGAGAAGTTTTCTCAGGAGAGAGATAGCTTCCGGCTGGCGGTTGTTTTTGAGATGAATCTCCGCGAGTTGCAAAAAGAGCGGGCGTGCCTCACTCATCACACCTTGCTGAACGTAAAGATCGGCAAGGCGCTCGAGGGGACGAATTTCTTCGGGAGCAAGTTTTGCGATGCGCTTGTAAACGGCGATGGCTTTGGTAAGAAAACCGTCGCCGACAAAAATTTGCGCGAGGCGCTCGAAATAATCGATGGCCTGAAACGTTTCGCCCTGGCGAATATAGAGTTCGCCGATGGTCATGAGCGTGACCTGATCCTTGGGCTCGTACTTGAGGATCTGTTGATATTCGGCGATAGCCTGCGCGACCTTGCCCTGGTTCAACAGCTTCTGCGCAGCTTCGACGAATTTGCTTTTGTTATAGGCCATGCTTACGTTCCGAACAAGAGCCGAAACGACTCCCTCGGAG
>WNFL01059603.1_pt1 | contig 10664 bp, 9 predicted proteins | sample 5400361 | NCBI WGS metagenome assembly WNFL01 (sample SAMN13153351, study PRJNA577476) | soil metagenome | isolation source: 40 cm soil on Douglas fir-dominated hillslope | place: USA:California | collected 2013-09-17 | reverse complement strand
TTCGAGGACTCGGGCGGGCGCGGGCGCCCGGTCGTGTTCAGTCACGGCTTCCTGCTCGATCACTCGATGTGGAAGGCGCAGGTCGACGAGCTCTCCTCCGATTTCCGCTGCATCACCTGGGACGAGCGCGGCCACGGCATGAGCGAGTGCCTCGGCTCCTTCGACTACTACGACTCGGCGAGTGATTGCGTCGCGTTGCTCGACCAGCTCAACATCCCGGCCGCGACCCTGGTCGGCATGTCCCAGGGCGGCTTCCTGTCCATGCGCGCCGCGTGGAAGTACCCCACGCGCGTGCGCGCGCTCGCGCTCGTCGACACGGCGGCCGCGGCGTTTCCGGACGAGGTCAACGAGCAGTACCGCGCCACGGCGGACGAATGGATCGAGCACGGACCGGTGGGCGAGGTCGCCAGCAACATGGCCGAGCTGCTCTTCGGCAAGAAGTACGACGCTTCGAGCTGGCTCGGGAAATGGATGTCCAAGCCGCCGTCCGAGACGGCGCATCCCTGGGAGGCCGTGTTGTCGCGCGACGACTTCATGCAGCACCTGCCCGAGATCAAGTGCCCCTCGCTGGTGATTCACGGCAGCGCGGACCAGGCCTTCGATCTCGACACCGCGAAGGGACTCGAGGCGGGGCTCGCCGACTGCAAGGGCCTCGTCGTGATAAAGGGCGCGGCGCACGCGCCGAACGTGACTCATCCCAAACCGTTCAACGCGGCACTCCGCGAGTTTCTCGGGAAGCACGCATGACACCGCTCGGCTTCGGCATCTGGGACGGCGACAACCACTACTACGAGCCTCGCGACGCGTTCACGCGCTACATCGAGCCGCGCCATCGCGAGGGTGCGGTGCGTGTCGTCGAGACCGACGGCAAGCCGCAGATCTGGATCGGCGGCCGCGAGTGTGCGCCCCGGGTCGCTGCGCGAGTTCCTGAAGTCACTCGGCAGCGAGCGCCTGGTCGAGCCCGAGACGATCGAGATCCCGATGGATCCCGCGTTCCGGCGCCGCGAGGAGCGCCTCGCGCGCATGGACGAGCAGGGGGTCGAGGCCGCGTTCCTGTTCCCGACCCTCGGCGTCTGCGTGGAGCACTTCCTGCGCGACGACGTCGAGCTCTCCTATGCGAACCTGCGCGCCTTCAACCGCTGGCTCGACGAGACCTGGGGCTACGCGTGGCAGGGACGCATCTTTGCGTCGCCCGTCCTATCGCTCCTCGATCCGGACGAGGCGCTGCGCGACCTCGAGAGCTTTCTCGCGCGCGGCGCGCGCCTGGTGAACGTGCGCACGGGTCCCGCGGGCGGCCGCTCGCCGGCGGATCCGGTCTTCGACCGCGTCTGGTCGCTGGCCAACGAGGCCAAGGTCGCGATCGCGTACCACGTCGGCGAAGCCGGCTACAACGAGCTGATCTCGACTCACTGGGGTGAGTCGGCGAATCCCGCGTCGCACCACCAGTCGGCGTTCCAGTGGGTCTGCATGTACGGCGATCGCCCGATCATGGACACGATCGTCGCGCTGATCATGGGCAACTTCTTCGCGCGCTTCCCGAACGTGAAGGTACTGTCGGTCGAGAACGGCTCGCTCTGGGTGCCCTATCTTCTGAAGGCGATGGACAAGATGAAGGGCATGGGCCGGAACGGGCCGTGGATCGGCGGCCGCGTGCACGGGCGCGCGAGCGAGATCTTCAAGCAGCACGTCTGGGTGAATCCGTACCACGAGGAAGACCACAAGGCGCTCGCGGACTTGATCGGCATCGAGCACGTGGTGTTCGGCTCGGACTATCCGCACGCGGAGTGCGTGCCGCACCCCGAGGAGTTCATCGCCGGCATCCAGAAGCAGTTCGCGCCGGCGGACGTCGAGACGCTCATGCGCCGGAACGCCATGCACCTCGTGGCGAGCTCGTGAGCGAGTCGCGCGAGTTCGAGGGCCGCGTTGCGCTCGTGACCGGCGGCGGCGGCGCGTGCATCGGCGGGCCGACGGCGCTGCGCTTCGCGCAAGAGGGCGCGTCGGTCGTGATCTGCGACCTGCACGAGCGCCGCAATCGCGAGATGGCCGAGCGCATCCGCAAGGAGACCGGCGTGCCGGTGCTCGACTTCCACCTCGACATCGCCGACCGCGACAAGGTCGACGCGATGCTCGCGGAGACCGAGAAGCGGCTCGGCGCGGTCGACGTCCTCGTGTGCAATGCCGCGGAGAACAAGCTCGGCAAGATCGTCTCCTACGAGATGAGTGACTGGGACCGCACGATCGACGTGTCGCTCTCGGCGAACTTCTTTCTGGCCCGGCGCGTCCTGCCGGGCATGGTGGCGCGCAAGCGCGGCAGCATCGTGAACATCTCCTCGGTCGCGGGCTGGATCGGGAACCCGAACGAGAAGGACGGCGAGCCCGCGTACGCCGCCGCGAAGGCGGCGCTGTTCGCGCTCACGCGCAACATCGCGCACGAGGTCGGTCCGCACGGGGTCCGCTGCAACGCGATCGCGCCGGGGCTCATCTGGTCGCGCTTCGTCGAGAAGTTCGACGCCGATTTCCGGCCGCTGATCGCCGAGACCCCGCTGCGCCGCTACGGGCGTTCGGAGGACGTCGTCGAGGCGGTGATGTTCCTCGCCTCGGACCGCCGCTCGGGATTCATCACCGGCGAAGCGCTGAACGTCTCGGGCGGCTGGTACATGCGCCCGTGACTCACGACCGCGCGCAGACCGTTGCGCACGTGCTGGATCTCTGGGCGGCTCGGGCGCCGGAGCGCCTCGCGCTCGTTGGGCGCAGCGGGCGCTTCAGCTACGGCGAGCTCGACGCGGCCTCGAACCGAGCCGCGAACCAGCTCGCCGCGCTGGGCGTTCGCCCTGGCGATCGGGTCGCGGCGTGTCTGCCGAACGACGTCGACATCGTGATCGCGTTTCTCGGCACCGCGAAGCTCGGCGCGATCTGGGTGGGAATCTCGAAGCCGCTCGCGGCGCCCGAGAAGGCGTACTGCCTGCGCGATTCCGGCGCGCGCGTGATTCTCGCGCCGGCGGACGTGCTCGAGTCACTCGCCGCGCAGCGGGATTCGCTTCCCGAGCTCGCGCACGCGCTCGAAGTCTCTCCGGGAACCTTCGGCCGCAATGGCGACCAGACGCGGCCCGCGCTCGATCTCGCTGCGCACGCGCCGGCCGCGATCGCCTACACCAGCGGCACGACCGGCTTTCCCAAGGGCGCCGTGCACAGTCACCACAACCTGCTCCTGCCGGGCGCGGTCGCCGCGGCCTCGGGCACGTACGGACCCGAGCTGCGCCAGGGGGTGTTGCTGCCGCTCACCATCCTGAACCTGATGGTGCTGGGGCCGCTGGTCGCGTTCCAGGACGGCTCGGCGCTCGTCTGCATCGACCGCATCGACGCCGAGGGCGTGGCCGACTGGGTGCGGCGCGAGCACGTGGGTCACTTCGCGGCGGTGCCGACGATCCTCTACGACCTGCTGACTCACACCGGAGTGCGCCGCGAGGACCTCGCCTCGCTGCGCCGGCCCGAAGTGGGGGGCGCGGAGTGTCCCGAGGAGTTCCGGGCGCTGTACCGCGAGCGCTTCGGGAACGAAGTCACCATCGGCTATGGCATGACCGAGGCGCCGACCGCGGTGACTCGCTCCGACGGCAGCGCGGCGCCGCGGCCGGGCCTCTGCGGCAAAGCGCTGCCGCAGATCGAGATCCGCATCCTCGACGAGAAGGACCAGCCCGTGCCTCAAGGCGAGCTGGGCGAGATCTGCGTCGCGCCGGCGAGCGGCGGCCCGTGGGCTGGCGTCTACACCCCCATGCTCGGTTACTGGAACCAGCCCGGGGAGACCGAGAAGGCGCTGCGCGGCGGTGTCTACCACTCGGGCGACCTCGGCTTCATCGACGAGCGCGGCGATCTCTACATTCGCGGGCGCCGCAACGAGCTGATCCTGCGCGGCGGCGCGAACGTGTATCCGGCGGAGGTCGAGCGTGTGTTGGCGGAGCATCCGGCGGTCGCGGCGAGCGCGGTGCTCGGCCGGCCCGATACGCGCTTGGGTCAGCGCGTGGTGGCCGCGGTGCAGCTCGCCCCGGGCGCGAGCGCCGGCGCCGAGCAGCTCGCGGCGTTCGCGCGCGAGAGACTCGCGAGATACAAGGTCCCCGAAGAGATCGTGCTGGTCGCCGCGCTGCCGCGCAACGCGATGGGCAAGGTGGTGAAGCGCGAGCTCGAGCCGCTCTTCGAGCGCGCGCCGTGAGCGAGCGAGCCGTCGTCGGCCGCACGCTCGCGGAGTCATCCCCGGTCCAGCCCCGCGATCCACGTGCTCCGGCGGGCGCGCCGAACGTGGTCGTGATCGTGCTCGACGACCTCGGCTTCGCCCAGCTCGGCTGCTTCGGCTCCGACGTCGCGACGCCGGTGATCGACCGGCTCGCCGCCGGCGGCCTGCGCTTCAACCGCTTCCACGTCACGGCGATGTGCTCGCCCACGCGCGCGGCGCTGCTCACCGGCTGCAATCACCACGCGGTGGGCATGGGCTTCCTCACCGACATCCCGATGGGCTTCCCCGGCTACGACGCGCGCATCCCGCCGAGCGCCGCGACACTGGCGCGTGTACTCCGCGACGCCGGCTACGGCACGTTCGCCGTGGGCAAGTGGCACCTGGCGCCGCGCTGGGAGCAGACCGCGGCCGGCCCGTTCGAGCGCTGGCCGCTCGCCATGGGCTTCGAGCACTTCTACGGATTCCACGGGGGTGACACCAATCAGTGGACCCCCGAGCTGGTGCGAGACAACGGGTTCGTCGCGCCGCCGCGCACGCCCGAGCAGGGCTACCACCTGACCGAGGATCTGGTCGACGCGGCGATTCGGCGCATCCAGGACCTGCGCCACGCCGCGCCGAGGAAGCCGTTCTTCCTGTATTTCACTCCCGGCGCGGTGCACGCGCCGCATCAAGCGCCGCGCGCGTGGATCGAGCGCTATCGCGGCCGCTTCGACGCCGGCTGGGAGGATTGGCGCGCGCGGACCTTCGCGCGGCAGCTCGAGCTCGGCGTCGTGCCGCCGGGGACGCTGCTGCCCCCGCGACCGGCGTGGATCGAGGACTGGAAGACACTCTCGGCCGACGAGCGCGCCGTGTACGCGCGACTCATGGAGGCGTTCGCCGGCTTCCTCTCGCACACCGATGGCGAAATCGGCCGGCTCGTCGGCTTCCTCGAACAGCAGGGGATCCTGAACGACACACTCATTCTGCTGCTCTCCGACAACGGCGCGAGCGCCGAAGGTGGCCCGGGCGGCCTGTTCAACGAGCACAGCTTCATGCTGAACCGCGCCGACGAAGTGCGGCGTAGCGCAGCGCGGCTCGACGAGATCGGCGGATTCCGCGCGTACAATCACTATCCAACGCGCCCTTCCGGCTGTGGAAGCGCTTCACCTGGCTCGGCGGCGTGCGCACGCCGCTGGTCGTGCACTGGCCGCGGCGCATCGAGCGCGGCGGCGCGCTGCGCGCGCAGTTCTGTCACGCGGTCGACCTGTTCCCGACGGTGCTCGAAGCCGCGGGCATCGAGCGACCCGCGAGCGTCGGCGGCGTGGCGCAGCGCGCCCTCGATGGCGCGAGTCTTTTGTCGTGCTTCGCGGCCGACGAGTCACCTGCGCCCCGCGACACGCAGTATTTCGAGATGCTCGGCAGCCGCGCGATCTATCACGCCGGCTGGAAGGCGACGACCGATCACGTCGGCAACCAGCTCGCGGTCGAGCGCGAGCTCGTCGCCGGGAGTCACGACTTCGACAAGGACCGCTGGTCGCTGTTCAAGCTGGAGGACGACTTCTCCGAGGCGCGTGATCTCGCGGCCGCGGAGCCCGAACGCCTGGCGAAGCTAGTCGCGCTCTGGTGGAGCGAAGCCGGTCGCAATCAGGTGCTGCCGCTCGAGGACGGCTTCCTCGCGCGCGCCGCCGCGCTCGTGCGTCCGATGTTCGGCTTCCGCCCCTCGGTCGAGCTCTGGCCGGGCGCGGGCGCGGTGTCGGAGGACGCGCTGCCGCCGCTGTTCGGTGGCTTCTCCGTCACCGCGGAGCTCGAGGTCGGGCGCGAGCCGGTCGAAGGCGTGATCGCGGCGCTCGGCGACTGGACGAACGGCTGGGCAATCTACTGTCTCTCGGGCCGCGCGGTTGCCGCGCTCAACGTTTGCGGCGAGGTGCACCGGATCGCGGCACAAGAGTCACTAGAGAGCGGCGCCCACTCTCTGCGCTTCGAGTTCGTGCGCCGGCCCGCGGGCGGCGGCAAGCTCACGCTGTCGCTGCGCGACCGCGTGCTGGCGGAAGGCGAGATCCCGGTGAATCTGCCGCTGCGCTGGCAGATCGGCGGCGCTGGCCTGCTGATCGGCCGCGACCGCGGCTTTCCGGTCTGCGACGACTACGCGCCGCCGTTCCCGTTCAGCGGCGTGCTGCAACGCCTGGTGTTGGAGGTCACGCGCCGGCCCCGTGGCGACGCCGAGCGCGGGGTCGCGGCTGCGCTGCGCTACGAGTGAGTGAGAGGTTCATGGCGGTTCTTCGGGTCGGTCACGTCGGAATCTGCGTCTCGGACATGGACCGCGCGCTCGCGTTCTACTGCGATCTCCTCGGCTTTCGGCCACTCACCGAAACCACCATCGCGGACCCGCTCTCGGCGCAGCTCTTGCGCTTGCCCGAGGTGGACCAGACGACGGTCTTCGTCGAGCGCGACGGCGTGCGCCTGGCGCTGTTCGCGTTTCGCAAGCCGAAGGCGCTCGGCTCGGGCCGCGTGCGCGCGATGAACGAGACCGGCATGGCCGCGCTGATGCTGCGCGTCGAGGGGCTCGACGCGCTGGTAGAGAAGGTCCGCGCCGCGGGTCACAGGGTGCTCGATGAGACACGCATCGAGCACCCGGCCTATCACTCGAAGCTGCTCTTCGTGTGCGACCCGGATGGGACGCTGATCGAGCTGATCGAGATCCCGGGAGATCCCTATGCGCCATTCGGAACTCCGTTCCGAAAGACTTCCTGAGAGGTGTAAGGGTCAAGACATGATCGTCTTCGACAAGTTCCTGATCGACGGCGAGTGGCTCGCGCCCGACGGGCGCGGTCACTTCGACGTACGCAATGCGGCGACCGAAGAGGTGATGGGCCGCGTGCCGGACGGCAGCGCCGTCGACGTCGATCGCGCGGTCGCCGCCGCGCGGCGCGCGTTCGAGCCGTGGGCGCACTCCCCGCCCGCCTTCCGCGCGGAGGTCCTGCGCCAGATCGCAGGCGGCATCCGCAAGCGCCGCGAAGAGCTCGTCGAGGTGATCATCGGCGAACTCGGCGCGCCGCGTCCGATGACCGAGCAGTTCATGGTCGACTTCCCGGCCAGTACGCTGCAGTTCTACGCCGATCTGCTCGCGACGTACCCGTTCGAGGAGCGCATCGGGAACTCGCTCGTGTTGAAGGAGCCGGCCGGCGTGGTGGCCGCGATCACTCCCTGGAACTACCCGCTACACCAGATCGTGGCGAAGCTCGGTCCCGCACTCGCGGCCGGCTGCAGCGTCGTGCTGAAACCCAGCGAGGTAGTGCCGCTCTCCTGCTTCATGCTCGCCGAGATCGCCGCTGCGACCGAGCTCCCGAAGGGCGTGCTCAACTTCATCTCGGGTGCGGGTCCGATCGTCGGCGAAGCGATGGCGTCACATCCCGGTGTAGACATGGTCTCGTTCACCGGCTCCACGGCCGCTGGCCGCCGCGTCGCGGAGCTCGCGGCGAAGACGATCAAGAAGGTCTCGCTCGAGCTGGGCGGAAAGTCGGCGAGCGTGATCCTCGAAGACGCGGACTTCGAGAAGGCGGTGCGCGCGAGTCTGAATCACGCGTTCATCAACTCCGGCCAGACCTGCGCGTCGTGGACGCGCATGCTGGTACCGCGCAAGCGCCAGGAGGAGGCGATCGGCTTCGCGCTCGACGAGCTGCGGCGCACGAACGCGGTCGGCGATCCGCGCGAAGGAAAAGCGCGCCTCGGCCCGCTCGTCTCCGCGCGCCAGCGCGAGCGCGTGCGAGCGTACATCCAGTCGGGGATCGACGAAGGGGCGCGTCTCTTGACCGGTGGGACAGAGCCGCCCGCCGGCTTCGAGACGGGTTACTACGTACGGCCGACACTTTTTTCCGACGTGCGCAGCGACATGAGGATCGCCCAAGAGGAGATCTTCGGACCGGTGTGCACCATCCTTCCGTACGATGGCGAAGAGCACGCGATTCGCATCGCGAACGACACGATCTACGGGCTCGGGGGAGCCGTGTGGTCTCGTGACGTGGCTCACGCCGTGCGCGTCGCGCGGCGCATTCGCACCGCGCAGCTCGACATCAACGGCGCGCCGTTCAATCCGCACGCGCCGTTCGGCGGCGTGAAACAGTCGGGGAACGGTCGCGAGCTGGGGAAGTACGGACTCGAGGAGTATCTCGAGCCAAAGGCGCTGCAGATTCCCTAGCCGGATCCGTATGTATTCGGTGTAGGCTCCGTTCGCCGACGCTGCGCGCTGATGTGCAAGATGGGCATCACCAACGAGATCTTCCAGACCGAGCGCAAAGAGAACGGCATGTAAGCTCGCGGCCGTGCCGAACGACATCCAGAACACGGCTGCGCTCTACGACGCGGATGGCGGGCCCGGCGCCTGGCGCGCGCGGACCCGCCGATTTTCCCCGTTTGATCGTCAGCGCGCGCGCAGGGCGCGCACGAGCTTCAGCGCCGACTCGGCGAGCCCGTCGATCTGCAGGCGAAACGCCGTGGTGTCGGCGCTGCCGCTCATCACGCCCTTGAGATAGCGCGCCATCACACCCTCGACGATTGCCGCGAGGCGCCAGTACTGGAACGCGCGGTAGTAGTCGACGTTCGACACGTCGCGCCCGGTCTTGCGCGCGTAGATCGCGAGTATCTCGGCGCGTGACTGGAAGCCGCCCGCCGCCGATGGCGACGCCGCGGCGGCGGCCGTTCCGCCGACCTCGCCGGGCTCTGCCCAGTTGTTCATCAGGTAACCGATGTCGGCCATCGGGTCGCCCAACGTGCACAGCTCCCAGTCCAGCACGGCGTGGATCTGTCGGTCGTCGCCGGTGATGCAGTTCCCGAGGCGATAGTCGCCGTGGACGATCGCCGCGTCTTTCTGCAGCGGCATCATCTCGACGAGCGCCGCGTGGACTTCCTCCATCGCGGGCAGCTCGCGGGTCTTCGAATTCTCCCACTGCGTGCGCCAGCGGTGCAGCTGGCGCGGGAGATAGGCGTCCTTGCGCCCGAGATCGCCGAGTCCGATCGCGTCCGGCTCGACCGCGTGCAGGCGCGCGAGCACGTCGATCAGCGCTGCGCCGCACTCGGCGCGCTGCGCCGGCGTGAACAGCCTTGCGACGGTGGTCGAGTCCGTGATCACGTGGCCGGCCACGAACTTCATCACGTAGAACGGCGCGCCGTTCACCTCTGTGTCCTGGCAGAGGCCGAGCGCCGGGGGGACCGGCACGGAAGTGTGTCGCCCGATGGCCGCGATGATCTTGTGCTCGCGGCCCATGTCGTGAGCGGTTGCGAGCACCGCGCCGAGCGGCGGCCGGCGCAGCACGAAGAGCTCGCCCGCCGCGTCGGTTACTTTGTAGGTCAGGTTCGAGTGGCCGCCGGTGATCGGCTCGAAGCGGAACGGCGCGCGCGCGCCGGCGACGTTCGCCGCCAGCCAGTCCGACACGCGCCGCTCGTGGATCCCGCGCACCTCGTCGCTGCCGTCTTCCCGCATGGCTCGATTCTATCTCAGGCCGGGAAGTCGACGGTGACCCGGCCGAGGGGTCCGAACTCGGCGGTGGCCGAGTCTCCCGGCGCCAGCTCGAGGATGTCGGTGCAGCAGCCGGTCGTTACCAGGTCCCCTGCCGCGAGCCCGCGGCCCATTTGCGCGAGGGCGTTCGCGAGCCAGTGGAGCGCCTGGAGCGGCGAGCCGAGCACGTTCGCGCCGCAGCCGCGCGTCCGCTCGACGCCGTTCACGCGCGTGACCACGTCGATCGAAGCGAGGTCGAGCGCTGGGAACGCCGCGACTTCCGGCCCGTGCACCCAGTGACTGTGGAGCACGTTGTCCGCGATCGCCTCGAACGGACCGAGCTTCCGCCACTCCTCGAAGCGCGAGTCCACGATCTCGAAGGAGGGCAGCACCGCGCCGACGGCGCCGGTCACGGCGTCGAACCCGTGCGGCGCCGCGCGCGGCGGCAGCGGGCGCGCCATGCGGAAGCCGAACTCGGTCTCGACGACGCGGGTCGCGAACTGCGCGGCGGGCAGCGCCGCGGGGCTCGGCCAGACGCGCCCTTCGATCAGCCGCCCGAACACCGGCGCCCCGATCCCGAGCGACTGCTGCAGCGCGACGTTCGTGTACCCGATCTTGTAGCCGACCGGCCGGCCGAGCCGCGCGACGAAGCGATCCTGAATGGTGTAGGCGTCCGGCAGGTTCGTCGGCGTGCACGCCGCCGGCAGCCGCGGCCGCGGGCGCAGCGCGCGATGCGCCGCGAGCAAGAGGGCAGCTGCGGCATCGAGCTCGGCGTCGGCCAAGGGCATGTCGCCTTTTGCCATGCCCTCGCGCCGAGCACAAGCAGGCGAGGCGAGAGCCGCGCCCGGCCGAGCGTAGGACCATCAGACGCGCCGCCCGCGCGTCGCCGGCGCCTCCTCGTGGGTCCCTTCTCGCTCGCGGACTCGCTGCGAAACCCACTCGTCGGCATCCGGCGAGCGCTCGGGCTGC